>Ga0070668_100003417_pt1 | contig 11719 bp, 10 predicted proteins | sample KBSS43metaG_FD_64661 | JGI IMG/M metagenome (GOLD analysis project Ga0070668, IMG submission 64661) | Switchgrass rhizosphere microbial communities from Kellogg Biological Station, Michigan, USA - KBS S4-3 metaG | ecosystem: Host-associated > Plants > Roots > Rhizosphere > Soil ... | reverse complement strand
CGGTTCTTCATACCGGTGTGACAAAATCGAGGGATGAGCACCCCGTGGCAGCGGCTGCCCGCCGACCTGCCGGTGGCCGCGCGGCCGCGCCTGCCGGACACCGTACGGACGATCGCCGACGCCGTGGGCGAGGCCGTGCGCGACGCCGCGACCGTCGACAACGCCAAGTTCGAGCGCGACGTGCGCACCGCGGTCCAGGTGGCCCTGGAACGCTTCCTCGACCTGGCCGGCACCGACGAGCCCGCGCTGCCGCCGGCCATCCGGGAGGTCTTCGTCGCGCTCGGCGCGGCCGAGGCGCGGGAGAATCGCGGGCCCGAGGTGCTGCTCGCCACGCTGCGGATGGCGGCCCGGCTGATGCTGCGGATGACCTCGGAGTCCCTGGCCCGGATGCGCCCGGTGGCGGTCGACGAGCTGATCGACCTGTCCGACGCGACCAGCGCCTTCGTCGACGAGCTGGCCGCGGCGGCGACCGACGGCCTGGCGCTGCAGCTGCGCGAGCAGGCGGGAGAGGGCGACCGCCGCCGGCGCCAGGTCGCCGACCTGCTGCTGCGCGGCGGCGCGCCGCCCGAGGTGGTGCTGGACGCGGCGGCCGGCATCGGCTGGCCGGCGCTCGACCTGGTGGTGCCCGTGCTGCTGCCGCTCGACCAGGCGCGCGACGCCCGGTTCCGGTTCGGGGCGGACGGCGTGGTCGCCGAGCGCGGCCGCGACGCGGTGCTGCTACTGCGGGCCGGCCCGCGCTCGGCCCGGCCCGCGCTCGGCGAGGCGCTGCGCGGCCGGGACGCGGTGGTCGGCCCGGCGCTCGGCTGGGCCGAGGCGCCGGCGGCGGTGCGGCTCGCCGAGCGGACCGCCGAGCTGGTCGGGGTGGGCCACGAGCCGGTGTTCGCCGACGACCATTTCGCCACGCTCGCGGTGCGCGGCGAGCCGGGCGCGCTGGCCGTGCTGTCCGCCCGGCGGCTTGCGCCGCTCGCCGCGGTCCGGCCGAGCCAGCGCGAGGCGCTGCTGGTGACGCTGGAGAGCTGGCTGCGGCACTGGGGTTCGCGGGCCGCGGTCGCCGCCGAGCTGTTCGTGCACCCGCAGACGGTCAGTTATCGCCTCAAGCGGCTGCGCGAGCTGTTCGGCGACGACCTGGACGATCCCGCGGCCCGCTTCGAACTGCTGCTCGTGCTGTCGTTCCGGGGTTCGCTCAGCGCGGCTCGGTGAGCTGTTCGAACAGGGTCACCGCGGTCCGGGTCACCAGGTTCCAGTGCGGGTCGCCCGCCGGGTCGCCGAGCGACTCCGGCCGCACGATCGAGTAGATGTGGAATCCGTTGAGCAGCGCGGCGATCGAGACGGTCAGCTGCCGCACCTGGTAGGGCGGGCGCATGCGGAGCCCGTAGGCGTCGAGCAGGCCCTGCCAGGCGGTGTCGGCCGCGCCGGTGAACGCCTCGTCGAGGCGCTCGAGCGCCTCCCGGACGCGGGGGTTGGCGGCGCTGGCATAGAAGGTGAGGATCACCCGGAACAGCGGGTGGCTGCGGGTGAACCGGTGGTTCTCGCCGAGCACCTGCCGCACCATCTCGGTGACCGGCACGCCCTCGGCGACCGCCGCGCCGAACCGGTCGATGCTCTCCTGCACGCCGGGCACCAGCACGGCGAACCTTTCCGCCAGATGGACCAGCAGGTCGGCCTGGAAGTCGGCCTGCGTGGACCAGATCTGGTAGACCGAGCCGATCGTGATCGGCGGAATGTCCTCCTCGCCGAGGCGATCGCGCTCCATCCGGGTGGCTGCCTGGGCGACCTGCTTGACGCGGACGTGGGCGAGCGCCGCGGCGGCGGCATCGTCGCTGTCGTCGAGTGCGGCCGCGCACACCACCTTGGTCGCCGCCGCCAGCATGAGGGCGCGGGTCTCCTCCATGGTGCGGCGCGGCAGGCGGCGCCGCTGAGCCGTGTCGGTCATGAACCTCCATCCTCCGGGCGGATACGTCCCCGACTCTAGCCGTTGACACACCCGCAACACGCTCCTACAGTCGCGGTTCATAAGAAATTTATTATCGAGACTTGACTCATCGCTACGTTTCCTGCCGCGCTCCCCGAACCGTCGGAGGCCCGTGATGCCGTTCCCTTCCACCGTCCGCAGAGTCGCCGTCCCCGCCCTGGCGCTGTCCGCCGTCGTCGGCTGTTCGTCCACGACCGGCACGCCGGCCACGTCCGGGGTGCCGGCCGCCCCCGCCGCGGCGGCCGCTTCGATCGCCGCCCCGGCCGGCCCAAGCGTCACCGACTACCTCAGCTACGTCGGCGGCAAAGCCGGCGCGGCCGACCAGAGCAAGTCACCGATCGGCATCGGCTGGATCAATGTCGAGGGCGGTCCCGGCGGCTCGCCCGAGGCCACCCTCGGCGCCCAGGCCGCGGTGCGCTACGTCAACGAGAAGCTCGGCGGCATCGGCGGGCACCCGCTGAAGCTCCAGGTGTGTACCGTCACCTCGGCCGAGGAGGAGGGGCAGAAGTGCGGCCAGCAACTGCTCAACGACTCCTCGGTGGCCGCCGTCGCGGTGGGCAACCTGTTCGTCGGCGACCGGTCGTTCACCTCGGTCATCGCCGGCCAGAAGCCGATCCTGGTCGGCGTCGCCACCGGCCCCTCGCTGTCCACGGCCAAGAACACGTTCGCGCTCTTCGGCGATCTGCCGCACGTCTTCGGGCCGTGGGGCACCTACGCCCGGGACACGCTGAAGGCCAAGACCGCGGCGGTCATCCACACCAACACCCAGGGTGACAAGGTGGCCGCGACGGCCGTTGTCGGCGCGCTGAAGGCCGCCGGGATGACGGTCAAGGCCGTAGGCTTCGACCCCCAGGCGACCGACCTGCTCGGCCCCGCGACCGCGGCCGGGGCGCAGACCGCCGACGTGATCGTGCCCCTCTCGATCGGCGCCGGCTGCGTCGGCATCGCCAAGGCGCTCAAGCAACTCGGTGTCCGCAAGCCGGTGGTGTCGACGCCGATCTGCCTGACCCCCGACGTCGCCCAAGGCCTCGGCGGCGACCTGCCCGCCTGGACGTACGGCATCGCACAGACCCTGCCGACCGACGCGACCGCCGCCGACTCCAAGGCCTTCCTCACCGCCTCGGCACCGGCCGGTCTCGACGCGGGCACCGCCAGCAAGGTCTTCGCCCCGGTGGCGTGGACGACCATCCTGACCTACGCCAAGATGTTCAACTCCATCGGCGCCGACAAGGTCACCCCCGCCACCGTGGCGCCGGCGCTGATGGCCTTCCACGGCCCGGTGGCCATGGGCGCCCCGGAGGTCAACTGCGGCAAGTACGCGGACGCCCCGGCGGTCTGCAACGACCAGGCCCGCTTCTACCAGTATCAGGGCAAGGGTCAGTTCCAGCCCCTGACCGGCTGGCTGCGTCCGGTCGCCGGCTGAGCACGATGTCCAACCTGCTGCTCTTCGCGCTGCTCGGCCTCGGCCAGGGCGCCCTGATCGCCGGCATCGCCGTCGGCCTCGTGGTCACCTACCGCGGGGCCGGCGTCATCAACCTGGCCACCGGCGCGGTGGCCATGCTGACCGGTTACCTGTTCTGGGCACTGACCAGCGGCTTCTTCGGGATGACCGTCCCCGTCGGGGTGGCGTTCGCCGCGGCCCTGGTCGCCTCCGTGCTCATCGGCCTGACCATGCAGGCCGCCGTCTTCACGCCGCTGCGCACGGCCTCGCCGCTGGCCCGGCTCGCCGCGTCCCTCGGCGTCCTGCTCACCTTGCAGGCCACGGTGCTGCTCGTCTTCGGCAACCAGCCGCAGCAGGAACCCACCGTGCTGCCGGCGGGCACGGTGGCGTTCGGTGAGGTGGCGGTGCCCCTGGACCGGTTCCTGCTGGCCGGCGCGGTGGTGGCGATCACGGCGGCCCTGGCGGCCATGTACCGGTGGACCCGGTTCGGGCTGGCCACCCGCGCGGCCGCGGAGAATGCGCCGGCCGCGGCCCTGGCCGGCCTGCCCGCGGAGACGATCGCCGCGGTGAACACGTGCCTGGCCGCCCTGGTCGCCGGGCTGCTCGGGATCCTCGCCGCCCCGATCATCCAGGTGGACTCGACGACCATGCCGCTGCAGGTGGTGCCGGCGCTGGCCGCCGCCCTGCTGGCCCGGTTCACCTCGCTCGGCGTGGCGGCCACCGCGGGCCTGCTCCTCGGCGTCGTCCAGTCGATGCTGTATTACCTGACCACGCAGAGCTGGTTCCCGACCGACAACGGCAACGCGCTGCCCGGCATCTCGCCGCTGCTGGTCTTCGCGGTGATCGTGCTGGCGTTGTTCGTGCGCGGCGCGAGCCTGCCCGGCCGCGGCGAGGTGGCCGAGCGCCGGCTGCCGGCCGTGCCGCTGCCCGGGCGGCTGGCCCGTCCCGCCGTCCTGTTCGGTGGGCTCGCGGTCGTGGCGCTGGTGGTGTTCCCGTTCGACTTCCGGCAGGCACTGACCAATTCCCTGATCGGGGCGCTGATCGTGCTGTCCTATGTGGTCATCACCGGCTACGTCGGGCAGATCTCGGTCATGCAGCTGGCGTTGTCCGGCACGGCCGGCTTCCTGGTGGCCCACCTCGCCACCCGCTGGCACGTGCCGTTTCCGGTCGCACCGTTGCTGGCCGCGGTGATCGCCACCCTGGTGGGGGTCGCCGCCGGGGTCTCCGCGCTGCGGGTGCGCGGCGTGAGCCTGGCCGTCGTGACCCTCGCCGCCGCGCTCGCCATCGAACAGGCGTTGTTCCTCAACACCTCGTTCGGCGGCACCAGCGGCCTGTCCGTGCCGTCGCCGCACCTGTTCGGGCTCAACCTCGGCCCGGACGGCGCCTTCCGCGGCCTGGACGGCAAGCAACCCAGCCCGACCTTCGGCTTCCTGGTGCTCGCCGTGACGGTGGCGGCCGGCCTGTACGTCGCGCACCTGCGGCGGACCACGCTCGGCCGGCAGATGCTCGCCATCCGGGCCAACGAGCGGGCCGCCGCGGGGGCCGGCATCAACGTCCGGGCGGTCAAGGTCACCGCCGTCGCGATCAGCTCCTTCGTCGCCGGCGTCGCCGGTTCGCTCTACGCCTACAACTTCGCCTCGGTCAGCGCGGTGCGGTTCACCGCGCTGGCCGCGCTCGCCCTCATCGGCTTCGCCTACGTCGGCGGCGTCACGATGGTCTCCGGCGCGGTGATCGCCGGCCTGCTCGTGGTCGAGGGACTGGTGCCGCACGCCCTGGAGAGCTGGTTCGGCCTCAAGGACAACTGGGCGTTGCTGTTCGGCGGGGTCTCGCTCGTGCTGACCCTGCTCGCGAACCCGGACGGTATGGCCGGCGCCAACCATCGCCGCGCCGAGGCCCGGCGCGCGGCCCGCGCCGCGGCCCCCGCCGCCCGTCCCGGCCGGCCCGCGGCCGTCCTGCTCGGCACCGAGGAGAGCCGATGATGTTCCAGGCGGAATCCGTCGACGTGCGCTACGGCGGCGTGCATGCCCTGCGGGCCGTCGAGCTGGCGGTCGGCGAGGGCCAGCTGGTCGGGCTGATCGGGCCCAACGGCGCCGGCAAGACCACCTTCATCGACGCGATCACCGGCTTCACCCGGGCCGGCGGGCGGATCACGCTCGACGGGCGCGAGCTGTCCGGCCTGCCGCCGCACCGGCGCGCCCGGCACGGCCTGGCTCGCACCTGGCAGAGCGGTGAACTCTTCGACGACCTCACGGTCGTCGAGAACCTTGCCGTGTCGGCACAGCACCCGTCGTGGTGGGCGGCGATCGGGGAGACCCTCGGCCGCCGTGTCCGGGCCGGCGACGCGGCCGTCGAGGCACTCGACCGGCTGGGGTTGCGCGCCCTCGCCGACGAACCCGCCGGCACCATCTCGCAGGGACAACGCAAACTCGTCGGGGTGGCCCGGGCGCTGGCCGCCCGGCCCCGGATGATCTGCCTGGACGAGCCGGCCGCCGGCCTGGACACGGCCGAGAGCACCGAGCTGGGCCGGCACCTGCGGGCCGTCGCCGACAGCGGCACGGCCATGCTGCTCGTCGACCACGACATGGGTCTGGTGCTCGGCATCTGCGACCACGTCGTGGTCCTGGAGTTCGGCGCCGTCATCGCGGCCGGCCCACCGGACCGCGTCCGCGACGACCCGGCGGTCCTCGCCGCCTACCTGGGCACCGCGAAGGGGACACCATGACCGACCCAGTTCTGCGCGTCGAGGCGCTCACCGCCGGATACGACGGACCCCCGGTGATCCGCGACGTCAGCCTCACCGTCGGCCCCGGCGAGGTCGTCGCGGTGCTCGGCGCCAACGGCGCCGGCAAGTCCACCACCCTGCGCGCCATCTCGGGACTGCTGCCGGCGGCCACCGGCACCGTCACCCTCGCCGGGCGGCCGCTCACCAAGATTCCGGCCGCCGCGCGGGCCCGGCTCGGTATCGCGCACGTCCCGGAGGGCCGGGGCGTCTTCGCCGGTCTCACCGTCGCCGAACACCTGCGGCTCGGCCATCGCGGCGAGCGCCTCGACACCGCGCTGGCCTACCAGTACTTCCCGGCCCTGGCCGAGCTGCGCGACCGCCGGGCCGGCCTGCTCTCCGGCGGGGAGCAACAGATGCTCGCGCTGGGCCGGGCCCTGGCCCGCCACCCCAAGCTCCTGCTGCTCGACGAGCTCAGCCTGGGCCTCGCCCCGATCATCGTGGAACGCCTGCTGCCCATCGTGCGGGCCTACGCCGACAGCGCCGGCTGCGGCGTCCTGCTCGTCGAGCAGCATGTCGGCCTGGCACTGGACATCGCCGACCGTGGCTACGTGCTGTCCCGCGGTGCGATCAGTTCCGGCCAGGTGGCCACCGACCTGCGCGCCGACCATGCCCTCATCCTCGCCAGCTACCTCGGCGAAGCAACCAAGGAACGGCTCTCATGACCGATGACCGAGCTCTGTGGCAGCACGACGCCGTGCATCTCGCCGTCCTGATCCGTGCCCGTCACGTGTCCAGCCGAGAGGTCGTCCAGGCCCACCTGGACCGGATCGCCGACGTCAACCCCGCCGTCAACGCCGTCACCGCCGTGCTGGCCGACTCGGCACTGGCCGCCGCCGACCGGGTCGACGCCGGCCAGGTCACCGGCCCGCTGGCCGGGGTGCCGTTCACCGTGAAGGACAACCTGGACGTCGCGGGCGAGCCCACCAGCGACGGCGTACCGCTGTTCAAGGACCGGCGGGCCGGCCGCGACGCGCCCGCCGTCGCCCACCTGCGCGCGGCCGGGGCCATCCCGTTCGCCCGCACCAACATGCCCGACTTCGGCCTGCGCTGGCACACCGACAACGACCTGCACGGGGCCACCCGCAACCCGTGGGACCCCGGCCGCACCCCGTACGGCTCCAGCGGGGGCGAGGCCGTCGCCCTGGCCACCGGGGCGTCGCCGCTGGGCCTCGGCAACGACTACGGCGGCTCGATCCGGCTGCCCGCCGCCGCGGCCGGGATCGTCGGCCTGCGCCCGACCCACGGGCGTATCGCGTCCGCGAGTTCGACCAGCCCGATGCCGCCCCCGCACACCGTGCAGTTGTTCGCGGTCGACGGGCCGATGGCCCGGCGGGTAGCCGATGTCGCCGCCGCCTACGCCGCGCTGTGCCGGCCCGACCCCCGGGATCCGCAGTGGGCGCCCGTCCCGGCCGAACTGCCGCTACCCGACCCGATCACCGTCGGGGTGGTCATCGACCCCGGCGGCCTGGGCGTCCACCCCGAGGTTGCCGCGGCCGTCCGCCGCGCGGCCGACGCGCTCGCCGACTCGGGCGTCACCGTCGTCGAGCAGGAACCGCCCGACCTGATGGCGGCCGCCGAGCTGTGGCGCACCCTCAGCACCGCCGACCTCGGCGGACTGCTCGGGGTGATGCACGCCCACGGGTCCCGGGACTCGGTCACCTATCTGGAACAGTCCATCACCCACGTCCACCGGCTGGACCTCGACGGCTACCTCACGGCGCTCGCCCGGCGGCACGCCATCGCCGCGGCCTGGTCGCAGTTCACCGCACGGACCCACGCCATCCTCGGCCCGGTCTCCACCCAGCCGGTGCCGCGGGTGCCCTTCGACCTGGCCGGGCCCGACCAAGCAGACGCGCTCTGGCAGGCCCACCGCCTGCTGGTCGCCGTCAACCTGCTCGGCCTGCCGGCCGTCTCGGTGCCGGCCGGCACCACCGCCGACGGCCTGCCGCAGGGCGTCCAGATCATCGCGGGCCGCTACCAGGAGACACTCTGCCTGCGGCTGGCCGCCGTGGTGGAGCGGGCCGCGCCCGCACCCACCCCGATCGATCCGCGGACCGGCAGCTGAGCCGGCGGTGCGGGACCGGCCGAGCCGGTCCCGCACCGCCGGCGCGGACGTGCTCGGCATCGACGCCACCCCGCACGCCGTGAACGCCGGCTGGATCGGCGCGGTCGGGACCGGCCTGATCCGCTTCGCCGACATCTCCGGTCTGGCCCGCAACGACCACGTCTTCCAGCCCGAGCGGGGAACAACCCGCCTACGGCGAGATCTACGACGTCTGCCAGGACCTGCACAAACCTGAACTACTACGTGTTGGCCGCCATGACGTGACGTTGGTGGTCTGTCCGCGTCGGCGCCGGAACCGGCGACTGTCAATGCTGGCGACAAGGTCAGAATGCCGAGGGCCAAGGCCGTGCCGGACGTGACCGATGCCGAGTGGGGCGCCGCTCGGCGGTAACCGGGGCGTTGGCTGTGACCGGTCGCCGTGGGGCCGGCGTGCCTGTCGCCATACCACAGTCCGTGACCTTCCGGCGGCAATCAGGCGCGGGGGTCGCAGCCTGACGCTACGGACTGTCACGTCGGCGGATGACCAAGCTTGATCACGGTTGCTCATTTGCCGAATAGAGGGTGTTCTATCGGGCGACGGCGCCTGCCGGCGGCTGAAACTCTGGATAAAGGCTGAAGCAGTTCTCAAGCTCTTCGACCGACTCTGCGGCGGCCGCGAGGTTCGCGAGAACGTCGAGTGACTTGTCGAGTTCATCGTGCGGCTGGTCAAGGGGTTCCACCTGGAGGCGGTCGCACCAATACCAGCCCGCGATCTCGACCTTGTTGAGGGCGGCGACGTCGTTGATCAGACTGCCCCTGAGCTCATCCCAGCCCCACAGCTCTCCGTTGCCGTAGGCGGCCGACTGCGAATTACCACCGCGACAGAGATTCCACGCGGTCACACCGTCCTGGAAGTCGTCACCATCTAAATTACTGCGCCCGATTTGGGGATCCGTCAGCATCCAGCCGGCACCATCCCAGTACTCCACCACCCAGTGATCGATCCAGCGTTGCACCACGAAGTAGCTGGCGAAACCGCATCTGATGCGGGCCGGTGTGCCCGTTGCGCGCAGCATGGCGCAGTGCAACAACGCGAAGTGATAGCAGAAACCGAACATTCTCCGCTCGACGGGTCGTTCGCGGCCCAAGGGCGCCGGATCGATGTCGATCACGTTGTCCAAAATTGCTTCGGCGCCGACGGTCTCCTTGTGCGACATGCGCTCGGCGGAAAACCGCAGACCCTGAACGCCCGCCGTGTGGTTGTGAATTAGCAACCCACGCGCGATCGCGCTGAGCGACTCTGGATCAGCCGGAAGTCCGCGCACTCGCTCCCGGTGCCGCCCGAGACCGGAGGTAGGGCTTGGCTGCCGGTAGAAGCGTGCGATGTCGTCCATAGGCGGTGATGATACAAAATTCGCGGGTTCCAAATCAATACCTCATTCTCGGTGGTCAGCGGCCGAATTCCGACCGGGTCTCTTTGACCTATTACCCGGTGCATTGTTCTGCCGCGACGAAGGGATCGGCGCGCGATCGACTGCCGCTCCGAGTGATCCGGCACCGAGCACGGCAGTAACGCACTGTAAGGGCGCCGTCGAGCCGCTGCCCGCGCGTTGGTTGCTACTGATTATCGATACCGACCGACCTGCACCGAATCACCTCTTCCGGGGTAACTCCGCCGTTACCGTGGGGCGGTGATCTACAGGTCGTGGCGGTCATGGTGCGTGCCTGTGGCGGGCGTATTTGTCCTCGCGAGCAGCTTCGGTCCGTGGTGGGTTCTGAGACTGGCTCCGGGCGGACGGCTCGCCGAGGATTACGGCAGTCACATCAGTGCGTTCTCAGCCTGGCAAGCCCCTGGACGGTGGCCGCTCGCGGTAGCCCTCGCACTGGTGATCGCCACGGCATGGAGCCTGTGGCGCCTGGTTGGCGGCGAAGTGCCGGGGTGGCTTCGTGGGCTGCTCATCATGGTGAGCGCGGTTCCCATCATGCTTGCTATTCATCAATGGCGGGACATCCCGCCAAAGCCCCCACTGCCAGCGCCTTCGCAGACGGCAGAACTTTCGAGTAGCGCCCAGATCCGGCTTGTCGATGAGTTCGTCGATCCCGGCATGGATCCTGAGCAGTTGTACCGGGAAGAAAACTCCCTGTCTCGGCAGGGCCCTGGCTGGGGGCTTTATGGGGGAATAACAGGCATGGCGTTGCTCGCCGTTGCTCTACTTGTCAGCCGCAGCCACGAACCGCCCCCTGGTCAAGCATTGCAGTCGTGACGCGCTCATTCGTCTGCCGTGGTGAGCGCAGGCGATGTAGCCCACACGCGACGATGTGGCCCAGCCGGGTCGACTCAGTCTCCTGCGGCAGGTTTGGCTGCGAGGATCCCGGCGAGCGAGTCGGCAGGTAGGACTGCGTAATCTGCCGCTGGTGGGGCACTGCGCCTGCTAAGTGACCATTACGCTGCGTGCACGTTCGCCTGCGGATCCGCTCGTGCCGCCCACGAGGTCGGCAAGAATGTTGTGGGCTGGCCGTCAACGACGAACGAACCAAGATGTTTCTCCCGCTCGATGTCACATCCGTGGGCCGGCCGGTGTCTCATGGCGTGACGGCCTACCAACCCGTCGGCACGGCCATCGACACAGGAGGAAAACATGGTGCACGCGACCCGTATCCCCCCGGCCGAGCTCACCGGCGTCAAGGGAGCGCTGATCAGGCGGATGATCGAGAAGAAGCTGGGCAAGGTGCCGACGGCGGTGGGCGTCTACTGGCACAACCCCAGGGTGCTGTTCGCCAGCTTCGGCCTGGGCGGCAAGCTGCAGAAGTGGGACGCCTGTGATGAGGGCCTGAAGTCGTTCGCCCACATGGCGGTCGCGTCGCTGGTCGGCTGTACGTGGTGTCTGGATTTCAACTACTTCGAGGCGCGCAACAAGGGCCTGGACGTGGAGAAGGCGCGTGAGATCCCGCGGTGGCGGGAGGCGGATGTCTTCACGGCGCTGGAGCGAGATGTCCTGGAGTACGCCGAGGCGATGAGCCAGACACCGCCGACGGTGACCGACGAATTGGTGGACCGGCTGCACGTCGAGCTGGGACCTGCCGCCGTTGTCGAGCTCACTTCCGTGATCGCATTCGCGAACATGAGCACGCGCGGCAACGTGGCGCTCGGCATCGAGTCCGACGGTTTCGCCGCCGCGTGCGGCTTGAAGCCGCTGGCTGAGCGACCGGCAGTAGTTTCCGGGTCATGAGCGAGGATCCCTTCATCGCCCACCGCAGCCTGCTGTTCACCGTCGCGTACGAGATGCTCGGCTCGGTCGCCGACGCCGAGGACGTGGTGCAGGAGACCTGGCTGCGGTGGGCAGTGTTGATCGAAGCCGAGCGCTACGAGGTCCGTGACGCTCGGGCGTATCTCGTGCGGATCGTGACCCGACTGAGTCTCAACCGGCTGCGCACGCTCGCGCGGCAGCGCGAGGACTACGTGGGCGAGTGGCTGCCCGA
>Ga0070668_100003407_pt1 | contig 11738 bp, 10 predicted proteins | sample KBSS43metaG_FD_64661 | JGI IMG/M metagenome (GOLD analysis project Ga0070668, IMG submission 64661) | Switchgrass rhizosphere microbial communities from Kellogg Biological Station, Michigan, USA - KBS S4-3 metaG | ecosystem: Host-associated > Plants > Roots > Rhizosphere > Soil ... | reverse complement strand
CGGGGCAGGCAGATCGGCCCCTTGTCGATGAGGTAGGGGCGCTTTCGCCTGTAGACGTTCTTGGGCGTATTGGTCGCCCGGCTCACGTCGCGCAGCACCGCGCCGGCCAGGGCGGTGAAGCGCGGCGCGTTGGCGGGCGTCAGCTCCACGCCCACCGCGCAGGCCAGGTCCTTGAAGATCGCCCGCTGGTCGTTGTCGGCCTGGGCCAGCTTCCAGCGCGGGCCGTTCTGCAGCCGGCGCGTGGCGCGGAAGAGCGTGCGGTCGGCCTCGTAGCGCGGGCCCCCGGCGGCCGGGGCCGGCGGCAGTATCGCGGTGGTGTCAGGCAGGCTGCCCGCGAGGTAGCCGTTCGTGGACGGGCTGGGCGCCGGCGGGGCGGGCTTGGCGGGCGCCGCCGAAAGGGTCGCCGGCAGGATCGTCCAGAGGATCGCCGCCGCCGCTGTCAGGCCAGGTCTCATCGTCCGGCGCCTTTCGTGGGTGCGGCCCAGGTGTCGCAGAGGTCGGCGCGCCGTTCAATGTCGCCGCCGCCGCGTCGTCGGCCGCGCCGGGGTCGAGGGGCGGCAGGCCCAGCAGCTTGCGGATGCGCTCGATGTGCATCGCGACCGGCCCCTCGGCGAGGGTCTCGAACAGCACCTCCTCCTCCAGGCGATCGTCGAGGCGGACCTTCAGGCCGAACTGCTCGGCGCCGCCGATCTCCTCCTGGATGGCGCGGCCCACCGCCGCGCGGATCTGCTTCTTGCGGCGGTCGAGGTCGAGCACAGCCGCCGCGCGGTCCTGCTCCGCCCCGCGCCGCCGTTCGCGGGCGAGCCGCTGCTCCACGATCCGCCGCCGGCCCGAATAGCTAACGCCACTAAATTGTCGGGTTTGGCATCACGCCGTTACCCTACGCGGCGTTGTGAAGTTGGCGTCCTGTTGAGGCGCTGGACGCTTGGGGGTCCGGCGGGCCCAACGGGGTGGGGAAATGGCCAAGGGCGGCGGGGCGACGACGGGCTCGGGCGGAGCCAATGTGATCGTCGGCGACGGAAAAAGCAAAACGCTCAACGGCTTGGCGGGGGACGACTCGATCGTCGGCTCCAGCATCGCCGAGGTGATCAACGGCAATGCCGGCAATGACGTGCTGCTTGGCAATGCGGGCAACGACAGCTTGAGCGGTGGGGCGGGCAACGACAGCCTCGACGGGGGCGCGAACGACGACCTCCTGAACGGCGGCCTGGGCGCCGACACGCTGGTCGGCGGAGACGGGAACGACACGGCCTCATTCAGCGGCGCGATCGGCGACTCCAGCTTCGGCTGGAACGGGGCGGTGCTGAACATTTCCGGCGCCGACGGGGCCGACCAGGTCTCCGGAGTCGAGGTGCTGAACTTCGGCGGGACGACCTATGTCCGCGCCACGGCCGCTGCGTTGGTCAAGAACGACAGCGCGGCGCTCACGGAAAACCAGACCAAGATCGTCGACGTCCTGGCGAACGATTTTTCGCTGAAGGACGGCGGGGCGCTGTTCCTCCAGAAGTCCGGCGGCGGGAACGCCGCCAACGGCGACACCGTGGGGACCACCACCGAAGGCCTCGCGGTCAAGTACCTGGAGGGCAAGGTGTCGGTGGTTCCCGGAACCACCTACGACAACCTGGTGAAGGATCAGGTCCTGAACACCAGCTTCACCTATGTGGTGGGCAACGGGACCGGAAACACCAGCCAGGCGACGGTTCAGCTCACGATCACCGGCGTCAACGATGCGGCCGCCATCAGCGCCGCCACGGCGGGCTCCGACGCCGGCTCGGTCGCTGCGGACCACCTCAACGCCTCCGGCGCGCTGAGCATTCTCGATCCCGACCAGGGCGAAGCGAAATACCAGACCCCAGCCAGCCTGGAAGGCGCCTACGGCACGTTCGCGTTCAACGCGCTGACCGGCGTCTGGAGCTATGCGGCCGACCCGGCCAAGCTGCAGGCTTTGAGCGCGGACGCGACCGACAAGCTGACGGTCACCTCGTTCGACGGCACGGCGACCCATGACCTGACCATCTCGCTGACCGCCGGCGTCCCTGGGGAGACGCTCAGCGGCGGCGACAGCGGCTATTCGGCGCTGCTCGGCCACGAAGGCAATGACCAACTGACGCTCGGACCAGACGGCGGCGAAGCGCACGGCGCGGGCGGCGCCGACACCCTGCAGGGTGGGGCGGTAGGCTATTCGCAGCTCTTCGGCGACGACGGTGACGACAGGCTGACGCTCGGCTCAGGCGGCGGCGGAGCGCACGGCGGCGCCGGCGCCGACACCCTGCAGGGCGGGGCGGACGGTTATTATTGGCAGATCGACCTTTACGGCGACGCCGGGAACGACGACCTCACCCTCGGGACCGCCGGAGGTTCTGCGCGCGGCGGGGATGGCGCCGACACGCTGCATGGCGGCGACAGTTCCGGTGGCAATTTCCTTTTCGGCGACGCCGGAAACGACAAACTCATCCTGGGCGCGGACGGCGGGCAAGCGGACGGCGGGGCGGGGTTCGACACGCTGCTCGGCGGGGCCGGGGACGATTCCTTCAGCCTGAGCGACCTGAGTGCGGAGGATTCCGTCGACGGGGGCGGGGGCGACGACGTCTTCACAGCCTATCTGGGCGCGGAAGATGACGATGTCGCACTTTCGGTCTCGGGAATCCTCTCCGTCGGCGGGGTCGCCATCGGCGCAAACATCGAGCGCGTGCAGCTTGTCGCCGGGACCGGTGCGGACACCCTCGCGGGGGGAACCGGCGACGATTATTTCGAGTTCTCCGGGCTCAACGGACAGGACAGCGTCACCGGCGGGGGTGGCACGGATTTCCTTTGGGCCAGCCTCAGTGACGCCAACGACAGCTTCAGTCTCTCGGCGTCAGGCGACGTGTCTGTGGGCGGCGTCGTCATGGGACACGGCATCGAGTCGGTCAGGATCCACGCCGGTGAAGGCGCCGACACCGTCACCGCCGATGGCGTCTACACCCTGCTGTTCGGCGAGGGGGGCGACGACAGCCTCACGATCACCTCCGCGGACGCCCAGATCGACGGGGGCGATGGCGACGACCAGATCGTGATCTCGCAAGGCGGCTATGCGTACGCAGGCGAGGGAAACGATACGCTCCACGGGGGCGGCGGCTTCTCCGACCTCCACGGCGGAGCAGGCGGCGATCAGCTGTTCGCCGGCGCCGGCGGCGCGAACCTTTCGGGGGAAGAAGGCGCGGACACGCTGGTGGGCGGCGCAGGCTCCGACAATTTCTACATGAATGAATCGACGCTGGTTTCCGACCGGCTGGTCTTCGCCCCCGGCGGAGGGACCGATAACGTTTACGATTACAAGACCGGCGACGTCATAGACCTGTCGGCCTACAAGCTCGCCGATCCGACGTTCGACGACATTTCCGACATCACCTTTGTCGGAAACAGTTGGTATCTGCCCGGCGGCGACAGGTTGATCTTCTGGAACGGGCAGATCGCCAATCCCTCCGACATCATATTCGGATAGCAACGCCGACGAGGTTCGCTCAGCGCGCCGGGTTGAAGGCGGCGGCGAGTTGGAAGAGCTCGACAACGTTGCCCGAGGGGTCCTGGAGCAGGATCTGCTTGCCGCCCGGACCTTCGAGGATGTCGTTGCGGAACGGCGCGCCGGCGGCGCGGAGGCGGGCGACTTCGGCGGCGATGTCGTCGACGATCAGGTGGATGCGGTTCCAGCCGCCGGGGCCCGGCTTGGCGCCGTCGGGCATGGGGCGGCCCGCGGAGCTGGCCGGTCCGCTCAGCAGCAATCTGAGGCGGCCGCGGGCGACGTCGGCGAAGGCGGGCGGGAAGTTCGTCAGGACCTCGAAGCCGAGCAGCCTGGTGTAGAAGGCCACCGCCCTTTCGACGTCGTCGACCATGTAGCGGACGCTGACCATGTCACGGGGGTCGGTCATGGGCTTTCTCCTTGGGTCCGGGGCGCGGGGGGTTGGGCGCAGAGCACGGCCAGCAGGAAGTCGATGCGGGTCGAAAGCTCCGCGGCCGTCTCTTGGAACAGCGGGTAGGTGACGTCGTCGGCATCGCCGGTGGCGGGGTTGGCGATGCTCCAGTGGATGGTCTCGGGGGCGCCGGGAAATTCGGGGCACACCTCGCGCACCCGGTCGCACAGGCTGATCACCCAGTCGAAACGCCGGCCAACAAGGTCGTCCAGGCGCCTGGGCGTGTGACCGGCCAGGTCGAGGCCGTGCTCGTCGCGCATCACCCGCACCGCGTTGGGGTGCAGGGGCTTTGGGTGGCTGCCGGCGCTGTAGGCGTCGACGGCGCCGCCCGAGCGCGCCCGGGCCAACGCCTCGGCCATGGGAGAGCGGGCGCTGTTGCCGGTGCACAGGAACAGCACGCTCACCGGACCTATCCGGATGTCGTCGCGCGGGGGCGGGGCGAGACGCAGGCCGGGGTGGAGCGCCCCGCCGGCCGCCGACAACAGGCCGCCGATCCGCGCCAGGTCCAGCCCGTAGTAGGTGTCCCGGCGATCGGCGGAGCTGCGCCGCGCGGAGACCAGGCGGCCATCGCGCAGCTTGCCCAGGTGGTAGGAGACCAGGTTCTGAGGCTGGCCCACCGCCCCGGTCAGCTCGTGGACCAGGCGGTCGCTGCGGGCCAGCTCGCCCAGAAGCCGCCAGCGCAGGGGATGGCCGGCGAGCTGCAGGAACTCGGGCGGGGCGATGTCGGGGTGAAGCTGTGGGGCGCTCATGGTCGCACATATACATCAATCTAGTTTGATGTATCAAGGCCAATCGATAGCTCGGAGCCTGGGGCTGGTCGGCCGTTCCGCTTGAAATCGCCGGCCTTGTGCGCGGTCTACTGTGCCAGAATGGTATTGTTAAAGACAATCAGAGTGCTTCAAACAATATATCGTGTTACCTGATTGAGCGGCGTCGTAATCACCCCAATGGCCCGACGTCGTGTGGCTCCGGATGGCGCGAAGTTCGCGCGCCGGAGCCATGCCCGTTGCATCGCCCCCCGAACCTTGACTTGGAACCGCACAGGCGTGGGGAATGTTGACTCCCTCGTGGCCGCCGCCGCGTCAATCGCAGCGGCCATGCAGGGCCCTCGGTGCGAGAGCCCTCGACCCCAAAGAGGCTGAGGGCCCTGCGTACGCGGGCTGCTGGGCTTACCTCAGGGCTCTCCCGGCGGGGGCGCGGTCCCTCCGGTCTGGCTGCCGGGTCGCAGCAGCAGCAGCAGCGGCATGCACAGGATGCAGAGCACGAGCAGCAGGCGGAACACGTTGACGTAGGCGGCCATCTGGGACTGACGGGCGATCTCCGCCTCCAGCGTCAGCGCACCCATCAGGGTGGACGGGTCGAAGGCGGGGGGCAGGGCGGCGCGCAGCACCTGGTCGTCGGGCGACACGCGGCCGGCCAGGGATTCGTGGATCGCCTGGGCGTTGGAGAGCGCCATGGCCTGCACCGCGGCGATCCCGCCGCTGGAGCCGATGTTGCGCAGGAGGTTGTACAGGGAGGAGGCCTCGGCCCGCAGCGACGGGTTGATCGTCGAATAGGCGATCAGGTTGAGCGGGGTGGCGAAGAGCCCCATGCCGAAGCCCTGGATGAAGCCCGATACATAGAAGGGGCCGGTCTCCATCGACAGGTCGAAGCGCGTGGTGACCCAGATGCCGCCGGCGGCGATGCAGAGCGCGACCGCCAGCAGGAGCCGCGAATCCACGCGCCCGGCGATGCGCCCGGCGATCAGGATCGCCAGCAGCGTGCCGAACCCGCGCGGCGCGTTGGTCACGCCGGCCAGCATCGGCGGGTAGCCCATCAGCCCCTGCAGCATGTTGGGCAGGATCCCGATCGAGGACATCAGCAGGACAGCCAGGGTGAAGTTGAAGAAGCACGCCGTCACCAGGTTGCGGTCGCGCAACAGCGCCGGGTCGAAGAAGGCGTGCTCCGCCGTCAGGCTGTGCACCAGGAACACCCAGAAGGCCGCGGCGGCGACGAGGGCGTAGGTCCAGATCTCCGGGGAGGAAAACCAGGCCCGCACAGGGCCGCGGTCCAGCATCATCTGCAGGGCGCCGACGGTGAGCGCCAGGGCCCCGAACCCCAGGAAGTCGAACGGGCGGAACGCCGCCGGCTTCTCCCGCGGCATGAACGCCGCCACGCCCAGGAAGGCCAGCGCGCCCAGCGGCACGTTGATGTAGAAGCACCAGCGCCAGGAGAAGGCCTCGGTGAGGTAGCCGCCCAGCAGGGGCCCGGCGATCGGCGCGGTCATGACGCCCGCCGCCCAGACCGACAGCGCCTGGGCGTGGCGCTCCGGCGGGTTGATGTTCAGGAGCACCGCCTGCGACAGCGGGATGAAGGCCGCCCCGAACAGGCCTTGCAGCACCCGGAACACCACCATCTCCGGCAGGCCTGCCGCGATCGCGCACAGCATCGAGGTCACCGTGAAGCCGGCGATGGCCAACAGGATGATCTGCTTCATCCCGAACCGGCCCGCCAGCCAGCCGGACAGGGGCGTCGAGATGGCGGTCGCCACGATGTAGGAAGTCAGGACCCAGATGACCTGCTCCGGACTTGCCGAGAGGCTGCCCTGGATCTGCGGCATCGCCACCGTGACGATGGTGGAGTCGAGCACGCCCATGATCGCCGCCGTCATGATCGAGACGGTGATCAGCGCTCGGTTCGGATATTCCTTGTCGGCCATGGGCGCCCGGAGTTGCGTTTCGAACAGCAGCGGTTCCCCGGGAACCGGTCGGCGTCAACCCATTGTCGACCGCCGAAGGGCCGGCGTCAGTGGCCGCCGGTCACCCAGGGCACGCCCGAACGCCTGAGCTCCTCCGCCAGCGCCGCCTCGAGCTCGAGGGCTTCCCAGCTTCGCAGGGGGTTCAGGTGGCGGACGAGGTCGGGCAGCAGACGCACGCCGAAGCGGTTGACCCAGCGGCTGGCCTTGTAGCCGGTCTTGTGCTGGTCGAAGCGCAGGTCGGGGTCGGAGGACGTCTGACCGACATAGAGGCCCCATCGGCAGGCGCGCCGCCGGTCTTCCAGCAGGGCGACGTACACGGAATGGCGGGCCCGCCGCGCGCCGACGGTGGTCGCCCGCAGGCGAAGCGTCGCCCGCTGGGCGGCGGCCATCCATTCGGGTTCCGGCGTCTTCACGCCCCCGGTCTACACCGCGCCGGTTTCCAGCCGGTGACCGCCGCCGAGTCGGTCAGTCGTACCGGACCTTGGGAAAGAAATTGCCGCGCCCTTCCGGCGTCATGTCGAGCAGACCCCAGAGGGCGTTCGCCGCGTCGCCGGAGCGGTGATGCTGGTTGGGCGCGGGCGGCGCGAAGCTCAGCTCCGAGCCCCAGAAATGCCGGATGCGCCCGTCGTCCAGGCGGAAGACGTTATAGATCGTCTCGTCCCAGTTCTCGCCGTCGGGCACGCCGTGGGCCTTGCGCAGCGCCGGGGAGAACCTCGACGTGTCGCCGAAATAGTCCGCGTCGTAGGTGTTGCCGGCGGTCGACACGAACCGGAGATGGTCCCAGCCCCGCTCATGCGCCCAGGCCGCCAGGCGGGCGATCGGCGACTTCGCGACGATGTAGAGGGCCGCACGCTGACCGATATGGCGCGCCGCGCCCTCCATGGAATCGAGCAGGTGGGTGCACCCCGGACAGGGGCTCTCCCGCTCGGGTCCATACATGAAGCTGTAGAGGATGAGCGTGTCGTGCGGACTGAACAGCTCCGACATCCGCACCGTCTCGGGCATGGCGTTCGCGCCGATCCGTTCGAACACATAGTCCGTGGGAACCAGGCCCCCCGGCGGCAGGCGCCGGCGCTGATCGGCGACCGCCTCCACGTGGGCGCGCAAGGCGATCTCGGCGTCGAGAAGGGCGTTGCGCGCGGCCCGGTAATCAGCGCTCTCGTTCGGGTAGGAAAGGTGCTCCACCGGCGACTTCCTTCCACTGTGCGATGACGTGGAAGAACGCGCCGGCCAAGCGATTTGTTGCCCGCGCCGGCCGTCAGCCCCAGGCGCTAGCGATGCGGCGCGCGGCCTGGGAGACCGGGGCCGTGGCGGTCCGCCATTCCGGTTTCGGCGTCGCCTTGCCGTAGAGCCACCCCTGGGCGAGCGTGACGCCGAAGGACTGGATGGCGGCGGCGGCCTGCGGGGTCTCCACCATCTCGGCGATGGCCGAGACGCCGAGCGATCTGCAGAGCGCCACCACGTGCCGGGCGATGACACCGTCGCGGGAGCGCGCGTCCAGGGCGGTCACGTAGCGCCCGTCGATCTTCACGAAGTCGACCTCAAGGCGGCAAAGGCCCTGGAGGCTGGCCCCGCCGGCCCCGAAATCGTCGAGGCACACCGCGTGGCCGGTCTTGCGGATCTTGCCGATGATGCGGTTGGCCCGCTCGAGGTCGTGAAGGTTCTGGGATTCCGTGATCTCGAACAGCAGCCGGGAGCGAAGGGCGCCCTGCTCCGCGACCGCCGCCAGCAACGCGTCGACGCAACGCGGCGTCATCAGCGAGGTGGCGCTGACGTTGACGGCGATCCGGCAGGGCGCAGGCGTCGCCTTCAGGGTCTGCAGCACCTTGCGCACGACCATGAGGTCGAAGTCGATGATCCCGCCGACCTCTTCGGCCAGCCGCAGGGTGGGCTGCGGGCTGTCGGCGCCTTCGAACCGCGCCAGCGCCTCGTAGTGGTGGGCGACGTTGTACTCCAGGTCCACGACGGGCTGATAGAACAGGTCGAAGGTCCCCGCCGCGAGCGTCGAGTGGAATCGCGCCGTGCTTTCGGCAGTCTCGTGCAGCATGGCGTCGAAATTCGCCGCCGCGACCGCCGCGCCCGCCTCCGCATAGCGGTCAAGCGCGAACCGGACGGCCCGCAGGCTCTGGGCCGGGACGCCGGAGACGTTCAGGTCGATCGTCAGCGGCCTGACGCCGCCGCCGCATATCTCCGCCAGCCGCCCCGACAGCCGGCCGGACGAGGCGCCGACGGGATGCAGGAACGCATACCGCTCGCGCGCGATCTCCGCGGCGCCCATGCCCCCGTAGGAGGCCAGGCGCAACATGGCCCCGATCTCCAGGCGGGCGGCCTCGGCGGCGGCGGCGTCCTGTTGCGCCATGCTCTCATCCAGGCCCTGAAGCTGCACGAGGCTCAACGTGACGGCCTGTCCGGCGGCATGCGCCTGGGCGATCGCCACGGCCGAGGCCTCGTCGAACGTGGCGCGGTCCAGCAGGCCCCGGGCGTTTCGCGGCAGGTCGCTGAACTGCGACGGCGCGCCGACGCTGATGGCGCAGGACAGGCTGTCAGGGTTCTGAGGGATCCGGAACACCGACAGCGAAGCCAGCCGGGTGAGCGCCCCGTCCCGCTTCGGCCGCAGGGATACCCGGAACGGGCCCTGCCGTTCGCCGGGCTCGAGGCTTCCGATCAGCGACTTGAGCATGGGGGCGTCGTCGTCCGACACCAGCGAGCACCAGTCGACGCCGACGATCTCCGCGGGCTCGCACCCAGCGATCTGCTCCACCGCGCCGAGCCCGAAGGTGATCGATCCGGCGCCGTCGACCTCGAACGCCAGATCCGCCCCGGCGAAGGCGAGGCCCAGGAACTTGATCCGCTCGGTCGGCATGGACGACCCCGGCGCATCCGGCTCGGCGCCCGGCTTCAATTCCGCAAATGTGTCCTGCACCTGACGCCCCGTTTTCCTGACCGCATTCTTCCGCGATAACTGTGATGAATGCGATCTTTACTATGACAGCCACCACCCATGACATTTAAATACTGTGACGTTAAGCTGGGCTTAATTGGCGCAACCGCGGCGAAGCGATCGGCGCGCGGGTTTTCGGCGCTCTTGCCGGCGGGCGCGACCTTCCGTTTCGGCCTCCGGCTTCCTAGGTTTTCCCGATGGCCGTCGCGTTCACCCGAGAGGAAGACTACGAGAGCCGGGCCGCCGACCTGCCGGACCGGCCGATCTCGCCGCACGCCAACCTGGTCACGGCCAGCGGCCTGGCGGCGATCGAGGCCGAGCTGGAGCGGGCCCGCGCCGCCTATGCCGCCGCCCAGGCGGACGGCGACGTCAGCGCCGACCGCACGGCCATGGCGCGGGCGACCCGCGACCTGCGCTACTGGTCCGCGCGCCGGGCCAGCGCGCAGCTCACCGAGCCCGCCGTCGTCGCCGACATGGTCCAGTTCGGCCTGACGGTGGAGGTCGAGCGCGAGGATGGCCGCCGCCAGGTCTTCCGGATCGTCGGCGAGGACGAGGCCGACCCGGCCCAGGGCAGCATCTCCTATGTGTCGCCCCTGGCGCGCAGCCTGCTGGGAAAGGCGGTCGGCGAGGTGGCCGTGGTCAACGGCGCCGAGGTGGAGGTGGTCGCGGTCCGGCCGTGAATTCCTCCCGCCGTCTCGACAGCGCCGGCCGGCCATGCAGACTCAGGCCCCGCCACAGGGGGAGGCCGGCATGGGCAAGGGCGGCGACGAGCGGGCGATCCGCAACCTGATCAACGCCTACACCGACGCGGCCAGCCGCCTGGACGCCCAGGCTGGCGCCGCGACCTACGCCGAGGCCGGCGTGCTGGTCGCCAACGGCGTCGAGTTGCGCGGCCGGGCGAAGATCCAGCGGGCCTTCGAGCGCAACTACGGCGCCAGCGACCTGATCTTCCAGATGATCCAGCCCGGCCCGATGGAGATCCGCGGCGACCGCGCCTTCACCCGCTCGTGGATCCGCGCCTGGAACCGGCTGGAGGGCGAGGTGGTGCGCGACATCCTGGGCCTCTACCAGGACGAGCTGGTCCGCACGGCCGAGGGCTGGCGGTTCGCACGTCGACGGATGGACACCATCCACATCGCCGAGCTGGGACGGGTGGTGGAGCACCGCGGCTACCCGCCGATGGAGCATGAGTTCAAGGGGATCGGGCTGGACCCGGCGGGCTAGAGCGCGTTGAGATTAAGCGGCATAGCCTGAGTTCCTGAGATAGTTGGCGCACTCTTCGGGCGTGAAGCAGTTGAGGAGCTGGTCGAGGGCTTCGAGGATGGCGTCGTAAGAGCGCGCCTGGGCCTTGCGCAGGAGGTGCTTCAGCTTTGCGAAGACCTGCTCGATGGGGTTCAGGTCGGGGGAGTACTTGGGCAGGAAGAGGAGGCGGGCTCCTGCGTTGCGGATGGCGCGCCGGACGAGCCGACCGCGGTGGCTGCCGAGGTTGTCCATGACCACAACGTCGCCGGGGCTGAGCGTTGGGACGAGGAGGGTGCGGACGTAGGCGAGGAAGGCCTCGCCGTTGATCGGCCCGTCGAAGAGGCAGGGCGCGTCGATGCGGTCGCGCCTGAGCGCTGCGATGAAGGTCATGGTCCGCCAGCGTCCGAAGGGGGCCGTGGCCCGCACCCGTTCGCCGCAGGGCCCCCAGCCACGCAAGGGCGCCATGTTTGTGCGAGTCCAGGTCTCGTCGATGAAGACCAGGCGATCCGCGTCGATCCGGCCCTGATACCTGCGCCACTGCTCGCGCCGGCGGGCGACGTCAGCCCGGTCCTGCTCCTTGGCGAACAGGCTTTTTTTTGAAGCTGAGCCCTTCGGCGTGAAGGAACTCCCAGACCGAGCGGCGGTCCACCTTCAGGCCGCGCACCTCAAGCAGCTCCGCCACCAGCTGGCTGATCGTGAAGTCCTTCTCCCGGCAGCGGGCGACCAGCCAGTCGGCGTGCTCGCCGCGCAGGGTCCTCGGCTTGTGGCCGCCCATCCTGGCCGGGGCCGCACTGCCCGTCGCCTGGAACCGCGCCACCCACTTGATCGCCGAACTCGGCGCCACCCCGAACCGGGCCGCGGCCTGGTT
>Ga0070668_100003406_pt1 | contig 11739 bp, 8 predicted proteins | sample KBSS43metaG_FD_64661 | JGI IMG/M metagenome (GOLD analysis project Ga0070668, IMG submission 64661) | Switchgrass rhizosphere microbial communities from Kellogg Biological Station, Michigan, USA - KBS S4-3 metaG | ecosystem: Host-associated > Plants > Roots > Rhizosphere > Soil ... | reverse complement strand
CCCGAAGGGGCGGACCTGGTCGGCAAGGTCCGGATGGTTGGAGATCACCATCGCCACCGACATGTCCAGTTCGCCGCGGCGGTTCCGCCAGAGCAGATCCAGCAGGCAGTGGTCGTCCTTTGAGGCCATGATGGCGACGCGTTTGGGTGTGGCCGCTTCGCTGAGTTTGAAATCCATGTCGAATCGCGCTGCCAACTGCTCGCTGAAGTCGCGCTCCAGTGCGTCTCGAGCAGCCGCCAAGCCCGGGAGGTGAAAGATGGTGCGCTGCACGAACGTTCCGCCGGACTGCTGCGTGGAATGTTGATCGAGCGACACGATGTTCGCCCCGGCAGCGGACAGGAAAGCGCTGACGGCTGCTACCAGCCCAGGCTTGTCGGCACAGCGAAGCATCAACCGGCCCACGTCCTTGACCGCCAAAGCGCTCGAACCGACCTCGGCGTACGGTGCGTCGTTGGCTAGCTCGAGGTGATGGCGTGTGGTCATCGGAACCTTGACCTCTCAATCCGCTGGGCGCTCGCTCTCAAGGCGCTTTCACGGAGCGCGATGCCTTCTTCTCGTGAACATGACATCGGGGGCGCCGGCATAGCCGACGCCCCCGATGTCCGATCAGCAGTGGCTATGTGCCGTAGCCCTGCTTGCCGGTTATGACGGTGCGCCCGGGGCTCCGGGGCCGCCCGCGTTGCCGTTGGCGCCGTCGGTGCCGCTAGCACCGGTTGCACCGGTTGCACCGGTTGCACCGGTCGTGCCGGTTGCGCCTGTTGCGCCGGTTGCACCAGTGGTGCCGGTGGCTCCGGTCGTGCCGGTGCTGCCGGTATGGCCGATCAGTCCGCCGCCACCGGGGGTTCCGGCTGTGCCACCGCTACCTCCGGTGCCACCGGTCCCACCTGCAGCGCCGGTACCACCGGCTCCGCCTGTGCCACCGCTGCCACCGGTGCCACCCGTTCCGCCCGGACCACCAGTTGCGCCCGAACCGCCCGCGCCACCGGTACCGCCGACGCCGAGAACGCCTGCGCCGCCCGTGCCTGCGCCGCCTGCGCCGCCCACTCCGCCGTTACCACCGGCATCGCCGTCGCCGCCCGTGCCACCGGTGCTGCCGGTGCCGCCGTCGCCGCCGTCGCCGCCGGCCTGGCCGTCGCCGCCCGTGCCACCGGTGCCTCCGGTGCCGCCGCTACCTGCCGCACCGCCGCCACCGAAGAGTCCGCCGCTGCCACCGTTGCCTCCGGCGCCTGCGGGACCGCCAGCGGTGCCTGTGCCGCCGACGTTGGTGCCGTTGGCGCCGTCCGTGCCTGCGCCACCGGGGTTGCCGGTGCCGCCGGGTTGGCCAGCAGCACCGATGCCGCCGTCGCCGCCGGTCCCGCCGTTACCGCCAGTAGCCGCTCCACCGGTATTCACCGCGGCGCCGCCAGCGCCGCCAGCGCCGCCGTCAGTAGCCCCGGTTCCGCCGTTGCCGCCGTTGCCACCGTCACCACCGACGGAAGTTACGCCTGCAGTACTCGATGCGCCGCCGGCGCCACCTGCTCCGCCGTTGCCGCTCGGAGTGCCGCTGCCACCGTTGGCCCCGTCGCCTCCGGTGCCTGCGGCGCCAGCGGTTCCGCCAGCGCCGCCTGCGCCAGCGGGGTCGCCCGCCGTGCCAGGAGCGCCGTTGCCGCCGGTGCCGGCCACTCCGGCCGCGCCCGCGGTACCTGCGACGCCATCACCGGCTGGATTTACGCCATCAGCGCCCGTCGTGCCGGTGCCCGTGCCCGCTGCGCCGGTCGTACCGTTCGCTGCCGTGCCAGTGCCCGGCGCGCCGATCGTGCCTGGCGTACCGTTCCCGCCGACGCCGCCGTCGCCACCGTGACCGAAGAGCGCCAATGTTCCTGCGTTGCCGCCGTTTCCGCCCGTGGCACTGGTGCCGCCGAACCCGCCGTCGCCGCCGTTGCCGAAGAACAGCCCGCCTTGGCCGCCGCTACCACCGGCCATACCTGCGGCGCCTGACCCACCGGCACCGCCGTAGCCGACCAACAGCCCGGCATTGCCACCGTTGGCGCCTGTGCCCGGGGCACCGTTGACGCCGTTGCTGACGAAGATGTTCACGATGGGGACCAAGCCGGCTATTCCGATGAGGTTGTAGAGGGGATCGCTCGTAGCGATGCTGTGGAAGGGCTCGTACGGGCCGAAGCTGCCGAGCGAGGCTGCTGCCAGCGCATTCGGGATCGGTACGTAGTTGAGACTGGGCCCAATCAGACTGTTGGGGGAACATCCCGCAGGCATGAGAACGCACTGTGTCGTGGGTGGTGACAGCGACGGTGACACCAGCGGCGCGGCCTGTGCTGTGCCAGGAGCAAGCGCGAAAAGCGCACCGGCTCCTGCGATTGCGATTCCTGTGGCGTATGGGTACATCGATGTTTTCATTTCAAATTCCTTTTCAGGCTCCGTTGAGCCGCACTGCGAGATTTGTCGATTGACATGTCGCCCACGCCCGTGGCTGTCGCGACGAAAATCGCGGCCCACGTCCTCCTTGGACTACTTTGCGTGATGTATGTCATCATAGCATCATGAATGTATGCATGCTCACACTTGCGTCTGGACTGCGCTTCCGTCGGCAAGAAACGACGTCGGAAGGGGCAAAGAGTGCTCATGGGGAGACGACGAAATGCGGTGGAAGGCTCCGTCAACCGACTCTGGCTCAGCGATGGCTTAGCCTGACCGGGTGACCGAAGCGGCGTGGTGGCGATACGTCATGACGGTGACGGGCAACGCGGCGCAGAAGGACATCGCGGCGGCCGCGGGTATCGACCAATCCAGCATCTCCCGCTGGCAACGCGGCAGCATCACTCCGCGTGCCGAGGCCGTCGTCGCCCTCGCGCGGGCATACGGCCGATCGCCAGTCGAGGCACTGGTGGCCGCTGGCTACCTGTCGAGCGACGAGTTGGGCGTGGTGGAACTGACGACGCTGACGGGTGACCTCACTCGGGCGTCGATCGATTCGCTATTGAGCGAGATTCGACGCCGCGTGCTCGCTGCGGACCCCGGCGGCACGCAGCAATGGCCTGCTGGCTGGTCCTCCGACGACCCGGCGGTGGGCCGGCACCAAGATGGCGAGGAGCGCGGCGGTCTCAACGACTGACAGATCGTCTGGCCGCACCCGCGACATCATCTGCTGTAGCTCCCGTCGAAGATGCGGCGACAAGCATGTCTCGTTGTGGTGCTCATCGCCATCCTGTTTGCGAAGCTGTGCTATCCCGTCCACCAATTCGCGTTGGCAGTGGTGTGCGTCAATCGATTTGCAAACCAGATAGAGAACTGACGCGATGGCTGCCGCCGCAACCGTCCACCAGATGATTCCGAGCAGTATCCCCTCCAAGACGAGTGCGACCAAGAACATCGAGAACAGATCGCCCTTGATGCGCAGCGAGTGAATGGTCATGTCGGCGTCTGGTCGTGGCGTCGACTTTGGTGAGCGGTGTGTCGGTAAGCGACGACCTCGTCGCAGCTACAGAACATCTGGTCTTGCCTCGCCCCGTCGAAGTATCTGAACTTACTAGTACCTAACAGTTTATGATTTGCTGGCTGACGTGCATATCCAGAAGCGGGTCGGCTGTATCCGATTCGGGAACCGCGTTGGCACTCGTCTGAGGTGGACAAATTCGGAGCCACTCGCCGAATTCTCTGCCGGTGGCCGGGGGGTCCCGGTGTTCGCTCACTGCCAAGAGCCAGGTCGCGGACTCTCCGACGCGGATTGGGCAACAGCGAACTAGCGCTCCAGGGCTCGCGGACCTTCCCGGATCTCAGAGGACACCCGGCGCGCGGCTCCTAGGCAACTTCGGCGGGGTGACCGCGCTCCGCCGTCGGAGATGCGAACCGGCCGGCTCCGAGCGTCGTGGAAGGGTGCTCGCCAAACACTTGGTGGTACTGCTTTGCGAAGCGACCAAGGTGCACGAAGCCCCAACGACCCGCCACCGCTGTGACTGTGACCGATCGTGGATCGGCATCGAGGAGCGTGCCGCGTACACGTTGCAGACGCAATTCCCTGAGGTACGTCATGGGTGGCTGCTCGCCGGAGCGTGCGAACGCCTTGGTGAGCGCCCTGGCGCCGATCCCCGTGTGCTGCGCCAACTTTCCGGCGGTCCATGGTGCTTCAGGATGAGTCCGCATCAGATCGATGGCGCGCGTCACCACTGCAGGTGACGCCGCGCAGACGCCGCCAACGAGTGCGTCGGTGTAATTGTGCGGCTGTGCTAGCAATAGGCCTTCAATGAGGAGTTGCTGCAAGTTGCCTGCGGCGAGTTGATGACTCAACAACCCGTCACGTCTGCTGGCCTCGCGCCGAATGATCGCTACGAGCCCGAGCCAACTGTTCGCTGAGTTTGGCCTCAGATCCAGGCGGTGCTCAAACTTGACTGGCGCGCGGATGGTTCGGTCAAGCATGGTTTCCAACTGCAGGCGCACCTCGTGGGCGGGAATCATCAGAGCGATCTGTGCGCACCCTGCGGACCATGCGACGTCCGTCGGCATTCCCGGCATGAACAGCGCCGCCGACACCGAAGCCTCCGCAAGCTGCTGCTGGCCGTCAGCCCACGAATTCATCGCGTGCCCCTCGAGGGGAATGCTGATGTGGTACGAGCGAACGTCGGTTGCGCGCAGGTTTGCCCCGCCACCGAAACGAATGAATCCCGCAGTGAGTAGGGCAAGCTGCACCGAATTCGCTTCGAGGTCCAGTGGTCCCCGACCGACGGAGCTGATCTCGAACGGCTCGTACAGAGCGCCCAGCACTTCGCGGGCTTCGTCGACTTCATTTGTGTGCAGCGATGTACACGCCAACGGCGAAGCGCCAAAAGCCTGCTGTTCCATGTTCTTCCCCCCACCTTCGTAGTCGCGCGCCCCCGCGGTCTGGTCACCAAGCTCAGCGCGAGCCATGGCGAATGTCATCTCCGCGCCGGTGTTCTAGAGCGTCGCTCGCTTGGTGACTGAATACGCAAGCTGGCAAATGATGGAGTAGATGAATAATACCCATATCTGTTGCCCGAAAACCTCCCATGTCAATATTACATTTTTAGCAACGACAGCAAATATTCAAACTTTATTTTCATCCATACCTCGAGGTGATGCACAACGGCCCGACGATCGGGCTTGTCCCGACATCGGGAGTGTTGTACCTCGTTATTTCGTAAATCAACTTGCGCACGAAAGGCGCGGGTCGAGGTATCCACTGCACAAACGCGCCGGCAATCCTGCACAGTCGCACGCAGTAAGCAAGTTACATAGTCGGACTCATGACTTTGCGATGTAACGTACAAACAAAGGTCATGACAAAGAATTATCCTTGATTCGACAACAATTTCAGCAATCGGCAGAAGACTGGCTCACACCGCCGGCGCTACCAGCCAGCTCGCAAAGGCACCTGCTTTTGTTGCGTCGGATGGGCCAATGCTCCATTGGCGACGCAGACGGCAACGTTGGCAACGACGAGCGGTCCGTGGACTGCTCCAGACATCGGACCGGCCGTCTCGCGTCCGCGTCAGTTCTCGCCTGGACGCGCAGTTAGCCAAGAGTCCGCTCGTCAGGGGCCGCGGAGTCGGTCACGGTGCATCCGTTCACGGGCGACCGGGACGAACTACGGCGCGGACGTCGATTGCGGTTCCAGGCGCGCTAGGAACGATGACGACAGGGTGACCACCGACCTGGTGCGAATGAGCTGCCAGTGGTTGTGACGCCGCTCTTCACCGGCGCGATTCGAGCCCGAACCCGATTGTTGTGCAACGATTCTCAGGCCCGCCCTGTAGCGTCGGGTCACGTCGTTCAGGATTCAATGGTTCGAGGTCATGCGCACCGAGGCATCCACGACGTTGCCGGCCCCGGGGGTGCTGGCGTGTGTCGACGTTCGTCAGGTGATGGCAGGTAACAATTTGCAACCTCAATGATTGCGAATCGATACGGAGGTTCAGGCGCATCGGCTGGGATCATTACGGTTGCTCGGTGGACCGACGAACTGCCCTCAAGCTGCCGCTGCTAGCGGTGGCTGGCGCGGCCCTGACCCAGGTGCCCCGAGCCAGCGCCGAACCCGTCCGATGGACGGCCGAGCGGGCCAACAACTGGTATCAAGGGCAGGGCTGGCTTGTCGGGGGGAACTACATCACCTCGAACGCGATCAATCAGATCGAGATGTTTCAGGCGGGCACCTACGATCCGCGGCGGATTAGCAACGAGCTCGGTGCATGCCGGCTCATCGGGTTCAACACCGTGCGCGTGTTCCTCCACGATCAACTGTGGGTACAGGATCGCGTTGGCTTCTCCCGCCGGCTCGCGCAGTTCGTCGCCATCGCGGCGAGCCAGGGCATCAAGCCGCTCCTCGTCCTGTTCGACTCCTGTTGGGACCCACGTCCCAAACTGGGGCCTCAGCGCGGGGCGATGGCTGGGGTCCACAACTCCGGCTGGGTACAAAGTCCGGGTGCCGAGCGCCTCGGAGACCGCCGCTACGACCCGATCCTGCGCGACTACGTCACCGGAGTGTTGAGCCTGTTCCGCAACGACCCGCGCGTGTTGGGGTGGGACCTCTGGAACGAACCCGACAACCCGGCGACGGTGTACCGCAAGGTCGAGCGGGCGGACAAGCTCGACCTGGTGGCTGCGCTACTTCCGCAGGTGTTCCAGTGGGCGCGTGCGGTCGATCCGATTCAACCGCTGACGAGCGGCGTCTGGCAGGGCAATTGGAGCGACCCCCGACAACGCAGCGCAATCGCCAGCATCCAACTCGACAACTCCGACATCATCACCTTCCACTCGTATGCCAAACCATCCGAGTTCGAGGCCCGGATCGGCGAGCTCGCTCCACTGGGGCGACCGATCATCTGCACCGAGTACCTGGCGCGCGCCATGGGCAGCACGGTGGAGGGAATCCTTCCAGTTGCCAAGCGGCACAACGTTGGCGCCTACAACTGGGGCTTGGTGGCGGGTAAGACGGAGACGTATCTGCCGTGGGATTCGTGGGATCACCCGTACACGGCTCCACCAGAACCGTGGTTCAGCGACCTATTGCTGCCCGACGGGCGGCCCTACCGGGCCAGCGAGATTCAAACGATCCGGGATCTCACGGGCTCGCCCGCGCGAACCTGACCGTCACGGGTTGGCGCGAATTCGGCTGCGTCAACGGTGATCCGCGCATCGATGATGCGCGGTCCGGCGATTAGCCGAACCTGCAACCAGATGCTCAGTAGTTATTGCAGCTGCCGGCAACGGAGTTGATCAGGCCGGTGTATTGCGCAAGTTCCGGGGCTCCCTGGATTTGCGTGATCATTTGCCGGCGGCCATCCGGCGGCGACGCGACGAGCGACTGCAGCCAACCCGCCGCGAGCGGGTTGCTCGTGAGCTGTTGGGCCGTGGCCGGATCCTTGTCGGTCAATGCCGCGATCACCTGGGGATAGGTACACGTCGAGTTGACGATCGCCTCGACATTTGGCTGAGCAGAAGCGATTCCGCTGAAGGCGAACAGCGACAACGTCGCACCAGCAGTACCGATCATCAATCTCGTGGTCAACCGCATTGTGGTTCCCCTCCAATTTGGGCCCGCCAAGTGCGGACCACTTAAAGCATTTCCTTCTTCAAGTTCCAAGGTAGCAATCGTAGCGCTGAAATGTGTTGGCCCTGGACCAACAACCATTCATACGAGGGGCGTGCGGTGGGCCCAGGGTCGCGCCTGCTCCAGCTGACTGGCGACGCGAATCAACACGTCCTCGCGACCGTAGCTGGCGACGAGCTGGACGCCGATGGGCAAGCCGTCGGGTGTCCACTGCAAGGGGAGGCTGACGGCGGGTTGGCCGCTGCTGTTGAACGGGGGAGTGAACGGCACGAACTGGCCCGCGCGTTCCATCGCGGACATCGGGTGCGCGGGGTCGTTGACGATGGTGCCGAGCGGGATTGGCAATTCGGCGACAGTCGGCGTCAGCAGTAGATCCCAGCCGTCGTGCCACCACGACTGCACGGCGCGGCGGTATTGGGCGACCGCAGCCAAGGCGAGCGCGTAGTCGACGGACGTGAAGTGCTTGGCGAAGTCGGCCTGGACGCGGTTCACCGGTTCGAGTTCATGATCCTCCAGCGGGCGGCCGAGTAACTCTTCGAAACGGCGTTGCGACACTCCCATGTTGGTGCTCCACAACGCCCCGAACGTGGAGCCGAACGTCTTGTCCCCCAAGGCCTTCGGCCACGCCGGTTCGACGTGGTGGCCCAACGACTCGAGCAGCAGGCCGACGGAGCGCGCCGCGTCGGCCACGTCCGCGTCGACCGACCCGTCCTGCGGATGGTGGTCCAGGATGCCGATGCGCAGTCGGCCCGGGTCCGCGCCGACCTCGTCGACGTACGGACGTACCGGCGCCGGCGCGATCACCGTGTCGCCGACGCCGGGGCCAAGCGTCGCGTCGAGCAGCGCCGCGGTGTCCCGAACCGTGCGGCTGACGCAGTGCTGAACCGACAGGCCGCTCTCGTCGCGGTCCGGTCCCGCCGTGATGCGACCCTGGCTCGGCTTGAGCCCGACGAGGCCGCAACACGACGCGGGGATGCGGATCGAGCCGCCGCCGTCACTCGCGTGCGCGAACGGGACCATCCCCGACGCGACGGCTGCGGCCGCCCCACCGCTCGATCCGCCCGGCGTGCGCGTGGTATCCCACGGGTTGTGCGTCGACCCCCACGCGACGGGCTCGGTGGTCGGCACGCTGCCGAGCTCGGGGCTGTTGGTGCGGCCAGCGATGACGAGCCCGGCCGAGCGGTAGCGGCTGACCAGTGTCGAGTCGGCGTCGGCGACGACGTGCGCCTCCTTCAGTGCGACGTTGCCGTTGCTGAAGCGCTGGCCCGCGTACTCGGCGAAGAGGTCCTTGATGAGGAACGGCACGCCGCGGAACGGGCCGTTGGGCAGTGCGGGGTCGGCGGCGACGTCCCTGGCGTGGTCGAACCAGCGGATCACGACCGCGTTGAGGGTGGGGTCGATGCGTTCGATGCGCTCGACCGCCGCCTCGAGGAGCTCACTCGGCGACACCGCGCCCGACGCGACGAGCGCCGCCTGGTCGGTCGCGTCCATCCAACGCGTCTGGTCGGCGAGCGCGCTCATGCCAGCTTGTGTAGCACCCGTCGGCGTCAGATCGGAAGTTTCGGAAGTTTCTCGCGGACCAGGTCCCTGAGGAAGCGGGTGGTCGACACCGGCCGGAACGCGCGGGCGGCGGCGGTGAGCGCATCGCGCGAATCGGCGGGCAGTTCCAATTCGGCAGCGGCGACGTTGAATTCGAGTTGCTCGACGCTGGACGCTCCGGGGATCGCAACCACGCCGGGCAGGCCGATCAGCCACGCCAGCGCCACTTGGGCCGGCTTCGCGTCCACCTCGGCGGCGACGTCGCGCAACGTCTGCAGCAAAGGCTCGATCCGCCGCAGATTCTCGGTGCCGAACAGCGAGTTGATCGCCCGCACGCCACCCGGTCGGTTGTCGAGGCCGTACCTGCCGCCGAGCAGGCCCTGGGCGAGCGGGCTGTAGGCGATCACGATGCGGTGCTCGCGCTCGGCGAAGGGGACCAGGTCCTCGAGTGCGCCGGGGTGGGCGAGGGAGAAGTTCACCTGATTGCTGATGACCGGTCGTCCGAGCGCGGCGTCGGCCTTCTGCCACCGGTCCAGCGAATAGTTCGAGACACCCGCCGCGCCGATGGTGCCGTCGTCGAGCAACTCGCGCATCCCCGGCATGATGACCGAATCGGGCACCACCGGGTTGGGCTGGTGGACCTGATAGAGCGGAATCCTGTCCAGCTGCAGCCGCCGCGCGCTGGCATGGGCGCGTTGCTTGATCACCGCGGGAAACGGCGCCACCGGGAAGACCTTGCTTGCCACGGCCACTTTGGCGCGCTCGTCTCCGAGCGCCTCGCCGAGGATGCGTTCGCTCTTGCCTGTGCCGTAGATCTCCGCGGTGTCGAACAGCGTCACCCCCAGGGCGAGCGCGCGTCGGACGATGTCACCTGCGGCACCCGACGCGTACTGATCGCCGTAACCCCACTCGCGGGAGCCGAACTGCCAGGTCCCCAGCCCGATTCGACTGACCCGACCGACGCCTTCGACTTCGAGATACTTCATCTCCTCACCGTACTGAGCTCGGGGACGGGTCGGTTGCGCAACGGCGTGCTGTTCTGTGAGTCAGCTATGTGCCGCGGGGCGCAATTGACACCCGACAGTTTGACGGGCTAGATATAAGTCACGCGAAGCTTCCGGTGTGACGCGTGCGGCTTTCTTTGGCCGATTGTGGGCCTGGTCGAGGGGGCGGGCGATATGAACGCTTCGTCGAACGACATCGCTACCACCACCGCGGGCCGGTCGAAGATCGCGCACTTCATTCGTGTGATGTCGGTGCCGTTCTTGCTCGGTTGGTTGGCGCTGACGGTCATCACGAACTCCGCCGTTCCTTCGCTGGAGAAGGTCGGCGAAGCGCACACGGTGTCGATGAACGCCAAGGACGCCCCGTCGATGGTGTCGATGGAGAAGATCGGAAGGAACTTCCAGGAGTTCAGTTCCGACAGCGCCGCGATGATCATCCTCGAAGGCGAGCAGCCCCTGGGCGCCGATGCGCACCACTACTACGACGGCCTAGTGAAGAAGCTCGAAGCCGACACGACCCACGTGGAGCACGTCGCCGACTTCTGGGGCGACCCGCTGACCGCGTCGGGTGCACAGAGCAACGACGGCAAGTCCGCCTACGTACAGGTCTATCTGCACGGGAACATGGGCGAAACCGTTGCCAACGAATCCGTCAACGCGGTGCGTGCACTCGTCGATCAGACTCCCGCGCCGCCGGGGATGAAGGCCTTCGTCACGGGTGGCGCGCCCCTGGTGGCCGATCAACACCACGCGGGCGACAAGACCATCCTCAAGGTCACGCTGATCACGCTCGTCGTGATCGCGCTCATGCTCTTGTTCGTCTACCGGTCCGTCGTCACCATGATTCTGATTCTCTTCATGGTGTTCGTCGAGCTGGGAGCCGCCCGCGGGATCGTCGCGGTGCTCAGCTACTACGAGATCATCGGGCTGTCGACGTTCGCGACCAGTCTGCTCACCCTGATGGTGATCGCCGCGGGAACCGACTACGCGATCTTCGCGATCGGGCGGTATCAGGAAGCGCGAGGGGCCGACGAGGACCGGGAAACGGCCTACTACACGATGTTTCACGGCACCGCCCACGTGGTGCTGGGTTCCGGCCTCACCATCGCCGGTGCGATGCTCTGCCTCAGCTTCACCCGGCTGCCCTACTTTCAGACCATGGGCGTGCCCTGCGCGGTCGGCACGTTCGTCGCCGTCCTCGCTGCACTGACCCTGGGGCCGGCGGTGATCGTCATCGGTAGCCGCTTCGGTCGCTTCGAACCGAAGCGCAAGATCGCGTCGCGCGGCTGGCGCAGGGTCGGCACCGTCGTCGTGCGGTGGCCCGGCCCGATTCTCGTCGCCACGATCGCGTTGGCGCTGGTCGGCCTGCTCGCCCTTCCGAGTTACAAGACGAACTACGACAATCGCGTCTATCTTCCTGCCGACATGCCGGCCAACGTCGGATACGCCGTTGCCGACAGGCACTTCGACACCGCCCGGATGAACCCGGAGCTGATGATGGTCGAGAGCGATCACGACCTGCGGAACTCCGCGGACTTCCTGGTGATCAACAAGATCGCCAAGGCCGTCATGGCGGTGCCGGGCATCTCCAGGGTGCAGACCATCACGCGGCCCGAGGGCAAGCCGATCGAGCACTCG
>Ga0070668_100003400_pt1 | contig 11745 bp, 12 predicted proteins | sample KBSS43metaG_FD_64661 | JGI IMG/M metagenome (GOLD analysis project Ga0070668, IMG submission 64661) | Switchgrass rhizosphere microbial communities from Kellogg Biological Station, Michigan, USA - KBS S4-3 metaG | ecosystem: Host-associated > Plants > Roots > Rhizosphere > Soil ... | reverse complement strand
CCGAGGCGGGTGCCGATGTCGGTGAGCTGGTTGATCGTCTGCTCGCTGAACGTCGCGGCCTGGCCGGTCAGCTGGCTGATCTTGGTCTGCAGCTTCATCAGGATGTCGCGCGACGCGGCGGCGCGGCTTTCCGGCGGCTGGATCGACTTCACCGCCGCCAGCGCCTTCATCGACGCCGAGATCTCCTTGATGATCTGGTCGCGGACCTGGTCGTTCTTGATCTCGCCGACGTGCAGCGACTCGGCCGCCTCGGCGACGGCCTTCTCGATCTCGGCGCTCTCGTCGAGCAGGTCCTGGACTTCCTTCTCCAGGCTCTGCGACGTCGCCGTGGCGCGGTCGGTCGTGCTGCCCGAGCTGGCGGAGGTCAGGGTGACGCGCTGCGCGGAGGCGTGGTCACGGGTCTTGCCTACGGACGTCTGCAGCGAGACGTGCGCGTCCCGCGCGCCGCCGATCGCGGCCGGGTCGTGGCGCAGCTTCTGCGCGAACTGGTTCGTCGTGTCCAGGCCGTGCCGGACGAGCTGGTCGGCGTGCTCGGTCACGCGTCCTGCCCGAGGTCGCCGCCGAGTCTCCGCACGACGTCGCCGTGCTCGGCCTCGACCGCCGTGTAGTTGCGGTCGGTCTGCCGGGCGGCCTCGCCGACCTGCCGCCAGCCGCCGCCGACGCGGTGCATCTTCTCCTGCAGCGCGCGCATCCGGCCGCTGTAGGCCCCGGCGAAGCCGGACTCGCCGCCCATCTCCGAAAAGCCGTGGCCGCCGAGCGTCACGTGCGGGCCGACGTGCTTGTCGGCGGCACCCTTGACGTCTTCACCGAGCGGGTCGACTTCGCGGGCGTACCGCGTGTACGCGCCGTCGTCGACGTGAAACCCCGAATGCGAACCGTCCACTGGCCCTCCCTGTCACCAGGGGTGCGACGTGCGCGCGCCACCCCCGGTTCCCCTGATGCGGGATTCAGCCTAGACCACCGTCCGTACCCGAGTGGGCGAATTGCCCGGAGTCAGCCGGTGACCTTCTTGAGCCAGTCCGGGTCCTGCCAGGAGACGATCGTGCCGTTCGCGGTGACCGTCGGCGTGCCGAAGCCGCTCTGCCCGCCACCGAAGTCCTGCGCCAGCTTCGGGTCGTTCTCGATCTGCTGGAACGCGGCGTTGATCCGCTGGTCGTAGGTGCCCGCGTTCACCGTCTGGGCGAACTGCGGGTCGGTGATCCCGACGTTCTTGCCCAGCTCGATCAGCTGTCCCTTGTCGTAGCCGCGCTTGCCCTCTTCGGGCTGGTTCGCGAACAGCGCGTCGTGGAACTGGAGGAACTTGCCGGCGTCGGCCGCGGCCAGCGCCGCGTTCGCCGAGTCGAGCGAGTAGCCGGGCGGGCTCGACCGCGTGTTGAGCAGCGGCACCATGTGGTAGCGCACCTGCAGCTTGCCGTCGTTGATCGCCTGCTCGATGCCGGTCTTGTACTGCTTCTCGAACTCGCCGCAGATCGGGCAGAGGAAGTCGGCGTAGACGTCGATCGAGGCCTTGGCGCCGGTCTTGCCCACGGTGACGACGACGCCGTCACGCTTCTGGGTGACATCGGTGGCCAGCGAACTGGCCCCTTCGGCCGGACCGAGGACCTTGCCCTCGGTCTTGTTCTTGTCCGAGATCGTCCAGATCACGCCGCCGATGACGAGTGCGGCCACGACGACCACGGCACCGATCCCGATGATCCACTTCCGCCGGTCGCCGGACGCCCCCCGTGCCTGCGCGACCACCTTCGGACCGGCCTGTGCGGCTTGACGACGCTTCCGAGCGGTCCGCTCAGCTCCACCCACTGTGTATCAGTTCCCTTCCGCGATACCCGAGTAGTCGGCCTCGGGCTCGGTGGAGTTCCCGCGACCTCGCGCGAGCCAGCCGTCGATCGACAGCCACGTGCGCGGCCGCGCCAGCAACCAGACGGCCAGCAGCGCGAAACCGGAGTCGCGGAGGATCTCCTGCGGGTACTCGGTCTGCCCCGCCGCCACCTGGCCGCCGCCGCCGAAGCACCCGCAGTCGATGCTCAGCCCGCGCGCCCACGACTGGGCGATCCCGGCGATGAGCACGACGAGCAGCACCAGCGCGGCGCCGGCGACCCAGCGGGTCAGCAGGCCGGCGAGCAGGAACAGCCCGAGCACGAGTTCGACGAGCGGCAGCGCGAGGGCCACCACGTTTTCGAGTGCGTCCGGCAGCACGTCGTACGCCTGCACGGCGATCAACGTCTGACCCGGATCCGCCAGCTTGAGCGCACCGGAAACCAGCCAGACGGCCGCCAGCCCGAGCCGGGCGAGCGTGCCGACGGCGTCCAGCACGGGTTGGGACGGTCGCACCACGCGCTTAGGCTAACGGGAGGACCTGAGAACCACGTGAGGCAGGGCAGGGGCGGAGGGAGCGGCTCGATGCGGTGGCGCACGCTCCTCGGTTCGGCGTTGCTGCTGGTCACGGCGTCGGCGTGCGGGCCGGCCCGGGTTTCGCCGACCGACTCGCTGGTGACCAGGGCCAGTGCCGCGGATCACCTGACCATCGGCATCCGGTTCGACGCGCCCGGGCTTTCGGAGCACACCGTGGACGGCCGGTTCGTCGGTTTCGACGTCGACGTCGCCACTTTCGTGGCGAGTGAGCTCGGCGTCCTCGCGAAGGACATCACGTGGCGCGAGACGACGTCGGCGACGCGCGAAACCGACCTCACGTCCGGCGCGGTCGACCTGGTCGTGGCGACCTATTCGATCACCGACAAGCGCAAGCAGCTCGTGTCGTTCGCCGGGCCGTACTTCACCACCGGCCAGGACCTGCTGGTGCGCCGGACGTCGGCCGACATCACCGGGCCGGAGGCGCTCAACGGGCGGCGGCTGTGCTCGGTCACCGGCTCGACGCCGGCGCAGCAGGTGAAGGACAAGTTCGCCCAGGCGGTCCAGCTGGTCGAGTACCCGCGGTACGGCGACTGCGTCACCGCGCTGCTCGCCGGGCAGGTCGACGCCGTGACCACGGACGCGGTGATCCTCGCCGGGTACGTCGCGCGGGACCCGGAGCTGCTGAAGATCGTCGGGAAGCCGTTCTCCAAGGAGAGCTACGGCGTCGGCCTGCGCAAGGGCGACACCCAGGGGGTGGCCGCGGTCGGCGACGCGATCCGCAGGATGATCTCCTCGGGCGAGTGGCTGCGCTCGCTCAACGCGAACATCGGCCCGTCCGGCTATCAGCTCCCCGCGCCTCCCGAGGTCACCGAGAAGTGAAACTGCCCGACCTGCCGGTTCGTTCTGTGTTGCCCGACGTCGTCGCCGCGCTGGACGCGCACGGTGCGGCGGTGCTCGTGGCGCCGCCAGGGACGGGGAAGACGACGCTGGTGCCGCTGGCGCTGGCGTCTTCCGGCGGCCGCGTCGTGGTCGCCGAGCCGCGACGGCTGGCGGCGCGGGCCGCGGCGGCGCGGATGGCGGCGATCCTCGGGGAACCGGTCGGCGAGACCGTGGGCTACGCCGTGCGCGGCGACCGGAAGGTGTCCGCGCGGACCCGCATCGAGGTGGTGACGTCGGGGCTGCTGGTGCGGCGCGTGCAGGGCGACCCGGAGCTGCCCGGGGTGGCGACGGTGCTGCTCGACGAGTGCCACGAGCGGCACCTGGACGCGGACCTGCTGCTGGCGCTGCTCCTGGACGTCCGCGCCGGGCTGCGCGACGACCTGCGGCTCCTGGCCACGTCGGCGACGGTCGCGTCCGGGCGCCTCGCGTCGCTGCTCGGGGACGCGCCGGTGATCACGGCTTCGGCGCGGACCTACCCGGTTTCCCTGTCGTACCTGCCGCCATCGCGGAACGAGCGGCCCGAGGCGGCGGTGGCGCGGGCGGTGCGGACCGCTCTGTCCGAAGGGGACGGTGACGTGCTGGCGTTCCTCCCCGGCGCCGGGGAGATCGGGCGGACATCGGGCTTGCTGCGATTGTCCGAATCGGACACTGTGGACGTCCTGCCGCTGCACGGGCGGCTGTCGGCGGCGCACCAGGACGACGCGCTGCGGCCGCGCGACCGGCGGCGGGTCGTGCTGGCGACGGCGGTGGCGGAGTCGAGCCTGACGGTGCCGGGGGTGCGCGCGGTGGTGGATTCGGGGCTGGCACGCGTGCCGCGCGTCGACCACCGGCGCGGGCTGCCCGGCCTGGCCACGGTGCGGGTCTCGGCCGCGGTGGCCGCGCAACGAGCGGGGCGCGCGGGCCGCGAGGCGCCGGGGCGGGTCTACCGCTGCTGGGCGGAGCACGAGCAGGCGACGCTGCCGGCGTACCCCGAGCCGGAGATCCGCACGGCCGAGCTGGCCCGGTTCGCCCTGGAGCTGGCGTGCTGGTCGACGCCCGACGGCAGCGGGCTGGCCTGGTGGGACCCACCGGGCGAGGGCGCGCTGGCGGCGGGCCGAGCGCTGCTGCGCGCATTGGGCGCGACAGCCTCGGACGGAACGGTGACTTCGCGGGGTCGCCGGATGGCGGAGCTGGGGTTGCACCCCCGGCTGGCCCGGGCCCTCCTGGACGGAGCGGAAGCAGTGGGCGCGCGCAACGCGGCGGAAGTGGTGGCGCTGCTGGACGCGGGCGCGACCCTGACGGACGTGGAAGCCGAGCTGAGAAGGCTCCGCGGCGCAGCCGACGAACCCGCGCGACGCTGGAAGCGCGAAGTCCAGCGTCTCTCGAAACTCGTGACCGGCGAAGGAAAACCTGATCCCGCGCTGGTCGTCGCCCTCGCCCACCCGGAACGGCTCGCCCGGCGTCGTCCCGGTGGCGCTCCCGTCTACCTCATGGCCGGCGGCACCGCCGCCGAACTCCCGCCCGGCAGCGGACTGGACTCCGAGTGGCTGGCCGTCGCCGAAGCGACCCGGGACCCCGGCCGCGTGCACGGCACCATCCGGCTCGCCGCGGCGGCCGACGAAGCACTCGCGGTCCGCGCCGCCGATGTGTCCGAAGTGGACGAAGTCGCCTGGGCCGGCGGGGACGTCGTCGCCCGCCGGGTCCGGAAGCTCGGCGCCATCACCCTGTCCGCGAAGCCCCTGAAGAACGCCGATGTCCACGACGCCCTCGTGGCCGGCCTCAAGGCGGAAGGCCTCGGCCTGCTCAAGTGGAGCCAGGACGCGACCCGGCTGCGCGAACGGATGGCCTTCCTGCACCGCGTCCTCGGCGATCCGTGGCCCGCGGTCGACGACGCCACCCTGCTGTCCGATGTGGACAAGTGGCTGGACCTTTCCGGAGCCCGGCGGAAAACCGACCTCGCGAACATCAACGCCGGTACCGCGCTGAAAGCCCTCCTCCCGTGGCCGGAAGCCGCCAAGCTGGACGATCTGGCCCCGGACCGGCTCGCGGTGCCGTCGGGGTCACACATCCGCGTCGACTACGGCGGCGACCAGCCGGTGCTGGCCGTGAAGCTGCAGGAGACGTTCGGCTGGACCGGGACACCCACGGTCGCCGGCGTCCCGGTCGTGCTGCACCTGCTCTCCCCCGCCGGGCGCCCGGCCGCGATCACCGCCGACCTCGCGAGCTTCTGGACCACCGGCTACCCGGCGGTGCGTGCCGACCTGCGCGGCCGCTACCCGAAGCACCCCTGGCCGGAGGATCCCGCCACCGCCGTCCCGACGCGGCACGCGCGCCGCCGTAGCTGACCCCCTGCCGAAAGTCGGGGGTCGCCCGCGACCGTCGTCCGATGCCTCCGTCACCACGGAAACCCCAGACTCCCGGAGACAGGCGAAACCGGGAGGAATCATGATCACGCTTCGAGGACTCACGAAGCGCTACGGGGAGAAGACCGTCGTCGACGCGCTCACCTGCGACGTCGAGCCGGGCCGGGTGACCGGGTTTCTCGGCCCCAACGGCGCCGGGAAGTCGACGACCATGCGGATGACCGTCGGGCTCGACCGTCCACAGGAGGGCGAAGTCCTGGTCGGCGGACGGCGCTACGCCGAGCTGCGGCACCCGCTGCGCGAGGTCGGCGCGCTGCTCGACGCCAAGGCGCTGCACCCCGGCCGCAGCGCCGGGAAGCATCTGCTGGCCATGGCGCGCAGCAACGGGATCGCACCGGGCCGCGTGGAGGAGGTGCTCGCGACCGTCGGGCTTTCGGACGTCGCCGGCAAGCGGGCCGGGCAGTTCTCGCTGGGCATGGGACAGCGGCTGGGCATCGCGGGCGCGCTGCTCGGCGACCCCGGCGTGCTGCTGTTCGACGAGCCGGTCAACGGCCTCGACCCGGACGGCGTCCGCTGGGTGCGGCAGCTGATGCGGTCGCTGGCGGACGAGGGGCGCACGGTGTTCGTTTCGAGCCACCTGATGAGCGAGATGCAGCTGACCGCCGGCCACCTCGTGGTGATCGGCAAGGGCAAGCTGCTGGCCGACGCGCCGGTCGCGGAGTTCATCGCGGGCAACTCGCGGACGAAGGTGTCGGTGATCGTCCCCGCCGACGGCGAGCGCGACGCGCTGGGCCTGCGGCTGCGCGCCGAGGGCGGCCTGACGCATCCGGGCGAGCCGGGCGAACTGGTGGTGGACGGCCTGGACGTCACCCGCGTCGGCGACCTCGCGTACGAACTGGGGGTCCGGGTGCACGGGCTCGCCGAGCGGACGGCGTCGCTCGAGCAGGCGTACATGGAACTGACCGCTTCTTCGGTGGAATACGGGGTGTCGGCATGACTGCTTCGGTGGAGGCCCGTGGCGGCTTGCCCGGCGCGGTGGCTTCGGAATGGACGAAGTTCTGGTCGGTCCGGGCGACCTGGTGGTGCCTGGCGGCGGGCGTCGCGCTGATGCTGGGCTACAGCACGCTGTCGGGGATCGCCCAGCGCTACGACGGCGACCAGCCGATGGGAGCGCACACCATCGCCCTGGGCGGCGGCTTCTACCTGGCCCAGTTCGCGGTGATCGCGGCGGCGACGCTGTTCGTGACGAGCGAATACGCCGGCGGCGGCATCCGCTCGACGCTGTTGTGGACACCGGTGCGCTCGCGGGTGGTGCTCGCGAAGGCGGCGGTGCTGCTGCCGGTGCTGCTCGGCTACGGCGTGCTGCTTTCGTGCGCCGGGATGGCACTGGCGAGCGCGGTGAAGGACGGCCACGGCCTGCCGACGTCGTTCGAAGCGGGCTTCACGACGGCGTCCGGCATGGCCGGCTACTACGCGCTGCTGGGGTTGCTGTGCACCGGTTTCGGCTGGGCGCTGCGCAGCGCGGCCGGGGCGCTGGTGTCGGTGATCGTGCTGCTCGTGCCGTTGCCGCTGATCGTGGCGTCGCTGGGGCTGCCGGAGCTGATGCCGTACTTCCCGGGCATCGCCGGGGTGAACGCGATGGTGGAGGCCGGGCAGCCCAACCCGATCACGATGACGGTCGCGCCGTACGCGCCGTGGGTGGGGCTGGCGATCTGCGCGGCTTGGGCCGTGGCGGCGTTGGTGGCGGGCGCGGCGGTGTTGCAGCGCCGGGACGCCTGACCCTTCACCGGGCGAGCTCACCGGCAGGCCGGAGCGGCTTCGGTTCGTAGTCCCGCAGGACGAGCGACGTCGTGACGGGACCGAAGCGGGCGATGCCGTCGACCACGGCTTCCAGCCGCTCGGCGCCGGCGGAGTGCACGTCGAGCAGGAAGCAGTCCTCGCCGGTCAGGCGGAAGACGCCGGCGATCTCGGGGACCTGGGCGAAGTGGTCGAGGCAGGCGGAAATGCGGGCGTGGGTGGTCCGCAGCCGGATCACGGCGTGGATCGGCAGGCCGAGCCGGGCCGGGTCGACCACGGCCCGGTACCCGGTGATCACGCCGGAGCGCTCCAGGCGTTTGATCCGGGCCGACACGGCCGGCTGCGAGAGGTTGACCCGCCGGCCGATCTCGGTGACGCCGAGCCGACCCTCCAGTTGGAGGATGGCCAGGATCTCCCGGTCGGTCGCGTCGAATGGTTCCAAGGTCCCGTCCCCCATCTGCCTTCCGCTCATCGGCTCCTGGCCCTGCTACCGGCCGGTTGCCGCATAGTGACCGCCATGCACTACGTGATCATCCCCGGTATCGACGGCTCGGACGAAGACCACTGGCAGAGCATCTGGCAGGCGGAGTGGGGCAGCGCCGCGACGCGCATCGCCCCCTCCTCCTGGCACGAGCCGGACCTGGCGGACTGGTGCGAGGCGATCGACGACGCCGCCGGATCCGGATCCGGCGTGGTGCTCGTCGCGCACAGCCTCGGCTGCCTGGCGGCCGCCACGTGGGTGACGCGCCGCCGCCCGGCCATCGGGGGCGTGTTCCTCGTCGCTCCGCCGGACAGCACCGCACCGGCGTTTCCGGCCGCCGCCGCCGGCTTCACCGGCGCTCCACCGGAGCCGCTCGGCGTGCCGGGGTTGGTCGTGGTCAGCGAAAACGACCCGTACTGCACTGTCGACGCCGGCCTCCGGTTGAGCTCGGCGTGGCGGCTCGAGCGGATCAGCGCCGGCCGGAGCGGGCACCTCAACTCCGCGAGCGGGCTCGGGCGGTGGGACTTCGGCCGCGCCCTCCTGACCGCGTTCGCGGCCGGGTTGCCGGGTTAGCCCACCCCGATGCCCGCCAGGATTTCCCCGGCACTGGCAGTGAGAGCCTCCAGAGTGGGCGGCGCGAGCGACCCCGTCCCGGCCAAGGCGCCGAAGATCGTCCCCTCCATCCAGTCGACCACCAGCCCCGCCTGGCGCTCGGGGTCCGTCGAGCCCGCCGCCGCCAGCATCGAAGCCGCCCGGCGGCGGATCAGCAGGCCACCCTCGTCGTACGCCGCCCGCAGCTCCGGGCGGCGCGTTGCCTCCAGCGCGAACTCGTACCGCGCCAGCATCCGCGTCCGGCCGGACGTGATCGCCTCGTGCGCGTAACCCGCGATGAACTCCGCCAGGCCGTCCGCCGGTGGTGGGACGTCCACCCGGTCCAGCTCCACGATCCGCGTGATCGTCAGTTCCAGCAGCGCCGCCCGGGTGCGCGCGTAGTACGACGTCGAGCCCACCGGCAGCCCCGCCGCCCGGTCGACCGCGCGGTGGGTCAGGCCGCGCATCCCGTCCGCCGCGATCACCGTGATGGCCGCGTCACCGATCACCTCGAGTCGTTCCACAAAAGCACTCTACAGGTGTAGAGTCCTCTACAGACGTAGAGGAGGCGACATGCACGCGACAGTGGTCGGCGGCGGCATCGGCGGCCTGGCTGCGGCGGTGGGACTGCACCGGGCCGGCTGGACGGTCACCGTCCTCGAGCGGGCCACCGAGTTCGGCGACGTCGGCGCCGGCATCTCGCTCTGGCCGAACGCCCTGGCCTGCCTCGACGAACTCGGGGTCGACCTCGGCGACCGCCTGGCTCCCCAGCGAGAGGGCGGGTTCCGCGACCGCCACGGCCGCCGGATCACCCGCTACGACACCGCCGGGTTCGAACGCCTCCACGGCCGGCCGCTCGGCGCGATCCACCGGCGAGACCTCATCGCCGCCCTCCGGGACGCCGTCCCCGCCGAGAGCCTGAAGACCGGCGCCGAAGTCACCGAGGTCCGCGAAGACGGCCGAGTCCGCTTCACCGGCGGCGAAATCCAGGCCGACCTCGTCGTCGCGGCCGACGGCATTCGCAGCCCGATCCGCCAGGCACTCTTCCCGGACCACCCCGGGCCGGTGTACTCCGGCAGCACGGCGGTCCGCGGCGTCACCCGGTACCCCGGGGCCAGGCTCAGCACCAGCTTCGGCCGCGGCACCGAAATCGGCGTCCTCCCGCTGACCGGCGGCGACGTCTACTGGTTCGTCTCGTACCTCGCCGAGCCCGGCGAGCAGGCCGTCGACCTCGAGAAGGCCTTCGGTGACTGGCACGACCCGATCCCGGCGCTGATCGGCTCGACCCCGCCGGAAGCCGTGCTGCACCACGACCTCTACCACCTCGGGACGCCGCTCGAGACCTACACCCGTGGCCGGATCGCGCTGCTCGGCGACGCCGCGCACGCGATGCCGCCGTTCCTCGGCCAAGGCGGCTGCCAGGCCCTCGAAGACGCCGTGGTGCTCGCCCACTCGGTGTCCACCGAGGACACCACGGAAGCCGCGCTGGAACGCTACGACCGGGAACGGCGGCCACGCAGCCAGAAAGTGGCGCGCGAGTCCGTCCGGATGGGCAAGATCGGCGCGCAGCTGGCCGATCCGATCGCGATCAAGATCCGCGCCGCCCTGCTGAAGATCCTCCCGGCGCGGGTGACCGTCCGGGTGGGCCGGGAAATCACGGGGTGGCGGCCGCCGCGTCTCCCCCGGTCAGCCCGGCCTCGTACGCCGTGATCGCCGCCTGCACCCGGTTCTTCGCCCCGAGCCGGGTCAGGATCGTGCTCACGTGCGCCTTCACCGTGCCTTCGACGACGAACATCTTCGCCGCGATGTCCGCATTGGACAGTCCCGAACCCACCAGGGCGAGCACTTCCCGCTCCCGCGGTGTCAGCCCGGCGATCCGCTCGCGGGCCGCGGCGGCGCGCACCAGCTGCCCGCCGGAGAGCCGGGCGATCACCCGCTGCGCCACCTTCGGCGAGAGGAACGCGGCCCCGCCGGCGACCGCGTGGATACCGGCCAGCAGTTCACGCGGATCGCCCGACTTCAGCAGGAAGCCGCTCGCGCCGAGGCCCAGCGCGCGTTCGATGTACTCGTCCTCGCCGAACGTGGTCAGCATGATCACGCCGACTCCGGGCAGCAGGCGCCGGATCTCCGCGGCCGCGCCCAGGCCGTCCAGCCCGGGCATCCGGATGTCGAGCAGGACGACGTCCGGGTGCGTGGCCAGCACCTGCGAAACCGCCGAACGGCCGTCGGCGGCCTCGGCGACGACCGCGATCCCGGGGTCCGCGCCCAGGATCGCCGCCACCCCCGCCCGCATCATCGCCTCGTCGTCGGCCAGCACGACCCTGATCACGTTGCCCCCTCGGCGAACCTGTCCTTGGCGACCAGTTTCCCATCGGCGAAGCACAGCCGGTACGCGGCGTAGTAGTTGTCGAGCCACGATCGTCCGGTGCCGTAGTACTCGCACGCGACCCCGGGCACCGGCGGCCGCGGCGGCTCGCCCCGCACCGGACGGGCGTCGCGCTGGTGCTCGGGCAGCTGCGGCGCCAGCTCGGCCCGTGACTGCCCGATCCGCAGCCCTTCGTAGACGGGGCCGGGCAGCTCCGAGGAGTTCCACTGGTAGAGGAACACGATCCCGCTGACCGCGAGCACCACCCCGAACAACACGAGCGGGACGGCGACCGCCTGGATCAGGCTGCGCCGCACGTCGCGCCTGGCCAGCTCCAGCGCCCGCGCCGACGTCGACTGCCCGACCTCGTCGTCGGCGGCTTCCCGGAGTTCGGGGGTTTCCTCGACCGGCGCGGCGTCGTGCGGCAGCGTGGCGGTGACGGCGAACCCGCCTTCGTGCGGGCCGGCCCGCAGCGTGCCGCCGACGAGCCGGACGCGCTCGCGCAGGCCGATCAGCCCGAGGTGCCCGGACGCGGCACCCGGCAACGGCCCGGCGGGCGGCGGCGCGTTGACCACGCTGACGTCGGTCCGCGAGCCGGTACTGGTCACCCGGATCGTCACGGCGGCGCCGGGCGCGTGCTTGGCCACGTTCGTCAGCGCTTCCTGCACCACGCGGTAGGCGGCGCGGGCGACCATCGGCGGTGCCATCGCGCTGTCCACAGTGGAATCGATGAGCAGGCCGGACGCCCTCGCCCGTGACACCAGCTCGCCGAGGTCGCCCTGCACCGGTTCGACCGGCGCGGCGTCCTCGCGCAGCACGCCGATGATCTCGCGCAGCCGCTCGGTCGCCGCCGCGGCGCTGGTCCGCAGCTGCGCGGC
>Ga0070668_100003389_pt1 | contig 11757 bp, 7 predicted proteins | sample KBSS43metaG_FD_64661 | JGI IMG/M metagenome (GOLD analysis project Ga0070668, IMG submission 64661) | Switchgrass rhizosphere microbial communities from Kellogg Biological Station, Michigan, USA - KBS S4-3 metaG | ecosystem: Host-associated > Plants > Roots > Rhizosphere > Soil ... | reverse complement strand
CGGGCGGCCGCCGCACCAGGGCCGGCCCGGCGAGCCCGCGGACGCGGTGACTCTCCGGGTCCTCAGCGGCGACGTTCCCCCGCTGGACCGGCCCGATCTACCCGCCGGCCTCGCTCATCTGGTGTCGTCACTGCTCGCCGGCAACCCGGATGCGCGGCCGATCGACGCCGCCCTCGTCGTCACCCGGCTCGGTGCGATGATCGGCCCCGCCGTCCCCGGGACCCACCCCGCACCGAGCACTTCCGGAGCCGCGCTCCCGCCCCGGCCGCGACCGCTCGGCGAGCTGGTGGTCGAGTACGGACCCACGACCGGCACACCTCGGAAGCGCCGCACCGCGCTGACCGTCGCGGCCGTCGCGGGCGCGGCCGCGCTCGCCGTCGTCGCGGTGGTCGTCTTGACGAACCGGCCGGCGGAGCTGAGCGTGCCCCCGGCGCCGGCACCCACGACCGCCCGGCCGACGCCGTCGCCGGCGGCCGCGCAGGTCGAACTCGCGACGCCCGCCGACCACGACACCTATGTGGACCTCAGCTGGCGCAGCAGCACACCCGACCTCGACTACGCCGTCGTCGTCGCCCCGGAGGGCAAGCCGAACCACATCGAGTACGTACGGCGCGAGACGAGTCACCGCGTGAACGTGGAGCCGTCCCTGAAGTACTGCTTCGTCATCCAGGGCACCAACGGCCCGGCGACCGTCCAAAGTGCACCGCAGGGCATCCGCGACGCACGCTGCACCCAGTAGGCAGGAAGCGCGCCGAGGTCAGTCAGGCGGCCAGGTGTACTTGGCGGACGAGACGCCGTTGTCCGCGGTCACCCAAGCCTGCTTGCCGACCGCGCCGAAGTCGAACGCCTCGAACGTGACCGCACCGTTCGCATCGGTGGTGTACGAACGGCCCTCGTTCGAGTATTCGCAACCGCAGTGCGGGGTGAAGTGGAACTCGGTGTTGGGCGCGAACCCGCGCACCACCACGTGCATCTTGGCGCAATCCGGTGCCGAACACTCCGACGGGTCCGGCTCGTAGGTCCCGGTCTTCCCCCGGGTCACGGTGATCGTCGGTTTCGGGATCGCCGGCCCGGTCACCTTCGCCGTGGCCGGAGTCCCGCGCCCGGCGCTGTTCTCCGCGACCACGGTGACCGTGTACGTGATCCCCGCGCGCAGCCCGGGAATCACCGTGGCCCGCGCGGTGCCCGCCAGATCGGAAGAGCCCGCTCCGGCACCGGACGACGGCTTCCACGTCACGTGGTACGCCGTGACCGCGGCCCGGTTGTCGGCCGCCGCGCTCCAGGTGACGTGCGCATCGCTGCCCTGCAACCGCGCGGTGAGCTGGGCCGGGATTCCCGGCGGGCTCGGCGGGATGGGCTTCTGCTGCGTCACCGGCGGGTCCGCCTTCCGCACCGGCGGAAGCGGCTGCTTCGGGCCGTCCGCCCGCACGTCGGGCTTGGCCTTCGGTGGTTGCTGAGCCGGCGGCTGGACCGCCGGCGGCTGGGTCGGCGGCTGCGGTGAAGTGGCCGGAACAGGTGCCTTGTCGGCAACGACGGGCACCTGGCTGACCTTGCCGTCCGGGTCGACGACCAGGACGTGCTTGCCCTCCCCGCCGTCCACGTAGACGCGCTTGTCGTCGCCACGCACCAGCTGCGGGGTGCCCGATTCCGGCGGGATCGCCGTGGTCTGACGCGGGTTGCCGTCCGCGTCGTAGGTGAGCACGTTGTGGCGGGTCAGATCGAGGAGCACGACCGAGGACGCACTCGCCGTCGGGTGCGAATAGACGCCGTCGGGCAGGCCGACCTTGATCGGCTGCGCCGGCGCGCGCCCGGCATCGGGCACGCCGGCGTCGAGCAGGTACAGCTGCCGCTTTTCCTGCTCCAGCACGGCGATCCGGCCGTCGGCGTCGGCGGGAGCGATCTGCGCCGCGGGCGAAAGGTCCGTCCCGATCGCCACCGGTTCGCCCGGTTTGTCGCCCGACACCTGCCGGATCGTGTCGGTCGTCGTGTCGACGAACACCGCGCGGTCACCGGCGACGCTGAGCGCGCCGGTGTGCCCCGCGCCGAGGTTGTCCCGGCAGGCCACCGTGTCGGAGTCCTTGGCCAGCCGGCACAGCGCGCCGGAGTCGAGGCGGTTCAGCCAGAGCGTGCCGTCCGGGGTGGCCACCGGGGCACCGAGCGGGCCACCCGCGGGCAGCGTGGTGAAGCCGCTGCCGAGCCGGACCACCCGGCCGGCTTCGCGGTACACCAGGTACGGGCCGCCGGAGGCTTCCACGAGAGCCGGCCGCTCGCCTGACGGCGGGGTCAGCGTGCGGTCGACCGACAGGTTCGACTTGCCGAATTCGACGATGGCGGATTTGCCGATCACGTACCCGCTGGTCGGGCCCTGCACCACCTGGCTGCCCGGTTCGAGGCCGGCGACGGGCACCTGGGCGTCCACGCTCTTGGCCGAACCGTTGACGAACAGCACGAGGTTGAGGCCGGGGTTGGCGATCCAATGCCCGGCCTGCGAGAGCTCCAGCCCTGGCAACGGCGAAGCGCCCCCGGACACGGCCACGCCGATGAGTACCGCGCAGACACTGACGAGCGCGGTCATCGGAAGCCGGCGGAGTCCCCTCTTACCCACCCGGCGATCATAGAAGATCTTGGTACACAAACCGGCCCTTGCGAATACATTCCCTGCTCGGGTACGCACCGAACGTGTCATTCATGCCTCCGGCAAACTCAGTTCGAAGATCGCGCCGCCCTCTTCGGCGTTGTAGACCCGCAGGACACCGCCGTGTGCCTGGGCGACCCACCGGACGATGGACAGCCCCAGCCCGCTCGACCCCGCACCGCTGGTGAACCGGTCGAACGTCTCCTCGGCGACCGCCGCGTCGATGCCTGGCCCGTGGTCCGCCACCGTCACCCGGCCACCGGCCACGGTGATGTGCACGATCGCCTCGGATCCCGGACGCCGCCCGTGGCGCATCGCGTTGTCCAGAAGATTCCCGATCGCCCGCTGGACCAGCGCGGGATCCGCGAGCACCTTCGTCGGTGCCGCGGTCACCGTCACCTGGGCGTCTTCCTTCGGCGTCTCGTCGACCACGCCGGTGACCAGCTGGTCGAGCCAGACCGGCTGGATGGCCAGTGACTCGACACCCGCCGCGAGCCGGGCGCGCACGAGCAGGCCGTCGATGATGCTGCCCATCCGCCCGGCCAGCCGGACCGTGCGCGGCAGCAGGTCGGCGCGGTCGGCCGGGTTCCGCAGGGCCGTTTCGGCCAGCGCGCGCAGCGCCGCCACCGGCGTGCGCAGGTCGTGCGCGGTTTCCGCGAGCAGGACCTCCTGCTGTTCCAGCGCGGCCGTCGCGGGCCGGATCGCGCGCCCGGACAGGACGTGCCCCGCGACCCCCAGCGCCGCGACGAGCAGCACGCACCCGCCGACGACGAACAACACCAGCCGATCGTGGTCCGCCTCCTCGCCACGGGCGTCGGCGACGACGACCACCGCACCGGCGTACTGGCCGGCGGTGTTGCGGAAGGGTTCCGCGCCGATCCTGACCAGCTCCCCGCCGGTACCGCTGCCGTAGCCGTTGAGGACGGCTTCACTGCGGACCGCCTGGCCGGCCCAGGCACGCAGCTTGGCGGGGTCCATCGGGACGCACGTCTGCGCGCTGGCGAAGTCCGCGAACCGGCCCGCGCCGGCGGGCAGGACCACGAACTGAGGGCACTGGCCGCTCACCGGGTCCTGGCCGACCAGCCCGGTCACGACCTCGTCGCCCTCCTTGACCAGCCGGGTGACCGCCGCGGTGACCCGGCTCGTCCGGCCGTCCAGGCGCACCTCGCGCTGCTGCGTGTCGGCCTGGACCGCGAGCCAGGCGAACACGATGAGGCCTGCCGCGTTGAGCCCGGTGAACAGCCAGGTGAGCAACCAGCGCAGGCGGCGCAGCCGGTCGGCCGCCGACCGCCTCACCGGGCGGCCAGCCGGTACCCGCGCCCGCGCACGGTGTGGATCAGCTCGGGTTCGCGCAGCTTCAGGCGCAGCCTCCGGACCACGACGTCGACCACATTGGACATCGGATCGGTCCGGCTGTCCCAGCAGTGCTCGATCAGCTCGTCCCGCCCGACCGCCTGCCCGGGCCGGGCCAGCAGGAACTCGAGAACGGCGAACTCCTTGTCGCTCAAGGTGAGCAGCGTCCCGGCCCGGCGGACCTCACGGCGGGCGCAGTCCATTTCCAGGTCGTCGTGCCGCAGCACGGACGGCCGTCCGGAGCCGGAACGGCGGCACAGCGCGTTCACCCGTGCGGCCATCTCGGCCACGGCGAACGGTTTCACCAGGTAATCGTCGCCGCCGTGTTCGAAACCGGCCACCCGGTCGTCGAGGCTGTCGCGCGCGGTGAGGAACAGCACCGGCACCGCCCAGCCCTCCAGGCGACGCCGGTGGACGTAGCCGATCGAGTCGCCGTCGGGCAGCATCCGGTCGAAGACGGCGCAGTCGTAGTCCGCGCCGTCGAGCTCGGCGTGCGCGCCGGCGAGGTCGCCCGCCTGGCCGACCCGCAGTCCGGACGCGGCCAGCTCGACGGTCACCGCCACCCGCAGGTCCTCGTCGTCCTCCACCACCAGCACCCGCGCCGCTGTCATCGGAACCTCATGTACGCGGCGCGATCGTAGGAGGCATGAGGAATGGGGGTGTGAGCATGGTGCTCTTCCAGATCCTGGGGCCACTCGAGGTGCGTGGCCACGACGGTCTCGCGTGCCGGCTCGGCGGCGGGAAGCCCGTCGCGGTGCTGGCCGCACTTCTCGCGCAGCCTAACGCGTGGGTCGCGGTGGACCGGCTGATCGAGGCCACCTGGCAGGAACAGGACGCGCCGGCGTCGGCCGAGGCCAACCTCAAGACCTACCTGTGGCGGCTGCGGCGGCTGCTGCCCGGCCACGACGGCGGTGCGCGCATCGAGAGCAGGCCCGGTGCCTACCGGCTGCGGGTCGCCCCGGGTGAGCTCGACGCCCAGTGCGCCGCCGAAGCGGCGGACGCCGCCCGGCACGCGCTGGCCGAAGGCGCGGCGGAGACCGCGTTCGAACTGGCCACCGAAGCGCTGGGGCACTGGTGCGGGCGACCGTACGAAGGTCTGGGCCTCGACCTCGGCGACGCCGTGACGAGGCTGGACGACCTGCGTCGTGAGCTGTGGGCATGCCTCGCCGAGGCGCAGCTGGAACTCGGCCGCACGGCCGACGCCGTCACGACACTGCGTTCGCTCACTTCGGACGATCCGCTGCGTGAAGACGCGTGGGCGCGGCTGGTCCGCGCGTGGCACGTGCTGGGGCGGCCTGCCCAGGCGCTCGCCGCGTACCACGAGGCACGCCGCGTGCTGGCCGCCGAACTGGGCGTCCGGCCGGGACCCGAGCTGGCGGACGCGCTCCGGGCGATGCACAGCGGCGCACGCCCCGCCGAGCGGCCGCCCCGGCGCGAGCTGCCCCGCGACACGCCGTTGTTCACCGGCCGCCGCCGGGAGCTCGAGATCCTGGGCGACGCGTGCACCGGCAACCCGCGTGTCGCCGTCGTGACCGGGCCGGCCGGGACCGGCAAGACGGCCCTCGCGGTGCACGCGGCACATCGGCTGGCCGCGCGGTTCCCCGACGGCCAGTTCTACGTCCGGCTGCGCGCGGCGGGCTCGCCGGTGCCGGCCGCGACCGTACTGGCCAGGCTGCTGCACAGCATCGGCATCCCGCCCGCGCTCGTCCCGGCCGATGTGGACGAACGGGCCGCGCTGTGGCGATCGGAACTCGCGTTCCGGCGGGTGTTGCTGCTCTTCGACGACGTCGCGGACCCCGCGCAGGTGGAGCCGCTGCTGCCCGCGACCGGCTCGAGCGCGGCGCTGATCACCGGCCGGGACGGGAGCCTGCACGTCGACGGCGCGGTCCGCGTCCGGCTCGGGCCGCTGGCCCCGGCCGAGGCAGCGGCGCTGTTCCGCGCGGCCGCCGGAGAACGCGGCGCCGTCACGGACGAGCCGGCCGTCGCCGCGACCGTACGGCGCTGCCACGGCCTTCCGGGTGCCCTGCGCGAAGCCGCGGCGAAGCCGGAAATTCCACTGTGGACAATCCGGCGGCGCGAACCCGAGAAAGTCGCGTGAGCCATGAACGTCGACGACAGGCTGAGCGACCGGGAACGGCAGCTGCTCACGTTGCTCACCGCCGGTTACACCGACGAGTCGGCGGCGGTCCGGCTGGGCATCTCGGTCCGCACCGTGCGCCGGACGGTCTCCGGCATCATGGACCGGCTCGGCGCGCGAAGCCGGTTCCAGGCCGGCGTGAAAGCGGCCGACCGTGGTTGGCTCCTCGACGTGGGCTGACCGGCCGATCACGCTACGCTTCGTTCATGCGCGTGCTGGTCACCGAAGACGACGAGAATCTCCGGGTGGCCGTGGAGGCATCCCTGCGGGGTGCCGGATTCGCGGTCGACGTCGTCGCCGACCTGCCCGACGCCGACGAAGCGGTGAGCGTCAACGCCTACGACTGCGCGGTGTTCGACCGGATGCTGCCCGCCGGGGATGCGCTGGCCTACGTGACGGGCCGCCGCCGGAGCGGCTGGGGCGTGCCGGTCCTGTTCCTCACCGCGCGGGACACCGTGGACGACCGCATCGCCGGGCTGGCCTGGGGCGACGACTACCTGGTCAAGCCGTTCGCGATGGCCGAGTTCCTGGCCAGGGTGCGGAGCCTGTGCCGGCGCAGCGACACCGGCCCGGCTCCCGTCCTGCGCTTTTCCGACCTCGAGCTGGACACCGGCCGCCACGAGGCCCGCCGCGGCGGCGTCCTGCTCACGTTGACCGGCAAGGAGTTCGCCGTCCTGCGCCGCCTGCTCGCCACGCCGGGCGAACCGGTCCGCCGCGCCGACCTGCTGGCCGCCGCCTGGGACGAGCTCGTTCCCCCGGCCACCAACGTGCTGGACGTCCTGATCGCCCAATTGCGGGGGAAACTCGGCGAACCACGGGTGATCCACACGGTCCGCGGGACCGGTTACCTGCTCGGCCAGGCCCGGCGGACGGATCAGCGTGGCTGAAGTTCGCGTGGGTGTCATGGTCCGTCCGTAGTCGACGGCGTGCTTCCGGACCGCTGGCTCAATACGCTCCAGTGTCGCGCCCTCTTGGGCTTCCGTTTCTTGGGCCTCGGCATGTCTGGTTTGTACTGCACCGGCGTGGGGACCGGTCCCGGAAATCCCTCATGGCCGGTTCAGACCCGCGTTCGCCAAGAGGGAGTCGAGGGCGTCGACGCCGAGCACACGCGCTCCACCGGTCTCGGTCGACACCACGACGCCGACCACCTCGCCGAGTTCGTCCAGCACCGGCCCGCCCACGTCGGCCGGCCGGACCCGCAGCCCGACGTGGAACAGCCGGGCACCGGCCGCCGCGCCGAACCGGTCGATCAGGCCGGTGTCGCCGGCGGGAGTCCGTACCAGGTCACCGATCCGCACGAGCGCGGGATACCCCAGTGGCAGCGAGCCGGTTTCGACCGGCTCGGCCAGCCGGAGCACGGCCACGTCGTGCTCCGGCGAGTCCGGCAGGTGGATCCGGGTCACGCTCCGGGTGCCCTGTCCGGTGGTGACGACGGTGTCCGCGGTGAACTTCGTCCCGCCGGTCACCACGAGCCGGTCCGAGATCAGGAATCCGGCGTGGGACTCCGCTCCGGCCCGGACCCGGACCAGCGCCGACGCCGAATCTCCTGACCGGTCCGGCTCGGCCCGGCGGAACTCCCGGTACCCGTCGGCGTCACCGGTCTCGGCGAGGCAGCGGCCGTACCGGCGGCGGTCGTCGGCATCGGACGGCGGTGTGTCGAGCGCGGCCAGCGCCTGCCGGTAGTCGCCGGCCGCGTAGTGGGTGCGGAACCGGCGCAACGGGTCGGGCTCGGCCAGTGCCAGCCGCACCAGGACCGCGTTCCACCGGGCGATCTTCGTCGTCAGGTCGCGCAACCCGGTGATCCGGGCAGTCAGGTCGCCGGTCAGCCGCGTGGTTTCGGCGAAGTCGGCGTCGAGCGCGCCGCCGGGCCGCTCGAGGTGGTTCAGCGCGGCGACGGCGGCCTCGCGCACCGACTCCCGCGCGAGGCGCAGGTCCAGTTCGGTCCGGCCGGCTTCGCCGAACATCTCGACCAGCAGCCGGGTGTCGGTGTCGTCGGCGCCGGACACCGGGACGTGACTGCCCTGGCGGTGCCGGAACTCCTGCCACGCGGCTTCGCTGTCATCGTCCATTGTGGACGCCGCCAGCTCCCGCAGCCGAGCGCGCAGGCCGGCGAGGTCCTGCTGTCGCTGTTCGAGTTCCCGCTGCCGGTCGTAGCTGCGGGTCAGTTCGGCGATCTCCCTCGGCGAGAGCAGGGTGGTGTCGGCGATCCGGATCGAGCCGGCCTGGCCCGTGGCCCGGTCCCGCGCGGTCACCGAAAGCACGCAGCTGGCGTCGATCTCGAAGGTGACGTCGATCTTGGGTACGCCCTTTTCGGCGGGCGGGATCCCGGCCAGCTCGAACTGGCCGATCTTCGACTCCTGGTCGAGGCCACCGTTGAAGACCTCGATGCGCACCACGGACTGGTTGTCGTCGTGCGTGGTGAACACGTCCGAGCGCGTCACCGGGATGGTCGTGTTGCGCGGCACGAGTTCGGACAGGCTCTCGCGGTCGTGCTCGTCGCGCACCCGGATCCCCAGCGACAGCGGCGTCACGTCGAGCAGCACGATGTCGTCCAGGGACCGGTCGCGCATCGCGCCGAGGAGGGCGGCGCCACCGGCCACCGCGGTCCGCGGGTCGGACACCACGGTCCGGCGCAGCCCGAACGCCCGTTCCACCGTTTCCCGCACCAGCGGGGAAAACATGGGGCGGCCGACCAGCACCAGGTGCTCCGGGCGGGTGGTGACCGACGAGCTGAACCCGGCGCAGACCTCGTGCAGGTGCGCCAGCTGCCCGGCCAGGATCTCGGCCAGCTCGGCGCGGGTCAGCTCCAGGCGGACGTCGCCGTCGCCGAGACCCCGCAATTCGCACTCGGTGTGCTCCCGCGCGGACAGCTCGACCTTCAAGCGCTCCGCGGCGATCGCCAGGCGCCGCCGCGCCGAACCGCTCGCCGGCACGGTGATGCCACGCTGTTCCAGACGGTTCGCCAAGGCCGTGGTGACGGCGGTGTCGAAGTCCTGGCTGCCGAACCGGCTGTCGCCGCCCACTTCCCGCACGTCGTAGACGTTCTCTCCGACGTCCAGCAGGCTCAGGTCCAGCGTGCCCGCGCCGAGATCGACGACGGCGATGGCGCCGCCGAGCCGCCGTTCGCGCGCGGCGGTGATGCACGCGGCCGTCGGCTCGTGGATCAGCCGGACGAGGTCGGCCCCGGCGATGCGGCAGGCCGCACGCGTGGCGGCCTTCTGGTTGTTGGTGAAGTAGGCCGGGATGGTCACGACCACCCGCGGCCGTTCCAGCCGCAGGTCGTGGTTCTGCTCGGTCCACGACAGCCATTCCGGCCGCACTCCGCCGAGCTCGCCGGCGGCCAGGTCCGCGACGCGCTCGCGCACCCGGTCCGCCAGGAAGGTCTCGACCAGCCCCCGGCCGTGCCGGACGAGGCGGGCGGCGACCTCCTCCGGGCGGAAGGCGCGGTCACGGACCTTGAAGACCGTGCCGCGGCCCATCTTCCGCTTGGCGGCGTCGATGTGGCCGACCAGCCACGGCACGAGCGTTTCCTCGCCGTGCAGGCCGACCAGCTCGTTGCCGTCCCGGTCCAGGCTCACCGTCGAGGCGAAGTGCACCTCACCCTTCCACGGGCAGAACACCGGCTGCCGCGTCTCGGTGTCGTAGACGGCCGCGGCGCAGGTCGTGGTGCCGAGGTCGAATCCCCAGATGCCGCTGTAGCGCGCGTCGACTTCCGTACGGGCCTGGGCGACCCACGCCTGTGCGCGCCCTTCGAACCGGACGCGTTCCCGCGCGCCCAGGTCGTCGAGCGCCTCGGTGACGCGCGTGGTCAGGTCCGGCGGCACCAGGCCGTCCTCGACGAGCTCGCGCAGCACGTCCGCGGCTGGGGACGCGGTACCGCGCGCCTCGATCGCCGTGAGGCAACGCCGGACGAGTTCGTCGTGGTCACCGGTCTTGCGCAGGCACTCGGCCAGCCGGACGTCGTCGGCCGCGCCGTCGCCGAGCCGGCGCACGAGGCAGTCCGCCGCGGCGCCGAACCAGCCGGCCGCCAGGTACAACGGGATGGCCCGCTCCAGCTGCCCGATGCGGTCGTACAGCCCGGCCGCGCCGGCCGCGTCACCCCCGGCCTCGCACGCCTCGGCGCGGGCGGCGAGCGCGTCGGGCGTGTCATCGTCCCGCAGCACCCGGACCGCCTCGCCGAACCGGCCGGCGCGCAGGAACAGCTGGTGGGCGCGGAAGAACTCGCCGCCGTCCTCGGCACGGGCGGCCGCCAGGGCGTGTTCTCCCGCCGCCTCCTCGACCCGGCTCCACGCCCGGAGGACGTCCCGCCGGTCGCCGCCGTGGCGCAGGAGCTCGCCGAAGTGCCGGCGCGCCACGCCGGCGAGCGTCGCCCGCAGGTCGGCCAGCCGAGGGTGGTCACGGTGGTCGAGGACCTGCCGCAGCTGCCTCGCGGCCTCGGTGATGTCTTCTTCTTCGAGCAGCCGGTGGACGTCGGCCACGAAGAGGTCCACCAGGCGGTCGGATCGCTCGTCCCGGCCGGGCGGGCACGTCACGAGCGCTTCGGTGTACCGGCCGGCCTCGGCCAGCAGGTCCGCCAGCCGCCCGGACAGCGCCGTGCCGACGTCACCTCGGTCACGCGCCAGAGCCAGCCCGGCCGTCACGTCGTCGATCTCCGCACTGGCCAGGCAGACGTCCAGTGCTTGCCGTTCCTGCTCCGGGGTACCGGCCAGCCGGACGGCGGCCGCGCCGTGCCCGAGGACCCGCCGGACCTCGAACAGCTCCGGAACCAGTCCGGGAGGCAGGTGCGCGAAGAACAGGCGCCACATCTGCTCGTCCCGGGCGAATTCCCGGTACGAGCGGCCGCGCAGGACCCGCGTCACGACGTCGCGGTCGAGCACGCCCACCGCCAGCCACCGATCGAAGGCCCGCACGATCGCTGCGGCGTCCGTGAGCAGTTCGGCCAGCCGGTCCCGCGCGCGGACCTGCGGCCCGGGCAGCCCCAGCCGGGTCGCCACCTCGAACACGACCGTCGCCGCGGGGCGATCCGAACCGGTCAGCCATGACTCGTCGGCCGCGGTCAGCGGGTAGCGCTCCGGCGGGATCCGGTGGTCGTACCGGAGGAAGAGCTGTTCGGCTTGCGCGGGGTCCAGGCGCAACGCCAGCCGCAAGGCGGTGCCGTACGCGCGGATCGCCCGGTCGGACGGCGGGCCGGTGGGTGGCTCGGGAAACGCCACCGCGAGCTGTGCCGCGGCGCGCGCCAGCCGTCTCGCCGGACCGCCGCCGAGCAGGTCGCGAAGCGCGGACGCTTCGGCCGCCATCATCCGGGAGACAAGGGTGCATCGGGGAGCTCGAGCCATTCGAGATCCATCGGCACCAGTGTAGTCGACAGCACCAGCTCGCGAAGCAGGTTCGCCGTCAGGGTCAGCCCCACCGGCTCCCCCACCTCCTCCCGGCGCAGCCCGTGCACCCCGGCGTCGGAAAGCCGTTGCCGCACCCGGGAAACGAGGTGCTCGACGCGCTTGACCGTCCAGTTCTCGCGCGGCCGTCGCTCGGCGAGCTCGGCGGCCGCCTGCTGCCGGGACAGCGGCAGCGGCTGGGGATCGTAGCCGAGGTAGCGCTGTCCGAGTATCGCCAGCACGAGGTGTTCCTCCGG
>Ga0070668_100003387_pt1 | contig 11757 bp, 9 predicted proteins | sample KBSS43metaG_FD_64661 | JGI IMG/M metagenome (GOLD analysis project Ga0070668, IMG submission 64661) | Switchgrass rhizosphere microbial communities from Kellogg Biological Station, Michigan, USA - KBS S4-3 metaG | ecosystem: Host-associated > Plants > Roots > Rhizosphere > Soil ... | reverse complement strand
GGCACGAACTGCCGGTCGACCACTCCGAGATGCTCGACCCGGCAACCCTGGAAAGGCTGGGGCCGCTGCTCGCGGAGGCTCTCGGCTGAGCCGCCCGGCGGGCAGGTCGGGCCGTGCGGCCCGATCTGCCCGCACCGCTGGCTCAGAGCGGTTTCGTCACGACGAAACCGGTCGGAGTGATCTGCTTGGCGTTGTCGAGGCGCAGCCGGCCGTCCGGCGCGGTCGTCACCGCGAAGCCCGACGGAAAGAGCACCAGGAGGTTGAGGGCTTTGCCGTTCCTGGCGGGTACCGGGCAGAAGGTCGTCTCCTGCCGGTAGATGTCCCCGTTCTCCTGCTTGTGCAGGAGCAGGTCGGAGAAGAAGCGGCGCAGGAAGAAGCCCGGATGGTCGACTGCCTCGAACGACACGCAGTTGTCGAAGGCGAGTCCCTTGCGGACGATGTAGCGGGATTCGGCCTTGTCGAGGGCGCTGCTGGTGGACGAGAGCTGGTCCACCCGGGCGACGAAGTCATGGTGCCGGACCCGGAGGCCGGGCTGTCCGTCGACCTGCAGTCCGATGGTGGCGCCGATGGTCAGCTCGGGAGCGGATGCCGGGGCGACACTGCGCGGCGGCTTGGTGGCCGCCGGCGGACGGGGTTTGGCCGGTCGGGTGGCTGCCGCCGGCGGAGCCGCACTCTTGCCGGGCCCGCCGCTGGGCGAAGGCCGGGTGGGAGCCGCGCCGGACGGCTTGGGCGGCACCCACTGGGCGTCGATCGTGCTCTGCGGACGCGTGTCGCGGTCGGGAGTCATCAGCACGAGCGCCCCGGCGACGATCCCGACCACCGCGACGATCGCGATCACGCAGGTCGTGATCACCCAGCGCTGCAGCCGGTCGGGGTCCGCGGGCGACGCTGCCTCGTCGGCCGCCGGGGACCGCGGCTCGTCCCGGCGGATCAGTTCACTGCTTGCGTAGATTGTGGAGGTCGACACGCCGCTGCCGGTGGGCCCGGACAGCTTTTCTTCGGACATTTGCACCTGTTTCTGTCGCCAATGGTGCGCGCCACCGGTCGGATTGACTTGTCATTAGTTCAGTTAGCTGTTGGAGCTGCGGGTGACGCTGTGGCTTGGGTTCGGCAGCCGAAGTCGGCGAGCCGGGCGAACCGGATTGTCCGACAGTGTGCGGTCGATGTCCGTAGCGTCACCGGATCTTACGCACGAAGTCGGTTTCCGGATTAATGAAAACTTTAGGAATGCGCGTTCCTTCGAGCCGACCTCTCGTGACCCTGGTGCCGCCGCCGGGTGGCTTGGCATCCTGATGACGCCGGCACACGGTGGGGAGGCGACATGGCGGCACCGCACGAGTCCGTACCATCGCCGGTGGCCGGCGCCCGGCCGGCCGCCCGCCGCCCGGAGCTCGATGCGATCCGGCTCGTGGTGGTGCTCGGGCTGGTGTTCTTCCATGCCTCGCTGATCTTCGACACGCGCGACGACTACTACATCAAGAACGCGCAGACCACCGAGGCGACCACCGTGCTGGCCGGGCTGGCCGTGGTGTGGGCGATGCCGGCGCTGTTCCTGATCGCCGGCCTGGGCGCGTGGCACTCGATGCGCCGCCGCGGGGTGCGCGGCTTCGCCGGCGAACGGCTGCTGCGGCTGGGCGTGCCGCTGGTGTTCGCCGCCCTGACGATCCTGCCGGTGCCGGTGTGGCTGCGGTTCAAGGCGGCCGGCGCCGGCTACCACGAGTCCTACCCGGCGTTCCTGGTGCGCTATTTCGACGTGCACCTGAGCCTGTCCGACTTCCCGTTCGTCGTGCGGGGCGAGTTCTTCGAGACCGGGCACCTGTGGTTCGTGGTGCTGCTGCTGGTCTTCGCGCTGCTGCTCGCCGCGCTCGCGGCCGGGCTGCCGGCCGGCCGGGCCGCCCGGGCCCGCGACGCGCTCGCCCTGGCGGTGGCGCGCCGCGGGGTGGTGCTTGCTACCGGCGATCCCGGTCGCGCTGTGCACCACGGTGTTCGGCATGGAGGAGCCGTACGCGGGTTGGAGCCGCTGGTCGTACCTGCTGTTCTTCCTGTACGGGTTCGTGCTCGCCGCCGACGACCGGTTCCGCACGGCGATGCGCCGCGACGCCGTCCCCGCCGCGGTCCTCGGGGTCGTGCTGTTCGGCTTTTCGGGCGCGGCGCTGGCCGCGGCCGGCGGGGATCCGTTCACCGACATGACCGTCCTGGCGGTGGTGTCCCGGCTGCTGTTCGGGCTGGCGGGCTGGTGCTGGCTGGTCGCCATCCTCGGGCTGCTGGACCGGCCGGCGCGCCGGCCGGCACCGGGCCCGGCGAGCGGGAGCCGCCGCCGCTGGCTCGCCTACCTCGGCGCCGCGGCCCTCCCGCTCTACATCCTGCACCAGCCGATCCTCGTGGCGGTCGCCTATTTCGTGGTGCGCTGGCCGGTGCCGGCACCGGTGAAGTATCTGGCCATCGTCGCGGCCACCTTCGCGATCATGTTCGCCGTCTACGACCTCGGCATCCGCCGCACCCGGATCACCCGCCTGCTGTTCGGCATGCGCGACCAGGCCACCGGCCCACCCGGGTGAACGGCAGTCGGCTAGCCGACAGACGACCGTTGCCGGCGCGACGGCGCCCCATACTTTCAGCCACGTAACGCGAGCCGCAGCACCGCATCGCGTCAGCGGGAGGCAGCCGGGATGACCACGTGGGACGCGGCTTTGTGGGGACTCCTCGGGGCCGCGGTGGCGGAAGCCTTCAACCTCTCCGCGTCGATGCGCCCCCGAGCACCGGGACAGGGCTGGACCTGGCCGTGGACCGCGCGTGGCGACCTGGTGATCGCCGCGGTGGCGGTGGGCCTCCGGTTGTTCGTCGGGTGTGGACTTGCCGCGCCGCTCGCCGCCTCGGATCTGTTGCCGACGCCGTTCTCGGCCTTCCTCGCCGGTCTGGCGGCGCCCTTGATGATCGCCCGGATCTTCCAGCAGATTCCGGTCGCCGCGGAACCGGCCGGGTCGCCGTCCGCCGATCCGTCGGTGCCGCCCGCCGACCCGGCGGCGCCACCGGTGGCGGCGGCCGCGGACACCGGCCTCGGAGCGGTGCAGGCTGCGGCACGGCCGGACGACCTGATCGCCGGCCAGGGGACACCCGATGCTGCGGGCTGACAGCGTCCTCGGTCGTCTCGTGATCGCGTTGGCCGCCGCGCCACCGCCGCCGGAACCCGGCCTGCCGGCCCGCAACCCGCTCCGCGGTCTCGTCGTGGCCCTCGCCGCAGCGCCCGCGCCGCAGGTGTTCACCAGCCCGGCGCCGCCGGCACCGCCCGAGACCAGCGACGGCCGGGTGCCGGCGCAACGCGCGCCGGCCGAGGACGGCGCCGAGATCATCGTGTTGCCGCGGTTCGATCGGCTTCGCCGGCGCGCCGCGGCGGAGCAGGTCGAACGGATCGCACTCGACTGGGCCGGCGACACCAGGGATGTCCGGTGCGTTCTTCGCGAAGTTGGCCCGGACGAGGTGGAACTCGTCGTCGAGACGAGCCGCCCGGTTGCGGACCAGGTGATCCGCGTTCGAGTGACGACCGAGGCGCGCGACCTCGACTACCTGCTGCTGCCCACTCCCGACCCGTCGGGGCTGAACGTCGCCGACCTGACCATGACGGGTGCCGGAACGTCCCTGACGGTCGTACTCACCCTGGGCCGCCCGGCCGCGTCCCTGGGTACCGACGACCTTCCTGCGGTTGCCCGCTCGGTGCGCGCCACCGGCCGAAGCGGACGCAACGCCTGGCGGAAGGTCGCCCGGGACCGGCCGTCCGAGGACCCGGTACGGCAGGCCGTCATCGCCGAACTGGGCCGGGGCTGACCGAGGAGGGAAGCGTCGCATGGTCGCCGACCGCCGGCCGGACGAGCGAACCGGACATGCAGCGACCGGGCCCGGGATGCGCGGGGGTTCCGAGCGCGACCGGCTACGCGCCCGGTTCTGGCAGCTGACGCAGGCCGGCGACGGTTGGCTGCAGCAGTGCGCCGAGGCGCTGCGGGACCGTCCGGACGGACTGCACCGGCTGCTCTCCCCGTCCGGCGCCGACGCCGCCGCGCTGCGGGAGGGCCCGCCGTGGCCGGCGGCCGGAGCCGGCGGGCACGGCGACCCGGCGACTGCCCTGACCGACGAGGACGACGACGTGCCGGCCGTCGGGGCCGCCCGGGCGGTCCCGGCCGTGGCGGCCGCGCTGGCCGATCCCGCCTCGGCCGAGGACGAGCTCCGGCGGTCGCTCACGCACTGGCGCCGCGCGCGGATCGTCGTGGGCGACCGGGCCGAGTTCCCGGCCGGATTCGTGGCCCACCAGCACCGGCCACTGCGTTCCGTGCTGCAGCGTCTCGACGACCTCGACGAGGGACCGGCGGCCGGATTCGCGGGGCTGATCGCGGTGGCGCTGCACGCGCGTGCACACCCGGCCGGCGCGGCGGCAGCCGTGCCGCGGTGGCGTTCAGCCCGGACCGGCACCTGCTCGCCACCGGCGGCGGGGACGGCGTCGTCTGGGACGTCACGGACCCCACGCGACCACGCCGGGTCGCGACCGTCACGAACGGTCCCGGTGCGGTGCGGGCGTTGGCGTTCAGCCCCGACGGCCGGATCCTGGTGACCGGCGGTGCCGGTGGCACGATCCGGCTGTGGGATCTCACCCGGCTGACCGCGATCGTCGCGGACCCGCTGGGGCAGGCCTGCGCGACCGCCGGGCGCGGTCTCACCCGGCAGGAATGGGCGACGTTCGTCGAGACCGTGCAATACCGGAGCGTCTGCCCGCCGTGAGCGAACCGGATCCCGGCGGCCGGTCCGCTAGGCGGCGATCAGATCGGCGGCGGGGCGGCGCGCCAGCATCGAGTCGAGGATCTCGCCGACCCGTACGGCCGTGTTGGACAGCAGCGCCGACGTGATGCCGTGCGTGTGCTCGGTGCCGCCCTGCAGATAGATGCCGCACTGCAGGGCCGGGTCGGTGACCACCCGGTAGTCCCGCCGCACGAGCGGCCGGCCCTGTTCGTCGGTGCGGCACAGCGCGGCGGTCTCGCCCAGGACGGCGTACGGGTCGGCCTGGTGGTAGCCCGTGGCGAAGACCACGACGTCCGCGTCCAGCGCGGTGACCTCCCCGGTGACCATCGACCGCACGAACGCGGTGACCCCGTCCGCGGTCTCGTCCACTTTGGTCACCCGGGAGACGTTGACCATCCGGAGCCGCTCCCGGCCCAGCACCTTCTCCTGGTAGGCCCGCCGGTACAAGTCGTCGATCAGGTCGATGTCCACCACCGAGTAGTTGGTGTTCCCGTGGTAGGCCATGAGCCGCGCCTTGACCTCGGCGGGAGCGTCGTAGAAGTCGTCCACGGCGGCCGGGTCGAAGATGCGGTTGGCGAACGCCGAGTCGTCGGCCGGGGTGTAGCCGTACCGGGAGAAGACCGCGTGCACCTCGGCCGACGGGAACGCGCCGTGCAGGCAGGACACCGCCTCGGCGGCGCTCTGCCCGGCGCCCACCACGACGAACCGGCGCGGCCGGGCGCCGTCGAGACGCTTCAGGTTGTGCAGCAGGCCGCTGGTGTGCCAGATGCGGTCGGAGGCGGCGACGCCCTCGGGCAGCCGCGGCCGCAGGCCGGTGCCGACCACCACGTTGCGGGCGCGCAGGGTGCTGAGCTCGCCGTCGCGGCGGGCGACGACCTCGAGCGTACGGCCGTCGTCCGCGGGCCGGACACCGACCACTTCGGAGTCGTACGCGACGAGGTCGCTCACCTGATCGGCGGCCCAGCTGAAGTAGTCGTGGAACTCCACCCGCAACGGGAACAGGCTTTTGTGGTTGATGAAGTCGAGAAGCCGGCCGCGGCTGTGCAGGTATTTGAGGAACGTGAACTCGCTGGTCGGGTTGCGCAGGGTGACCAGGTCCTTGAGGAAGGAGACCTGCATGGTGGCGTCGTCGAGCAGCATCCCGCGATGCCAGCCGAACCCGGGCTGCCGTTCCAGGAAGCGGGCCGACACGGCCCGTCCGGCCGTGGCGTTGTGTTCCGTCACCGCGATCGCCATGGCCAGGTTGGAGGGGCCGAAGCCGATCCCCACGACATCGAGTTCAGGTTCAGGCATGTCCGTCCCCTCGCCGGTCCCCGGGTCCGGTCTGGCCCGAGTTTCGGTTAGCCTAACCTAATATTCGAAGGAGGGATCATGCGAGTAGTCATGTTCGGCTTCCAGACCTGGGGTCACCGCACCCTGCGGGCGCTGATCGGGTCGCGGCACGAGGTCGCGCTGGTGGTCACCCACCCGGCCGGCGACGGCGCCTACGAGAAGGTATGGTCGGATTCGGTCGCCGAGCTGGCCGAGGAGCACGGCATCCCGGTGCTGCTGCGGGAGCGGGCCGACGACGACGAGCTGATCGAGGTGCTCAAGCAGGCGGCGCCGGACGTGCTGGTCGCGACGAACTGGCGCACCTGGATCCCGCCGCGGGTGTTCAGCCTGCCCCCGTTCGGCACGCTCAACGTGCATGACGCGCTGCTACCGGCGTACGCGGGTTTCTCGCCCTTGATCTGGGCTCTGCTCAACGACGAGCCGGAGGTCGGGGTGACCGCGCACCTGATGGACGAGACGCTGGACGCCGGGCCGATCGTGCTCCAGCGAGCCGTCCCGGTCGGCCCCCGGGACACCGCGACAGACCTGTTCCACCGCACGCTCGACCTCTTCGGCCCGATCACGGTGGACGCGCTCGACGAGATCGAAAGCGGTCGCACCGACTTCACCCCGCAGGACCGGACCAAGGCCAGCTTCTTCCACAAGCGGTCCGCCGAGGACATCCGGATCGACTGGACGTGGACCGCCGCGGAACTCGACCGGCTGGTCCGCGCCCAGTCCGCGCCCTACCCGCAGGCGTTCTGCTTCCACCACGGCCGCCGGCTCGAGATCCTCTCGGCCCGGGTCTCCGACGCGGTCTACGGCGGCACGCCCGGACGCATCTTCTACCGCGAGGGCGATGGGGTGGCCGTGGTGGCCGGCGCCGACGCCCGGCGTGGCCGCAGCCGGGCGCTGCTGATCACCGCGGTGCGCACCGACGACGGCCGCGAACTCGCGGCACACGACTATTTCCGGACGATGGGCGGCTACCTGACCTAGGCATCGTCGATATCCGCCTGCGGCACGGCACTGGCTGGGAGACTTGAGCCGGCGCGCGAACCGCCGAACGAGAGTGAGTCACCCATGCCACCCGCCGTGTCCCGCAGGTCGATTCTGCTCGGATCCGGTGCCGGCCTGATCGGCGCGGCGACCGACCCCGGTGCACCGAGGCAGAGCTTCCGGTACGCCTACGTCGGCTCGCGGATGAAAAGTGGCGCCGGCCTCACCGTGTGGCGGACCGGTGCACCGCCCGCCCGGTGGGAGCTGGTGCAGACCGTCCCGGCCGGCGACGCGCCCGCCGGCCAGATCCCGATGAAGCCGCACTTCCTCGCGCTGTCCGCGGACAAGCGCCGGCTCTATGCCGTGCACGGCGACGCCACGCAGGTCAGCGCGTTCGCGGTCGACCCCGGCACCGGCCTGCTGACCCTGCTCAACACGGTCGACACCGGCCGGCGCAACCCGGCGCACCTCGCGGTCGACCCGACCGGCCGGTGGCTCGTCGTTGCCCATGTCACCCCGCCCGGCTCGGTCACCTCGCTGCCCATCGCCGCGACCGGCCGGCTCGGCGCGGTGACCGGCGTGCTGCAGCTGCCCGGCACCCCGGGCCCGCACAAGACCCAGCAGCTGGGCGCCAACCCGCACCAGATCGTCTTCGACGCCACCGGCCGGTGGATCGTCATCCCGGACCGCGGCCTCGACCGGGTCTTCACCGCCGTGCTCGACGCCGCCACCGGGGCGCTCCGGCTCAACCGGCCCGGCTGGGTGCAGGCCCGGGAGATGGACGGCCCCCGCCACCTCGCGTTCCATCCGAGCCGCCCGTTCGCGTACGTGGTCAACGAGCTCCGGTCGACGGTCACCACCTATCAGTGGGATGCCGCGGCGGGCACGCTGCGCCCGTTGCAGGTGCTCGCCTCGACGCCGCCCACGACGACCGGGGACAGCCGGGCCGCGGAGATCGCCGTCGCACCGTCCGGCGGGCACGTCTACGTCTCCAACCGCGGCGAAACCGGCTCCGGCCCGGACACGATCGGCGTCTTCGGCGTCGACCCACGCGCCGGGACGCTGCTGCCCGGCAGCTGGGTCCCGGCCGAGGGCAGCAGCCCGCGCTTCTTCTGCCTCGACCCGTCCGGCCGGCAGCTGCTGGTCGCCAACGAGGGCAGCGGCACGATCGTCGGCTTCACGGTCGACGCCGCCGGCGGTGGCCTCACCGACGGCGGCGTGCTGGCCAGGACCGGCGCACCGGCCTGCATCGTCCTGCGCTGACGGTGCTCAGAGCGCGTACGGGGAACGGAACAGCCGGTCCGGGTCGGCGGCGTGCCGGATCCGGCGCAGCCGGGCCAGGTGCGGGCCGTGGTAACGGGGCAGCAGCGCCGGGCCGGGCTCCAGATAGTTGACGTAGCGGCCGGCCGACCAGCGGCGCATCGCCTCGTGCCCGGAGTCCATCCAGGCGTACGCGTCCTGGACCGTGGCCGGGTCGTACGTTTCCGGGAAGACCAGCCACTGCAGCATCGTGTGCGCCCGCCGCCACGGGAAGGCGGTCGCCTCGAGCGGCACCCGGGCGACCGCGCCGGTCATCCGCTTGAGCTTCGCCACGCCCGGCTTGCCGGCCGCGGCCCGGCGCTGCACCGTGGCGAGCAGCGCGGCGACCGCCGGCTCCGGCAGCACCCGCCGGAAGATCTCGCTGCCCGCCAGTTCGGTGTCCCGGTCGGCGCAGTCCTGGGCGTCCACGCAGCCGGCCCGGCTGTGCACGACGTCGAGATAGGGGCGTACGGCCAGGGTCGCGGTGGCGGGCTCGGACCCGATGGCGCGGGCGATCGCCGCGGCCTCGGCGTCGGCGCCGCCGCCCAGGACGACCCCGGAGATCCGTACCGAGAGCCGGCCCTGCGCGTCCGACGCGAACTGGCACGCCGACCAGGTCTCGTCCGGGGCGGCGGACAGCCGCGCCTGCCATCCCGCCGCCACCTTCGCGGCCTCGGCCCACGGGTAGTTCAGCACGAACGTGCCGACCGGCGCCGTCCGGTGGGTGCGCATCCGCCAGCCGGTGACCACCCCGAACTGGCCGCCGCCGCCACCGCGCAACGCCCAGAACAGCTCCGGATGCCGCTCGGCGTCCACCGTGCGCAGCCGCCCGTCCGCCCCGGCCACCTCCGCACCCACGACGACGTCGCAGGTCATCCCGTACGCCGACGCGCCCATGCCGATCCCGCCGCCCAGGGTGACGCCGCCGATCCCGACCGACCCGCAGGATCCCGCCGGGATCGACGCGCCCTGGGCGCCGAGCCGGTTGTAGACGTCGATGAGCCGCGCCCCGCCGCCGATCGCCGCGATGCCGGCGCCCTGGTCGTACCGCACCTCCTCCAGGCGGCGCAGGTCGAGGACGAGGGCGCTGCCGCTGGTGGACGCGCCGACGTACGAATGCCCGCCGCACCGGGGGACGACCGCGAGCCCGGACCGGCGCGCGAAGGTGATCGCCTCGGCCACGTCGGCACTGCTCGCGCAGCGGACCACCGCCGGTGGCCGGATGCCGTCGAAGCGCGGATCGACCAGCAGGCGGGCCGTGTCGTAGCCGGCCGTCCCGGGCAGCTCGACCGAGCCGTCCAGCGACGCGGCCAGGGCCGGCCAGTCGACGGGCGGCGGCTTCAGGACGGCTCCGGTGAGGGCCGCGGCCCCGGCGCCAAGGACGGTACGACGAGAGAGCAGCATGCACATATCATGCCAAATCGGTCGCCTGTGGGGCCGGGAACGGGCCCGGAAGGTCATTCCGGGCCCGCACCCGAGCCGCTACGCCGCCGGACGGTAGCCGGCCGGGCGGCTGGTGAACGTGCCCCGCCCGCGGGTCCGGCTGCGCAGGTGCGTGGCGTACCCGAACAGCTCGGCCAGCGGCACCAGCGCGGTCACCGCCCGGTCGGTCGTGTCGGTCACGTGGCCGCGGCGGGCGGACAGGTCGCCGAGCACCGCGCCGAGCGTGTCCGCCGGCGCGCTGACCGTGACCTGCGCGACCGGTTCGAGCAGCCGCAGCTCGCAGGAGCCCAGCGCGGCCCGCACGCCGAACCGGCCCGCCTGCCGGAACGCGAGCTCCGAGGAGTCCTTCGGGTGGGTGAGCCCGTCGGTCAGGGTGATCCGCACGCCGACCACCGGGTGGCCGCCGATCGGGCCGTCCGCCAGCGCCTCCCGGCAGCCGGCCTCGACCGCCCGGATGTACTCCCGGGGCACCCGCCCGCCGGCCACCGTGCAGGCGAACTCCACGGCGGTGCCGTCCACCGGCGTCACGTCGAGCACCACGTGGGCGAACTGGCCGGCGCCGCCGTCCTGCTTGACGTGCCGGTAAAGCACTCCGGCGGCACCGCGCACGACGGCTTCCCGATAGGCGACCCGCGGCCGGCCGACCGTCACGTCGAGGCCGGTCGCCTGGCGCATCTTCACCACGGCCACCTCCAGGTGCAGCTCACCGAGGCCGGACAGCAACGTCTGCCCGGTCTCCGCGTCGATCCGGACGCTCAGCGACGGATCCTGTTCGGTCAGGGCGGCCAGCGCCGCCGGCAACCGCTGCGCGCCGGCCCGGGTGCGGGCCTCGACCGCGACCGAGACCAGCGGGTCGGCCGTGCGCGGCGCCTCCAGCAGCACGGGATGCTGCCGGGTGCACAGCGTCGCGCCGGCCCGGGCGGCCTTCACCCCGGCGACGGCGACGATGTCGCCGGCCACCGCCCGGTCGACGTCGGTGTGCCGGTCCGCCTGCACCCGCAGGATCCGGGCGATTCGTTCGGTACGCCCGGCGGCCGCGTCCCACACGATGTCGCCCTTCCGGAGGGTGCCGTCATAGACGCGTACGTAGGTGAGCCGCCCGGTCCGCGCGGTGTCCACCTTGAACACCAGCGCGGCCAGCTCCGCCGCGGGCCGGCCGGCCGGCGCGGGCAGGTAGGCGACCACCGCGTCGAGCAGCGGCTCCACCCCCTTGTTCCGGTAGGCCGACCCGCACAGGACGGGCACCACCTCGCCGCGCAGGGTCAGCTCCCGCAGGGCCGTGCGCAGCGTCCGCTCGGACATCGCGCCGAGCTCGGCCAGGGCACCGGCGTGGCGCTCGGCGACGGCCTCCTCCAGCCGCTGCCGGGCCCGCCGGACCTCCGGCCCGCCGGCCGGCTCCTGGTGCACGACCCCGTCGACCCACCGCAGCGAGCGCAGGCCGACCAGGTCGACCACGCCGGCGAAGCCGTCCTCGGACCCGATCGGCAGCTGGACCACCACCGGGGTGACCGCCAGCCGGTCGCGGATCGACGCCACCACGGCCGCCAGGTCGGCGCCCGCGCGGTCGAGCTTGTTGACAAAGGCGATCCGGGGCACCCGGTAGCGGTCGGCCTGACGCCACACCGACTCGCTCTGCGGCTCGACCCCGGCCACCCCGTCGAACACCACGACCGCGCCGTCGAGCACTCGCAAGGAGCGTTCGACCTCGTCGGAGAAGTCGACGTGGCCCGGGGTGTCGATGAGGTTCAGCCGGTGGCCGTCCCAGTCGCAGCTGACCGCGGCCGCGAAGATGGTGATGCCACGGTCGCGCTCCTGTGGGTCGAAGTCGGTGACGGTCGTCCCGTCGTGCACCTCGCCCCGCTTGTAGGTGGCGCCGGTGGCGTACAGGATCCGTTCGGTCAGTGTGGTCTTGCCGGCATC
>Ga0070668_100003385_pt1 | contig 11760 bp, 6 predicted proteins | sample KBSS43metaG_FD_64661 | JGI IMG/M metagenome (GOLD analysis project Ga0070668, IMG submission 64661) | Switchgrass rhizosphere microbial communities from Kellogg Biological Station, Michigan, USA - KBS S4-3 metaG | ecosystem: Host-associated > Plants > Roots > Rhizosphere > Soil ... | reverse complement strand
GCCATCACCATGCTCCGCGATCTCGGCAACACGGACGAAACTCCGGGCGTGCTCGAATCCTGCGGCGATCCGCACCTCGCCCTCGACGACCTCTGATCACCGAAGAACCTCTTCGAGTCCGGTTCGCGGCGTTCCGGTACCAGGGCCAGACCCGGCGCAGCGATGGTCCGGTAGGCGGGCTGAGTCCTGTTTCCCCTGCCGGATACGCTGCCGCGGCCGAGCAGACGGACCGATGGGGGACAAGGCATGGAAAGCACTTCCGGCGCGGGCAGAGTTCGCGTTTACGAACCCATTCCGAATGTGCCGTCCGGGGCCGAACCGCTGTTTGCCGGATTTGTCCGGCAATTGACCGGGCTGACCATTGTCCGCATGGGGCTCAGCGGTGGGCTTGTCATGCTGGGTTTGCTGCTCGTGCTCACCGAAGGGCGGGGGAGCACGCTGCCCTACATCTACTTCGGCGTCTTCGGTGGCCTGCTGGCGATGTGGACTTACGTCCTGAGCCGCTACCTGCGCGTCCGAAGTCTCTTCGGGGAGCCTTACCGCCGGCTCGACGTCGCTCCGGACGGGTTGCTCACGAAGGGTTCGCGGGTATCGGTGCGGCTGCCGGACGGGCGGTGGCTGCGGACCCGGCTTCCCGACGGGCCGCGGGCGCAGGTGGCCGGCGAGCGACGGCTGTGGGTGCTCGGCACGGGCCGGCGGGTCTTCGTCCGCTCGCCGGGCTCGATGTGGTTGCGGTCCGGGCGGATCGAGGACGCACCCGTTTCCGGGGCGGTGCTCGCCGAGCTCGTCTCGCGCCACCCGACGCCGCCGCGGCTTGATCCGGTGCTCGCCGCGCACCGGGCGTTCCAGGTCCGGAGAGCGGCCGTCACCGGGGTGACGTTCCTGGTGCTGGGCGCGGCGGGCATCGCGGTGGTGTCGTCGCTGGAGTTCGAACCCGGCGGCGTCGCGGACGCGGCCGCGGTGGGAGGCATCGCCGGGGGCAGCGCGGTTTTCCTCCTGCTGGGGCTGTTGATGGCCGTCGGCAGCCTGCGGATCCGGCGTCCGATCACCGAGGACAGCTGGGCGGAACTGCGGGTCGCGCTCGACACGCCGTTCGTGCCGCGAGCCCGGACCGCGGTCCGGCTGACGGGCTGGGCGTTGTACCCGGACGGGCGGCAGACGCGGTTCCGGCTCGTCGCCGACATCTCGCTGGCCGCGAACGTCGCGGTGACCGGGCAGCTGTGGTTGCTGGGCTACCCGCCGCCGGGCAAACCGGGCAAGGCCGGTCTTCCGGGCCACCCCTGCCTGGGCACCTTCCGCCCGGCCTGAGCCCAGCGCCGGTTGCGGCGGAATTCACCAGCTGATCGGCAACGCGATCGGGCCGCGCAGGGCCATGTCTGCCCGCATTCGTGCGGTCTTTCCCTTCACGTATCTGAGCGGCTGCCGGCGGCTCTGGTTACTGACTGCGGGGAGTGAGATGAGCGTCGAGCTGTGCTCGCGAGACATGCGCGGGGCACTGGATGTGGTGCGCGAGTTGAACGAGGACGGGCGCACCACCATAGTGCCCGCGGGCTCGCTGGAGCGGATCGGTGAACTGGTCGGGGCCGACGACGTCGGGTGTCTGTGGGGCGTTCGCGCGACTCACCGGGTGCTGGGGGTGGCCACCGGGCAACCGGGGCACCTGATGCGTGACCCGGGGTTCGGGCAGCTGATCCGGCGGCATCCCGGGTGCGTCGGCTACCGCACGGGACAGGTGCCGGTAGGTTCGCCGGTGGCGCTCAGCGATCTCGCTTCGGCCCGGGACCTGCTGCGGATCCCGTTCTACGTTGATCTCTACCGGCCACGCGGGGTGACGGACGAACTGTTGTGCATGGTGCCGGTCGGCGGGCCGCACATCGGCCTGCTGTCGTTGTACCGCAGGCGGTTGGGCTTCTCACGCCGGGACAAGGCATTGGTCGGTCTGCTCGGCCCGCACATCGCGCAGGTGCTCGGACGCCGCGCCGCCCAGGGCATGCCGTGGACATCGTTGCTGTCCAAGCTCACGCCGCGAGAGCGGCAAGTGGCGGGGTGGGTGTCGCGCGGTGCCACCGACCGGGAGATTGCCCGCGCCTTGGCCGTCAGTCCTCGTACCGTCCACAAGCACCTGGAGAACATGTATCGCAAATTGGATCTGACACACCGGACCGGACTCGTCGCCGCGCTCGCTGGTTTGCTCGGCACTGAGCGGGCATGACGCGTGCCCCGGCGGCCCACGGCCGCCGGGGCACGCCCCGTCAGGAGCTCAGCAACCGCCAGAGCTGGTTGTGCGGCTCGTTGGGCAGGCAGTCCCACAACTGGACCGGCACGCCGTTGCCGGTCGGGTTGGCGACGCCGGTGTCCACGTCCAGGCAGTTGGACGCGTCGTAGGCCGGGCGGATCCAGTAGTAGAAGTCGTTCGACACGAAGTCGAAGTCCCACCGCTGGTTCGACAGGCCGGTGCACCTCCACTGCCCGACCTTGGTCCCGTTGGCGGTGCCCACGCCGGAGGCGTCGAGGCACTTGTCGCTGAACAGGGACTTGACGGTGTAGGTCCCGTCGCCATTGTCGATCAGCCGCCACAGCTGGTTCTTCTGTTCCGGGCCGAGGCAGTCCCACTGCTGGACGGGCACGCCGTCGGCCTTCGGGTCCGGGTGAGCGGTGTCGAGGTCGAGGCACTTGCCGGTGTGCCGTACCCGGATCTGGAAGAACACCGTCTGTATTCCTTGTCCTACGGCCTGCACGCTGTCCGATGTGGACTGTGCGGCCGCCCCCGTGGCCGAGGCGCCGCCGATCACGCCGAGCGCGATTGCCGCCACGACCAGAAAGCGGACCATGCGCCTGGCACCATGCGAAGGTTTCACCTGGTTTCTCTTCCTGTAGATGATCCACCGGTCGTTCTCGATCCGGTACACCAATGTCACCAAGGACGAGAGCCCGGGACCATTCGCAATTCTGCGTAGCCCGTCCGCGCACCGCTTCACTCCTTCTGAGGAGAAGCGACCTGCTGCAGATGCAGGCCCGGGCCGGGGCCGTGTGCGGAAGTCACGGGGCCCAGGGCGCCGCCACGGTCCAGCTGCTGTCGGCCGTCACCGTCTGGGGCCGGTCGGACCCCGTGCCGCCGCCCGAGGCGATGTAGACCTGGGCGTTGAAGTGCCGCAGGAACGCGCCCGGGATGTTGAGCGACTCGAACGTCACGCCCACCCCGCCGAGGCCCGGCCGGGTGCAGAACGTCGCGTCCGCGCGCATCAGGGCGCTGCCGTCGTCCGGGGAGTTGCGGACGCGGCCGTCCTGGTGACGCAGGAACTGCCCGGGGTAGTTCACCGACTCGAACGAAGAGCACGAGGACTCCGCGAGCCCGCGCCGCACGGTGTAGGTGGCGTCCTGCTTGAGCAACACGCTGCTGCTGCCGTTCACCACCTCGGTGTAGGCGAGGCCGCCGGCGTGCCGCAGGTACCGGTCGGTGTAGCCCCAGGTCGTCACCCGCAGCGACTGCCGCGCGTTGACGGCGAGCGGTACCGAACTGCGCCACAGCGCCGGCGCCGAGACGTTCCAGGTCGCGTCGGCGGCGAAGCTCGTCGCGGTGTCCCACGGGTTCGGACCGCCGCTGACGGCGAGGTAGACGTTGTCGTCGTAGTGCCGCAGATAGCGGCCGGGGAGGTTCAGCGACTCGAACGACGTCCCGCCGGCGGCCGGCCCCGGCCGGGTGCACCAGGTGGCGTCGGCCGCGAACGCGCCGCCGGTGTCGCTGTCGATGCGGACCCGGCCGTCGGCGTGGCGCAGGTACTCGCCGGGGAAGTTGACGGACTCGAACGAGAAGCAGCGCGAGTCCGCGAGTCCCGCGACGGTCCGGAACGAGGCATCCTGCCGCGGTCCGTCGGCGCTGCCCGTGGTCAGGACGTCGGTGCGGGCGAAGGAGTCCGCGTGCCGCAGGTACCGGTCGGTGAACCCGGGCGTGGTCACCCGGAACGACCGGACGTGCCCGAGCGTCAGCGGCACGGCGGCGTTCAGGTTCTTCGACGCGGCGATCAGGTCGGCGTGCGCCGCGCGGACGAGGGCGGTGTCGACCTTCTGCACCCGCCGGTCGTAGGTGAGCAGGCCGTTGTACTCGCCTTCGACGTCGGTGATCTCGGTGTAGATCGACGCCGACAGGCCCTTGGTGGCCATCAGCTGTTTCGCGTCGCGGACCATGCCGGTGTAGCGGTCGTTCAGCTGGGCCGCGCTCGCCATCTGCTCGTAGGCGAAGAAGCCGCCGGTCGGGCTGTACTCGTGGCCGGGGTTGCGCAGGCCGAGCCCGCCGAACTCGCCGAGCACCGATACCCGGGTCGCGGACGGCCCGGGCGCGTCCGGGCCGGTGTAGACGTGCCAGTCGATGATGTCGCCGGTGCCGGGGTCACCCTTGGAGTAGCAGCAGTTGAAGCCGCTGTGGGCGTTCACCAGCCGGGTCGGGTCGTAGTTCTTCAGGCTGGTCGTGACGCGCTTGGTCTCGTCGAGGTTCCACTCGCCCCAGCCTTCGTTGAACGGTACGTACGTCACGACGGCGGGGGAGAAGCGGTGCTCGTCGACGATCTCGCGCGCCTCGGTCTCGAACTCGGCGATCTGCGCCGGGGTGCGGTTCGCGTCGGCGTACGACGTCGACGGGATGTCCTGCCACACCAGCAACCCGAGCCGGTCGGCCCAGTAGTACCAGCGCGCCGGCTCCACCTTGATGTGCTTGCGCACCATGGTGAAGCCGAGCTCTTTGTGCTTCTGCAGGTCGGACGCCAGGGCCGCGTCGGTCGGCGCCGTGTACAGGCCGTCCGGCCAGAAACCCTGGTCCAGGGTGCCGATCTGGAACACGAACTCGCCGTTGAGCGTCGGCCGCAGCACGCCGTTCACGTTCCTCGTGCCGACTTCGCGCATGCCGAAGTAGCTGACGACCTGGTCGACCGTCGTGCCCGCGGCGTTGCGCAGAGAGACGCGCAGGTCGTAGAGGAACGGGTCGTCGGGCGACCATCGCCGCGCGTCCGGCACCGGCACGGAGAACTCGGTGAAGCCCCCGGTGGCGCTGCCGACGACGGCACCGCCGGTCATCGACTCGGCGAGCACGGAGTACCCGCCGACGTCCCCGCGGCCGAACACCCGCACGCGCGCGGTGTTGGTCGCGAGGTTCGGGTAGATGTCGACGGAGTAGATCGACGACGGCGCGGTGGGCTCGAGCCAGACCGTCTGCCAGATCCCGGAAGACGGCGTGTAGAAGATGTTCGACGGCGTGGTGGCCTGCTTGCCGACGGGCTGCTTTTCGCCGCGGTCGTCGGTCGGGTCGTAGACGCGGACGACGATCTCGTCGGTGCCGCCGCTCAGCCGCGCGGTGATGTCGGCCTCGAAGCGGTCGTACCCGCCCTTGTGCGAGGCGACCTGGACGCCGTTGACCCATACGGTGGCTTCGTAGTCGACGGCGCCGAAGTGCAGCTGCACGTGCCGGCCGGCCCAGGCCTGCGGCACGGTGAAGGTGCGGCGGTAGAACATCAGGTCGCGGTTGTCGTTGCGCATGATGCCCGACAGCGCCGACTCGACGGGGTAGGGCACGAGGATGCGCTCGGGCAGCGTCTGCCCCAGCGGCGGCGCGGCGTAGCGGTCGACGCTGCCGCCCGCGCCGGTGGCGGGGTTGAGGAACTCCCACTCCCCGTTGAGGGACTGCCAGTCGGGCCGCGTCATCTGCGGCCGCGGGTACTCGGGCAGCGGATCGGTGGTGCTCACCTGCGAGGTCCACGGCGTGGACAGCGGCGGCGGCTTGGGCGCGACGGCACCGTCCGCGGGCGGCACCGGCCCGGCGACGATCGTGCACAGCAGCGCGAGAACCAGAACGACCGGACGACGCATCGGACTCGACTCCTCGGACAAGGACGCGCACGAACCCCAACGGACCGGCCTGGCGAGCATTGCCGTGGGCTGGTCGAATCCCAACGTAACACAGAACACGGACAAACGGAATGAGCGCGGAAAGGCCGGTCAATTCAAGGACGCGCATTCCGTCGAATTTCACGTGGTTTTGACAGAAGTGGACCTGAATTGCCAAAAGGCCGTCCGCAATAGCCGGCCGAGGGAACGCCGATCGCGCCCGCTACTCCCGGCCGGGGGCGGTCCGGGCCCGCAGGGTTTCCGCTTCGTGCGGCCGGTTCTGGATGTGGTACAGCTTGAGCGTCCGCTGCCAGGTGGCCTGGGCCTGGTCCGCGTCGCCGAGGGCGAGGTAGGTGTCGCCGAGGCGCTCCAGTGTGTCCGCTTCGTCGTAGCTGCAACCCAGTTCGCGGTAGAGCACGAGTGCCTGCCGGTAGTGCTCCACCGCCGTCGTGTGCCTGCCCGAGCTGTGCTCCAGGTAGCCCAGGCTGTCGAGGGTGCGTGCTTCGCCGTCCGGGTCTTCGTGCCGGCGGAAGAGCGCGAGAGCGGCTTCACACTGTGCTCGCGCCTCGGCGTGGTGGCCGAGTTTGGTGGCGTACCAGCCGGCTTGGTTGAGTGCGTGGGCCTGTCTGATCGGCCGGCCGAGGGTTTCCAGGACGGTCAGCGCCGCCGTCGCGTGGCGCAGGGCGCGGCGGTCGTCGCCGTGTCGGTCCCAGGCCGTGGCAAGGCTCTGGTGGATGTTGGCCTGCCGGCTGCGGTCGCCGGTCTGTTCGGCCAGCGCCAGTGCCTGCCCCAGGTGGTCGAGGTCTTCGCGGTCGCGGTCGGCGCGGGAACAGGCCGCGCCAAGCCGCCACTGCGCCAGGCACTGTGCCATCTGGTCGCCGGTCCTGCGCGCCGCGCTCGCCCCGGCTTGCCACAGCGCGAGCTGGTCGTCGAGGTGGCCTTGACGCCGGTGGAAGGTATCGAGGGTCCAGGCCAGCCGCCACACCGTCGCGTACCGTTTTTGTGTCACGGCCAGCCGCTGCAGCGCCATGAGGCAGGCGTGCTCGGCGTCGAACCAGGTCAGTGCCTCCGCTTCGCTCTGTGGGGACAACGGCTGCGCCCCCGCGTCGGGCCGGCCGATGTCGACCGGGTCGTCGTGGGCGTAGAGCAGCCGATCGGCGGCGTGGGCGGTGTGGAGGTAGAAGCCGATCAGGCGGCGCAACGCTGCTTCGCGGTCCTCTTCGGACAGATCTTCGTGAGCCAGTTCGGTGCTGTGGAGGCGGATGAGGTCGTGCATCCGGTAGCGGCGAGGGCGGTGCTGCTGCACGAGGGACGCTGTTTCCAGCGTTTGCAGCAGGGCGCGCACCCGGGAGGCGGGGAGCGCGGTGAGGGCGGCGACCGCGGCGAGGCTGAGGTCGGGGGCCGGTGTGAGACCGAGCAGGACGAACACTGCCGCGGCTTCAGGAGGCAGGGCGCGGTAGGAGGCAGCGAACACGGCCCTCAGGCCGGCGGTGAGTTCGCCGGTGTCGAGGACGTCGAGACGGCTGGGGGCTTCGTCGAGTTCGTCCACGAGCGCGGCCAGCGGAAACCCGGGGTGGGCGTCGGCGCGGGCCGCGACGATCGACAGGGCGAGCGGCAGGCCCGCGCAATGCCGGATCAAGGCGGTGACGGCGCCGGGCTCGGTGATGACCCTTTCCCGCCCGAGGTGACCGAGCAGCAGGCCTCGGGAATCGGCGTCGGGCAAGGTGGAAAGCACGAGCGAACGGGCGCCGTGCTGGGCGGTCAGCGCGGGCATCCGGTTGCGGCTGGTGATCAGCACAGTGCAGGCCGGGCTGCCGGGCAGCAGCGAGACGACCTGCGCGGCGTCCCGAGCGTTGTCCAGCACGACCAGCACCCGGCGACCGGCGAGCAGGCTCCGGTACAGCGCGGCCCGGGCAGCCGTGTCCACGGGGATCTCGGCCGGGCTCACGCCCAGCCCGTCGAGCAAGCCTCGCAACGCCGCCGCGGTGGATACCGGCTCCGCCACCGGGTCGAAGCCGCGCAGGTCCACGTAGAGCTGGCCGTCGGGGAAGCGATCGATGGCGCGGTGGGCCCAGTGCAGGACCAGCCACGTCTTGCCGACGCCGCCGGCGCCGCCGACGGCCAAGACGACCATCGCGTTCCGCTCGCCGCCGTCGGCGAGAATCTTCTCCAGGTGCGCCAGCTCGGTGTCCCGGCCGTAGAACGTGCGTGGCGGCGCGGGCAACTGACGCGGCACGGGCGGGCGCGGCGCGCGGGCCGGCGGGCCGGCGAGATCCGGGTCGGCGGTGAGCACCTGCTGGTGCAGTTCGCGCAGTGCCGGGCCGGGATCGGTGCCGAGCTCCTCGATCAGCTGCTGCCGGATGTGCTGGTAGTGCCGCAACGCGTCCGCTTGGCGGCCGGCGCGGTACAGGGCGAGCATGAGCTGCGCGGCGGTCCGCTCGTCCAGCGGCCGCGCGGCGGCCCGCGCCGCCAGTTCGGCGAGCAGTTCGCCGTGCCGGCCGCACGCCAGTCCCCAGTCGATCCGGTCGGCCTCGGCTGCGGAGCGCTCCTGCCGCAGGCGCTCCCGCACCTCCAGCGCCCACGGGGTGTCCAGCTCGGCCAGGGGCTCGCCACGCCACAACGCCAGCGCCTCCTCGGCCAGCTCCAGCGCCGCCCGGGGTTCGGTCTGCCGTCGGGCGGAGGCCATCAGCAGGTGGAAGCGGTGCACGTCCACGGTGCCGGGTTCGGTGGCGAGCAGGTAGCCGGTGCCCTGGCGGGTGATGGTGATCCCGGTGGGCGCGAGCAGCCGGCGCAGACGGGACAGGTAAGTGCGCACCACCGAGCGTTGCCGGCTCGGCGGCCGCTCGCCCCACACGCTGTCCAGCAGGCTGTCGGTCGGCACGACCTGACCGGCCTCCAACGCCAGTACCGCCAGCACCGCCCGTTGGCGGGCGTGCCCGATCGGCACCTCCGCACCACGGTGCCGGACCGCAAGTTCGCCCAGCACCCGCACCACGACGTCCGGCGGCCCGTCCCCCTGCATCGTTCTTGAATACCGTGCTTGACCAGGCTGTTCAACGAGCATTCGGCCGATCATGACCCGGGGCGTCCGCCGCCGGGCCCAGGCAAACCGGAGCTTACGCAGCTCGGTGAACCAGCCGTCGCTCTCGTGCACCGCCTCTGACCAGGCGATTCAACGAATGTTCGGCGGTTGGTGGGCACCCTCTGGCGATGCTGGTTCCACCACGGGCTCAGCCGGGGGAAGGCCGGAGCCCGTCGTGGCACTCGGAACGAGGTGGGGGATTGGTCATGGCGGAGCCGGGCTCGCGGGTCGGTCAGCGGCTCGTGGCGGGCCGGTACCGGTTGACCGGGGTCATCGGGCGCGGCGGGGCCGGGGTGGTGTGGCAGGCCACGGACGAGCTGATCGGCCGGTCGGTGGCGGTCAAGGAACTGCGGTTGCCGCCCGCGCTCGCCGCCGCGCAACGGGCGCAGCTGAGCGAGCGGGCGCTGCGCGAAGCGCGTACCGCCGGGCAGATCCGGCATCCCGCCGTGGTCGCCGTGCACGACATCGTGCCGGCCACCGCCGAAGACGAGGCCATCTACATCGTGATGGAGTTCGTGGCGGCGCCGACGCTGGCAGACACCCTGGCGCAGGAGGGAGCGCTGCCCGACGCGCGCGTGGCCGCGGTGGGCGCCGGGGTCCTGGGCGCGTTGGCGGCGGCGCACGCGATCGGGGTGGTGCACCGGGACGTGAAACCCGGCAACATCATGGTCCTGCCGGGTGACAAGGTGAAACTGGTCGACTTCGGCATCGCCCACGTCCTCGACGACACCCGCCTGACTCGCGACGGAGTGCTGGGGTCCACCGGCTACCTCGCCCCGGAGCTCTTCCACGGCGAGCAACCGGCACCCGCCGCGGACCTCTGGGCCGTGGGCGCCGTCCTGTTCCACGCCGTGACCGGTCGCGGCCCGTTCCTGCGCCAGTCCACCGCCGCCACCCTGCACGCCGTGCTCTACGAGGACCTGCCTCCGGTGACCTGTGCGCCGCCGCTGGCGAGTGCCATCGCCGGGCTGCTCGCCCGCGACCCCGGCGAACGGCTGACCGGTGAGCAGGCCGCCGCGCTGCTCCGGTCCGTCGCCGCCGACGCGGAAGCCGCCCCGTTGCCGAGCTTCCGTCCGGCCGGGATGGTGTGGGACGCCCACCCCACGACCACCACACCCGTGCTCGCCAAGCGGGAGGACGAGCCCCAAGCGGCCATCTCCTACGTGCCACCGCGTACCCGGCACGGCGTCCGCTGGTTCGTCGGCGTCGTGGCGGTGGTGCTCGTCGGCGTGCTGGGCTTCGTCGCGACGTTGCTCACGGTCGGCAACGGGCGGTTCTCCTCGACGCCGGCGCCGTGCATGCTCGACGCGGCCGCGGTCAGCCGCCTGGTGGGCGGCGAAGTCAAAGCAACCGAACGCGACGGAAATTCCGCCTACCTCTCGCGGAATTGCAGTATCAGCGGTCGACTCGTCATAGGTGAAGTCAATACAGAGTATCAGTTGTCGATCACGGTGATCCGTTACGAACGCAAGCGGTTCACCTCCGCCGACGAAACAGCAGGCGCTTCCGTGACCAAGTTGCGCGGCCAGACGCGGAATATCAACGTGGTGGCGGCCGGCGACGAGGCGTTCGTGGGTCAGCTTGCGCAATCCCCCGGCACCTCTGACACAGCCTCTTTCGCGGTGCTGCGGAGCAGCAACCTCGTGATCAGGCTGGTGGAGGCGAAATACGACGACATGCATGCCGAACCCGCCTTCCGGCCGGAGACGATCGACCGGCTGCGCGAATTCGTGAAGCGTTGCTCGGCGGAATTGAACTGAGGGGGACGACGATGATCGAGCCGCCACAACGAATGCTGGGTGGTCGCTACCGGTTGACCGGTGTTTCGGGCCGGGGCGCCGCCGGAGTGGTGTGGCACGGGACGGACGAGTTGATCGGCAGGCCCGTGGCGGTCAAGGAACTCCGCGCGCCCGCCGGGATGAACGCGGAGGACCGGGCGGTGCTCACCCAACGGGCACTGCGGGAGGCGCGTACGGCGGGACGGGTCGACCACCCGGGCGTGATCGCGGTCCACGACGTCGTTCCCGCGACCGCCGACGACGACGCCATCTACATCGTCATGGAACTGGTGGAAGCGCCGTCGCTGGCGGACCTCCTGCAGCGCGACGAGGTCTTGCCGGAAGCAACGGTGGCCACCATGGGGTGGCAGCTGCTCGACGCGCTGGCGGCCGCGCACGAGCTCGGCGTCGTGCACCGGGACGTCAAGCCCGCCAACATCATGGTGCTGCCGGACGACCAGGTGAAGCTGGTCGACTTCGGCATCGCCCACGCCACCGAGGACACCCGTCTGACCCGGGAAGGTGTGATGGGGTCCACCGGGTACCTGGCTCCCGAGCTGTTCCACGGCGAGGACCCCACCCCGGCCTCGGACCTGTGGTCGCTCGGCGCGACCCTGTTCCACGCCGTCGCGGGGACCGGGCCCTTCGAACACGCTTCGACCGCGGCCACCCTCCACGCCGTGCTGTACGACGACCTGCCGGCGCCGCCCTGCGGGCCCCCGTTGGCGACAGTCGTCACCGGGCTGCTCACCCGCGACCCCGGGCAGCGGATGACCGCTTCGCAGGCGGCTGCCCTGCTTCGGCCGGCCGCCGGTCCCGTGGCCGCCGCCATCCCGGCGTGGGAGGTCAATCCGACCACGGTCCAGCCCGTCGTGGCGCGAAGCCGACCGAAGAAGAAAGAAGCCCCCGCGGTTCCCGGGTCGTACGCGGCGCCGCTGCCGCCGTCGGCCCACCCGTGGGACGGCTGGCTCGCGCTCGCCGGTGTGCTGTGCCTGCTCGGCATGTTCGGCATGGTGGCGTTGGGTG
>Ga0070668_100003381_pt1 | contig 11768 bp, 10 predicted proteins | sample KBSS43metaG_FD_64661 | JGI IMG/M metagenome (GOLD analysis project Ga0070668, IMG submission 64661) | Switchgrass rhizosphere microbial communities from Kellogg Biological Station, Michigan, USA - KBS S4-3 metaG | ecosystem: Host-associated > Plants > Roots > Rhizosphere > Soil ... | reverse complement strand
CGGCCCGGCGTTGCCGAGAGTGTGACGCGCGGCGTCGCGCCACCGGCGACGCGGTAATCGGTGGTGGCGTCGTAATAGCCGAGCGCCACCTGCAGGCTGGTCAGGAGCGCGGCATCGGCGCGGGCGCGGCGGTCGAGCTGCCCGATCTCGATATCGTGCTTCGCCTCGGTCCTGAGCGCCGACAGCGCGTCGAAGCGCGTGCGCAGGGCGGGATCGAGGTCGTCGATGCCTTCCAGCACGACGGTGTAGCGATCGACCTCGGCATCGTCGGCGAGTGCCTCCTCCTTGCCGGGCGCCGCATCAGGGGCAGGTGGCACGGCATCGAGCACCGGCCAGTCGACGCCGAGATCGGGCATGGCATCGAGCGGGCTGGACGGGTCGAGCGCGGGCGGCGATGCGGCGACCGGGGCCGGATCGGCCGGCGCGCCCTGCGCCAGGGCGGATGCGGCCCGAACGAGGCCAAGCACGAGCGCTGACGACAAGACGCGGCGCGCAGGCTTCGACGGCATCCGGTCGGTCTAGCGGGCGGATTCGCACGCCGCCAGCGCAGAAAGCACGCTAGTGCAGCGTTCCGCCCGGTCCTGCGTCCAGCAGTTCGATCATCATGGCGATCTGACGCCAGCGGCAATAGAGGCTGAGATTGCCGACGTCGCGGCTCTTGTCGGCGCGCGCGATCGCCTCGCTGCTCGCGAACTCGCCGAGCTGCTCGATGAGCGAGAGCGCCTCGGTCACCGACACTGCATCAGAAAGATATGGCGTCTGCAAGTAAGCTCACCTCCGCGCGATCGCGAAAAAACCCGGCGTTTATGCACCCGCGACCCGACCATGGCCATAACGCGGATGACCAAGGCCGTGTTAACTATGGGACAAGTGCGCACCGGGGGTAGCGTCGCGGTGACGCCCGTGGCAAGGCCCGGCGATGCCTTCCCCCCACCCTTCCGGAAGCCAGGCCGGTGGCTTCGTCATCGCCGCAACGACGGTCGCGGGCGCGGTGATCGGCGCGCTGAAGGGGCAACCCTCGGCCGGGGTGCTCGCCGGGCTCGCGATCGGGGTGATCGTGGCGATCGTTATCTGGCTGCGCGGTCGATGACGCGATCGGGGACGTCCCAGGCCTGACCCACCTCGGTCGCGCGGAAGCGGCCGGGCGCGATCCGCTGCGCGGCCAGGGTCCGCGCGAGCAGCGCGGGCGGCTCGCCGATCGCCTCGTCGGTCAGCTGGAACGTGCCCCAGTGGATCGCCAGCGCCGCGGCCGGATCGAGCGTGCGAAACACCGCCACCGCCTCCGCGGGATCGAGATGGTTGCTCGCCATCAGCGCGCGCGGGCGATAGGCGCCGATCGGCAGGATCGCGAAGCGGTAGGGCCCGTCACCTGCCGCCGCCCGTTCCCAGCCTCCGTCGCCGAAAGCGGTATCGCCGGCGAAGAAGAGGTTGCCCCCGGGCAGGGTCACGGTGAAGCCAGACCATAACGCGCGGGCGCGATCGGCGCCGTAGCGCGATCCCCAATGGTGGACCCGCTCGACGATCACGTCGATGCCCGGCCGGATCGCGACCCGCCCGCCCCAGTCGCGGGTCACCGCCGGCACGCCGGCCTGCGCGATCACCGTGTCGTTGCCGAGGCTGGTGACGATCAGCGGCCGGTCGCGCTGCCAGAGCCGCCTAAGGGTCGGCAGGTCGAGATGGTCGTAATGGTTGTGGCTGACGAGGACGAGGTCGATCTTCGGCAGGTCGGCGAAGCGGATGCCCGGCGCGCGGACCCGCTTCGGCCCGGCGAAGCCGACCGGCGAGGCGCGTTCCGACCAGATCGGGTCGGTCAGGATGTTGAGACCCTGGGTCTGAACCAGCACGGTGGCATGGCCGACCCAGGTGACCCGCATTGCCCGGCCTGCGACCCGCGCCGGGGGGCGCGACGGGACCACTGGCACCATCGCCGGCCAGGGCACGCGGTCGCGGCCCAGCAGGAAGCGGATCATCCCGCTGCGATCCTGCGGCGGATCGCCCTCCGGATTTAAGAAGCGCTCGCCGTTGAAATGGTTGCTGGCCGGACCGCGATAGTAGATCCGGTCGAGGAAGGGCGGCAGCACGGTCGGCGCCAGCAGCAGGATGACGGCCAGGCCGATCAGGACCCGGCCGAGGGCCGACAGGAGAGGGCGGCGACGCGTCATGGATATAGCGCGCCGCCCGGACGATCAGCCGATGCGGTGCTCGCCCTTGACGCGGCGGACCGTGCCCGAGCTCGCGCGCATCACGATGCTCTCTGTGGTGAGGCAGCCCTTGCGGCGCTTGACGCCTTCCAGCAGCGAGCCATCGGTGACGCCGGTGGCGGCGAAGATCGCGTCGCCCTTCACCAGGTCTTCCAGCTGATAGATGCGGTTGAGGTCGGTCACGCCCCATTTCGCGGCGCGCGACTTCTCGTCGTCGTTGCGGAACAGCAGCTTGCCCTGGAACTGGCCGCCGATGCACGCCAGCGCGGCGGCGGCGAGCACGCCCTCTGGCGCGCCGCCCGAGCCGAAATAGATGTCAACGGTGGTGTCGGGATCGGTCACCGCGATCACGCCGGCAACGTCACCGTCCGGGATCAGCATGATACCGCAACCGATCGCGCGCAGCTCGGCGATCAGCGCCTCGTGGCGCGGACGGTCGAGGACGCAGGCGATGATCTCCGCCGGCTTGACGCCCTTTGCGGCAGCAAGCGCATTGACGTTCTCGGTCGGGCTGCGATCGAGGCCGACGAGGCCCTTTTCGTAGCCCGGCCCGATCGCCAGCTTCTCCATGTAGACGTCGGGCGCGTTCAGCAGGCAGCCCTGCTCGGCAATGGCGAGCACGGCGAGCGCGTTCGGCCAGGCCTTGGCAGTCAGCGTGGTGCCCTCCAGCGGGTCGAGCGCGATATCGATCTTCGGCGCGCCTTCGCCCGCCTTGCCGACCTTCTCGCCGATATAGAGCATCGGGGCCTCGTCGCGCTCGCCCTCGCCGATCACCACCGTGCCGTCGAAGTCGAGATCGTTGAAGGCGCCACGCATGGCCTCGACGGCGGCGGCATCGGCCGCCTTCTCGTCGCCACGTCCGACCAACTTCGACGCGGCGACCGCCGCCGCCTCCGTCACGCGCACCATTTCAAGCACGAGAACCCGGTCGAGCGTGCTGCTTGCCTTCACCATTCGCTGTCACCCCTTGGCCTGTTGTGCAGAGGCGATAGGCAAGCGCGATGACGTTGTCGAGACGGGTACGGCGAGCGTGACATTTGCCGCGACGGAGGCGCAATCGGCCGCCGGGGCGAGGGTTACCAGGCATTAACGATTTCTGTTGCAGTGCAACGTATTCTGCTACTGTTTCCCCTCGGCGGCGAGCGTCGCCGATCGGGAGGGCGGAATGAGCACGGTTGCGGATGCGCCACGGGCGATCGGTGGCGAGACCCTCGGTTCCCGCCTGGCGGCGCGCGACGGCATCGGGCCTGGCTTCGACCATCTCCGCGTCGGCCTGTCGTTGGCCATTCTGTTCTGGCACAGTTTCGGGATCAGCTACGGCATCGCCTGGACACGGTCCGATCCGACCGTCGCGATGCTCCGCCCGCTGCTGGCGATGATGCTGCCCATGTTCTTCGCGCTCAGCGGCTTCCTGGTGATGGGCAGCGCGTTGCGCATCAACGATCTGCGCACGTTCATCACCTTCCGCGTGCTGCGCATCCTGCCGGCGCTCGCCGCCGAGATCTCGCTTTCGGCGCTCATCCTCGGCCCGCTGGTCACCGTCCTGCCGCTTGCGACCTATTTCGCCGATCCCCGCTTCTTCGAATATTTCGGTTCGCTGATCGGGCGGGTCAAGTACGTGCTGCCCGGCCTGTTCGTGAACACGCCGACGCCCGAGGTGGTCAACGGCGCACTGTGGACGGTCGGGCCGGAGATCACCTGCTACATCGTCATGGCCCTGCTGATCCTGACCACGGTCTACCGTTCGGGCCGGGGCATCGCGCTGTTTTCGCTGGGCTTCGTCCTAGTCTGCGTTGCCAGCGACAGCGTGCTGCCGCCCGAGATGTTCGAGATCCTGCCGACCAAGGCGTTGGTTCTCGCCTTCCTCGCATCGGGCCTGATCTACCATTATCGCGACCGCGTGCCGTATTCGCTGCCGCTCGCGATCGGTGCGGGCGCCGGCGCGGTGGTGCTGATCGCCCTGGCTCAAATGGGCGGGCCGCTGCTGGTGCTGATGTATCCGGCGGTGCTGCTGGCAGCCTATCTGACCGTCTTCATCGGGCTGACCGACCTGCCGCCGCTGCCGTTCTTCCACCGCGGCGATTACAGCTACGGCATCTACATCTTCGGCTTCCCGATCCAGCAGTCGATCGCCCATTTTCTGCCGGCCTATCAGAAATGGTGGGTCAATTTCGGCCTGACCCTGCCGATCGTCCTCGCCTTCGCCGTCGCCTCATGGCACCTCATCGAAAAGCCGGTGCTGAAGCTGCGCAAGCCGATCCTCGCCGGCCGCGCGCCGCGCATGCCGGTCCCGCCAAGCGCCTGGCAACGCCGCGAATGGGGGCTGGCGGCGCTGCTCCTCGTCTACGGCGCCTTCGTTTCCTACCATTCGGGGGTCTTCCCGCTGAAGCGGGTGGTCGCGCATTTAACCTCGGCTGGCGGCGCGACCGCGGTGCAGCCACCCCCGGGGATCTAGGCAGGCGCCCCCTTCCCCGCCTCAGATATCGAGGATGTGCATCCACAGCGGCCGGCCGGTCAGGCTCTGCGAACCCTCCAGCTTGTCGAGCGCATGGGTGACGCTCTTCTCCGGCCCCTCATGGGTGACCATGACCAGGATCACGCTGCCGTCGGGCATCGCGCCGCGCTGGATCAGGCTTTCGATCGAGACCCCGGCGTCGCGCATCGCCGCCGTGATCTCCGCCAGCACGCCGGGCCGGTCGGCGACGGTGAAGCGCAGATAGGCACGGCCACGGCGGTCGCCGCCCGGCGCGCGGGGCAGGCTGGCGAGGCTGTCGACCGGCATCGCGAAGGCCGGCCCGTACTCGCCGCGGGCGATGTCGATCAGGTCGGCGACGACGGCGGACGCGGTCGGCCCCTCGCCGGCACCACGACCCTGGAAGAACAGCCGGCCGACGAAATTGCCCTCGGCCACGACCGCGTTGAGGCTGCCCGAGACATGGGCGAGCGGATGGGCGAGCGGCACCAGGCAGGGGTGGACGCGCTGGAACAGCCCGGCGGGATTGGCATCGGCAAGGCCGATGAGGCGGACGCGGAAGCCGAGCGCCGCCGCCTCGGCGATGTCGGCGGCGATGACATGGCGGATGCCGGTGATCGCTGCGCCTTCGAAATCGAGCCGCGCGCCGAAGGCGAGACTGGCCAGGATCGACAATTTGTGCGCGGCGTCGATGCCGTCGATGTCGAAGCTGGGATCGGCCTCGGCATAGCCGAGCGCCTGGGCGTCGGCGAGGACGTCGGCGAAGTCGCGGCCCTCGCTCTCCATCGTCGACAGGATGTAATTGCAGGTGCCGTTGAGGATTCCGTAAACCTGCGCGATCTCGTTGGCGGCGGCCCCTTCGCGCAGTCCCTTGATGACCGGGATACCGCCGGCCACCGCCGCCTCGTACTTCAGCGCGACGCCGGCGGCACTCGCCTGATTCGCGAGTTCGAGGCCGTGATGCGCGATCATCGCCTTGTTCGCGGTGACGAACGCCTTCTTCGCCTCCAGGGTGCGCCGCGCGAGCGTCAGCGCCGGGCCGTCGGCGCCGCCGATCAGCTCGACCACCACATCGACGTCGTCGCGCGCCGCCAGGGTGGTCGCGTCGTCGACCCAGTCGAAGCGGGCGAGGTCGACGCCGCGGTCGCGATGGCGGTCGCGCGCCGAGACCGCGACGACCTCGATCGGACGGCCGGCGCGGCGCTCGATCAGCGCGGCATTGGCATCGAGCAGCTTGATGACGCCGCCGCCGACGGTGCCGAGCCCCGCCAGTGCCACCCGCAACGGTTCCGCCATTCCCTCGACCCTTCCGACATATTGGAGGCGCTCCGTTAGAGGAGCCGCGGGCGGGCGGGAAGAGGCGGCCACATCTTTGCCGGGTTTGCGGCCCCGCCCGAAGGGGCTAAACCGACCGGCGATGGTGGATACCGCGCTGCGCTCTCGATCGTTCTTCGCGGACAAGAACCGGGCCTTCTGGATTCTCCAGTCGGTCGGCTGGTCGGGTTATTTCGTGCTCCGCGTGCTGGGCGGCATCGCCAACAACATGGGGCTGCTGTTCATCGTCCCCACCGCTCTCGCCACTGCCACCGGCTATTCGCTGACCCTGCTGATGGCCTCCGCCTTCCGCCGGCTGATCAGCAAGCCCGCCGCGATCAGCTGGATCGCATCGATCATCATTCTCCTCGCCGCCTCGGCCTGCTTCTCGACCATCGAGGTCTGGGCGCACGCCACCTTCTTCCGCCCCGGCACACGGCCCGAGGGCGTCCAGTTCCTCGGCGCGATCCTGCTCGACGTGGCGCTGCTGGCCGCCTGGTCGTCACTCTACTACGCGATCAACTTCTACCTGCTCCTGGAGGCGCAGATCGCGCGGATGGACGGCCTGGAAAGCCAGGCGTCCTCGGCGCAGCTCGCGATGCTGCGCTACCAGCTCAACCCGCATTTCCTGTTCAACACGCTGAACTCGATCTCGACCCTGGTCCTGCTCAAGCAGACCGACCGGGCGAACGCGATGCTGTCGCGTCTTGCCTCGTTTCTGCGCTATACGCTGGTCAACGAGCCGAGCGGCGACGTGACGGTGGAGCAGGAGGTCGAGACCTTGCAGCTGTACCTCGAGATCGAGAAAATGCGTTTCGAGGACCGGCTGCGCACCACCTTTACGGTCGATCCGCGCGTCGCCAAGGCGCGGCTGCCCTCGCTGCTGCTGCAGCCGCTCGTTGAAAACGCCATCAAATATGCCGTCACTCCGCAGGAGGAGGGCGCCGATATCGCGATCGACGCGCGTCTCGCCGGGGACCGGGTGCAGATCACCGTTTCCGATACCGGCCCGGGCTTGAACGAAGGGGCACCGAGGCCCACGTCGATCCTCGGGACCGGTGTGGGCCTGCCGAACATCAGGGATCGCTTGAACCAGGCCTATGACGGCAACCATCGCTTCGAGACCAGCGCGGGCCCCGGTGGTGGGTTCACCGTGCTGATCGAAATTCCCTACCAAGTAGAACTTCCCAAGGAACACGCATGACGATCCGAACCATCCTCGTCGATGACGAGCCGCTGGCGACCCAAGGTTTGCGGCTGCGTCTGGAGGCGCATGAGGACGTCGAGATCATCGACACCTGCACGAACGGGCGCGAGGCGATCCGCTCGATCAAGACCCACAAGCCCGACCTTGTCTTCCTCGACATCCAGATGCCGGGCTTCGACGGCTTCTCGGTCGTGCAGGGGCTGATGGAGGTCGAGCCGCCGCTGTTCGTCTTCGTCACCGCCTATTCGGACCATGCGATCCGGGCGTTCGAGGCGCAGGCGACCGACTATCTGATGAAGCCCGTCGAGGAAGCGCGCCTCGCCGACACGCTCGACCGCGTCCGCCAGCGCCTGACCGAAAAGCGCGGCGCCGAGGAGGTGGACCGGCTCAAGGAGGTCCTCGCCGAGGTCGCCCCCGACGCTGCCGACGCGGTCACCGACCCGGGCGAGCAGCCCTCGTCGAGCCGGTTCGAGAAGCTGATCAACATCAAGGATCGCGGCCAGATCTTCCGCGTCGACGTCGACACGATCGAGCGGATCGACGCCGCCGGCGACTACATGTGCATCTATTCGGGCGACAACACGCTGATCCTGCGCGAGACGATGAAGGACCTCGAAAAGCGTCTCGACCCGCGCCGCTTCCAGCGCATCCACCGCTCGACGATCGTCAATCTCGACCTCGTCAAGCAGGTCAAGCCGCACACCAACGGCGAATGCTTCCTGGTGCTCAACTCCGGCGCACAGGTGAAGGTCAGCCGCAGCTATCGGGAGGTCGTCGCGCGCTTCGTGCATTGAGCAAGCGCCCTCTCGCCTCCAAGGACGAGGGCTTTCGAAACGACCCGAGGACCCGGTTCTCGACCTGAGGCATCGGCAGCGCCGCGGCCGCCGGACTCTTCCCGGAACGAAAGGGGGACCGGCGGCACGGCTTGCCCGCTCCACGCGTCCCCCTATAACCGGGGGATGGCCGATAACGACGACGACCTGTTCAACACGGCCCCGGCAACCGGGAACAGCTACGACGCCTCAGCGATCGAGGTTCTCGAAGGGCTGGAGCCGGTCCGGCGCCGGCCCGGCATGTATATCGGCGGCATTGACGAGCGCGCGCTGCACCACCTCGCCGCCGAAGTGCTCGACAATGCGATGGACGAGGCGGTCGCGGGGCATGCCAACCGCATCGAGATCACGCTGGGCGCAAACAACCGGCTGACCATCGTCGACAACGGCCGCGGCATCCCGATCGACCAGCATCCGAAATATCCGGGGAAGTCGGCGCTGGAGGTGATCCTCACCACGCTCCATTCGGGCGGCAAGTTCGAGGGCAAGGCCTATGCCACCGCCGGCGGCCTGCACGGCGTCGGCATCAGCGTCGTCAACGCGCTGTCGAGCGACACCGTCATCGAAGTGGCGCGCGACCGCAAGCTCTACCGCCAGACCTTCGCCAGGGGCCTCGTCACCTCGAAGCTGGAGGAGGTCGGCGCCGCCCCCAACCGCCGCGGCACCAGCGTCGCCTTCACGCCCGACACCCAGATCTTCGGCGAGGGCGCGTATTTCAAGCCGGCGCGGCTCTACCGCCTCGCCCGCTCCAAGGCCTATCTCTATGCCGGCGTCGAGATCCGCTGGCGCTGCGACCCCGCGATCATCGGCGACGGCACGCCCGCCGAGGCCGTGTTCCAGTTTCCCGGCGGACTCGCCGACCATCTGCGCGAGCAGGTCGGCGCGCGCGAATGCGCCACCGCCGATTTCTTCACCGGCAAGCAGGTCTTTCCCAACGACCAGGGATCGGTCGAATGGGCGATCGCCTGGCCGCTCTACTCCGACGGCAGCTATTCCTGGTACTGCAACACCATCCCGACGCCGGACGGTGGCACCCACGAGGCGGGCCTGCGCGCGGCGATCACCCGCGGCATCCGCGGCTTCGCCGAGCTGATCGGGCAGAAGAAGGCGAAGGACCTGACGCCCGAGGACGTCATGACCGGGTCCGAGCTGATGTTGTCGGTGTTCATCCGCGACCCGCAGTTCCAGAGCCAGACCAAGGACCGGCTGACCTCGCCCGAGGCGGCCAGCCTCGTCGAGAAGGCGGTGCGCGACCATTTCGATCATTTCCTCGCCGACAATATGGAGCGCGGCCGCGCACTGCTCGGCTACGTGCTGGAGCGGATGGACGAGCGGCTCCGGCGCAAGGCGGAGCGCGAGGTCAAGCGCAAGACCGCGACCGGTGCGCGCAAGCTGCGCCTGCCGGGCAAGCTCACCGACTGCGCCAATGACGACCCCGCCGGCACCGAACTCTACATCGTCGAGGGCGATTCGGCGGGCGGATCGGCCAAGCAGGCGCGCGACCGCAAGACCCAGGCGATCCTGCCGATCCGCGGCAAGATCCTCAACGTCGCCTCCGCCAACTCCGCCAAGATCGGCGCCAATAACGAGATCGCCGACCTGATCCAGGCGCTCGGCTGCGGCGCGCGCGCGCAGTGCCGGCCCGATGCGCTGCGTTACGAACGCATCATCATCATGACCGACGCCGATGTCGACGGCGCGCATATCGCCACCCTGCTGATGACCTTCTTCTTCCAGGAGATGCCCGAGCTGGTGAAGCGCGGTCATCTCTACCTCGCCCAGCCGCCGCTCTACCGGCTGACGGCGGGCGCGAAGTCGCTCTATGCCCGCGACGACGCGCACCGCGCCGCGATCGAGGCCAAGGAGTTCAAGGGCAAGAAGGTCGAGGTCGCCCGCTTCAAGGGCCTCGGCGAGATGAACCCGCAGCAGCTCCGTGAAACCACGATGGACCCGAAGACGCGGACCCTGATCCGCGTCACCCTGCCGCAGGAATATGAGGAGCGCAGCGGGGTCAAGGACCTGGTCGAGCGGCTGATGGGCAAGAACCCGGAGCACCGGTTCGCCTTCATCCAGGCGAATGCCGCCTATCTCGACGAAGAAGCGATCGACGCCTGAGCCGCTGGTCGCGCGATTGAGCGGTTCGTCGCGTGGTGCTTTCGGGTCGTCGCGCTTTGATATAGGGTCTCCTCCATAAGAATTGGGAGGAGAGCATGTCCGTCCGGGCTCGCATTGCGTCCGCGGTCTTCCTGACCGGTCTCGCCTCGGCTGCGCCGGCCGCCCCGGAGACGACGCCCGGCGTGGCCGAGCTCGCCCTGCAGCTTGCCATCGATCCCAGTGCGCGCCTGACCCTCCCGATCGAGATCGCCGGCCGCGGGCCGTACAACTTCCTCGTCGACACCGGTGCCGAGCGCACCATCGTCTCCGCCGAGCTCGCCCAGGAGCTCGCGCTCGGCGATGGCGGCGCTGTCCGGCTGGCGACGATCAGCGGGCAGAGCCAGGCCGGCACCGTCCTCGTCCCCTCGCTCGATTTCGGGCGCAAGCGGCGCCTCGATGCGCTCGTCGCCCCGGTGCTCAGCGCCCGGGATATCGGCGCCGCGGGGATGCTCGGCATCGACGGGCTCCAGGCCAACGAGGTGGTGTTCGACTTCGCCCGGCGGAAGATGACGATCAGCAAGCCGCGACCGCTCCGGCACAATGATGACGAGATCGTCGTCCAGGCCCGCGGCCGGATGGGCCGGCTGGTGATCGGCGACGCCGCCGTCGAGCGCCAGAGCGCGACGGCCGTGCTCGACACCGGATCGGAACTGACGATCGCGAACGAGGCGATGCGCCGCAAGCTGGCCGAGAAGCGCAAGCTCGGCACGGTCACCAAGGTCGAGCTGATCAGCGTCACCGGCGCGGTGATCCTGGCGGATTCGATCGTGGTAAAGGATCTTCAGCTCGGCAACCTCACCCTGCACAACTTCCGGGTCGCCTTTGCCGACATGCTGCCCTTCGAACTGCTCGGCCTCCACGAGAAGCCCGCGCTGTTGCTCGGCATGGACGCCCTGAAGCTGTTCGACCGGGTCTCGGTCGATTTCGTCAACCGCCGCGTCCGATTCGTGCCGCCGGGCGTCTCGTCGCGACCCTATGGCATAGAGTTCGCCGAGGCGGCGGGGCGCCCGCAGAGCTGAGCGTGCCGCAGACGATCAGGGGAGACGATCAGGCAGGGGCGACGACCAGGCGGTGAGCGCCGCCACCAGCGCCTTGACCTTCTTCTGCCGCCATTGCGGCAGCGGCGCGACCAGCCAGTAAGCGCGCGGATCGGAGCGCCCGTCCTCGAACGCAGCCACCCGCCCGGCCTCGAGATCGCCCGCCGCCAGCAACGCCGGCACGCAGGCGCGGCCGAAGCCGGCCGCCGCCGCGTCGATGGCGAGGCCGGCATCGGCGACGCGCAGCACGCTGCCGGTACCGTCGCCCGACGGGCAGCCCGGCCAGGCGATCGGCGTCTCGCCACCCGCGACGGCACCGACCGTCACGAATGCGCCATCGGCCAGCCGCGCACCCTCATGCCCGCCCGGCCCCTCGGCGAGCACGATGGCGACGTCGAGATTGGCTTGGGTGAAGTCGAGCTGGTCGTCCGACGCGAGCAACACGAAACGCAGCTCGGGATCGCCGCGACCATAAACCGCCAGCCGCGGCGCAAGCCATTTGGCGGTGAAGTCGCGGGGCGCCGAGATCGTCAGCGTCTTGGAAGACTG
>Ga0070668_100003379_pt1 | contig 11769 bp, 9 predicted proteins | sample KBSS43metaG_FD_64661 | JGI IMG/M metagenome (GOLD analysis project Ga0070668, IMG submission 64661) | Switchgrass rhizosphere microbial communities from Kellogg Biological Station, Michigan, USA - KBS S4-3 metaG | ecosystem: Host-associated > Plants > Roots > Rhizosphere > Soil ... | reverse complement strand
CGCCGGCGGCGACGTCCAGGCCGATGACCTCATGCCCCGCGGCCTTCAACGCCGGCGCCAGGAAACGACCCAGCCATCCGGAAGAGCCGGTCAGCAAAACGCGCATGCAATGTCTCACCGCCAGAGCTCAGAGGTGTGACAATAATCGGATTGGGTTTTGCCTGGGAGGGGGAGCCGTGTCGTCAGGCGACCGTCAAGAAGCCGCCGACCGGCTGGCGGGCTACTTCGCCCTGCAGCTCGACTTCGCGCGGCGGATGGCGGCGGGACGCGGCGTTTCGCTCGGCGAGGCGGTGAACCGCTACACCAACCTGCGCCGCCGCTTCGGCCTGCCGGACGAGGATCCCGCCAGCGCCGGGCCCTGGACCGCGTTCCTGCAGGGCCTCGAAGGCCGGGCTGACCCCCGGGAGCAGGAGGCCTGGACCCTCGCAACTTTCCTCGGCTGCCCCGAAGAGAGGCTGCCGGACGACCAGACGCCGTTCGGCTGCTTCAGCTGCCAGCCGCCGGGGCCGGACGGGCGCCTGCGCCTGCACTTCAACAACCGGGAGATGGGCGCCGACGTCGGGCCGCTGCATCGCTCGCGCATGCCGGCCCGGCGCGAGGAGCTCGCGGCGCTGTTCGCCTTCGTGCGCGAGACCTATCCCTGCGCCGCCTATGTCCTCGGCTCCTCCTGGCTCTACAACCTCGAGGCCTACCGCCGGCTGTTCCCGCCCGCCTATGGCGCCTCGCGCCGCGCGCCGCCCGGGCCGGTGCGGCTCGCCGGCACGTCGAGCTGGGGGCAATTCCTGGATCGCCGCGGCCGGCTGAAGCCCGACATGCAGCGCCGCTTCGAGGGCGACCTCGCCGCCCTGGACGTCGAGGCGCCGTGGCGCGCCTTCCCCCTGCCGTGCCTGGTCACCGAGGCGCCGATCGGCCTCTTCTACGACCACTACGGCGTGGCGACATGACCCTGTCCCTGGAGGCGGTCCGAGACCGGATCGAGACGCTGGCCGGCCGCATCGGCGCACCGGCCCACCTGCTGCCCACCTATGGCGTCACCGCCGACGGCGCCCGCCCGCATGTCGAGGTGGATGCGCGCTACCACCTCGTGGTGGTCGAGCGCGGGCAGGAGCTGGAGCGGCTGAGCACCGACGACCTGCAGGCGCTGCTCTATGGGGTGTTCCAGTCCGTCGCCTTCTCCATGGCCTGCGCCCACGAGCTGGCCCGCCGCCGGCCGGGCCCCGACCCGCGCCGGCTGATGTTCCGGCGCCAGCGCGAGCTGCTGGCCGCCCTCGACCCCGCCTGGGCCGCCCGCGCGGCGGCCGAGCAGGCGGCGACCCTGGCCAGGCATCCCTACGTCGACGAAAGCCCCCCGCCCACCGTTGACCGGCCGGCCAAGGCGCCGCCATTGAGCGCGGTGCTCTCCGTGATCATCCCCGCCCGCAACGCCGCCGCCGACGCCGCCGCCCTCATGCGCGTCCTGGTTCCCGCCGCCATGGACGGCCTGGTGCGCGAGGTGATCGTCGCCGACTCCGCGCCGGACGCGGCCACCGTCGACCTCTGCGAAGACACCGGCGCGACCCTGGTCCGCGGGGGCCTGGCGCAGGCCGCGGCCGCCGCCCGGTGCGAGCTCGTGCTCGTGGCGCCGGCAGACCTGCGGCTGCCGGACCTGTGGCTCCGCCGCCTGGGCGAGGCGCTCGCCCGCGGCGCCCGCGCTGCGCTGGTGATGGGGGAGGGGGAGCGGGGGCTGATCGCCGCGCTCAGGCCCAGGCCGTTTGCGGTCCTGGCCTCGAAGGTGGACGCCGCGGCCAGTGCGGACTTCGGCGCCCTGCGCCGCCGGCTGGGCGGCCGGGTTCAGCGGATCGGCTAGATTGTCCAGCGTGGTGGGTGGGGCTCAGCCCGCGTGGTCCAGCCGCGCGTCCACGAACTTGGCGCCGCCGGCGAGGGCGTCCAGGGTCTTGCTCTCCTGGCCGAACTGGCGGCGATAGGTCCAGTAGTTGGTCATCACCTTTTCCACGTAGTTGCGGGTCTCGAGCGCCGGCAGGCACTCGATGACCAGCAGGCTGTCGGCCTCGCCGCCCAGCTGCGCCGCGGTCTTCTGCAGCATGCCCGGCCCGCCGTTGTAGGCGGCCACGGCGCGCAGGATGTCGTAGCCCACCCCCCGTTCCATCAGCCAGGTCACATAGTCCTGACCGACCCGCAGGTTGAAGGCGGGGTCGAACAGCGGGCTCATGTCGGTCTTCAGCTTGTCGTCACCGGCGGCGCGGGCCGCGGCCTCGGGCATCAACTGCATCAGGCCCACGGCGCCGGCGCGCGACAGGGCCATCGGGTTGAACCGGCTCTCCTGGCGCACGATGGCGTAGACCAACGCCTTGTCGAGGGTGAAGCCCTGCCTGGGCTCCAGCGGCGGCGTCGGCAGTTCGGCGGCGACCCGCACGGGGGCGCCCGTCCGCGCGGCGACGGCGGCCTGCGGGTTCAGCGTCAGCGCCAGCGACGTCCATTGCTGACGCTCGGCCGGGGTCTTCGCCAGCGCCATGCCGGCGCGCAGCTCCAGCCCGGACTCGTTCGGGCGGCCGATCTGCGCCAGCGCGGCCGCACGATGGGCGCGAGGGTCGGACTTGATGAACCGCAGCAGGTCGACGTTGGGGCCGGAATAGGAGGTCAGCACCAGGTCGCCCTGCCGGGCGCCCGCCTGCGCCGAGGCGGTCTGCAGACGGCTCTGCCGCTCGGCGATCATGCCGTAGAAGGTGTCAGGGAAGGCGGCGGCCTCGCGCAGGTAGCCGGCCGCCTTGGCCGCATCGCCGGTGTCCGACGCCGCCCGCGCCGCCCAGTAGGCGCCGGCGGCGCGCAGCCAGGGGTCCTCGCGCCCGTCGCGGGCGACCTTGACGAAGTAGCTCTCGGCCAGCGCCGGGTTCTTCAGCCGGTAGGCCGACATGCCGGCGATCCACGAATCGCCAGCGCCGGGCGCCAGGGCCAGGGCGCGCTTGACGTCGCCGGAATAGAAGGCGGCCCTGGCCGCCTGGCCGCGGCTGCCAGGCAGGCGGTTGATGAACTGGTTGGCGCTCTCGCCGATCTGGCCCCAGTCGATCCCGGCCAGCAGCGGCCGCTGGGGCGCGGCGGCGCCCAGGGGCTTGCGCTTGGCCGCGAGGGCGAAGATCCGGTCGGCGGACGGCAGGTCGGCGTATTGCGACAGCCAGGCGGCCAGTTCCTGGAAGCTCGCCGTGTGCGCCGACGGGTGCATCAGCTGCTGGAACGAAAGCACGCCGATCAGCGACTTGTCCTTGACGTCCGAGCTGGACATCTGGGCGCCGATGAAGTCGCCGCGCGCCGTGGCGTCGAACGCCTGGGCGTACTTTTCGGCGTCGGACGGCGACAGCGCCTGCGGCCCTGCGGCGAGGGCCGAGCCGACGGAAAGCGCGGAGCAGATCATGGCGAGGACCGCGACCCGCATGTGCGTTTTGAACGACATGCTATCTTCCACACGCCCGCGTTTTCACGTCGCGCATGGCCCTTTTTCCCAATGACCTGAACTGTCTAGGTCGGGCGGTCCGGGCGATCAACCCTCTCGGCCAGAGTCAAAAGGTCGCTCCAGGCGCGCTTCTTGGCCGCCGGCTGGCGCAGCAGGAAGGCCGGATGCAGGGTCGGCAGGGCCGGGACCTCCAGCCCTCCGCCCGCCGAACGCCACTCGAACCAGCGCCCGCGCAGCGAAAGGATTCCCTCCTCGCGCTTCAGCATCGCCTTGGCCGAGGCGCCGCCGACCAGGAGCAGAACCTTGGGGGAAATCAATTCGATAGCCCGCTCCACGAAGGGCGCGCAGACCATCTGCTCGGCCGGCGTCGGGGTGCGGTTGCCCGGCGGGCGCCAGAAGACGGTGTTGGTGATGAACACCCGGTCCGACAGCCCCGCCGCGGCGATCATCCGGTCCAGCAATTGCCCCGCCCGGCCCACGAACGGCAGGCCCTGCACGTCCTCCTCGGCGCCCGGACCTTCACCGATCACAATGAGGGGAGCGGTCGCCGAACCTCTGCAAAAGACCGATCTATGGGCGGCGCCCTCGAATTTCAGCGGGCAGCCGTCGAAGGCCGCGATCGCCGCGGCCAGGGCCTCCAGGTCCGGGGCGGCGGCGGCGAGCGCCTGGGCGGCCTTAAGCTGTTCGGACACATCGGGGAGGGCGGGGCCGCCCGCCCGGGCGACCGGCGCGGCGGCGCGCGGCGCGGCCCGCGGCGGGGCGATCTGACCGGCCGCGATGCGATCGACCGGGGCGTCCTCCAGCATGGCGTCGACGCCCGCCTCGGCCCAGAAGGCCAGCAGGCTTTCCGCCTGCCGGTCGAATTGGGGGGCGGAAGGGGCGGTCATTCGGCGGCTGATTTCCCGGGCGGCGCGGCCTTGGCGCTTGACCGCGCCGCGCAGAGCTACAGATAAGGCCTTCTAAGGATCAACGCACGTCAAGCCGAGGGGGTCTTTTCGTGCGCGAGGGAGCAGCGAGATCATGAGCGAAGCCGTCGAACGCGAAGGCATGGACTATGACGTCGTCATTGTCGGCGGCGGTCCGGCGGGCCTTTCCGCGGCGATCCGGCTGAAGCAGCTCGCCGAAGCGGCCGGCGCCGAGATCAGCGTCGCGCTGCTGGAGAAGGGCTCGGAGATCGGCGCCCACATCCTCTCCGGCGCGGTGATCGACCCGATCGCCATGAACGAGCTGTTCCCCGACTGGAAGGCCATGGGCGCGCCGCTGGAGACCGCGGTCACCGAGGACAAGTTCCTCTATCTCGGCCCGCAGGGCGAGCTCGACCTGGGCTTCGTGCCGTTCCCGAAGTTCGTGCTCAACCACGGCAACTACATCGCCTCGCTGGCCAACGTCTGCCGCTGGCTGGGGACCCAGGCCGAGGCCCTGGGCGTCGAGATCTATCCCGGCATGGCCGCCTCCGAGCTGGTCTACCGTGAGGATGGCTCGGTCAAGGGGGTGGTGGCCGGCGTCTTCGGCGTCGACAAGAACGGCGAGAAGGGCCCCGACTACCAGCCGGGCGTGGAGCTGAACGGCAAGTACGTGTTCATCGCCGAGGGCGCCCGCGGCTATCTCGCCAAGCAGCTGCTGGCCAAGTTCGGCCTCGGCGAGAACGCCGACCCGCAGAAGTTCGGCATCGGGCTGAAGGAGATCTGGCAGGTGCCGGACGAGACCTTCATCCCCGGCTATGTGCAGCACACCTTCGGCTGGCCGCTGGACAACAAGACCGGCGGCGGCAGCTTCATGTACCACTTCGGGGACAACTACGTGGCCCTCGGCTTCGTGGTCCACCTCAACTACAAGAACCCGTGGATCTCGCCGTTCGACGAGTTCCAGCGCTGGAAGCAGCACCCGTCGGTGCGCAAATACCTGGAAGGCGGCAAGCGGATCGCCTACGGCGCCCGCGCCATCACCGAGGGCGGCCTGCAGTCGGTGCCCCAGCTCTACTTCCCCGGCGGCGCCCTGATCGGCTGCTCGGCCGGCTTCGTGAACCTGCCGCGCATCAAGGGCAGCCACAACGCCATGAAGACCGGGATGATGGCCGCCGAGGCCGCCTTCGCCGCGATCCAGGCCGGCCGGGAAGGCGACCAGCTGAAGGATTACCAGGCCGCCTACGACAAATCGTGGGTGAAGAAGGAGCTGAAGATCGTCCGCAACGTGAAGCCGCTGCTCTCGAAGTTCGGCACCTTCCCGGGCCTGTTCATCGGCGGCGCGGACATGGTGCTGGCCAACATGCTGAACGGCTTCTCCGTCTTCGGCACCATGCATCACGGCAAGACCGACGCGGAGTCGACGGGGCTGGCCAAGGACTACGAGCCGATCGTCTATCCCAAGCCGGATGGCGAGATCAGCTTCGACAAGCTCTCGTCGGTGTTCCTGTCGTTCACCAACCACGACGAGAACCAGCCGGCGCACCTGAAGCTGAAGGACCCGTCGGTGCCGATCTCGGTCAACCTGCCGCGGTACGGCGAGCCGGCGCGGCTCTACTGCCCGGCCGGGGTCTACGAGGTCCTCTATGACGAGGCCGGGCAGAACCCCAAGTTCCAGATCAATTTCCAGAACTGCGTCCACTGCAAGACCTGCGACATCAAGGACCCCACCCAGAACATCGTCTGGACGACGCCGCAGGGCGGGGACGGGCCGAACTATCCCAACATGTGACCCTCGGTCCCGCTTGCCGGCGGTCGGGAAAGCGACGAGGGTCGCGGCCATGCGTTCCGCTTTCCTGATCTTCGCCGCTCCCCTGGTCCTGCTCGCCGCCTGCGCCACCTCGTCCGGGGGGCCTGCGGCCGACGCCGCTGCGACGTCGACCGCCGACGAGACGGTCGGCCACTCCGCCTACGGCCTCTTCCTGGCGGGGGAAGGGGCGATGAACGACGGGCGCAACCGCGAGGCCGGCGTCTTCTACGACCGCGCCGGCGCGGCGAGGCGCGACGAGGCCCTGCTGCGCGAGCACGCCTTCACCGCCGCCGTCCTGGCCGGCGAGGTGCAGAAGGCCGCGGCCCTCACGCCCCTGGGCGACGAGGCCTCGGAGGGGGCGGTGCGCCTGGCCCGCCTGGTCACTGCGGTGGAGGCGATCTCCCAGGGCAAGGGCAAGGTCGCCCATGAGCAGCTTCAGGGCGAGGCCGTGGGCTTCCCGCACCGCTCGGCGGCAGCTCTCCTCAGCCCCTGGGCGGCCGCCATGGCCGGCGACGTGGAGGGCTCGCTGGTCCGCCCCGCCGTCCGGGGCGACCCGCTCGTCGACTATTTCGGCCAGCTCGGCCAGGCCTTCCTGTTCGAACGCGCCAAGCGCTACGACGAGGCCGAGACCGACTTCAAGGCCCTGGTCTCCGGCGCCTCGCCCGGCGAGATGGTGGTGCTGGCCTACGGCGGGTTCCTGGAGCGGCGCGGCCGCCGGGACGACGCCATCGCCCTGTACGACAGGTCGCTGACCGCCTCGCCGAACAATCTTTCCCTGCAGGCCGCCAAGGCTCGCGCCGCCGCCAAGAAGCCGGCGCCGGCGCCGATCACCCTGCGCGAGGGCGCGGCCCAATCGCTGCTCGGCCCGGCCGCGACCATGGTGTCGGCGAAGCAGGAGCAACTCGCGCTCGCCTATCTGCGGCTGGTGCTGCACCTGGATCCCCAGCGCGACGACGCCTGGCTGATGCTGGGGGACGTGATGTCGCTGATGGGCGACACCGAGGCGGCCCGGACCGCCTATGGCAAGCCGCGCCCGACGTCGCCGGACTATGTCGCCGCGCGGGCGAAGCTGGCGTGGAGCTACCAGAACGCCAAGGACACGGAGACGGCGCTGAAGGTGGCGCGGGAGGCGGCCGCCTCGGGCCATCCCTACGCGCGGCTCAACCTCGCCGACCTCCTGCGGGCCAACGAGCAGTACGCCGAATCCGCGGAGTTGGTCACGCAGCTCATCGCCGAGGCCAAGTCCCCCGACTGGCGGCTCTACTATGCCCGCGGCGTTGACTACGAGCGGCTCAACCGCTGGCCGGAAGCGGAAAAGGACCTGGAGTCGGCGCTGAAGCTCGAGTCCGACGAGCCGGAGCTCCTCAACTACCTCGGCTATTCCTGGATCGACCGCGGCCTGCGCCTGAAGGAGGCCCTGGGCCTGGTGGAGAAGGCCGTGGCGTCCAATCCCAAGTCAGGAGCCATGACCGACTCGCTCGGCTGGGCCTATTACCGGCTGGGCGACTACAAGAAGGCGGTGGAGCTGCTGGAGAGCGCCGTCGAGCTCGAGGCGGGAGAGCCCGAGATCAACGACCACCTGGGCGACGCCTACTGGCGGGTGGGGCGGCGCGACGAGGCGCAGTTCCAGTGGCGCCGGGTGCTGACGCTCGATCCGCCCGCGAAGATGAAGGCCGAGGCCGAGGCCAAGCTCGCCTCCGGACTGGGCCCTGCCGGCCCCGCCAAGGCCCCCAAGGTCGCCGGGCAATAGGGACATGGGTCCGGAGGCCTTCGCGCCGGCCAAGGTCAACCTGTTCCTCCACGTGGGCGCGCCGGCCGCCGACGGCTACCATCCCCTGTGCAGCCTGATGGTGTTCGCCGACCTGGGCGACCGGCTGGCCGTCCGGCCGGCCGACAGCTTGTCCGTGAGCGTCACCGGACCGTTCGGCCGGGCCCTGGCCGAGGAACCCGACAACCTGGTCCTGCGTGCGGCCCATGCGCTGCTGGCCCGCCTGCGCCGGCCGTGTCCCCCTGCGCGCCTGGCGCTCGACAAGCGCCTGCCGGTGGCCTCGGGCCTGGGCGGGGGATCCAGCGACGCCGGCGCCGCCTTGCGCCTGCTACGCGACGCCTGGGCGCCGGAGCTGGCCGACGCCGAACTGGAGGCGGTCGCCGCCGGGCTCGGCGCCGACGGCTCCGCCTGTCTCTGGGGCCGCCCGGTGCTGGCCGAGGGCCGGGGAGAGCGGCTCTCGCCCGCGCCCGGCCTGCCGGTCATGGACGCCGTGCTTGTGCGCCCGGGCGTCGCCCTCTCCACGGCGGCGGTCTATGCCGGACTCGACGCCGCGGGGGCTTTCGGCGACGTCGCCCCGCCGCCGATGCCCGACGCCTTCGAAAGCGTCGAGGAGGTGGCCGGCTGGCTGCGGGGCGCCCGCAACGACCTGGAGGGTCCGGCCGTCGCCCTCGCGCCGGAGGTCGGCGACGTCCTGGCGACGCTGGCCGATGAGCCGGAGGCGCTGATCGCCCGCATGTCCGGCTCCGGCGCCACCTGTTTCGCGCTCTGCCCCGGCGATCTGGAAGCCGAGGGCCTCGCCGAGCGCCTCGAAGCCCTGCGCCCGAACTGGTGGATCCGCCGCTGCCGCCTGGGCGGACCCTGGGCGCTCGACCAGGCGCGATAGGGGGCGCCTTGCTTCCGCCCGCCGCCTGATGTCGGCATGCCGCTGTGAGAGCGGACGTCGGGAGGCCGGCTGGGGCTCAGACTCCTTCTAGATCCTCCCCCTGATCGGGCTCAGCCCTGGGGGAGGATCTAGAAGGATGCTCACCTCGGGGGAGCTCCACCGACCCGCCCCAACGAAAACGGGGGCCCCGAAGGACCCCCGTTCCGTACGCGGTTTCGCTGGCGACTAAGAGGAGTGGTAGGCCCGCTCGCCGTGTTCGACGATGTCGAGGCCTTCCTCTTCGGTCTCCGGGGTCACCCGCAGCCCGATGGTGAACTTGATCGCGAAGAAGGTGATCGCGGAGGCGACGCCCGACCAGACGATGGTGGTCAGCACCCCCTTGACCTGCGCCATCACCTGCGTGCCGAACACGTAGGCGGCGGTGTCGCAGGTGGAGATGTCGCCATCCTTGGCGCAGGTCAGGTAATCGACCACGCCCGCGCCGCCGAGGGCGGGGTTCACCAGGATGCCGGTTGCGATGGCGCCGATGATCCCCCCGATCGCGTGGATGCCGAAGGCGTCCAGGCTGTCGTCGTACTTGAAGGCGTTCTTCACGACGGAGCAGGAGAACACGCAGGCCGGGCTGACGATCAGGCCCAGGACCAGCGCGCCCACCGGTCCCGCGAAACCGGCCGCCGGCGTCACCGCCACCAGACCCGCCACGAGGCCCGAGGCCATGCCCAGCATGCTGGCCTTCTTGCGGGTGACCCATTCGGTGATCACCCAGGAGAAGCCGGCCGCCGCGGTGGCCACCAGGGTGTTCACCAGCGCCAGCGCCGCATAGCCATTCGATTCCAGGTTCGATCCGGCGTTGAACCCGAACCAGCCGGTCCACAGCAGGCCGGCGCCGACCAGGGTCAGCGTCAGCGAGTGGGGCGGCATGGCTTCGGTCCGATAGCCGCGGCGGGGTCCGAGGATCAGGCAGCCCACCAGAGCGGCGATGCCCGCGTTGATATGCACCACGGTGCCGCCGGCGAAGTCGATGGCTCCGAAGCCCCAGATCAGTCCGGACTTGATCTCCGAGGCGTCCTTCAGAGCCGCCACCGCGTCAGGCCCCGGCCACCACCAGACCATGTGCGCGATCGGGTAATAGGAGAGCAGCGGCCAGATCACCGCGAAAGCGACCACCGCGGCGAACTTCATCCGCTCGGCCACGCCGCCCAGCACCAGACAGGCGGTGATGGCGGCGAAGGTCATCTGGAACGCCATGAAGACCATTTCGGGGATCATCACCCCCGTCGAGAAGGTCGCCACCAGCGACGAGGGCGTCAGGTCCTTCAGGAACAGCCGCGAAAAGCCCCCGAGGAACAGGTCATGCGACCCGCCGTCGGTGAAGGCCAGGCTGTAGCCCCAGAGCACCCACGCCATCATGCCGATGACGCCGACGGTGGAGACGTGCATCAGCATGGACAGCATGTTCTTCTGGCGCACGAGGCCGCCGTAGAACAAGGCCAGGCCCGGCACGATCATCATCAGCACCAGCACGGTCGAGACGAGCATCCACGCCGTGTCGCCCTTATCGGGCGTGGGCGGCGCCGGCGCGGCGGCCGGGGCTTCAGGCGCCGCGGCGGGCGCCGCTTCGGCGGCGGCAGGCGCTGCGGTGTCCGGCGCAGCCTCGGCCGGTGCGGCCGCGGGCGCGGCCGCCGCCGGAGCGGCGTCCTGGGCGAAGGCCGGAGCCGCCAGGGGCGCCCCGACCAGCATGGCGGCGGCCAACAGGCCGGCCCACCGGTTCATTCCAAGCAATTTCATATGATCCCGATCCCCTTGTCCCAATACGTTGGCGGATTAGAGGGCGGCCGTGCCGGTCTCGCCGGTCCGAATCCGCACCGCGTCCTCCACGTTGAGGACAAAAATCTTGCCGTCGCCGATCTTGCCGGTGGCCGCGGCGGACTTGATCGCGTCCACCGCCTTGGCGGTCGCCGAATCCTCGACGACAGCCTCCAGCTTCACCTTCGGCACGAAATTCACCTGGTACTCAGCCCCCCGGTAGATTTCCGTCTGGCCCTTTTGGCGGCCGTACCCCTTCACTTCCGAAACCGTCAGACCTTCGACGCCGGCCGAAACGAGCGCTTCGCGCACGTCGTCCAGCTTGAAGGGTTTGACGATCGCCATGACCAATTTCATCCGCTCGCTCCCGCGCGGGCCGAAGCCTGGTGCGCGCCCCTCTGTTGTTTCCAAACCGGCGCGCGCAGGCTTCGTGGCGCGACGGCACAGCGACGCTATGGGCGCTTGCGCCAGACGCGGGGGTCAGACGGGCCTCCGGCTTAACGGAAAGGCAACGAGCGCCCACATTTTAAGCGAATGGGCGGTCTGTTGCTGGATAAGTGGGCAGGAGCCGGCCCGACCGGCCGCGCGAAGGCGCTGCCGCGGTTAAAATGGGGCTGCGCCGTGGCGGGGTCTCACGAAGCCGTGAACGCGGGCAACTCGCCACATTGTCGCGCGTAGTCAGCGCAACCATCGCGCTATGAAGGCCTTGGCCCTGCGGGGCCTGGAGGCAAACCCCACGAGAGAGGACTGAATGACCTTGATGCGCCTAATGACCGCCGCCGCGGTCCTGACGCTGACTGCCGGCGCCGCCGTCGCCCAGACCGCTGCGCCCGCCGCCCCGGCGACGCCTGCCGCCGCTGCTGCCCCGGCCGCCGCTGCGCCGGCCACGATCCCGGCCTCGACCAACGTTGTCGCCAACGGCGACATCGTTCAGACGCTGAAGCTCGCCGGCCAGTTCAACACCTTCGCCAAGGCGGCCGACGCCACCAACCTCACCGGACTGCTGAAGAACAACAAGGGGCTGACGGTGTTCGCGCCCACGGACGCGGCGTTCGCGGCCCTGCCGGCCGGCGAACTCGACAAGCTGATGGCCGACAAGCCCCGGCTGCAGAAGCTGATCACCTATCACATCATCAACGCCCCGGTGGACTCGGC
>Ga0070668_100003365_pt1 | contig 11791 bp, 16 predicted proteins | sample KBSS43metaG_FD_64661 | JGI IMG/M metagenome (GOLD analysis project Ga0070668, IMG submission 64661) | Switchgrass rhizosphere microbial communities from Kellogg Biological Station, Michigan, USA - KBS S4-3 metaG | ecosystem: Host-associated > Plants > Roots > Rhizosphere > Soil ... | reverse complement strand
GCTTCACTCTGGCGGAGAGCGCTTACATGTCCACGCGGGTGCTCTCATGGATGAACATCGTGGTCGGCGATCCACTTTACCGGCCCTTCGCGTCATGGTTGCAGCTGGATACGAAACGCGACGCCGGGAAAAAAAGCGACTGGCGCATGTACCATGAATTCGCGGTCAAAAACCGAAGCCGCCCGGCAGACGAGTATTTGACCCAGGCGCGGGCCGTCGCCTCACGAGCAGACAATGCATTTATGATCGAAGACCTCGGGATGATCGAAAAAGAAAATGGCAATTACGCATCCGCGATCGGCTATTTTCGACAGGCCCGCTCGCTTTACACAAAGTCAGATGACAACCTGCGCGCACTCCTTGAGCAGGCGGATGCCACGCTCCTTTCGGGCGACAAGGAGGGAGCGACGACTTTAGTTCGTGGCGCAGCCCGACTGTTGCGGGAAGGACCTGCCACCGCTTTGCTGCGGAAGATCGATCAGCAAATCAACCCGCCGCCGACGCCCGCACCAACACCGACGCCGTCACGCTAAAGAGACTGTTGAAAAAAGAGCCGGCGCTTAGCGAACACTTGGGGAAACGAAATTTTTCAGCAGTCTCGTAAACAAACTGGCGTTGCTGCCTAACGAATTACGGTTTCGCCTTGACCGCCGGCTTTGATTGCGTCCCGCGCGCCTCGAGGCGGAAAATGGTTTCCCCATCTTTCATCAAGTCGAGCTTGTCGCGTGCGATCGTTTCCAAGTATGTCGGATCGCTTTTCAGCAGAGAAACCTGCTTCGTCTGTCGCGCGAGCAGCAGCTTTTCCTCGGTCACCTGGGCGAGAAGTTGGTCGGTTTCCGCGCGATTTCGATTCAGTTGTTTGTAGGGCGGAAGAAAAAAACTAATGATAAGGAGCCACATGGCGACGAAAAGAAGCACGCGCAAAACGTGGTTCATCCGTTGCCAAATAGTGGCTTCGCGCCGGGCGCGAAAATCGCCGTAGCTGGTCCCGTCCACTAGCGCACCTTACCTCCGCCGGCGGCGTTGTCACGTGCTTGGATCTTCCTGCTGACTGTCGCCGTTGCCATCTCGTTAGGGAATTAGCCGTTAATTCTGGGAGGCGCAACCCACTTTCGAGAGCATTAGAATGAAGGCGCAATTAAACGCAAACCGATTCCGTTTGCGGCGACGACATGTCGACCGCGTCGAACCTGTGCGGTTTGGATTCGGACTGGGCCTCGAATTCTGACTGGCGTTGCCCAGACGGTATGGTTAATCTGCCGTCATGTTCATGCGCAATCTGGCTGGGGTGACGCTCGTCTTGATGTCGGGCGGCGTTGCTTTCGCAGCACCATCGCCGGTCGCCTCTCCGAGCGCCTCAGCCTCTTCGCCGAATCTATCGGCAGAGCAAACCGCGCAGGCCATCAAAACCGATTCGGTCACTATTCCGACGCCGGGCGAGCTCTTTTCCGCGCTGGCCAAAGCGACCAAGGCCGATTGGGCGGGCGGCTATCGCGGGCCGATCGCCATGAACTACAAAACGCGCCCGCAAATCGCACTGAACCTTGGCGGGCTGATCGCGGATGGCTTTATCGCCGTCCAGGCGCAGGATGCACAGCAGGTGAAGAATATCGGGGGCGACATCACAAAAATGGCCAAGGCGCTTGGAGTGAGTGAAAACATTTTGGCGCGCGGCAACAGTATCAGCCAATTCGCGGAGAGCGATGAATGGAGCGCGCTGCAGGAGGAGTTGGAGGCGACGCAAAACGAAGTGAAAGCCTCGATGCAATCGCATCGCGATCAGGACCTCGTCATCCTTGTCAGCCTGGGTGGCTGGATCCGCGGCACGGAAGTGGTAAGCGGATTAGTAGCGAAGAATTACGATGCGAAGCTCGGCCAGATCCTGCGGCAACCAGAATTGCTTCGTTTCATTCGGTCAAAGATTGCCCAGATCTCCCCGGAACTGCAAAACGATCCGCTGGTAAAAAGTGTCAATGGTCAGCTTCAGGAAATTGAGCAGATCGTGGCGAAGCCATTTGGCCAGTCGCTGTCAGCCGCGGAAGTCACGAAAATGAACGAGAGCGTCACCAAGTTGATGCAGGAAATTCAAAAGAAGAACTGACCATGCGCCGCTCCATTTGTTTTTGCCTAACGACTCTCGGACTGCTTGCGCTTGGCGCCTCGGTCCTCGCCGAGACAGACAAAGAAGTAGCCGCTCGGGCGGTCGCGCTGGAGCTGGCGGGAGCATTTTCCAACGACGGCTTTAAACTGCGTGATGGGCATTGGGCCGGAACGCTCGCCCCTAACGAGAGCAAGGTCATTGCGGTCAATCTTTACGCTGGAAACGAATATTGGTTTTCGGCCGGCGCGACCGAGTCGGCGAAGAAGCTGGCGATCGATGTTTTTGACGAAAGCGGCGCCCCCGTCTCGACACAAATGTTTAATTCCGGCACGAAAAGCGCTGCTGGATTTGCCGTGACCAATAGCGGCCAATATTTCGTTCGGGTTCAACTCACCGAGGGCGAATCCGCCGGAGTCTGTTTCGTTTACAGTTACCGATGAAAACGCCGCGTCTCGTCATGCCGGCACTTGTCGGCCTGCTCGCCGTCGGCTGTAGTTCTTCGCTAAAGACCCCCCAGGTACTCTCCGGGACGACCGGCCGCTGGTATTCGGTCGCAGCCAATCAAACGCCTTTCTATCGCTACGGTCCCCAGCAAGCGAGCGGGCCTGATCAACAGTTGCCGCACGACGCGATCATGAAAGTGATCCGGCCTTCGTTTGGTTATGTGAAAGTGCAATTGCAGGATGGCGAAAACGGTTACGTCGCGAGCGAAGATATCGCGCCCGCGGCCGCCGCTCTCGTTGCGGAAAAGCTCGCGCCTCCGCCACCACCACCCGCGGCGCCAGAGCCGAGTTATGCTGGGCAGCAGGAGCCGGGTGAACAATTTGATCTCGACTCGGGCGACCCACGTCTCATTGCTCCCCCGGAGCCTCTGCCGTTAGCCAGCCCTTCGCCGTAGTTCCACTACTAGCCGTCACCCGATCGTTTTTCTCGATCGTTAGGCAAGCTGGTCAAAAACCCGCCTTGCGTCTGCCGTTCCCTCCGCGCAATCTGGGAGCTTGCTGAGCAATCCCGTCATGACCTCCTTGCGCATCTTTTTTGAAGGCAACGTTCAGGGCGTCGGCTTTCGCTGGACGGTCAAGCGTATCGCGACAGGGTTCGACGTCATCGGCTGGGTGCGCAATCTGCCGGACGGGCGCGTCGAATTGCTGGCCAGCGGCGAGGAGGCTGAGGTGCGTGCGTTTGTCGCGGCAATCGGTGAGAGCGAACTGCGCGCTCACATTCGACGCCAGAGCGAGTCAGCCGCGGACGAACCCACGCCCGCGCGCGGTTTCGAAATTCGCCATGATTGAACCGGCAGTCGCGGTCAATAATCTGACGAAGATTTTCCCGATCCCCTTTCGTCGAACGAAATTGGTGGCGGTGCGAGACCTCAGCCTCGAGGTCGCGCCCGGGCAGGTCTACGGACTCCTGGGTCCGAACGGTTCGGGCAAAAGCACGACGCTCAAAATCATCCTTGGTCTCGTCTCGCCCACCGCCGGTCGCACCAAAATATTCGGACGCGACAGCCGCGAAGTCGGGAGCCGCGAAGCCGTCGGATTCCTTCCGGAGAATCCATACTTTTACAAATATCTGACGGGGGCGGAAACGCTCAGGTTCTACGGCAAATTATGCGGACTGGGTGGTCGGGAGCTGAAGACCCGGACCGCTGAAATGCTCCAACTCGTCGGGCTGCAGGACGCGCGCGATCGAAGGTTGGGCGGCTACTCCAAAGGCATGTTGCAGCGTATCGGACTGGCGCAGGCGTTAATTCAAGAGCCGAAATTGGTCGTCCTGGACGAGCCGACAGCTGGGGTCGATCCGGCCGGTTCCCGCGAAATTCGTGACCTGATCCTCGACCTGAAAGGACGCGGCATCACGGTGCTGCTGTCCTCCCATCTGCTCGCGCAAGTGCAGGAAATCTGCGATCGCGTCGGCATTCTCGCTCACGGAATTCTCGTTCGAGAAGGAAAGGTGCAAGATCTTCTTTCGATCGAAAACCAGACTGAGCTGATCCTGGAAGACGCTACGCCGGAAACGCTCGCGCAAATCGCCGCTTTGCTCGACAAGTCACAAACGCGGCTGATCGGCCAGCGCCATCCGCAAACGACCCTCGAGCGACTCTTTCTGGAAGCGACCGCCCGGCTGCCGGAGAAAGAATGAGCAGATCCGGCCATCGTCCTTTTTCGCTTTCCCGGATTGGCGCGCTGAGCGGGAACACCTTCACGGAACTCGTTAGGCTGAGGGTCTTCTATTTTCTCCTTATTTTTGCCCTGCTCCTGATCGGCAATTCGCTCTTCATGGCGCGGCTCAGTTTTCAGCAGGAATTCCAGGTGCTGAAGGATGTGTCGTTAGGCGCGATGAGCATCTTCACTTCCATCCTCGCGATCGTGGCGACGGCACAGCTCCTGCCGCGCGATGTCGAAGATCGCACGATCTACACCATCCTCGCCAAGCCGGTCCCCCGTTACGAATACCTCATCGGCAAACTCGGGGGCGTTCTCCTTTTGCTTGCCTTCAGCGTCCTGGCAATGACCGCGCTTTTCTTTGCCGTCCTTTTCCTGCGCGAGCACATGCTCATTGCCGCGACCATGCGCGAAACAACCGGGATGCGTCCGGAGCAAATTCAGGAGGCGGTCGAGCGACTGAAGGCGTCAGCCTTCAACGCCGGTCTGGTCCCGGGGATCGTGATCATTTTCCTGAAAGCATCCCTTCTCGCCGCGCTCACCCTTTTCATCTCCACCTTCGCGACTTCGAACATTTTCACCGTCGTGGTGATGGTTTTCATTTATTTCATCGGCCATCTGCAATCGACCGCGCGCGAATATTGGCTCCAGGAACATGGCGGTGGGGTGCTCGTAAAAATCTTTGTCGCGTTCGTTGCGCTGATTTTCCCTGATCTGCAACTCTTCAATTTGGTCGATGACATCGTTGCGGGAACAGCCATCCCGATGGCTCTGTTCGCCAAAACCGCGGTGCTGGGCATAGTCTATACGTCTGTTTACATCTTCTTCGCCTGGGTTTCGTTTCACGGGAAAGAGCTATGATCCGAAGCGCGCTTGTCCTTTTTTTCCTCGCTCTCTTCGGAGTCTTGCGTTTGCCCATCGAGTCCCGTCTGAGCGAGCAGCATCGCAGTGCCTATTTTCATCAGGCCCAACTCGAACTCGGTCTTCGCGAACAAGTCGGGCAACTCGGTTTTCTCGCCGCGCTCAGCGGCTTTCGTTCTTTGGTCGCGGACGTTGCTTTCATCCAGGCGCACGTCGCCTGGGAACGGACCGAGTGGGGCCGGGTGTTCCTCCTTTTCCGTGAAGCCACCACTTTGCAACCGCGCTCGGTAATGTTTTGGGACATGGCCGCCTGGCATATGGCCTGGAACGCCAGCGTCGCCGCGATGAATGATTCGAGCCAGCCTAACGAATACCTGCGCCGCAAGGCACAAAAGGAATATTTCGCGCTCGGGCGGGACTTCCTCGAACGGGGCATCAAAAACAATCCCGATCGGCCCGAACTCTACGAATCACTCGGTCGGCTTTACAAGGACAAGCTGGGCGATCACGCTGCCGCCGCCAGGTGTTACGAACGAGCCGCGGCCCTTCCTGGTGCTCCCGAATACGACAAAAGATTCGCCGCCTATGAGCTTTCCTTTGCGCCGGGACACGAACAGGAAGCTTACACAGCGCTTCGCCAGCTTTACGATCTTGGCGAACATGAGCGCCTGCCGACTTTGCTTAGCCGGCTAAAATATCTGGAAGCCGCGCTGAATATTCCGTTGCATGAAAGAATTTCACCCTCTGAGAAATAGATGCGTTTTGCCATCCTGAGCGATATCCACGCAAACCTCGAAGCGCTCGAGGCGGTGCTGGCGGACGCGCGGAGCCAGAACTGCACTCACTTTGTCTGCCTCGGCGACGTGGTCGGCTACAACGCCAACCCGAGCGAATGCGTCAAGATCATCCAGGATCTCGAGTGCCCGGTCGTGAAAGGAAATCACGACGAGCAGGCCTCGATGATTACTTCAACCGAAGGCTTCAACGAATTAGCGGAAGAAGCGATCGATTGGACGCGCGATCATCTTTCGGCGGATGATAAGGCGTGGCTGGCCGACCTGCGCCTCTCCCGCCAGGTGCGCGACTTCACCATTGTCCACGCCACTCTCGATACGCCGGAACGATGGGGCTATGTTTTTAACGATCTCGAAGCGGCCAACAGTTTCACTTATCAACACACCTCACTTTGTTTCTTCGGCCATACCCATTGGGCAACCGCTTTCGTGCGCGATGACAACGTTCGCCGGATCCCCGTGGGACAGATTGTTCTGACTCCGGGCAAACGATATTTCATCAATGGCGGCAGCGTTGGTCAGCCGCGCGATCGCGATTGGCGCGCCGCTTATTGCATCTTTCATGTCGACCGCCAGGTAGTGGAGCAACGCCGGGTCAAATACGACCTCGAGATCGCCCAGAAGAAGATTCGCGACGCCGGCTTGCCGGATCGTCTCGCCGATCGGCTGGCGATGGGGCGGTAGGACAATGCGGAGTGGGGACCGCGAAATGCGGAATGAAGAGGCTTCAGATTCCGCAATTCACTCCATCCTCATCATCAAGCCGAGTTCGTTAGGCGATATTGTCCACACGCTGCCCGCCGCAGCTCTCCTGCGGGATGCCTATCCAACGGCCAAAATCACATGGGTGATTAATCCGGAGTGGGCTCCCCTCCTGCGTGGCAACCGCTCGGTCGATCATGTCCACATTTTCCCGCGCAGTGATCTGTCCGGCTTTGGCATGTCGATGCACTTACTCCCATGGCTGCGAGAAACGCGACGCCTGCGCCCCGATGTTGCGCTCGATTTTCAAGGCCTGCTCCGGAGCGCCCTTATCGGGAGGATCAGTCATCCTCGAGAATTTTATGGCATGAGCGACGCGCGCGAAGGAGCGCGGTTTTTTTATCAGCACGTCGCCCCCGTCGATCGCAACGCCCACGCCGTCGAGCGATATCTCTCGCTCATCGAGAACTTCGGTATTCGCGTTCAGCGCCCACTTCGTTTCCCTCTCCCCACCGGAGATCGCATCGAGCGTTTTGACGAAGACCAGCCGTTTGTCTTGCTCCATCCTTTCGCTCGCGGCCAGCGGAAATCACTCAGCGATCTGGCCGTCGAAGAATTTTGCCACGCGCTCGCGCCGACCTGCGTGGTCCTCGTCGGTCGAACCAAACGGGAAATCCCGGTCCCCGACAATTGCGTCAACTTGCTCAACCACACGAGCATTCTGCAACTGATCTGGCTCATTCGGCAGGCGCGTTTCACCGTTAGTGTCGATAGCGGTCCGACCCACATCGCCGCCGCGATTTCCGACCGGCTCATTTCCATTCACACTTGGAGTAAGCCGCAAAAGGTCGGACCTTATAATGGCAATGCCTGGGTTTGGAAAAATGGCGAACTGCTCCGCGTCAGCGATCTGCCGCCGGCACCGAAGCGGAGCAAAGGCCGCCCGTTCAAATCCACGGACGTCAAAACTCTTCTCCCCCTCATCCGCGAACATCTTAGCTGAGAGTCCTGTAGCCGCTTCGCTTTGCAAAGCGCGAGGATACGCTCTGCTCGCACGATCAATCCTCACATCGCCCGCAGGGCATGTTTAGCGCTGAAGGCGCTACTCATTTTTAGCCTGGGGCAACGCCCCAGGATACCGGTGACAGTTCGTCGAGCGCTGAAGGCGCGTCTCATCACCGACTCACGCCCGACAAGGTTAAATCGCGCTTCCAGGGCTTGGATGTGTGAGATCATTTTTCTAGGGCGTTGCCCCAGGCTAAAATGACCTGGCGCCGTCAGCGCCAAACACGTCCTCGCCTACTCGCCACGGCAAGTTCGTTCGATGGCGAACAGGGCGATGGCTACAGCGCCAATGCCGAATAATTTCCCTAACGGACCCCTATCCCTGCCGCGCGGCGCGAATATAGGTTGATGACAACGAAAATAACCTTGCGCTCTCGGAAGAATCTCGCGGAATTCCACTTAGGACTATTGGCTTTATCGGTCCTGTTGCTGGCTGGTTGCGCGTCGAATAAGAACTTGCAGCCGGTCATGGCCACGGCTAATGCGTCAGGCGGTTTCGAACTCGCTGACGCAAATCACGACGGAAAACTTTCCCGGGACGAAGCAGCCGATTTTCTCGCGGGCGAAATCTTTGATGCCCGCGATACCGATCATAACGGTCAGATCACAAAAGCCGAATGGACCGCGGCTGATAAGAAAGACACGACGGGTTTCGCGAAACGCGATACGAACCACGACGGCGTCATGACCCGGGAGGAAGCGATTAAATACAGCCGGACCCGCGGCCTGACGAAGAAAGCTTTCGCCGAAGCTGACAAGAATCATGATGGCTTCTTGGATCGCGCGGAAATTCAGGCCTACTACGCAAGTCGGGAAGGCAATCCCGCGAGCCACTGATCCGAACCGACAAAACGAACCAACCGTGAACGTTGTGGGCCGCGTGTCCTCACGCGGCGGGGTGTTGAAAACGAAATCGAAATCTGGAATCCAGGTCGACGATACGCCGCGGCGTGAAACCAGGATTACGGGTTGAAAATCCGCCCAGGTTTGTCTGCGCCACGGCTTCGTGGAACATCTAACCTCATGATTATCTACCGTGTGGAGATAACCCTTGATGCCGGCATCGAGTCCGAATGGCTTGATTGGATGAAGCGCGTCCACGTCCCCGATGTTGTCCGGACCGGCTGCTTTTCCGAATGCCAGATTTACAAGGTTATCGATTCGACTTCGACTGAACCGGTCTACGTGATGCAGTATCAATGCCAATCGCTAGAGGATTACCACCGCTACCGGGACAATTTTGCTCCTGCGCTTCAAAAAGAACACTCCGATCGGTTCGCCGGACGTTTCCGCGGTTCGCGCCAGCTGTTGGAAGAGGTTTCGCCGACGATTGCAGCCTGACGTCAGTCCGCGCCAACATAAGACGATAACCACGGATTACAGAGATGACACGGATCAACCGCGAATGAACGCTAATAGACGCGAATGTTGTAGGCCGCGTCTCCCGACGCGGCGGTGTGCGGCGTGCTATTTCGAACCGCTGAACCTGACCCCGGCCTTTTGCACCTCGCCATACGGCAGGAGCCAGACTAACGACTCGTCGTGCAGGTCCACAACTTGAATGCGATTGCCAAATGGATCGCGAAAATCGCAGCGGAACGGCGGGATTAGCTTGATCCCATATTTCTTCGTTAGCTTCTTGCGCACTTCCTCGAGTTGCGCCTCGTCGCGCACCATCAGGCCGAAATGTTTCATGCGGTCCGATTGCACCTTCTCGACTTCGAAGAGGGCGAGAAACTGGTGCTCGCCGATCTTGAAGAAGGCATCCCCTTCGCCTTCGTCCATTTTCTCGAGTTGAAAGACGTCCTGGTAAAAGGCAACCGCCTTCTCGATATCGTCCACCTCGAGCGCAATATGATTGATGCCGTAAACCTGCACGCTCATATCTCAAAGCATCCGACGCTGGTGCGCGCCTGCAAACGGAAACCGCAGTGCGCGCTCGAGACGAAACGCCCGCTTTGCGATTTAGGAAGCGACGGCGCGCTCCAAATGGCAAATCTCCGGCGATCCCTCAGGAAGAAGCAACGCCTTGTATCAAAGTGCTGGGCGGCCCACCTTTTCTCGTCAGATCGTGAGCGCATCGCCAATGAGCAGTCAAAACTGTACCGCTCTCACGATTCGGCTTGACCTTCGCAAAAAGATTCGGGCAATCTAAAAGGCGTTCCTTGGCGTTCATTTTTTCTCTAACCAATAAAGAATCGGAATTAATCCCGCCTAACGAAAATAATCGCCATGAAAAAAAATATAGCCACAACTGGTGCAATGATGGCGCGTCTTTCAGTAACAATAACTTCAACTCTGGTCCTGGCGCTCGCCTCGCCGACTATGCAGGCCGGCAGCGCGAGAAACATAGCGCCCCAAGCCACCGCAGCCACAATTGAAGTTATCAGCATCTTTGACTATCCGGCTAACAACGCCCTGACGTTGCCAGAGGGCATCAATGATCGGGGAGATATTTCTGGTTCTATCTCGCCGCTTGGTAGTTTCCTGCGGGTACGCGGATTCGTTCGCCTGGCCAATGGCTATTTTTCGCCGCCCCTCTCACACCCGAACGCGAATGACTACACATTAATCTGGGGGATAAACAATGCCCGGACAACCTGCGGCTTCTATTACGATCCCGGCGACGGCGAATTTCACAGCTTCTTTCTTTCCAACGACGGCACTTTCTCGCCGTTCGCTGTGGATGGCGCGGACAGCACCGATCTTTACGACCTAAATGACATTGGAAACTTTTGTGGCGATGCGGACTACAGCACCGGAGAGTTCGCATGGGTGAGCGTGGATGGCGTAGTTACAATCATCAATATCGATGGTGCGACCTCTAGTGCAGCGAGCGGGATCAATAACTTAAATGAAGTTGTGGGTTCTTATACGGATAGCACAGGTGTAGGGTACGGGTACTTTCGTGATGGCGCGGGCAACATCACGCCGATTGGCATCGCCGGTGCCACTTTCACAGAGTTGCGCGGGATTAATGACAACCACTTGATGGTCGGGCGGTATTACGACAGCGCGAACGCGGCGCACGGCTTTGCCTTCAAATTCCCTAACACCGTAGTCGTTTTTGACTACCCGGGTGCGTCAGAGACAGCACTGAACGGAATTAATAACGCCGGTTTGATAGTCGGTTATTATGAGGATGCTGCTACCCAGATAAGGCACGGTGTTGTTGTCCGCGTTCGGTAACTTACGGAACGCCGTGTTTGCCCGATCAGCGGCATCCGCGACGAGGCTGAAGCGGGTTGGCCTAGTAACCTTCCTCGTAATATCCGGCGTGGTCGCGTTATCCGCAGCCGAGAAATCTCGTTCAAGCAGCGTCGATACCACTGTAACGTTTGGCAGCAACCTGTTCATCGACTCCTGCGGCCCTTGCAAATACTACACCGCCGGGCAGAGCGGCTTCTCGGTAGAGGGACCTCGCAATTGCACGTCACACGGAACTGTGGTTTGGGTCGCGATCCCATTCATCGCAAGTGCCACGGGCGTTCCCGAGCGCATCTACGCCTCAATGCTCTTACGCGACCCACAAAGGTGTCCCACCAACAAAGTGACCTTAGGCATTTATAGCGATGCTTGCTATCCCATAGGGGTCGGCGATTCATTGGTTTCGACAGAAGCGACCATCCCAGAAGCGGCCTGCGCTTTAACAGTCGCCGAGCTAAGCAACGCGCCAACCCTAACGGCAGGAACTAAATATTGGGTAGCGGCTACGACAAGTACGTCGCAAGCTGATTTGGATGCTATATGGGCTGCTTCCAACAATGCCGAGATTTCACTCAGTGATGGCACAACCTGGACACCAGGTATAGGACACACGCCGGGTTTTGCAGTCCAAGGTACCGGCACAATTCCTGCCGGAGCGCGTGCTGGTCGACCTTTTGCAGACACGCTTGTGGTCGATCCATGCACTGGCTGTAATTTCGATCCAAATTCCGGCGGTTTCGAACTTCGAGGGCCGGACAACTGCTCGATCCGCGGCCAAACCAACTGGGTCGCGTCTCCTTTCATTGCATCCCGTAGCGGCATCCCAAAACGGATCCTTGCCGGCATTAACCTCTATAGCCCTACAGGCTGCCCTTATAACAAAGTGACGTTAAGCC
>Ga0070668_100003361_pt1 | contig 11803 bp, 19 predicted proteins | sample KBSS43metaG_FD_64661 | JGI IMG/M metagenome (GOLD analysis project Ga0070668, IMG submission 64661) | Switchgrass rhizosphere microbial communities from Kellogg Biological Station, Michigan, USA - KBS S4-3 metaG | ecosystem: Host-associated > Plants > Roots > Rhizosphere > Soil ... | reverse complement strand
TTGCGCCGCCAGTGGCGCTTTGCGGCTTCCTGGTGCGCCTTGGCAACGGCCTCCTCGTCGTAGGCGTCGGTGCGGTGCTGGCCTACGCTGACGGCGAGCAGGGCCTCGCGAAGGGTCGCCGAGCGGGCGTAGTGCTTGTGTGCCAACCGGCCATGAATCGCTATGGTTTCCTCACTACATCCTGCCTCGCGCAGGCGCTCGACCTCCACGCTCGCCCGAGAGGACTTCTCCGCCTCGGCGGTCGCCATGTTCGACAGCATCGCGACAATCAGGGCCTCGCAGTCAGCGAAGCCCTGCGCGAGCAGCTCGTCCCGGTCGCTCACGGGCGGGCCTCGCGCAGGGCGACCACGCCCATCCCCGTGAGGCGGAAGAGATGCCGGCAGCCCGCGGCCACGCCGTTGATGAAGAGCGGGACCACACGCAACTCGGCGAGCCCCTCGGCGACCAGCGTCTCGTACTCGTTGAATCGGCTGCCGCTGTTCTCGTTGCCGGGGAGATCCGCGAGCGGCGCGAACACGTCGAACTTCAACGCGGCGAGATGGCCCATCAGGTGCGCGACCGCCGAGCCCCGCGCCATCGCCTGGAACCGCTCAACCGTCCGACGGTGCAGGGCCAGAAACTCCGGGAAATCGGACTCCGGGAACCCCGGCTTGCCCGCGAAGTTGAGATCCCAGAGTTTGAGCGCCTCGACAGCGACCGGGTCGAGGGTGAACAGAGTCGTGAGAAACCTGGGATCCGGGTCCGCAGCGGCCAGGATGATTCCCGCGTCGTACAGGTCGAGCACCTCAATCAGTCGGGTGCGAGGGCTGAGATTTGAGAGATCGATAAGCATGTCCGGTTCTCCACGTTTCTTCGAGCTTGAGCGCTCGCGGAGAGGGCGGAGGAATCGTCCTTCGCCCCTACCGTGAAGGCTCAGGCGGTTACCATCCCGCGCCGCCGACCTTCGGCCCGCAAGGCTTCCAAGTCGTGCATGTTGGAAAGCTTCCAGGCTTCAAGGGCGCGCTTGCGCAGCACGTAATCGTCCATGTCCACGATGATCTCGCCGCCGTCAGTGGTCGCGAGGACGTCCCAACCCTCGATCTCGACCGCCGGCTGCGGATGAGACATCGAGTCCAGAAGGGCTTCCTGCGCGAGGCGATACTCCCGGTCGGCAGCCTCGAGCCGATCCGCCACGTCCTCACCCCTACGGGCGGCGCAGAGCGTCTCGCTCAGTTCCAGTTCCGCCTTCGCCATTCTCGCCTGCGCTTCGCTGTAGTAGGTGTTCATGTTCGGCTCCTCGGGTTCGTCTCCGGGCTCAACCGCCCTTCGATGAACATATCCTAACTCTAGATCTGGCATCCGTCAAGAGGTAAGTCGAGGTCCGCCGAAAGTCACAGGCGCAACTAGGCGGAAGTCCTCCGGATGTAGCTCCGGATGGCGACGAGGAGCGAGTTCTTGGCGCGCCGGTGATCGGCGTACGCCTCCGTGCGCGAGAGGCACGCTGAGCACCCCGCGCAGTCGACGCGCCCAGGCATCCGCTCGCACGCGGAGCCCCGCAGCCTCCGCCACGTCGTCGTCGCCACCGACGCCTCCACCGCCTTCCGGCCGATGTCCTCCAGGGTGTTGCCGCGGCGGCTCATGTCGCATCTCGGTAGATGTCGCGAAGGGCGAACAGGCTGTCGTCCTCTTCCCCTTCGGCGTTGTCGAGCAACCAAAGGATGTCGCACACCTCGCACTCGCCTGGCGACGGCGTCGAGGGATAGCCATTCACGAGATCCACGTGGTTTCGCGCCTGCTTTAGTGCCTCGCGCACATCCTGGTACCGCATCGGATTTACCGTCATGAGTTCACCTCCTGCCGATGACAATACCACGGATTGGCTAGGTAGGCAGCGGCGGCAGGCTTCCGGGTGATCAGACTGACACGTTGGTATGTTCGGCTCCCAATTTGGATCGTCGCGAAGATCACGGCGTGGGGGTGCAGTAACAAACATGCAGTTGACTGCCATGTCCGGGATCGGCCACGATGGGGAGGTGACCTGCGACCATTGCAAGACCGCGATCGAGCGAGGCGAGCAGTACTCCATTACGGAGTTCGGGCGTACGCACGCCCACTGCCTCCGCCTAGTGGCGAACCCCAACCAGAACGTGCTCGGCCCGCTGATCCCAGCGCGGCGCGAGCTCCGCCTGGAGAGGAACGCTCTGGTCTACGTCCTGCAACGGCTCTGAGGTCGCAAACATCGTCCGCTGGAGACCTTGCCCGCCATGGCGCTCCAGGGACACCCAGAGCAAACCCGGGCTCCTCCAGTGAACGGGGGACGACAGGGCCAAAGGACGAGGCGAGCGAGATTCTGCGGGTCGCGAGGGCTGAAAGGTGGACAGCGACCCGCAGGGCAGGACCAGGACCACCGCGCTCCCTATCTCGACGGCTGCTGAGCCACCCATCGACGGGGCCGACAGATCTCTATGCGAATACGGGCAACAGGCGTGCACGCCGACCGGCTCCCTGACTCGTAGAGCAAACGGGCGAACGGAGAACGCAGGGACTCAGGCAGCCGTGGGGGTAGGGGGCTTCATGTCCGCCGCGAGAACGGCCCGGACACTACCCTCCTACCCAGCCCGTCTTGCTTGTGTCCCCAGTCCGCAGTCGAGCCGCCGACATCCGGAGGTGAGCCGCAATCCTCCCCGTCAGGGACCTCCCGGAACCGGGGTGGACCAGCCGAGAAGCTGAAGGCCCGATCTGCCCAGCAACCACCGCACAGCACAACCCCTCGATCGCGACCCCACCCCAACTGCGACAAAATGTCCCAGGTAGGGCCAGAGGTGTAACCCTCCGAGCAGGCATCCCCCGCTGGTCGGCTGTACAACCTACACGCCGAGGTGTCCACTTCGCAGGACGTAGAGGAGAACGGGTGTTATGTTAACCACCAAGGCCCTGTAAAAGGAACAACTTACAGGTGGTGCACCGGGTAGGGCTTGCACTGATGGGGTGGTACCGGGACCAGGCACCCCTCCCCCCACCCACCCTTTCGGCACCACCCCGCAGCGCGGTAGGGGGGGGGTATCCCGGAGGGCACCGGGCCCCCGCTGCCCGGATCTGGTTCCTCCAATATGTGAAGAGGGGTGGCGTTTCCTGAAGGGAGTGCTGAAGAACGCGGTGGGGTGGTAGGATGGTGGGCATGGCGATTTGCGAGATTTGCGGGGAGGAGGAACGGGTCAGCGCGTGGTCTACGGATTGCGGGTGTTCTCGCCTGACGCCCGCCGAGCAGGCCTTGCTCTCTGCCGCCCAGAGCGCGCTTGAAGCTCACTTCCGGCCGGGTATCTTCTGGGGGATTGCCAGGCCGTGCGCGCCGCCGGTCGCATCCCCCCGGGGGACGGTCGTCCTCTCGTACTACCAGCCTCCAGTCGACGATTCCGACGCGGTCTTCCTGCGGTCGCTGGGGATCGCGCCGTAATGTGGGTCCCGCTGGCCGCCGCCCACGCGGCATATCACTACGGCCGGCGCGAGGTGGTATCCTCAGCGGCAGACGATCGTCAACTCCGCCACCCGCAAGGAGACCGCCCCATGCTGACCCCTCACGAGACCGCCGTCGAGCACCTGAAGCTGCTGAACCGTTCGGACCACCCGGAGATCGAGGAGCTGCTGGCGGTCGTCCGCCAGCACCCGGTGGAAATCCAGCGCGCCTGCGAGGAGGCCATGAAGCGCGGGGAGGACGCGGCGATCCTGTACCCGATCCGGTCCATCGCTGATCGGCACGCGGTGGCGCTCCAGGAGCTGCTCGAAGCCCTGACGGCCACGATGCCGCACCGGGTGGACCTGATGCGCGCGGCCGAGCTGTCCCTGGCCGATCGTCAGGCCGGCGAGCAGTCGCCCTTCCTGCCGGGTACGGAAGACGATCTCCTCTGGCGCCAGCAGCACGGGCGCAGCCTCGACGATCTCCGCGCTTTCCCCACAGATGGCCCCGACCCCCTCCTTGGACGCGAGCATGGATTCGTTTCCGGCCGGGCGAGCGCGGCGACCAACCCCGCCTTCGGTGCGCTGCCGACCTCCGCGCCCTTCACCCAGAGCGGTCTCACCCCGAACCCGGAGAGCGGCCGGTCGGGGCTCGACACCAGCCAGGCCGCCGCGCCCTTCGTCGATCCCGGGACGCTCCCTCCTGGCGCCCCGTCCCTCGGGACCACGAACCCCTCCGAATGGGCGCGCGCTGACGACGAGGTGATCCGCTCGGAGCCCTTCGCGGTCAGCGATCCGGCTCGCCAGGCGTTCGCGCAGGGAGTGAAAGACGCTTGGGAAGCCGCATCGCCTGACGAGCTCGCGGCCCAGATCGAGGCCAACGATGCCGAGCGCGCCGTTCAGAACGCGAACATGGGCGGCCACCCCGCCGACGAGCCACTCGCCACCTCGAAGCTGTAAGCCGCACCTCTCCTCCCGCATCGCCCCGGGCCGTGCCCGGGGCTCTTTCTTACCCCTCGCGCATCATCGCCGCCAGTCGTCCGTAACGGGTATCGGCGAAGTTCCGGTTTCCGCCCGTCTGCCGTGCAGCTTTCGAGGCTCGGATGCCCTTCGCGGCGTCTTCGTAGCGGCCCTCCTTGACGGCGGCGAGCGTGTTCACGAAACCCATCAGCCCCGCGACGCCGAGGTTGTAAGCCATGTTCACGAGGACCCGCTGGCGGGCGTCGGAGAGCGTCCGCCACCAGGGGATGCGCGCGTCCAGCGCCTTCCCGATCTTCTCGATGTTCTCGGCGAGCATGAAGCGACTCGCCGCCTGGGAGATCCCGCCGCCGTTGCGGTGGTCGATGAGCTGGCCGACGCCGATAGTCCAGAACCCGAGCGAGTCTTGATAGCAGTACAGCACCTCCCCCTCGTCGCGCACCAGCTCCTCTTCGAGCTTCAGTAGGTCCATTTCGGCCTCCTTTGGTAGGTCGAAAAGCCCGATTCTACGCCTACTTGACGGGCAGAGTCGATTCTGGCAGGATGGCGGCATGAACATGAAGCGCGGAATGCCCGACGACATCGTACTGGACGGCCTGACCGAAGAGGAACTGGCGCGCATCCCCGTCTACCCTTTGGCGCGCCCCCTCCCCGACGCGGCCCGCGAGGGCGTCGGGCAGGTTCTCGGCGTCGACCCTGCCGTGCCTGGCTCTGAGCGCTCCCTAATCATCCTCAACGGCGACGACTATTCCGCTCTGGTCGACCAGATGCGCGCCGAAGGTGCCGCCGCCGAGCGCGCCCGCATCCGGCAGATGGCGCTCGACGAGGCGGCGCGCTTCGCCGTCGACGCCGGGGATCTCGACGAAGTTGCCGAGGGATACTACGCCCAGGCCCTCCGCGACTTCGCCGCGCTCCTGGAGAAGCCGTGAGCGATGCCGCTCAGGCGCTGCTTGCCGCCCTCACGACCGGCAAGGCGATCGAACTCCAGAAGGATCGGACCGTGGACTTAGGGGCGTACCAAAGCGATTTTCAAGCTGATTGGTGGCGCAGGATGGAGGCATTCGTGCGCCGTGATGAGCGCCGCTTTCTGGCGGAATCTCTCCTGGAGGAATCTTGAGCTTCAACAGCAACCTCGTCTTCTCCGAGGCCGGAGTCCGGAAGCGGATCGAGGCGCAGATCCGGCGGCTGAAGGTGCTTGAGCGGCGCGCGCGGCTTGCCAGTACGGGGACCTGGACGCGGACTCGGCCGGACGAGGCCCGATTGAACGGCATGCTCGCCGATTGCTACTCCCGGGCGATCGGGGCCATGCAGAACTTCATCGACACCAGATTGGGGGCTTAGCGATGTTCGAGTTTGCGATAATCGGAGCCGCGATCGGGGAATTTCAGATCGCGAACGCTCGGAGAGAGGCGGAGCTCGCTTCCGCCCGTGAACTTGCCGCCTGGGAGGCCGAGTGGCTGCCGAAGATGGACGACGCCGGCCGCGCTGAGTATCAGCGGAAGAAGGAGCGCGACGAGGACATCCGCCGGCAGGAACGTCAACACCGCGAGTTGGTCGACGCCGAGAACCGCAAGGCGCGCGCGATGGAGGAACTGGCCCGCCGTCGCGGCCCGTCGCTGGGAAGTCTCGCTGCCGGCTTCATCCTCGGCGAGATCGTCTCCAAGTAGGCCGCCTTGACGTCCGCGCCAATATGGCGCTACCCTCTTCTGCATGCCCTGGCATGTTGCCGCGAGCGGTGCGAAGGCGATCCTTCACTGGCAGCCGGACGACCCTGACGGGGAACCGGCCTGGTCGGGCTGGGTTGAGATTTTTCGCGGCGCGCCGTCCTGGGAGAGCAACCCGGAGCTGTTCCACGGCCTGAAGGCTCTCCAGAACGCCGAGATCCACCAGCCGTTCCTCTCGCCCTGGACCTGGGACCTCCCGGAGCTGTGGGAGGGCTACGCGAACATCGGCGACGGCCGGAAGTACCTTCTGCTCAAGGGCGGCCGTCTCGACTGGTCGCTCGTTCTCCGCTTCTCACCCCGCGCGCCGACGTTCGCCTACCGCGAGCTCGCCCGCGCGTTCAACGCCAAACCGATGGAACGGGCGCCCTCAGCGGCGCCGAAAGGAACTCGCCATGATGCCGGCCGGTCCAAACAACGTCCCCAAGCCCTTGTCCCTGTCGAAGGGTAGCGTTCCGAGTCCGCCCAAGAGCATGCCGGAGCCCGCCAAGGAAGGTTTCAACTCCCTGAAGATCGGGCGGTAAGGAGATCGCCATGGCCGCGAATCCAATGGCGAGCAGGAGCGCGGCCCTGGCTGGGGCCGCGCAGGCCCTCAACAAGCCGAAGCCTCCCGGCGGCCGCCAGGATCTCTCCGGCGCGAGCGGCGGCACGATACGGGGTGCTCACGGCGGCACTCAGCAGCTCGGGGAAGCCGCGAAGCGCCGCCTCGGCGGCCAGCAGGATCCGAACCAGTCGCCACCGATCGTTGCCCCGGGCGTTGGCGGCGGAATGAAGCCCGATGAGCAGAAGCCCGGGGGCGTCGGCTTCACAAAGCCGATGCAGCTCCCCGGGTTCATGTCGGCGCTTCCGAAACCGGATCCGGGGATGCAGATCTTCGGGGACGGCGCGAAGTTGCCTCCGGAGGTCGCGAACATGACGGGTGGTCCGGGCGGCCTGCCGCCTATGCCGCCCGAGGTTGCGCAGATGCTCAGCGAACGGATGGGAGCGGGAGAAATGATGGGCGGCGCCCCTGGCATGAGCGCGGGGGACACCACGGATATGCCGTTCGGTGGCCGCCTTGGCGGGAAGATGCCATACGGGCAGACGACCTCCACGGGTGGCGGCGTGCTTCCCGGCTTCCAGCCCACCCTCAACGGTCCGCCCATGCAGACCAAGCCCGCGTTCAACCCCAACGGCGGCATGCAGGCCGAAGGTCCCATGGGCGCCATGCCCGGCCCTCGCCCCAAGCCAGGAATGCCGACGAAGCCGTTGGAGACTGACCCGCCAGCTCCGGCCCCTGGTGGCGTCTGGGGCCAGATCGCCGGCGGTGGTGGTCTCCGGCCGCGAAACAATATGGCGTCCTACTGATGCCGCGCAAGGTCATCATGCCGGCCCACCTGGAGGCATTCCTCGTGGAACTGGAGAGCCAGAACCCGAAGGAGACCGACCGTCTCGCCGCCCTCGACGCGGCGGAGAAGGTCGCCGGCAGGCAGATCTCTCTCCGTGACGCCCAGAAGCGGTACCCCGATTTCAAGAGGCGCTACGCTCGCTGGGAGGAGCGCCTTCACCTCGCCATGCAGGACGCCCAGATCGGTAGGGTGATCGCCGGCAAGGCGTCGGCGACGCCGCTGATCGCCGCCCTCGCCATGGAGAAAGGCAACGAGCCCAACAGCTCCGGCGCCGGCGGCAACGGGCGCTCCGATGGCCGGCTCGGTCGACACCATGCAGGCCGCAAGGCGGATTTCAACCGGTGGTAAAGGAGAGAACATGTGCGTCGTTTCGATGATCGGCGACCACTATGGCGAGAAGTTCCGCAACCCGCAGCAATGGCCCGGACTTCAGCCCTACGTCCAGCCTTCCCCCATAGTGCTGCCTTCCCCGATCAGCCGCGAGGAATTCGAGAACCTCAAAAGGGAGGTTGAAGAGATGCGCGTGCTGCTTCGTCGAGCGAAGCTCTATGACCAGCAGAACGGAGAGCCGGACTGTGGAATCGAGGACAAGATGGCTCTCCTGCGGCGGGTGGCCAAGTTGGTAGGCGTCGATCTCGATGCCTCACTCGGACGCTGAGCCTTCGCGATGGACTTCTCCGACCTGCCGGGAAGTCCCGACGATTCCCGATACTCCAAGCGCATCAAGTCCGTCTCCTCCCTCCTGAAAGCCCGCGAGGGCCGGCTCGTCGAGGAGGGGATGCTCATGGACCGCTTTACGTCGGAAGACGATTTTTACTGGTTCCTCCTGCGGTTCACCAGCTTTTCAGATCCGAGCATCCGTACCCCCGGCACTGCGCAGAAAGGCTTCCGGATCACAGAGCGCGGCCATCCGCTGCGCGGGAAGCTCTGGATCGAGCACCCGTTCATGTTCTGGTACGCCCGCGAGCTCCAGCGCATCATCGCCGAGCCGCCGGACGGGCCGGTCTGGATCTGCATGCACCGGATCGCCTACAAGTCGACCCTGATGCAGCTCTTCATTCCGTGGCTGCACACCCGGAACGAACTGGAAACCTGCGCGCTCTGGACGCACTCCGTCGACAAGATCGGCAGCAACATGGGGCGCGTCGTTCTTGACCTCGCGCAGGGCAGCCTGCTCGTCACCCACTGGCCGCAGTTCGACATGCGCGAGGCGAAGAACCTCGGCTACATGCTCGACCGCCCGCCAGGCCCGCGAGACCAGAGCTTCTCCGTCTACTCGATCCTCGGCTCCATCGAGTCCATTCACCCGGGGTGGTTTTTCCTCGACGACGTCGTCACCCAGGCTCTGCGCGGCAACGTCGCCCAGATCCAGAAGGTATCCCAGCGCATCTCCGCCATCGCGGCGGCCATGCCCCCCGACGCGAACATGGTCTGCGCGAACACGCCCTGGGATGAATCCGACCCGCTGATGACGCGCGCGAAAGACGGCTGGTTCGGCCGGATCATCGAGCAGTGGGCGACCGAGGGCGGCCGGACCCTGGAGAAGATCAACGGCCGGATGGTCGAAGTCGGGCCGGCGTTCTCCCGGCGAGGCGAGGCGAACCTCCACACTGCCGCCTACTTTGAGGGCCAGCGCGTAAAGATTAACGATGATTCAATCTTTTATCCGCAATTCGAGGGAAAGTTTTTTAAATCGCCCACCGTGCTTTTTGACTGGAATACGGTGCGGCTCTATGAGGAGGACCCCCTCGCGCTCGCGAAGGCATCGCCGTTCATCCACATCATCATCGACGGCGCCGGCGGCGGGAAGAACGCCGACTTCTGCGTGATCCGCGTCATCACTTGGACGGCGGCCGACGCCTTCGCGAACCTGGAGCTGATCCGCGAGCGCATCGGGCAGACCTTCGCTCTCCAGATCCTTCTCGGCCGTGATGAGACCGACGAGCGCTCCGCCTGGATTCCGGACACCTACCCGCGCTACGGCAAGATGGGGCTCGTCGAGTACTGGATGGCGATCGACCCTCAGCTCGTCGTCTGGTTTGACGACAACACCGCCGCCGGGTGGGTAGCCGCTTTCCAGGAGCACCAGCGCCTGCGCCGGATCACTTTCGGCGGCCGCGCGCCCGACGTCCGGCGCTGGCCGGAGGTCCACGTCTCCCGCCACGGCACGAAGGAATGGCTGATCCGGGGCCTTGAGCGGTGGTACGCCGGCAGCCGGATCGCGTACCCGCGCGAGGGCTTCAAGCACGGCTCCCGCTTCGGGTTGACGGGCAGCACGGACGACCGTGATACCCTGGAGCAGTTCAAGCAGGATGAATTCTCGCGGATGGAGTTGGGGCGGCTCCCGCCCTTCGACGACATGCTGGACACCGAGAGGGTGCCGACGATGGAGAAGGTTATGAGCCAGATGCGGCGGCCGACGGTCGGGGGCGGGTACGCCTTCGGCGAGAAGGTGTTCCCGGCCCCGACGATCGAGAACCCCTGGGGCATGCCGCGCTCCTGGTTCAAGCCGCACCGCGAGGAGCAGCAGACGGGGTGGATGGGATGGTAGCGCTACCAGAGCCGGCCCTGCGCCGACACAGCTCTATTCGACCAGATCACCTCAGTCCGAGGCGAGGCGCCATCTGCGTAGGTCTCGCGCTCCACGGTCTGCCAGCCCTCATACAGCCCGGCGTAGAGAGCGGAGGCGTAGCCGGAAACCATGACGTGCCCCTGAAGATCGCGGAGGACCTCGGCGAGCCGCTCGTGATCTTCTCGCGTCATCTCGCACCGATAGCCGCGAGCAACGCGCATCTCGCGGACCTCTTCCAGGTAGGGCGGATCCACATAGTGAAGAGTGTCGGGGCCGTCGTGCTGAAGCAGTACCTCGATGGCGGGGCGATTCTCGATCACCACCCCGCGCAGGCGCTCCGTGACAGCTTCCAGGGCAGCCGGCAGGTTCATGAAGTCCATCGGGGCCGACCGGTGGCTCGACCAGCTCCGCGCCCGAAAGCCCGTGGCGCCAGCTGCCCCTTCGCTCGTCCCGTTGGTTCCATGGCTCATGAAGGATCTCGCCACCAGGCGGCGAGCCGCTTCAACGTCGTCCGCCACCTGGTCCAGGCTACTCCCTCGCGCGAGCTGGTATTCCTCGCGGGAGAATGGGGTAAGGGCCAGCTGCTCCCGCAGCTGCGCAGCCAGACCGGGCTCGCGCAAAACGCGAAACAGCCGCACCACATCGCTATCCAGGTCGTTGTACACCTCTCCCAGAGAGCGCGGCTTCGACAGCAGGACCGAAGCTCCGCCGCCGAAAGGCTCGACGTACACCCGATGCGGCGTCATCAATCCGATGATCCAGTGGCGAAGCATAAACTTGCCTCCATGGTAGCGCAGCACTGGCCGGGATATTTTCATGCCGCCATCGTAACACGGGAGGCGGCATGATTTCCGATACTCCGCTTGATTTTGATGGGCAGACGGGCTTCGATCCTCCGGAGATGCCGCCACCGCCCCCGGTCGCGAAGGGCCTGACCGACGCGGATGTCCTCCGTCGCTACAAGCGGGCCATGGCCGACGCCAGCAGCGAGCACAAGCGGGTGGTGGGCGAGATCGAGGATCTCTTCGGCGCCTACGGGCTCGATTCCTTCAAGCGCGGCGACTTCGCCGACATGCGGGAGACCTGGAAGGACAATCCGCCCGAGATCGGCATCCTGCTCTCCGCCGTGAACACGTTCTGGGGCTCGATGATCGCCTCCCGGCGGCAGCCATCCTTCCCGGGCTTCGACATGGGCTCCGGGGACGCTGTCCTCGGCGAGGCGCTGACCCAGCTCATCAGCGCGGGGCGCCGGTGGGCCTGCTCCGACAACGTCGACGAGGACGTGGTGCTCGACGCCATCCTTTGCGGCTACGGGTTCGCCCGCCAGGCGCTAGAGACCGAGACCCGGCCACCGTTCCACCCGGACGAGGAGTACGTCTCGGCGGACCGGGTCTGGTGGGACCCCGGCGGCCACGGGAAGAACTGCGCGGACGCCCAGGAATGGATCGTCCGCGACTACTTCTCGCTCGACGAGGCCGAGGCGCGATTCCCCGAGCACACCGACCTCTTCGCGAGCCTCCGCCTGGCGCTCGGCGGCGAGAGCGGGGCCGGCAACGCCGCCCGCGACGGCGTCCAGCAGATGATGGGCGGCAAGAACATCCAGGTGAGCATCAACGCCGTCGATGGCCGGGAGTCCGCGCCCGGCGGCACACCGCGCCGGCTTCGCGAGGTCCCCGTCGACGACTTCCAGTTCAAGGTCTGGGAGCAGATGG
>Ga0070668_100003360_pt1 | contig 11804 bp, 6 predicted proteins | sample KBSS43metaG_FD_64661 | JGI IMG/M metagenome (GOLD analysis project Ga0070668, IMG submission 64661) | Switchgrass rhizosphere microbial communities from Kellogg Biological Station, Michigan, USA - KBS S4-3 metaG | ecosystem: Host-associated > Plants > Roots > Rhizosphere > Soil ... | reverse complement strand
CGGGTAGCGCACCGCAGTCACCTTGCCGCCGACCCCCCACGCCAGGTCGGGAAGCACCGCCAGCAGCGCAAGGCAGCACACCGTCGCCGTCGCGAGTGCGGGCACTCGCGGTCGCAGCGTCACGACTGCCGCCGCCCCGGCTAGCGCGTAGCCTGGCATCGCCAACGCCACCCACTTCTGCCCGTCGCGCAGCACCCCGAGCCCGGGGGCCGTCCGGACGAGCCACTCCAACAGGGCCACACCGGGACCGGTTGCCATCGCAGCCGGCAGCACCACGGCGGCCGCGGCGAGCACCAGCAACGGCACCGCTGCCGGGATGCGCAGCACCGTCGGCAACCCCAACCCGACGACGACGAGCAGCGCGACGGTCCCGATGACGGCGAGAAGCGTTGTCCGCGAATCGGGTACGGCCTGCCCGTTCCAGATGCCTGCGAGCCCCGCGAGGCTGCCGAGGGTGCCGAGTCCCGGTTCGGCGCGGGCGGCGAACGCGGACACTCCCGTGGCCTGAGTGGACGACAGGGAACCGGCCAGTACCGACGCCAGCAACCACGGGGCCGCGGCAAGCAGCGCCACCCCGACGCTCACCGCGGCGCACGCCCAGCGCGGGCGACCGGTGCCAGGAGCCAGCGCGCACACCAGGGCGACGACGACGGCGAGGAGCAACCCCGTCGGCGTCAGGCCCGCGAGCGCCAACCAGAACGGCACCGGCCACCAACTGCCGGTGCCGTCGCGCAGCCGCAGCACCGCCGCCGCGACCCACGGCAACGCTCCGTAGCCGACCAGCAGACTCCAGTGACCCTGCAGCGACCGCTCGGCGACGTACGGATTCCACATCGCGACCGTGACGGCGACGAACTGACCGGCCACCCCCGCGGCGGGCACCACGATCGCGGCGAGCCGTGCCGCGCCCCACCCCGCCAGCCACAGTCCAAGGACCAGCAGCGCCTTGACCACGACGTCGCCGCCGAACACCCACGACCCCACCGCGACCGCGAAGTCCTGTGGAAGCGCCCGAGGCGCCGCCTCGGACAACCCGAGTGCCGCGTCGGACAGGTAAGACCGCGGGGTCGACACCGCATCGCGCAGCAGCAGGTATCCGGGGGCGAGCAGGGGCGCCGTCACCGCCAGCGCCAGGACTAGCGCATAGGCGGGTACGACCAGGTGACGGCCGTTCCGAATGATCAGTGGTCCGGCGGCAGGCCCGATGGTCGCTGCGTTGGCAGCTTCTCGGTGGCCGCTTCGGCCGCGGGCATGGGCCCTGAGTCGGTGGGGCGTCTACCGAAGAATCCGTGATCGGGCGCATCGAGCCCGGGATCGATCAACGCCGACTCGGCCCGCAGCGTGAACGAGCCGAGCAGCACGCCGCCGATCAGCACCACCAGGCCAAGCGCGGTGAACGAGATCGGCAGGATCCGGCCCCACAGCGCCACGACGTCGCGTTCGTCGCGTGCGCTGGCGACCTGCGACTCCACCGTGTCCTCGGTCGAGGTGACGGTGTAGTCGGCGAACGTGACCTCGGGCTTGAGTGCATCGCGCGCGTAGTAGTGGAAGCCGTGTTCCTTGGACTTGACGATGGTGCCCGACACCGGGTCGACCCAGAAGGTGCGCTGGGCCGCGTAGTAGCGCGTCATCGTGATCGGCTCTTCGGGCGGGGCGTCGACGCCCCATAGCTCGGCGCGCGCGGTGACCTCGGCGTCCTCGTCGTTGTCGTACAGCGAGGCGTACTTCACCGGCTCGGCCAGCTTGCCGTCGGCGTCGTACCCGACGTTCTGGGTGAACTTGTAGGTGGTCAGCCCGTTGACGTCCTCTTCGCCGTCGTAGTTGGCGTCGAAGGGCTTCTGCGCGATCGGGTCGAAGTACGGGTACGTCTTCTTCTCGGTGCTGAACGGGAACCGGTAGGACAGCCCCTCGTGGGGCAACGCGATGCTGGTCGGAGGGCTCTCCTCCTCGATGCTCCTCGGCTTCTGCACCGAGCCACCGGGGTTGGTGTCGCTGGACACGGCCATCGCGGTGCTGCGGTCGAGGGTGACGGTGTCGACCATCGCGAGCAGCAACCCGTTGTCCTGCTGCTTGTCCGACCGTCGCAGGGTGCTGCCGACCTGCAGCGTCACCACGTCGGCGTTGGACGGCGCCTCAACGCTGACCTGCTGCTGCAGGGCCAGCGGGGCATCCTTGGTGACGACGAACTTCTCGCCCATCAGCGAGGCCGGATCGAATGCGGCACCCGTGCCCTCACTGACCAGGGTGGTGTCGATGTCGAGCGGGATCTTCGCGATCCGGCCCTTGGTGTACACGGTCAACAAGAGCGCGGCCATGAGCAGGGCGGCGCCCAGTCCCATGAGCCCGCACGCCGCGATGCGCAGCGCCACAGCGCGGTTCAAAAACCTGCCTCCTTTGCCTCGGGCGACACTCAACTCGACGTCGTTTCCCGCCGCGCGCCTGACCTGGCAGCGGATGGTCAAAACCCGTCTGACCCTAACAGCAGAAGTTAAGGCTGCCGGTTCATACAAGGCCATCGGGCAGACTGGGCCGATGGTCGGCAGTGACGAGCGCAGCGAGGTCGGTGGGACGCGCAGCTTCTTGCCCGCCGTCGAAGGAATGCGGGCCTGCGCCGCGATGGGGGTGGTGATCACCCACGTCGCCTTCCAGACCGGCCACAGCACCGGCGTCGCCGGGCGCATCCTGAACCGGTTCGACCTCGCCGTCGCCGTGTTCTTCGCGCTGTCGGGCTTCCTGCTGTGGCGTGGCCACGCAGCCGCTGCGCGTGGGCTGCGGCAGCGTCCCCCGACCGGGCACTACCTGCGGTCCCGGCTGGTCCGCATCATGCCCGGCTATCTGGTCGCCGTCGTGGTGATCCTCACCCTGCTCCCCGACACCAGAGCGGATCTCACGGTGTGGTTGGCCAACCTGACGCTGACGCAGATCTACGTGCCACTGACGCTTACCTCGGGGCTCACGCAGATGTGGAGCCTGTCGGTCGAGGTCAGCTTCTACCTGGCGCTGCCGTTCCTCGCGATGCTCGCCCGTCGCCTGCCGGTCCGGGCGCGGATCACCGCCATCGCCGTCGTCGCACTGGCGAGCCTCGCGTGGGGGCTGATCCCGTTCGACGCCCCGTTCGGTGTCAACCCGCTGAACTTTCCGCCTGCGTTCTTCGCCTGGTTTGCGGCGGGGATGCTGATCGCCGAGCTCGTGGTCAGTCCGGTCGGCTGGGCGCACCGCTTGGCCCGCCGCCGCGCGCTGGTCGCCCTCATTGGGCTGACGGCGTTCGGCATCGGGGCATCGCCTTTGTCGGGCCCGGCCGGACTGATCCCCGGCACGGTCGGTCAGTTCGTGATGAAGACGGTGATGGGCGCGGTGGTGGCCGCCGCGCTGCTCGCGCCACTGGTGCTCGATCGTCCGGACACCCCGCACCGCATTCTCGCCAGCCCGACGATGGTGACGCTCGGCCGGTGGTCGTACGGATTGTTCGTCTGGCACCTCGCCGCGCTGGCCATGGCGTTCCCCGTGCTTGGGGCGTTCCAGTTCAGTGGGCACATGCCGATGGTGCTGACGCTGACGGTCGTGTTCGGCTTCGCGATGGCCGCCGTCAGCTACGCGTTGGTCGAGTCCCCGTGTCGAGAAGCGTTGCGGCGCTGGGAGCTACGCAACGAGCCGAGCCCGCTGGACAGTTCGGTCACGGATTCTCCCGAGCCTGCCGTCGCGCGTTAGCGATGGGCACCACCGACGCCGCGAGCATCGCCACCGAGCACAGCGCCAGCAGCTGAAGCGGCCAGTCGTGCCCGACGTAGCCGTCGACCGAACGCCACGGATCGCGGCTCAACGCCGCGCCGGCCAGAATCAGCCCGCCCGCGGTGACGCCGAGGGTCACGCGCTCACAGAGGATGGGCCGCGCCCGTAGCGCGTACCGCACGGCCAGCGCCAGCCCCATCACCGCCACGCCCGCCACGCCGGACACGACGAATCCCGCCACCGCGACGGCGACTGCGGCGGGCGCGGGCCCGAGCCGCCACGGACGCGCGGGCGCTCCGACCTCCGACGGCCGGCGCACCCGCCAGAACGCCAATGCGGCCAGGATCGGCAGCAGCGCCAGGCCGCCGAACAATCCGATGCGGTAGGGCGTATTCGAGGCGAACACGATCGCCACGGGCCCCGAGTCGCCGGGAGGTACCACCCAGCCCTGCTGCCAGCCGTTCACGGTGACCGGCGTCAGGGTGGTGCCATCGGCCAGTCGCGCGGTCCACCCGGGGTTGATGCTCTCGGGTACCACCAGCACCCGCTGTCCGTCCGAGGATGGCAATTCGACCTCGCGGTGGTCCGCGGTCCAGGTCCCGGGCGTAACGGAAGTCGCTTGCGCGCTTGGCAACCGGGCGGCGAGTGGGCCGGCCAGCTGCACCCCGTCGACGACGAACGCGGCGCCTGGGCTGATCAACAGTTCCTGCTCACCCGCGGGCAACGCGATCGTGGGCTGGCACGGGTGCGCGGCGATGGGTGCGCCGTCGAGCAGTGCGCCGACTGTGGTGTCCACCGAGGTCTGCACGAACTGACCCGCGACGCCGATGATCGGTCCGCGTCCGCATGGCAGCGTGATGACCCGGGCCCGGTTGCGGGTGCCGTCGGCCGCTGCGATCGGCTTGCCGTGCGCGTCCAGCGCGGTCACTTCGGCGAGCCCCGGCGGCTTGACCTGGTCGAAACCCAGTGAGGTGCGGTCGATCACGTCGTCCCAGTCGAGGATCGACAGCTTCACGACGTCGGTTACCCGCGGCTTGAGCGCAATGGTCTGCGCCCCTTCGGGATCGATCCTGCTCACCTGAGGTCCGTCGCCGAGGTCGACGGCGACGAGCGTCGGGTGCGCGGGAAGCTCCGCCGAACTCGGCGTCACGCGCAGTGCCGACACCTCGGTCGGAGCGGGCAGCTTCAGTTCGACGTTGGCTCCCGACCGGTGCTGCGTAACCCGCTGCGGTGCCGTCCACGACGTCCGAGGGTCGCCGTCCGCGGCGGCGTATGCCGAGCCGAGCACGTCGATCGGATCGGAGTCACCGAGTGCACGCGTCGTGCCTGGCTGGCTGACGAGGTCGGCCAGGTTCGGTCCTTGACGGGCGCGTACCCACACCGTCGGCGTCACCGTCATTGCCTTGGGGACGGTCAGCGTGCGGCTCAGGTTGACGGGTTCCTCGGGGGCCAGCGCCATCGCTGCCGCGCATTGCACGGCGTCCGGGCCGTCGGCACAACCGACCCGGCCGAGTAGTTCGGCGCCCAGATCCCATTGCGCGACAGCCGAACCCGCAGGCGGGCCGGGCACCATGACGGTGTGCCGCAGGCTCACGGGTTGCGCGAACCCCGACGCGTCGTACTGAGTGACGGTGAAGTCGGTGATCCCGAACTGCACGCCGGGTGAACCGTCGTCCGTCGACATCGCGGTGAACCGCAGCCACGGTGTCTCGCCGTACGGAAGGGCCGCGGTCAGCGGTTTGCCTGGCTCGTCGAACCGCAACGTGCTGGTGCCGGTGGCGGTGGACACCTCGATGCGCCGCACCTGCGCACCGACCGCGGTGGCGCTCGGCGTGATGGTGATCGTGGCGTTGGAGATCGGTCGGTCGAAGTCGACCTGCAGCCACTGGCCGACGGCGGCCTGCAACGCGTTGGACACCCAGCTGGTCGACGAATCGCCGTCGATCGCGGCCGCAGGCCCCGCTGCGGTCGAAACATTGGGCAGCGCAGTCGAATCCGATGCCGAACTCGACGCCGAGATGCGGCCGCCGGGCCACCGGCCGTAGACGAGGTCGGCATCACCCGCCGGGTAGTCGATGACTCGGTTGAACGTGTGCCGGACGTCGCCAGGCGCGCGGATCGCCGAGGAGTGATCGTCCACCCGGCCGTAGTCGGTCTCGCGCGCCATCGGGGTGTCGGTGACGGTGACGATGGGGATGGGTAGCCCCGCGCGCACCGCATCCTTCGTCAGAAGCATCGGTCCGAGCGGCGGCTGGCCGAGCAGCCGCCTGCGCTCGTCGAGCCGCAACAGCGCCTCGGGACCGCCGTCCACGCGGGCCATCGCGGCCTCGTCGGCCAGGTAGGGCTGGCCCGGATTCAGCGGCGCCCCCGCCCCGTTCACCCGAAAGATCTCCACCGCCGGGTACTTCGGCCGCAGCCCGCTGTCACTGATGAACCCGTCCAGCGTGCCCGGCCCGACGGGCTCGCCGAACTGGGCCACCTTGGTCAGGCCGGGTGACCCCTCGACGGCGCGGTGGACGAGCAGCGGACGGGCCGAACGGGAGCTCTCTGGGTCGAGGTCGTTGCGCACGACGACATACGAAATACCTTGGCGGGCAAGCGTGTCGGCCAGTCCCGCGGATGGTCGGCCCGCCGCGAACAAGCGCTGCACCGAGTCGAGCGCTCGGATGGTCTGAGGTGGTGTCAGCGGGATCGAGTCGCGCACCCCCCACGGGCCGCGGCTCAGTACCTGCAACGGTTCGTCGTGGCTGGTGCCCCACGCCTGCGTCGCGAACGGGGCGCCCGGCGCCACCAGCACCCGACCGGAATCGTTGTGCTCGTCGAGCCAATCGGCGGTGTCGGACCAGTACTGGGGAATCGCCGTGAACGCGCCGGGTGGGGTGAGCCGACCCGTCCACGCCAAAGACGTTGCGGCGCACAGTGCGACGAGCACCACGACACCGACGGCGACCCGCTTGTCGCGTTCCAGATGAGCGAGCGCGGCCTGCCAGGTCCGACGCGGCACACTGCCCGGCAGCGGAATCCGGCCGAGCAGATGCGCCAGCCCGAGCGCCACCGGGAGGCGCAGCAGCGGCTCCAGCTTGTGCACGTTGCGCAGCGGAGTGCCCGACGCGTCGAGGAACAGCTGCACCTGATGGGCGAACGGCGACCCGAGCCCGCCGGAGTAGCCCACCGCCAACGACGTCAGCCCGATCAGCAGCGTCGCGATCAGCAGTCGGCGGGCGGGCATGCTGCGCAACGCCAGCCCGGCCAGCCCCGCCGCGGCCACCAATGTCGTCGCAAGCACCGCAACCGAACTCGTCACCAGCGACGCGCCTGCCGTGGCATTGGGCGCGACGAACGGCGTCCAGCTGTAGGTACCCCGCAACACCTCCGTCAGCGAAAGCCATTGCGTCGTCACGCCGGAGGACTCGATGAAGTCGAGGAAGGGCGGACTGATCCGGCCGAGCATGAACAGCGCGACCACCCACCACGACACGGCCAGCGCCGTGCACAGCGCCCACCATCCGGTGAAGCGCCACCACAGTTTGTTCGGCCGGTGCGCCGCCCACCAGATGACCGCGGCCAGACACCCGGTCAGGGTGGCGACGGCGTTGACCGCGCCCATCAGCGCGATCGCCACCGCCGAGCGCGCGGCCAAGACGCGCAAGGAGCCCTGTCCACGCAGCGCGAGGATGACCGGCAACAGCACCCATGGCGCCAGCATCATCGGCAACGTCTCCGACGAGATGGCGCCGAGCGTCGTCAACACCCGCGGAGACAGCGCGAACGCGGCCGCCGCAACGACACGCGAGCTGGTGGTGCCGATGCCGAGCGCCTCGGCGACGCGCAGCAGCCCCCAGAACCCGACCGCCAACAACAGCGCCCACCACAGCCGCTGCGTCACCCACCCGGGCAGGCCGAGCACGTCGCCCGCGAGGAAGAACGCGCCATGCGGGAAGAGGTAGCCGTAGGCCTGGTTCTGCGCCTGGCCGAACGGCAGGTCGCTGTTCCACAGGTTCGCCGCGCGGGCCAGAAACCGCAGCGGGTTGGCGGTGAGGTCGAGTTTGGTGTCGGGGGAGATCTGCCCGGGCGACTGAGCGAATGTCAGTAATAGCGTCGCCGCAGCGACCAACCACAGCCAACGTCGCGACAGCATCAATTCCCGAGTCGCTTCGCTCCTGCCCGCCGGTGCCGCGACGCCGGTATCAGGAGCGGTCGCCGTACTCGACCCTGTTGAGCACCGACGAACCCGGGTCGCCCGCCTGCAGCGGAGGCTTGGTGTCCTGCTGGATCATCAGCGTCACGCCGAACACGGCGGCTGCGCCGAGCAGCAGCCCGACGACGATGCTGGCCGCAGCGGGCAAGGCGAACCGATCCACCGAGCCAACGTAGCACGGCCCATGAGTAGCCTTGCTGCTCATGGCTCCGACCCCCCGAGTGGCCCGTGCCCTCATCCTCGTCGCCGCGGTGGCAATGCTGGCGATCGGATGTTCGTCCGGCGGGCAGTCCTCCGCCACGCCCAACTCGAGCACCACCGAGCCCCCGTCGTCGCCGTCAGCCGCCCCCGCTCCCATGACCTGCGACCTGCAGGCGGCGGTGCCTGCGATGTCGCTGCGGGACAAACTGGCGCAGCTGCTCATGGTCGGCGTGACCGACGCCACCGATGCCCGCACCGTGGTGGACACCTACCACGTCGGCGGCATCATGATCGGTAGCTGGACGGACCTGTCGATGATGGGCGATCCGCTCCACGGCATCGCGGCAGGCACCGGACCGCTAGCGCTCGCGGTGAGCGTCGACGAGGAGGGTGGCCGAGTCTCCCGGCTGTCGAGCCTCATCGGTACCCAGCCGTCGCCGCGTGTGCTGGCGGCGACCATGACACCCGACGAGGTCCGGGGCGTGGCCCTGCAGCGCGGCCAGGCGATGCGCAACCTCGGCGTCACCATCGACTTCGCGCCCGTCGCCGACGTCACCACCGAATCCGATGACGAAGTGATCGGCGACCGTTCGTTCGGCTCCGATCCCGCCAAGGTCACCGAGTTCGCGGGCGCCTACGCGCAGGGGCTGCGCGACGCCGGTCTGCTTCCGGTGCTCAAGCACTTCCCGGGGCATGGGCGCGCCTCGGGTGACTCGCACGAGGGCGGCGTCGTCACGCCGCCGCTGGACGCGCTGAAGGCCGACGATCTCATTCCGTACGCCACGCTCACCACCCAGCAACCCGTTGCGGTCATGGTCGGCCACATGCAGGTGCCGGGGCTGACCGGCGACCTGCCCGCGAGCCTCAGCCCGCAGGCGTACGAACTGCTGCGGTCGGGCGGCTACGGCGGACCGGGTTTCGGCGGCATCGTGTTCACCGACGACCTGTCGAGCATGGGTGCCATCAATCAGCGCTTCGGCGTCGCCGACGCCGTGCTGAAGGCGCTGCAGGCGGGTGCCGACGTGGGGCTTTGGGTGACCACCGCCGAAGTGCCCGCGGTGCTGGACCGGCTTGAGAAGGCCGTCGCGGCAGGCGAACTCAACGAGGGTCAGGTCACCGCGTCGGTGCAGAAGCTGGCCGGATGGAAGGGACTCAGCCCGGCCTGCGGATGACGTTCAGCGGACCGCCTTCACGACGTCCAGCGTCGGATCGGAGGCGCTGATCGGGTTGCCCGCGTCGCGCAGCGCCGTCAGCAGCGCGATGACGTCGTGGCTCAGCCGTTCGCCGGGCATCACCAGCGGGATGCCCGGTGGATACGGCGTGATGGCTTCGGCCGAGATGCGCCCGGCGGCCTTGGTCAGCGGGACGGTCTCGTCGGCGGCGAAGAACGCCTCGCGCGGCGTCAGCACGGGTTCGGGCCGGACAGCGAGGACGTCGGTGGTCAGCGCGCCGTCCGATGTGGTGGCCGCGCGTCCGTAGTGATCGGCCACTTCCGCGAAACCCTTTGTCAGCCGGTCCATGTCGGCGTCGGTGTTGCCGATGGTGGTGATGCACAGCACGTGACCGGTACCCGCAAGTTCGGGCTGCACGCCATGGATGCGATTGAGCCGAGCGACGATGTCCCTGGCGTCGGCGGCCAGCCCGCGGGTGCCGATCAGCAGCTTGGTCTCGTCGAGGCGGTGCAGTCCGGTGCCCGCGCCGGCCAGGTGCGCTGGGCGCAGCACCCGCAGGCCGGGAATCGCCGCCAGGCGGTCGGCGGTGCGACGGGCCCGGTCGAGCGCCTCGTCGAGCAGCGCCCGGCCGTCGAGTGCCATCTGACGGCGGGCCAGATCGATGGACGCCATGATCGCGAAGTGCGGGCTGGTGGTCTGGATCAGCTGCAACGCCCTGCGCACGGAGGCCTCGTCGAGTTGCGCGGTGTCGACGTGCAGCACGGCGGCCTGACTCAGTCCGGACAGGATCTTGTGCACCGATTGGACGGTGGCTGCCGCGCCCGCCTGCTCGCCTGGGGTGGGCAGGTCGGGGTGGAACGCGAAGTGCGGTGAATGGGCGCCGTCGACGAGCAGTGTGGCGCCGTGGCGGCGGCACGTCTCCGCGATGGCGCCGATGTCGCCGGTGGTGCCGTAGTACGTCGGGTGCAGTAGCCACAGCGCCGACGCCCCGGTCTCGGCGAACGCCCGCTCGACGACGCCGGCGTCCAGGCCGTGGGCAACCCCGAACTCTGCGTCCCAGCGCGGCTCCAGCCAGGTCGGGCGGGCACCGACCTGAACGAGCCCTGCGAGTACCGACTTGTGTGCGTTGCGGGCCACCAGCACCCGCTCGTCGGGGCGGAGGGCCGACAGCGCCACGGCGAGGTTTCCGCCGGTGGAACCCTGCACCATGATGAAGCTCTGCGGTACGCCCCAGGCGTCGGCGATCAGCCGCTCCGCATCGAGGATCGCTCCCGTGGGGCAGTGCAGGGTGTCGGTATCTGGCAGGTTGTTGAGGTCGACGGCCGCGATGTGGTCGCGGAACCACGGGTCGAGGGTGCGGCCGCCCTTGTGCCCGGGACTGTAGAACGGCGCCTGGGCGCGCTCCACGAATGCCCGCAGTGATTCGAACAGCGGTGCGGCAGTGTGCCTTTCGGACTGCATCAGAGCGCGTAGACCCGTTGGGCGTTACCCCTGCCGATCATGTCGACGATCCGGATGGCGTCCGTCTCCGTGCAGTCGCCGGCCCGCACCCACTCGCCGAGCGTCAGCCCCATGGCGCGTCGCCACAGCACCGACCCGAGCACGTGCAGTTCCGGCGGGCCGAACGCATCCGACGAGTACAGCTGCTTGGCGAACGGCGCCGTCTCGAGCGCCTCGGCCACCAGCCCCGTCGAGCGTGTGCCGAGGTAGTTGATCGCCAGGCCGACGTCGAAGTTGACGTGGTCGAACGCCTGTGCCAGATAACCGGACTGGCGTTGGAATGGATAGCAGTGCAGCAGCAGCACCGGTACGGGAGGCATGGTCCTCAGCAGCGGAAGAAGCAGCATGGGGTCGCAGCGGTGCAGGTCTAGGTCGCGGTCACCGAACCCGACGTGGACCTGGATCGGGAGGCCGTGAGCGGCGGCCTCGTGGACGGCGAACGCGATGAGCACCGCGCTGTCGACGCGCAAAGGCCTTGGCCGGGCGGCGAGTTCGCGTGCGTGCGCCACTACGTCGGTGTCGGAGGGCCTGCTCCAGTCGATGTCGAAGCCGGTGCGGTACGCCACGATGGTCTTGGTTCCGACGACACCTGGGGAACGGGCCGCGGCTGCCAGCGCCGACCGGAAGGCGGCTGGGAAGTCCTCCGGTGCGGTGCCGTCCTCCAACAGGTCCTCCGCGGTTCGCTCGAGCCGGACGATCTCCGACGACGTACCGCCGCTGAGTTCAGCCAGTCGCTGGTGCGTGGTGATGAGGTCACCCTTGAATCCGGTGTCGACGATCCAGCGCGAGACGCCCGCGGCGGGCAGCATCAGCTCGGCCAGCTCGTCGGCGCTCAGCTCGCTACGTCGCGCCCAGTACGCGTCGGCCTCGGCCAGCGCGTCGAGGCCAAGCAGGGGCGCGCACCACCGGCGGATGGAAAGCCCCAGCGGAGAGTCGAATTGGGACATCCACGGCGGCACCGGGTCCGTCGAGCCCTCGTTGATGGAGGCTTCGAACGTGGCCCG
>Ga0070668_100003356_pt1 | contig 11808 bp, 7 predicted proteins | sample KBSS43metaG_FD_64661 | JGI IMG/M metagenome (GOLD analysis project Ga0070668, IMG submission 64661) | Switchgrass rhizosphere microbial communities from Kellogg Biological Station, Michigan, USA - KBS S4-3 metaG | ecosystem: Host-associated > Plants > Roots > Rhizosphere > Soil ... | reverse complement strand
ATGCGCCAAGTCGGCATCATGGCGGCACAGGTCGTCGAGCGACCGCAATATCGACGTGGGAAGACGTTGGATCTACGGGTCACAGCCTAGGAAATTAGGGGCTACACCCGGATAGGACAACAGGAAGGCTATGGGTGGCGCCAAGTCGGATTTCACGAGAATGCTGACGAGCCGGCCGCCGCGCCGTTTGCCTGCCAGCGGGAGTCGAACGGTCGGCGCTTGGTGGCGGGCCACCGTTGAGGCGCACACCTCCCGGGACGCCGTGCGTGAACACGGCTATGGCGTCACCTATCGGGAGTTGGACGATCGCTCCGCGCGCCTAGCGTGCGGGCTCCTCTCTCTGGGACTGGGTAAAGGCGCACGCGTCGGCCTACTGTTTCCCAACGGCTCCGACTGGATCGCAAGCTGGCTTGCAGTTTCGCGTATCGGAGGTATCGCCGTCTGTCTGAGCACCTTTTTCTCACCGCGCGAGCTGGCCGACGCCCTGCAGCGAGCCGATGTCGCCGTCTTGCTGGCCGCCGACCGGTACCTTCGCCACGACTATCTGGAACGTCTGGAAGGGTCCCTTCCCGAGTTGCGCGGCGCGGACGGGCAAGATCCGCTGGTATTGTTGGGCGCACCCTATCTGCGAAGCATTTGGACAAGTGGCGTTATGCGGCCGTCCTGGAGCCGTGGATCGCTGCTAGACCTTGAGGCGATGGGCGAACGCTCGCGATTTCGCGCGGAAGCCCTTCTGCCCAGCGTGGAGCGGGCGAGCGCGGCGGCCGATTTGGCGATCATGATCTTCACGTCGGGAAGCACCGCGACCCCGAAAGCGGTGGCGCACACAAACGGGGTTTTGACCGACAAGATCCTTTACATGGCCGAGACCAACTCGATTATCCCGTTCGACACCGAACCGGGCGACCGTCTGCTGATCGTTTCGCCGCTCTTCTGGGTCGGCGGCCTACTTCGTATGGGCGGGGCGCTCTCGGCCGGCGCGACGGTAGTCTGCGAGGATGACCACTCCGTCGCCGCCCTTGCAGAGCGAATCCGTTCGGAAAGGGTCACTCACGTGAGCCGGTGGGGGCCCGTGGAGCAAGCGCTGGAGGAAGCCGGTTGCAACTCTGACGAGCTCGACAGCTTTAAGCCACAGACGGTGACGCAGCTGCCGTACATGCGGGCCGGGCGCGGCATTCCATCCGGACGCTTTCCCAATTCTCTTGGCATGACGGAAACCATGGGACCACACAGTGGGCAGGTTTCGGGTGGCCTGCTGCCCGAAGGAAAAGATGGCTCTTTCGGACCCGCGCTGCCTGGTATGGAGTTCAAGATCGTCGACCCGCTAACGCGCGAAGCGGCTCCGAGCGGCGCGATGGGCGAATTGCTAGTCCGCGGGCGATGGTTGATGGACGGCTTTTACAAATGTGACCGGAACGAGGTCTTTGAGATTGATGGTTTCTACGCCACGGGCGACAACTGTAGCCTAGACGACGATGGGCATCTTTACTTTCACGGCCGCCTCGGCGGGATGATCAAGACCTCTGGAGCGAACGTGTCTCCCGAGGAAGTCGAAACGGTGATCCGCAGCCATCCGGATATCCTTGAAGTCGCCGTGTTCGGCATCCCTCACCCCACGATGGACGAAATGGTTGCGGCGGTGGTCGCCAAGCGGCCGTTGACCGACCTCGACGAACCTGAACTGCAGCAGTTCCTCAGGTCCCAGCTATCAAGCTTCAAAGTGCCAAAGCGGATCGTCTTCATGGCCCAGGAGGATCTTCCCAGGACAGCCAGTCAGAAGATCCGCAAGGCGGCGTTGGTGGAATTGGTCGTGGCGAGAAGCAGCGGACATGTGGATAGAGCGCAGCCGTAGCGATAAGGCCGAGGGTGGGGGCACTGTCAGCGCAAACTTGCGACCGATGGCTGTGGGCTCTATCGGCCGGCCTCATGGCCAAGTCTGACAATCCGTTCCCCCCGGTTCGACTCCTCGCCCGTGGTGATCCATCTCGTGGCGATGCTCTACGTCCGCCACCCGCTGTCGCTGCGGAACGTGGAGGATCTCGCCTTCGAGCGTGGCATCGACATCCGCCACGAGACGGTTCGGAAGTGGGTGGGGCGTTTTGGGCCGATGTTCGCTTCGAGGATCCGCAAGCGGCGGGTTCAATCGATGCGCCAGCACACCCTTTGGCGATGGCATCTAGATGAGGTTTACGTTCGGGTTCAGGGGGAGATGCGCTACCTCTGGCGGGCGGTCGACCACGAAGGCGAAGTGCTGGAGTCCTTCGTCACCCCTTCAATCAGGAGCGCAGCCTCGTCAGCCGGGAGCTCAATCGAGACCGACGCTCGGCGGCCCTGGCCGAGTGGCAGACCCTCGCGGCCTAGGCTGTGACCTCCCCCACCCTCACTGCGCCACCTGGAGACAAGTTCTCGTTCGCCTGAGCACCCCCGGAAGCTCAGGGTGAAGCGGAACTACAGCCACACGCCGTAGCGCATCACGCCGGGCGGGAACCGATGCCGCGAGTGGGACACTGGTATCACGGTCGGCTCCAATGCGGTTCTGGCCCAAAGTGGGGACTTTTTATCGTTCGCCTGACAGCGCCAGCGCGACAGCGCGCGCGGCGCCTCAGCGCCGGTTGGACAGAAGATCGCGCAGCTCAGGAAGGGCGGGCTTCATCGACGAGGTGCGGGGAAAGTCGTCGACGAACTTGAAGCGAACCGGCACCTGATAAGGAGTCAGGCGCTCGCGCAGGAAGCTCACGAGTTCGGGCTCCGGCGGCGCCTGATGGCCGGCGGCGAGGATGATGGCGGCGGCCGGAACCTCGCCAAGCCGGGGATCCTGGATCCCGACCACAGCGGCCTCGCGCACCGCCGGATGCGCCTCCAGCGCCTTCACGACGTCCTCGGGATGGACCTTGAATCCGCCGCGGATGATGGCGCTGTCCGCGCGGCCCTTGATCCAAAGAAAGTTCTCTTCGTCCAGCACCGCCAGGTCGGTGGTGCGGAGCCAGGCGTCCGGGTTCGTCAGTTGCCTTGACCGCAGTTCCAGGACGCCCATCTCGCCGAACGGGAGGGGCTCTCCGGTAGCGGGGTCCACCACGCGGCCCTCGGCCCCCCGCTGCAGCCGCCCCACCGAACCCCGCTTGCGGGCGTAATGCTCGCGGAAGTCGGCCAGGCTCCAATTCGCCACGCCGCCTGAGAACTCGGTGGCCCCGTAATTGGCGAGCACCGGCAGGTCGTATCGGTCGAGAAAGGCCTGGATCAGGGCGTCGCCCACCGGGGCGGTGCCGCTGGCCAAGCCCGTGAGGCTGCTCAAGTCTTCCTTTGGGATGTTGGCCTCCAGGATCATCCGCAAGCCCGTAGGCGGTACGCTGGCCATCTTGGGCCGATGGCGCACCACCGCGTCGCGCCACTCCGGCACGTTGAACCGCTCGATGAGGCAGTTCTGTCGCCCCGAAGCGATGGCGGTGAGGGCGCGCGAGATGCCGCTGATGTGTGACAGCGGCGCCGGGAGGATCTGTACGCCCCGCCGCAGCTTCGGCGGTGCGCCAGCTTCCTGGCCGGCCTCGACCGTCGAGCCGATGCTGTGTTGGAACGAGGATCGCGAGAGCGGGATACGCTTGGGCTTGCCGGTCGTGCCGCTGGTCAGCATCTCGATCACGACCCCGGGCGCGGCGCGCCTCAGATCCGGCCCTTCCGCCTCTTCCAGCCCTTCCACGAACTGCACGGGCGCACCATCCTCGCCCATCACGATCCCGGCCGCGCCAATGGATCGGACGGCCTCGCGGACGCCGGCGCGCTCCCACTGTGAAGCTTCGGCGACCACGACGGGCGCCTGCAGCTCCACGAGATCCACACAGATCGTGGCGTCCGGATAGGCGGGATTGACGATCACCAGGCAGCGGTCGGTAGCTTGCAGCGCACAGAGGGCGGCGAAGGCCTCGAAGCGGTTGTTCATGAATACGGCCACGCGGGCGTCCGGACCAAGGCCCAGCCTGTTCAGCAACCTGTCGAGCCCTTCAACGCGGGCGGAGATCTCGCCGAATGTCCGCCATTGTCCTTTCGCCTCGACCGCGGGCGCCGCCGGGTCGAGCGCCAGGACGCCTCTGATCAAATCACGCACGACACTCATCGATATTTGGCCTCGTTCCATCCGCGCCTGGCTCATCCGCGGTCAGCGCCCCGCCGCTTTTGCGAGGGGCTCGATGCGGTGACTTCCATCCCGGCAGGATCGCCCACCTCGCGCCATTTGGCCATGATTACGACGGCGCAGGCTGCGCACCGCGCAGGCAGGTGATGCGCGCGCCGCCGCCGACCTCAAGGTCGCCGCGCACATGGAAGCCCGATCGGCCAAGGCGCTGGAGGAAAGGCTCACACAGGTTCCGTTGCCGGCGCTGGCCGGCGCTCGTTCGCGCGTGAGCGCCCTGGAGACCCTACAGCGTCAATGTGAAGCCCCCGTCAGGCGTAAGCGTCGTCCCGGTGATGTAGCTCGCCTCGTCCGAGCAAAGGAACAGGATGGTCTGGGCGATCTCTTCGGGCCGTCCGAGACGTCTCAGGTGGACGCTCTCGAGGCTGGCCTCGTACCTCGGGCCGATCGCCGAGCGGAGGCGATCGTGCATGGGCGTGTCGATATAGCCTGGGCAGATGATGTTGACCCTGATGCCCTGCGGCCCGAGTTCGGCCGAGACGCTGGTGGTCAGCCCGATCAGCGCGTGCTTGGCCGTGGCGTAAGCGGCGGCGTACGGCGCGCCGAAAAAGGACAGGACCGAGCCGACGTTGACGATCGCCCCGCCCCGGCCGCTGGCGAGCATGGCGCGCGCCTCGTGCTGGAGACACCGGTAGGTCCCCTTCACATTGGTGTTCATCGCCTGGTCCCAGACTTCCTCCTTCAGGTCGACAATGCCGGCGAGCTCACCCTCCCAGCCGGCGTTGTTCACCGCGTAATCCAGGCGCCCGAAGGTCTCCACGGTATGCGCGACCAGGGCTTCGATATCTTCCGCGCGCGAAATATCCGTCACCTTTGCGCTCGCCGCGCCGCCGGCCGCCTCGATCTCCTTCGCGAGGCTCGCCAGTTCGTCGGCGCGCCGGGCCGCGATCACGACCTTTGCGCCGCGGCTTGCGAAGGCCTTGGCCGTGGCGCGGCCGATCCCGCTGCTGGCGCCCGTGATCAGAGCGACCTTCTGGCTCATGTCCGTCATGGTCTTCCCCGCTGAACTATTCCGGCGCTTGGGCCTGAAGCAGCCGGTCGCCGCCGCGCGTGCGTCGCAGCCCGCGGATATCGAATCCGCCGTCGGTCTTGATGACCGCGCCGGTGATCATCTTCCCGTCCCTGCGCGAGGCCAGCAGCACATAGGCCCCTGCGTGGTCGTCCGGATTCGAGTGCAGCGCGAGTGGCGTCAGGTCTTCGATCCACTTGTCCAGTTCGACCTCGCTCGCGGCCAGCGGCTTTACGCCGAATACGGCAGGGGTGTGGAGGCTCGTCCGCGTCACGCCGGGCGCGACGCCGTTGACGCGGATCGCGGGCGCGAGCTCGTGCGCCAGCTGCCGCATCACGCCATGGGCCGCGTGCTTGCTCGCCACATAGAGGACGCCGCCGCCGTCCGGATAGATCGACGACCCCGACAGCGTCATGACGATGCAGCCGCGGGTCTTCAGCAGTTCCGGCAGCGCGGCCTTCGCGCCCAGCAGGACCGCCTTCACATTGACCCCGAAGAGGAGCTCATAGCCCTCGACCAGCTGGGCGGTGGTGAGGTCGGCGAATTCCGCAAAGCCGTCGAAGATCCCGGCGTTGGGGACGAATATGTCGAGCTTGCCAAAGGCGCGGACAGTCTCGCCGACCGCCTTCTCGTTGCCTTCCACGGTCGTCAGATCCGCCTCGATGGTCGTGACGTCGGCGCCGAAGCCGACGCTGCCGGTCCAGGGCGACAGGCGCGGAAGCTTCAGGTTCAGGTCCCGTTGGTTGATCAACCGGTCGCCGGTAAGGTCGAATTTGATCTTCTTGTATTCGCCGTTGGTATAGCCGAGCGAGGCGAAGACCACGAGGTTCGGCGTCACCAGGAACTGGATATCCGATTCCACCCCCCACACGGTCGCGTCGGCGGTGTTCCGGACCAGGGTGACGGTGTTGAACTGCGGGTCGGGGGGGATGATGCTCCGCTGCAAATCCTTGATCTTGTTGTAGAAGACCGCGTTGTTGAACCGCAGGCGGCGGTCCAGGAACTGGGACTTGTCGCCGATCTCGAACGAGCTTTGCACCTCGTCCTCGAACGGACCCGGCGGGATGGTCAGCGAGCCGCTGCGCACGTTGTAGCCGCCACCGCGGAAGCCCCGGGTCCAGAAGCCGTAGATCAAGGTCCCGTCGATCGGCCGCCATTCGAAACCCACCTTCGGGGTCCAGCCTCGCCAGCTGTTCTGGTCGACGAAGTCGAAGTTGCAGCGCCTGGCCATGATATCGCAGGATCCCGTCGGAATGACGTCCACCGCCCGCCCGCGCGCGGCGGCGCCGGTCAAGGTGTTGATTGGCTGCGTCGCAACGCGGACCTTCTTCTTCTCGTAGGAATAACGCAGGCCCGTGTTGACGGTGAAGGTGTCGCTCACCTTGAAGTCGACCGCCGAGAACCAGGCGTAGGCGTCGGAATCCTGGATGCCGCCGGAGTAGACGAAAAGCGATCCGGCGACGCCCCGGCGATTATCCTGATAGTTGATCTGCTGCGCGAAATAATAGACGCCGGTCGTCACATTCACCCGGTCGAAGAAGGCGCCGGCGTACCGCAGTTCGTTGCTGTACTGCTCCTGATCCACATAGGTGAAGGCCTCGCTCACGTCGGCCGGACCAGCGTCGCCGTCGAACCTCGCGCCCTGCTTGAAGTGGCGGTAGCCGGCGATGTTGGTGATCTTGCCGTCGCCGAAACCGACGTCCAGGTCGCCCTGGCCGACCACCTGGGTCCACCGGGAGTGGTTATATGCGGGCCCATTCTGCGAAAATCCGAAACTGTGCCGGCTGAAGAACAGGTGATTCTGGCCCGCCGCGCCGTCGCCGTCCTGCTTTCCGTACTCCGCCCTGAGGATCAGGTTGAGCGTGTCCGTCGGCTGGAATTCGATGGCCGGCCGGATCAGGTAAGTCTTCTGCTTGCCGAATTCCTTGTTGTTGAAGCTGTTCCGGAAATAACCCTCGTCCTTGTTGAGGTAGGCGGCGAGCTTGACCCTGACCATGTCGTTAATCGGGCCTGAGACCCCGCCGCTCGCGGTCCAGCTCGGCCCGGTTTCCACGCCGAACTTGGCATTTGCCGTGAAGGTCTTGCTGGGACGCTTGGTGCTGATGAGAACCGCGCCGCCGGTGACGTTCTTGCCGAACAGCAGCCCTTGCGGACCGCGCAGGACCTCGATCTGCTCAAGGTCGAACGTGTCCATCAGCGCGCCAGCGTTGATGCCGAGGTACATCCCATCCACGAACACGCCGACCGATGGCTCCAGCGTCGGGATGGAGGCATTGACCCCCAGGCCTCGAATTGAGAAGTTCGCCGTCCCCTTGAAGGTGCCTCCGGCGTCCATGCTCACGTTGGGCAGGCCGTAGCCGAGGCCCGCGAGGTCGCGGACGTGCTTGGCCTCAAGCTGTTCGGAGCCCAACGCGGTGACGGCCAACGGCACGTTCTGGACGCTCTCCGCCGCGCCTCTCTTGCGCGCGGTGACGACCACCTCATCCATCAGCGCCGCCGCGCCGCCCTCCGCGTGGGCGGTGACAGGGACCATCGGAAGCGCTGCTGATAAGGCTGCGGCGGATACTGCCGACTTGAATAGGTTCATCTCTGCTTTTCCCCCGGGCGGGTGCGCCTGAATCTGACTGGCCGAGCGCTGCGGACAGCTATGTCGCGCCAAGCTCTGGATAGGCGGCTTGGTCACGGCGTGCTGAACTCGCGAACGTCTGTGGCTCCGGCGATCAACATGTCAGGTGGGCTTACGCTGTCACCGGCAGCCGGGCAGGTGGTCAGGGCGACCTGTCGCAAATCTGCGACAGGTTCGACATCCAACCGATTGTACGTATATGATACATATATGGTCAGACGCGCTGTCAGTGCAGCGCGCTCCGGCCCTTCTTGAGCTGTGGACCAGTGGACGCACGTGAACGGTCGTCACCACGCTGAGGCAGTCTACGCTATCGTCAGCGACCGTTCGGCCGCTGCACGTTCGGCGATCGCGGCCTCGTGGATCCGTTCGGTGACGCAGTATGGCCTGAATCCCGAAGAGTTCCGGGAGCCGGAGCGGCTCGAGCAGCACCATCTCGACGAGGCTCGCGAACGCCTGGCGCAGCTTAGGCTCGCGGCGGAACCCACGCTCGACCGCCTGTTCAGGGCGGTCGGCCATGGCGGGGCCTGCGTCCTCATCGCCGACACCAACGGCGTGCCGATCGAGCAGCGCAGCGCGGCGGCCGACGACGACGGCTTCTATCGCGCGGGCCTGTGGAACGGCGCGGTCTGGCACGAGGCCCAACAGGGCACCAACGGCATCGGCACGGCGCTGGCCGAGGGCCGGGTGCTCACCGTCCATCGCAACCAGCACTTCTTCACGCGCAATATCGGGCTGAGCTGCACCGCCGCCCCCCTCTACGACCACGAGGGCCAGCTTGTCGGCGTGCTGGACGTCTCGTCCTGCCGGGACGATCTGGATGCGTCCGCCGCAACGGTGTTCGCGATGACCATCGCGGAAGCGGCGCGCCGGGTCGAGCTTGCCCAGTTCCGGCACGCCTACTTGGGTGCGCGCTTCGTGCTTAGTCCAGACGCCGACCAGGAGCCCGGAGTCGTGCTGGCGGTCGATCGCGACGACCTGGTGATCGGAGCGACGCGCGCGGCGCGACGGCTCTATGGGATCTCTTCGGACCGGATCCGCGCTGGGCTGCCGGCCAGCTTGATCCTCAACGAGCAGGACGAGGCTGCAGAAGACCTTGCGGCCGCCGAACGGAGCGTTGTCCATCGCGCGTTGGCCCGCGCCGGCGGCAACGTCTCGCATGCCGCCCGCAGCCTGGGCATGAGCCGGGCGACGCTGCACCGAAAGCTCCGACGCCTGCAGATACGCACGCCCGGTTGAACTTCCAACCTGTCGCAGATCTGCGACAGGCCGCCGGGGTCATTCGCCGACCCGGCGGTGACAGGCCGGCTCCGACCGTCATCCTGACCGCAAGCGCCGCAGACGCTCGCGAGATGCAGGAGGAAACCATGACCAAGCCGCACATCGGCCGCACCAGCAAACCACCCTTCAAGGCCCGCTACGGCAACTTCATCGGCGGCGCCTGGGTCGAACCCAGGTCGGGACGATATTTCGAGAATACGTCGCCGGTTAACGGCCAGCCGCTCTGTGAGGTCGCCAGGTCGGAGGCCGGCGATGTCGAGGCCGCTCTGGACGCCGCCCACGCCGCCAAGGACGCCTGGGGCCGCACGAGCCCCACCGAGCGGGCGGTGGTCCTGAACGCCATCGCGCAACGCATGCAGGACAACCTGGGCCTGCTCGCGGCCGCCGAGACTTGGGACAATGGCAAGCCGATCCGGGAGACCATGGCGGCGGACCTGCCGCTGGCCATCGACCATTTTCGCTACTTCGCCGGCTGCATCCGGGCGCAGGAAGGCGGCATATCCCAGATCGACGACGACACCGTCGCCTACCACTTCCACGAGCCGCTGGGTGTCGTGGGACAGATCATCCCCTGGAACTTCCCGCTGCTCATGGCCTGCTGGAAGCTGGCGCCAGCGCTCGCGGCCGGAAACTGCGTGGTCATCAAGCCCGCCGAGCAGACGCCGGCCTCCATCCTCTTGTGGGCGGAGCTGATCGGCGATCTCCTGCCGGCCGGTGTGCTCAACATCGTCAACGGCTTCGGCCTGGAGGCGGGCAAGCCCCTGGCCTCGAGCCCGCGGATCGCCAAGATCGCCTTCACCGGGGAGACCACGACGGGGCGGCTGATCATGCAGTACGCCAGCCAGAACCTCATTCCGGTGACCCTGGAGCTCGGCGGCAAGTCGCCGAACATCTTCTTTCAGGACGTCATGGCTGAGGATGACGACTTCCTCGACAAGGCGATCGAAGGCTTCGTGATGTTCGCCCTCAACCAGGGCGAGGTCTGCACCTGCCCGAGCCGCGCCCTCATCCACGAATCCATCTACGATCGCTTCATGGAGCGCGCGCTCAAGCGCGTCGGCGAGATCGTGCAGGGCGACCCGCTGGACCCCGCCACCATGATCGGCGCGCAGGCCTCCAGCGAGCAGCTCGAGAAAATCCTCAGCTATTTCGACATCGGGCGTCAGGAGGGCGCGGAGGTGCTGGCCGGCGGGGCGCGCAACGAGCTGCCGGGCGACCTGGCAGGAGGCTACTACGTCCAGCCCACGGTCTTCCGCGGCCACAACCGCATGCGGATCTTCCAGGAAGAGATCTTCGGCCCCGTGGTGTCGGTGACGACCTTCAGGGACGACGAGGAGGCGCTGGCCATCGCCAACGACACGCTCTACGGCCTGGGAGCCGGCGTCTGGAGCCGCGATGCGAACCGCTGCTACCGCTTCGGCCGGGCCATCCAGGCCGGGCGCGTCTGGACCAACTGCTACCACGCCTATCCGGCCCACGCGGCCTTCGGCGGCTACAAGCAGTCGGGCATCGGCCGCGAGAACCATGGCATGATGCTGAACCACTACCAGCAGACCAAGAACATGCTGGTCAGCTACAGCCCCAAGAAGCTCGGCTTCTTCTGATCCCGTTCACTCAGCTCGGGAGGCGCCCCCTCGCCTCCCGAGCGCTTTTTCCGATGCCCATGACTTCCATCGCACCGCCGCGTGTCACTGCAACCGCTCAGGCCGTCGACCTGATTGTCCACCTGCGCGGCCGCTACGGGCCGATCCTCTTTCACCAGTCGGGCGGGTGCTGCGACGGCTCCTCCCCCATGTGCTTTCCGCAAGGCGAGTTCATTGTCGGCGACAGCGATGTCCTGCTGGGCGAGGTGGAAAGCGCGCCGGTCTATATCAGCGCCCCCCAGTTCGCCGCGTGGCGCCACACCCAGCTCATCCTGGACGTCGTCGCTGGCCGCGGCGGCATGTTCTCCCTCGAGAACGGGACCGAGATGCGATTTCTGACCCGCTCCCGCGCCTTTTCGCCCGACGAGATGGAAAGACTCGAACACTCCTCGAACTCAGATCGCTAGAGCCGCCAGATGGAGACATGAGCGTCAGCCCCAGCTTGTTGCAGACCGCACCCGCTACGACGCCCCGCACCGGTCGCCAGTACGTCGCCGCGGCGCCCATGGCGCATCCCAGGCCTCCGCAGCGTCCACCGCACGGCGCATCGGGCGTAGGCCGGCTATGAAGGCGCCGACCGCGAGCGGCGTGAACATGGCGAACGTGACCGCCATCGCCAGGCCGATGTCGCCACGGCCGCCGCCGATCACGAAGTCGGAGATGCCCGCCACGATCGAAGGGCCCAGACCGAAACCCAGGATGTTGTAGACGAAGAGGAACAGGGCGGAGACCTGTCCGCGGTACTCGTTGGGGGTGGTGATCTGCAGGGCCGCCGCCGCGACCGCGATGAAGGGCGAAATCACCTTGACCACGCTCATGCACGCGATCGCCAGCGGCAAGGTCGGGACGAGCATGGCCCCGACGCCGGCGACCCCGCATAGCGCCGCGCCCACAGCGTAGTATCGCAGGTGCGCGTCTTTCAGGCCGCGGCGGAACAACCGATCGACGATGAATCCGCTGCCCAGCATCCCCGCCACGCCGCAGACCAGCGAGAGGCCGCCCAGCGTGAAGCCGGTTTCGGCGGCGCTGAGGCCGTATTTCCGCATCAGGAACGTGGGGGTCCAGG
>Ga0070668_100003349_pt1 | contig 11818 bp, 9 predicted proteins | sample KBSS43metaG_FD_64661 | JGI IMG/M metagenome (GOLD analysis project Ga0070668, IMG submission 64661) | Switchgrass rhizosphere microbial communities from Kellogg Biological Station, Michigan, USA - KBS S4-3 metaG | ecosystem: Host-associated > Plants > Roots > Rhizosphere > Soil ... | reverse complement strand
TCGATGACCGTGGTCGGGTCGGTGATGGTGCAGCCGCCGCCACAGACCGCCACCGCCAGGTTCTTGTCCTTGATCTCGGTGTCGTTGTAGCTGCTGCCGAAGGTCAGCAGCACGTTGTCGGCCAGGTAGGCTTCCAGGTCCAGCTCCACGCCCTGGCCGATGGTCTTGTCGGCGTTGAGCAGGGTAGCGGTGTTGTTGCCGCCGCCGACGGCGATCAGCTGCTGGCCGTCCACGTCATAGCGGAACACACTGAAACCGAGGCGTGCGCGACGCTCGAACAGGTCGGCCTTGATGCCGGCCTCGTACGAAATCACCTTCTCCGAATCGGCCTGCGACAGGCCCGGTGCGAACGCCAGGCGGCCCTGGATCGACGGTGCACGGAAGCCCTTGGCCACGCGTGCATAGGCATTGACGTTGTCAGTCAGCTTGTACACGCCGCTGACATCCCAGCTGACGTCGTTGACGTCGGTGTTGGCCAGGTACGGGCCGCTGACCGGCGTACCGCCCGGCGTCTGCTGCAACACGCTGGCGCTGAAGTCCTTCTTGTCCTGGGTGTAGCGCACGCCGGCACGCAGCTTGAAGCGGTCGGTGACATCGAAGTCGCCCGAAGCGAACACCGCCCATGCCTTGTTGCGCTGCTGCTGCACGACGTGGCCGGTCTGCGGGTTGCCCGGGGTCAGCGAGTCGTAGTTGAAGTTGTTGATGGTGACGTCTTCATCGAAGTAGAAGACGCCGGCCTGCCAATCGAAGCGGCCCCATTCGTTGGATTCCACGCGGAATTCCTGGGTCCACTGGCGGTGGTGCGGCAGGCCGTCGGCCGACTCGGACGGGAACGGAATCAGGCCCGGGCCGGAGTTGCCCGCGCCGAGGAACGCCGCACCATAGCCACCGTCGATGTCGCCGCGGTTGAGCGATTCGGCGGTCTCGTAGCCGGTGATCGAATGCAGGGTCACCGAACCGAGGTTCCACTGCAGGCGCGCGCTGCCGCCCCAGGTTTCCAGGTCGGAGAAATTGACGCCGTCGTTGGCGACCTTGTCGCGGTCGAAGTTCTCGACCAGCGCGTTGCCGCCCTTCTCGATGATGTTGGCGCGGAACAGGCGCGCGGTGCCGTTGAGCTTGCGCTTGTGCAGGTTGAACAGCGCTTCGAAGTCATCGCCTTCGTACAGGAACTGCACGCGGCCGGCGGCTTCGTCATAGCCTTCAAAACCACTGTTGGGCGCACCGGCACGGGTGTTGTCGACCCAGTCGTCACGACGCTGGTAGATGGCCGACACGCGTGCGGACCAGCGGTCGGTCAGCGGGCCGCCGTAGGCGCCCTGCACGTTCCAGCTGTTGTAGCTGCCATAGCCCACGCGCACGTAGCCATCGGCATCCTGCGACGGCCGCGCCGAATCGAACTTGACCACGCCAGCCGGGGTGTTGCGCCCGAACAGGGTGCCCTGCGGGCCGCGCAGCACTTCCACGCCGGCCAGGTCGAACAGCGGGAAGCCCTTCAGCAGCGGGCTTTCCTGCACCACATCGTCGTACACCAGCGAGACCGGCTGCGATGCATTGAGGTCGAAATCGGTATTGCCCAGGCCGCGGATGTAGAAGCGCGGGAAGGCACGGCCGTAGGACGACTCGATGTTGAGGCTCGGCACGCGCGCAGCAAGGAAGCGGATGTCATCGCCCGCCGAACCGAGCACGTCGAGCTTTTCGCCCTGGATCGCGCTGATCGCAACCGGCACGTCCTTGGCGTTCTCGACACGACGCTGTGCAGTCACCTGCAGCGCATCGAGGGCGACCGGATCCTTGGCGGCGGGGGTTTCCTGGGCGGCTGCTACCAGCGGCAGCAGGGCGGAAAGAGCGACAACGAGCGGGCGCGCGACCGGAGAGCGGCCACGGGAAGTACGGGTCGGAGACATGGCGGTAGGCTGTGTTTGGAGGGGTGGTAAAACGGCGCTACCAGATAATTGTTGCAATACAGCACCTCCCTCGCAAATGCCGATCGTTCATGGCCGCCTCGCGCGCCGCCGGACGCTGCCGCTAGACTCCGGGTTTTTCCCCGCAACGGACCTGCTGCGATGACCCAGTGGTACTTCCATGCTCCCGGCCAGGCCGACCGTGTCGGTCCGTTCGACGAGGAGGCTGCGCGCCGCTTCGCCCAGGCCAATCCGCGCGCGCTGGCCTGGTGCCAGGGCATGACAGGGTGGACACCGGTGTCCGAAATCGCCGCCCTGCAGCAGGCCGGCACCGGCGCCGCGGCGCCGCCGCCGATGCCTGCAATCCCCCCTGCAGTCGCGACAGCGTCAACCGGTGGCCGCGCCGACCGCATCGACTTCCGCATCGTCGGCCATGAAATGCAGTTCGTGGAAATCGAGCTGGATCCCGGCGAAGGTGCGGTGGCTGAGGCCGGCGCGCTGATGTTCAAGGACGCCTCGGTGCAGATGGACACCGTCTTCGGCGGCGGCGCGCGCGGTAGCCAGGGCGGCGGTTTCATGGACAAGGTGATGGCGGCCGGCAAGCGCGTGCTGACCGGTGAGAGCCTGTTTGCCACCGTCTACACGCAGACTGGCCAGGGCCGCGGCAAGGTCGCTTTCGCCGCGCCCTATCCCGGCACCGTGCTGGCGATGAAGCTGGACCAGCACGGCGGGCGCCTGATCTGCCAGAAGGACAGCTTCCTGGCGGGCGCGCGCGGCGTGCAGATCGGCGTGCAGTTCCAGCGCAAGATCATGACCGGCCTGTTCGGCGGCGAGGGTTTCATCATGCAGAAGCTTGAAGGCGATGGCTGGGTGTTCATCCATGCCGGCGGCTGCGTGGTCGAGCGTGAGCTGGCCGCCGGCGAACGCCTGGACGTCGATACCGGCTGCATCGTCGCCTACCACCCGACCGTGGACATGGACGTGCGCCGGGTCAAAGGCATCCGAAGCGTGCTGTTCGGCGGCGAAGGCGTGTTCCTGGCCACGCTGACCGGGCCGGGCAAGGTCTGGCTGCAGTCGCTGCCGTTCTCGCGCCTGGCCGGCCGCATGTGGATGGCCGCGCCGCAGGGCGGCGGCAAGAGCCGCGGCGAGAGTTCGCTGCTGGGCTGAGTGCCCCGGAGGCTGGACGGCGGGCAGTGCCGGCCGCTGGCCGGCAACCCGACATTCCACGCATCCCGGCGGTTGCCGGCCAGCGGCCGGCACTACCCAGTCGGCGGCAGGTGATTTCATGAATGGGGAATCCCCCCACCCTGCCCGCTCCGCCACGCCTTCGGTATGCTGGCGCCCTTTCCTGAATCCGGCGCCGCGAGCGCACTGCCGATGAGCCTGTTCCGCCCCCGCGTGCTGCTGTCCGTCGCCCTGATTGGCCTGCTGGCCGGTTGTGGTGGTGAAGAGGTCCGCCCCACCCCGCCCGCGCAGCCCACCGTGGTTCCGCAGGCCAAGCCGGTGAAGATCGGCATCGCGCTCGGCGGCGGCGCGGCCAAGGGCTTTGCGCACATCGGCGTGATCAAGATGCTCGAGGCCAACGGCTTCGAACCGGTGGTGGTGTCCGGCACCAGTGCCGGCAGCGTGGTCGGCGCCCTGTATGCCAGCGGCATGGACGCCTTCCAGATGCAGAGCAAGGCGGTGGCGCTGGATGAAGCCAGCATCCGCGACGTGCGCCTGTTCTCCGGTGGCCTGGTGCAGGGCCAGAAGCTGCAGGACTACGTCAACGAACAGGTGGCCAACCGCCCGGCCGAGCGCCTGAAGAAGCCGTTCGCCGCCGTCGCCACCCAGCTGGAGACCGGCGAGCGTTCGATCTTCGTGCGCGGCAACGTCGGCCAGGCGGTGCGTGCTTCCAGCAGCATCCCGGGCGTGTTCGAGCCGGTGAAGATCGGTGGCCGCAATTACATCGACGGCGGCGTGGTCAGCCCGGTGCCGGTGGACGCCGCGCGCCAGCTCGGCGCCGAGTTCGTGATCGCCGTGGACATCTCCAGCAAGGCCAGCGGCAAGGCGCCGACCGGCATGCTCGGCATCGTCAACCAGTCGATCTCGATCATGGGCCAGCGCCTGGGCGAGCAGGAACTGGCACGCGCGGACATCGTGATCCGGCCGAAGGTGCTGGAAATCGGCGCCGCCGATTTCAGCCAGCGTGGCACCGCCATCCTGGAAGGCGAGAAGGCCGCGATGGCGGCGATGCCGCAGATCCGCGCCAAGATCCAGCAGCTGCAGAAGGCCCGCGCCGCCGCATTGGCACCGGCACCGGTGGCTGCACCGAAGTGCGACGAGCCTTCGCGCCTGGGCAAGCTGATGGGCCGCAAGGAAAAGTGCTGAAGCACGCCGCTTGAACGGCCGTCGCGGTCAGCGCCGCGGCGGTGGGTAGCCACTGGCCAGGCGTCGCTGCCGGCGCCGCTCATCGACCGCCCGGTCATGCCGCTGTGCGCTCAGCTGCAACTGCTCCATCGCGTCCCCCGGCAGCCACAGCTGCTGCTGGGCACGGGTGATCGCCACGTAGGCTGCGCGCACCGGGCTGTGCAGCGCGCGCGCATCATGGCCGCTGTCGAAGCAGCACGGCGCCATGGACACCGTGGCGAACTGCAGGTTCTTGGCATGCTGGGCCAGGCACAGCACGATGCTGGCCTCGACCGCATCGACCAGCTGCCCGAGCAGGCGCTGCAACGCCGCAGCATCGAAGCCACCGGCAAACAGCGCGGGAATGTCCGCCTGTCCACGCTTGGCGCAGACCTGCACGAAGCTTTCCCAGCGTTGTCCGGGGCCGCCCGCGGCGGCGCTGCGCCATGCGTCGATCGGGCCATCCACCTCTTTCAACAGCGCCTGCCGCGACGCCGGATGCAGATGCACGCGTGCGCCGCGGGCGACCAGCTCGTTGGCTTCCAGCAGCATCCGCCACAGGCTGCCGTACACGCGTGCGCCGGTGCTGGGTACCACCGACCAGTCGTCATAGCGGCGCAGGCCGGTGGCGCGGTCGCTGGCCCCCATGAACGGTGCCGGCTCGCCGAGATCGTCCAGCGCCAGCGACTGGTTGACCAGCGCATCGACCTGGCGCCCCTGGCGCACCGACTGGTGCATCTCCAGCGTTTTCGCCGATGACCAGCGCTGTGCGCGTCCGCTCAGCCGTTGATGCGGATCGCCCAGGCTGACCACGCCGGGCGCGTGGGTAGCCAGCAGCTGTTTCCATGCCGGGCTGAGATCGTGCGCCTCATCGACCAGCATCATGCCCAGCGACACCGGCAGCGGCACGCCACGCAGCGCCAGCCATTTGCCGATATGCCCGGCATCCAGCCGCAGGCAGCCGCCCTTCTGAACGACCGCATCGAACATGCAGCGCCAGACGAACTCCGCCGCCGCGATGAACGGCGTGGCTTCCAGCTGCGCTGCGGCCAGCGAGCGCTGGAAATGCCAAGCCTGCAGGTTCGGCGCTGACGATGCGCACCAGCGGTTGATGGCTTCCAGGGCGATCATCAGCACTTGGTCCGGCCGGCGCGTGCCGATGGCTGGCAAGCCGAGGCGGGCAGCCGCTTCGCGCAGGGTCAGCGTGCTCTGCCGGTAGGTCGGTACGAAGCCGCCGGTCAGGCCGTTGGCGGCAGCGTGGCGGGCGATCGCGTTGGCGAACTCGATCTGGGTCAGCAGGCGCGTGCCGGCGTCAGCCGGCAGCCGCGCGCGGAATGCCTCGACCTGGCCACGCGTGGGCGCCACGTAGGTGTAGCGGCCCGGGCGTGCCTGCAACAGTGCCAGCACCAGATGGCCCTTGCCGGTGCCGGCATAGGCCTGCAGGTCGATCAGCTCATCGGGATTGGCCGCGATCGCGCGCAGCACGCGTGCCTGTTCGGAGGTGAACAGGCCGTTGTGCTGGGTCGCGTGCGTCGTCTGTTCGTCATCGCCGGCGTCTTCGTCATCGCCTTCGGCGAGCGATGTCGCCGGGAAATGGATGGTGTGCTCTTCCAGGGTGATCCTGCAGGCCGCCTGGAAGTCTGCGCCGGGATATGCGTGCGGCGACACGGCCAGCACCGCCTCCATCACTTCGTCCGGTGCCAGCAGCACGTCCTGCGCGGCCAGCACGCCCAGCCAGGCCTCCAGCGCACGCGCGTCCTGTCCAGCAGCGGCCGCCAGCTGCGCCTGCGCAGCATGGCCATCATCCGCAGCGAACAACGCACAGGCATCGTGCAGCACGCGCTGCAGCTGGGCGGCCGGTTGCTTCTGCCGGCGACACAGCATGGCCACCAGCAGGCCGGCCTGCTCCAGCGGGGTGTCCGGCGCCGTGCCGTCGGTCAGGTGCCGCAGCAGGCTCTGCTCGCGCAGCGGAAGGAACACCAGGGAAGACGTCGAGGATGGGGTATCAGACATGCCGGAGCCAGAAGGAATCACTGCGCTGCCTGCATGTTGACGGCCGCCGCGGGGCACGATGCTCGGCCAGTGCACGCGCGCCGTCAAACATCACGGCGCCCCGCTCATTCAAGCTGCGACAACGGCAATGCCTGGAAACCCTTCACCGTGCGCAGCACGAAGCTGGAATTGGCGTCGGCCACGCCACCGGCGTTGAGCAGCCTGTCCAGCAGGAAACGCGAGAAGTGCTCCAGATCGCGCACATAGACATGCAGCAGGTAGTCCATGTCGCCGGTCAGGGCGTGGCAGGCCACCACTTCATCCCAGGCCTGCACGCTGTCGACGAAGTGCCCGATCGCGGCCTGGTCATGCTTTTCCAGCTGCACGCGCACGAAGGCCTGCAGCCCCAAGCCGAGCCGGCGCGGCTCCAGGCGCGCGCCATAGCCGACGATCACCCCTTCGCTTTCCAGCCGCTGCAAGCGACGCAGGCAGGCCGACGGCGACAGGTTCACCCGTGTCGCCAGCTCGGCGTTGGTGGCGCGACCATCACGCTGGATTTCGGCCAGCAGACGTATATCCGTGCGATCGAACTGGACTTCTCCGGCCATTGTTGCCCCGCAACATGGTGAGTACGCAATGATATTGCGCCAAGGCGGCTGATCCGCGCAACTTTTGCAACCCTGTTGCGCGCCCCCTGCCCTAGCATCAACGGTATCCCGTCAAGGAGTCTTCCATGGACCTCGCCCAGCCCCGCCGCGTCGAACACCAGCAGACCGACAAGGGCTACGTGCCGGTGTACACCACCGCGCTCGTCGAGCAGCCGTGGGACACCTATACCGCCGACGATCACGCTACCTGGAGCACGCTGTACCAGCGCCAGCGCGAGCTGCTGGTCGGCCGCGCCTGCCAGGAATTCCTGGATGCACAGGACGAAATGGGCATGAGCGCGCACATGATCCCGCGCTTCGACCAGCTCAACGAAGTGCTCGGTGCGGCCACCGGCTGGACACTGGTGGGCGTGGAAGGCCTGCTGCCGGAGCTGGATTTCTTCGATCACCTGGCCAACCGCCGTTTCCCGGTCACCTGGTGGATCCGCCGCCCCGACCAGATCGACTACATCGCCGAACCGGATCTGTTCCACGACCTGTTCGGCCACGTGCCGCTGCTGATGAACCCGGTGTTCGCCAACTACATGGAGGCGTACGGCCGTGGTGGCGTCAAAGCGCACGCGATCGGCCCCGAGGCGCTGCAGAACCTGACCCGCCTGTACTGGTACACGGTGGAGTTCGGCCTGATCGACACGCCCGAAGGCATGCGCATCTACGGTGCCGGCATCGTCTCGTCGAAGGGCGAATCGCTGTACTCGCTGGAGTCGGCGGCACCGAACCGCATCGGTTTCGACCTGCAGCGGATCATGCGCACGCGCTACCGCATCGACACTTTCCAGAAGACCTACTTCGTCATCGACAGCTTCGAACAGCTGATGCAGGCGACATCGCCGGACTTCACCCCGATCTACGCCGCACTGGCCGACCAGGCGCACCTGCCGGCGGGCGATGTGCAGGGCGAGGACCGCGTGTTCCAGGCCGGTACGGGCGAAGGCTGGGCTGATGGTGGGGATGTGTGAGTAGGCAGCAGAGGTCCGGCTGAACTTCAAAAGCATCTGCAGCTTTTGAAGTTTAAGGGGCCTGGTTCAGGCCTCCGGTATCCTGCAGGCCATGACCGATGTGTTTACCGACCTGCGGGTTACCGACGTTGCCTTCAACGAAGACTTCGTCCTGTTGACCCTGGCCGATGGCCGCCACACCCGACAGCCATTGCGCTGGGCGCCTGCGCTGTTTGAAGCCACGGCCGAACAACGTGCGCAGTGGGTCACCACCGCCGACGGACTGGGCGTGAACTGGCCGGCGCTGCTGCCGGCGCAGGAGCGCGGCGTGGTCGATGTTCCGAACCAGGTGTGGGATGACCGCTATGAAGCCGCCCTCGCCCGCCTGCAATCGCATGCCTGGTCGCTCGATGCGCTGTCTGACGAAGACCAGCAGCTGGTCGCGCTGTGGCGCATGGAAGCAGACATCAACAACGGCGGCTTCAAGCAGTTCCTGTGCAACTGGGGCGACCCCACCTGCCAGCTGGCGCTGCGCGCATTGCAGGCGATGGGCGCAACACAGACGCACACGATCCTGGCGGGCATGCGCGGGCTGCTGGATCGTCTGGAAGACGACCCGGCGATCGAGGAACTGACCGACCTGTACGGCGCGATGAGCGAAGACGAGCAGCAGGCGCTGGAGGCGTTCGAGGACGACTACTACGTCCGCCCGGAAGACCTTGCCAGGCTGGGTCTGCTGCATTTTGGCGCGGAGCCGCTGCAAATCTGATCCACCTGTATTGCACGGGTCTAAATCAGTGCAATGTCGCACCTGGCCTTGAATCTCGGTCCACGACCGTTGCATTCTCCCGCGCTCTCTCATTCGCACTACAACGTTGGCCGATGACAACCTCGGTGACTAGTGACGCTCGAATGTTCGTTGCCGGTACCTGACCGCTGCTCAGATTTGAAGACCGTTCATCAGAGGCGCCCCACTAATGCCAACGAGAGTTGAAGCAAAGACCAGGAAGCGCGTACGTGTCGTCGCTGGAGACGTCTTTGCAGTTCCATTGGATGCCGAGCAGCAGAGCTTCGGCTATATCCGTGCATATCAGGATGTGGACGTCGGCATACTCCCTGTCATCTCCAAGGCGTGCATTCTTTCCACCGCGCAGATACCCGCCGTGAACAGCGTGCTGGACGTATTCCTCTTCCAAGATGTCATGAAGGAGGGAAGATGGCCGCGTGTCGGCAATTTGCCATTCGCGGATGAGGCATCCGCATGGGCTCCCGCCAGGAAACAGGTTGCCGCATCGCGACCTGAAGTGAAGATGGTCGTATTCCGCGGGCACTTCATTCCGGCAGCCAAGTTTGGTCAGTATGACGAGCTTCCACTTTTTCAGAAGTTCGACGAAGACGATGTCATAAAGGAAATACTGCGGCGAGCAGATGGATTTCTTGTCGTGGGCTCTTAGCACACCCATCTGTACCTACAGGAGCCCTCGCTGCTTCGACCAAAAGCAGCCGAGCGTAGGCTCGGCCCTACAGGTTCAACGTGGGTAGACCAGCAGCACCACCAGATCCTCTTCACCCACCTGTTGCAACGCATGTGTGCTGCCCGTGCGCGTCAGCAGCGCATGACCGGCCCGCACATCATGCTGCTTTCCATCCAGCACATAGCTGCCCTGCCCGCTCACGATGTAATAGATCTCGTCCTTGTGCTGCGGATGCAGGCCGATGCCCGCGCCCTTGTGCAGCACACGCTTGCGCAGCACGAATGGCAGGCCCTGCGCATCGGCGAAGAACGGATACGCCGTGGTCGGCCCGGCGCCGCCGTGCGGGCCCGCTTGCGCGCGCGCCAGCGTGTCTTCGTGCACCACCTGCGAGCGTCGCGCAGGATCGCCACCCTGCCCTGCATCCATCACATCGCAGTCGATGTCGCGTACCAGCGCCGGTTGCAGCGTCGGTAACACCTGCACCGCCTCGCGCAGCACCAGGCACGCCACCGCAGTGGCACCGGCCGCGCTGAAGTGCGTGCCATCGGCCTTGTTCTGCTCGGGCACGAACAGGAAGTACGGGCGTGCGCCCTGCTCGCCCAGCGCGCGGATCCAGCGCATGCTGCGGTCGTTGAGGTCGATCAGTGCAACGTGCTCGCGTGTGGCCAGCTGCTGCATCGCCAACGTGTAACGCGCGTGCGTATCCAGCAGCGAACCGAAGTCGTACAGCAGCCGTGCCACCGGCGTGACCAGCACCGGCGTGGCACCGTGGTCACGCGCCACCTGCACGTAGCGCATCAGCATCCGCGGGTAATCACTGTCCGGATCGGTGTAGCGTGTGCGGTCTTCGAACTTCGCATCGTTGTGGCCGAACTGGATCAGCAGCACATCGCCACGACGCAGTTCGCGCCCAATGGCATCCAGGCGTCCTCCGTCGATGAAGCTGCGCGTGCTGCGCCCACCCTTGGCGTGGTTTCGCACTTCGAAGCGCGCCGGATCCAGGTAGCTCTGCAGCGCTTGGCCCCACCCCGCCTGCGGCGCACGCTCGGGCCCGTATTCGGCCGCAGTGGAGTCACCGGCAATGAACAATCGCACCGGCGCCGCATGCGCGGCGGCGCTCGACAGCAGCAACAGCAACAACAGTTTCCGCATGGCCGGGCCCTGGTAGTGCCGGCCGCTGGCCGGCAACCTCATGGATGCGTTGCACATCGGTGGAAATGCCGGCCAGTGGCCGGCACTACCGAAAGCCAAGCATTACCGCGCCAACCAGCCACCATCGACCGGCAGCACTGCGCCGTTGACGTAGTCCGACGCCGACGAAGCCAGGAACACCGCCGCTCCCGCCAGATCTTCCGGGTTGCCCCAGCGGCCGGCCGGAATGCGCTCCAGAATCGCCTTGTTGCGGTCTGCATCGGCGCGCAGCGCGGCGGTGTTGTCGGTGGCCATGTAGCCCGGCGCGATCGCGTTGATGTTCACGCCCTTGCCGGCCCATTCGTTGGCCAGCAAGCGGGTGATGCCGGCGATACCGCTCTTGCTGGCGGTGTACGACGGCACGCGGACGCCGCCCTGGAACGACAGCATCGAGGCGATGTTGATGATCTTGCCGCTGCCCTGTTCGATGAAGTGGCGGCCGGCGGCCTGCGAGATGAAGAAGGCGGACTTGATGTTGACGTTCATCACGTCGTCCCAGTCCTGCTCGCTGAAGTCCACCGCATCGGCACGACGGATCAGGCCGGCGTTGTTGACCAGGATGTCCAGCCTGCCGAGGCCCTCGATGGTTTCGCGCACCACGCGCTCGACCGGCTCGATGCTGATCAGGTTGGCTTCGATGGCCAGGCAGCGGCGGCCCAGCGCGGAGATCTTCTCGATGGTTTCAGTGGGCGGGGCGATGCCGGCCACCGCGACATCGGCGCCGGCGGCAGCCAGTGCCACCGCGATACCCTGGCCCAGGCCGGTATTGCCACCGGTTACCAGAGCGACTTTTCCTTCCAGGCTGAAGGGATTGGTCATTGCGTATGCGTTCCTTGGTAGAGGCGTGCGTGATGCAGGCAAGCGACCACCGCACAGCGTGCGCGGTGGCCTGTCAGTGCTTACTTGAGCTGGCAGATGTCCAGCACGTGCATGTCGGTGTAATCCAGGTTCTCGCCACCCATCGCCCAGATGAAGGCGTAGTTGCTGGTACCGGCACCCATGTGGATCGACCACGGCGGCGATACCACCGCTTCGTTGTTCTGGATGACGATGTGGCGCTGTGCGTCCGGCTCGCCCATGAAGTGGTAGACGCGGTCGCTGTCGCCCAGGTCGAAGTAGAAGTAGACCTCGCTGCGGCGGTCGTGCAGGTGCGGCGGCATGGTGTTCCAGACGCTGCCCGGCTTGAGCACGGTCAGGCCCAGCAGCAGCTGCGAGGACTGGCAGGTGGCCGGCACGATGTACTGGTAGATGGTGCGCTCGTTGCT
>Ga0070668_100003348_pt1 | contig 11818 bp, 7 predicted proteins | sample KBSS43metaG_FD_64661 | JGI IMG/M metagenome (GOLD analysis project Ga0070668, IMG submission 64661) | Switchgrass rhizosphere microbial communities from Kellogg Biological Station, Michigan, USA - KBS S4-3 metaG | ecosystem: Host-associated > Plants > Roots > Rhizosphere > Soil ... | reverse complement strand
CGTCGATGATCAACGTCATCCTGATACGCTTCGCAAACTCTGCGATAGCCGGTGACTGATCCGACGGAACCACGCGTTCTTCCTCAATATTCGTCGGATCGAGCGGTCGTTTTAGCGCTTGCGCATCCGGAGGCACCTGTGCGGCGCAGGGGTCAATCGCACCGACCAATATCCCAACCGCAACGATCGTTTGAAACTGATTCATCGGTGCCCCTCCAACACACTTCGTCACTCTGCAGCGCAATCTTCATGCATAGAGAGTCACGGACCGATACGCGGCACTGGCGCGTCTTCCGGCAGATTGATTTGGCCCGCCATCGTCATTGGTATGCGACCGTTACGGGACGTCTCCATCTTCAGTTGTGTAGCCTTCGTTCGTAGATCGCCTACAAGGATTCGGGTTTCTTCCGACGGAGGAAGGCGCTCGGCGGCTGCGATCGCTTGCTCGAAGCCACGAGACAGGATGCCCAGACGGGCCTCCTCATCACGAGATCGCAGATTTTTCAGATAGGCATCCAGCGACCCGTCTTGCAAACGCCGAATGACCGCGGCCTCACTTTCCTTTTCGAGGGACTCCCTTAACCGCGAAACTTCCAGCGCGCGTAGGGCATTCTCCATGTCAGCCACGGCTGGTGCGATCGCCTGTTGAAAGGCAGTTTGGCAGTCAATCTTTCCGCACGGGCTCGGCTTCTGCGGAAGGTGATGTTTGGCTACGTCGGCGGGTGAAACGTGGGACGACTTGACCGTCACATGCTCGGCCGCTCTGACAGCCGGAGGGATCACTGGCCGAGTCATACGAACGATTTCGGCTTCGATCGCCTGCCTTTGTGCGTCGAGGGACATTGGTTTGAACTCGGCCGTCTTCGCGAGGCTGGTCGGCGGCTTTTGAACAGTCGATACAATGGCGTCGATCGCCGCGCGCGTTTGTCCGACCTGAGCCGCATAGAAAGTCGTGAACTCGTCGAGACTATGGATGGCTCCAGGGTGAGCAAGCAGCGTTGCAACCATTTGCTTCTTTCCGCCGAAAGGTTGATTGGCGAGTACCTGCAGGCCGAACGCGTTATTGCCCTCGAGCTCATCGTCGATTGACACAGCCCAGCAACCCGACGTGCGGCCCTCCCAGAACTCCGCCCAGCCTTCGTTGAATCCGAAGCCAAGACCCATCGCATGGGTGTCTGTTCCGATACGGTTGCTGTTCGAGTCGCATATGTCGTGATTGCGGGCGTAGCGAAACCGTGTAACGTCCCAGTTGAAATGATCGCCATCACCATCCGCTGCGTGTCGAATGGTATGGCCGAACTCGTGCACGGAGGCCACAGTCGGATAGTGGATGGGCCAGTGCGTCGTGTCCGTGTTCGTCCACGGAGTTCCGGCCCAGATGCCCGACCAGTATTCGACGTCGTAGTGACCTGAAGGCGGCGCCTTTCCAAGAAGTTGCACTGCGTCATTGAACGCATCGTGCGCGCGCTTCCAAACCGCGCACTTCGTTCCGTCGCCAAACGAAGTCGTCGACGGGCCAGACACGCCGAGTCCGGTTGTCCACCGGCCGAAATCAATCGTCGCTCCGTCTGCCGTGTTGTCGTGATCATGTTCAGGCGTGTCGAAGTACTGACCCCGGTCGAGCTCATCGGTGAGCCGTACGCCCGCATCGTCGTTGTAGACAACGCGGATATACACATCGGGTCGCGACCAGGAATAGCCTCCGGGATCCCCACCTCGGCCGGTGACGCTGAACGTACCGTCAGCCGCCACGTGGGACTCGCCCATAACGTCGTCGCAAAGCGTCGAGCCGTCACAGTCCGAGTCCATCAGCTGCACTCGTGCGCCCACGAGCGGCACGGTCGAATCGTCAGTCCCATCGTGGCAGAACGCGGCGCCGACTCCGGTGACAGTGAAATCGTTAGCGAATGCGACCCGCAAGGCCGCAAGACCCGCAAAACCGCCTAGCACAATTGCCCGCCGATATTTCATGCCCTTCTCCCTCTTCGGCCACACCTCTTGGATTCCGCATTCGCCCCTACGGATTACACAGGTGGCAATTGAGAGCACGACAGTCGAGAAAATGTGGTCGGCCGCCGGGACTCGAGCCGATGGATAACCGGTTTTGGTCGGGATTAGGGGGAGCTAGCGGCTCATTTTCACGCGGAAATTCCGCGAGCGCGCTGGGCAACATAGGAAACGCGCACCAAACCCAGCACAGCGCCTACATAGCGCTGCAATATGGCCACGGATTCCCCTGCGCGATCCCGGCGCGCCCCCGCGCCCTCCGCAATAATCTACTACCAGAGCGAACGATATATTTCCACTACTCGCACTTATCGCATCGGTATTACGACTCCCATACAGAAGAGTCACTTAGCCCCACTTGTAGGAAATCTCCTACACACGATCAAAGAACTTTCGTACAAGCCATCTGCCGCTCACTTCGGATGTCGTCGGATCTCGACGGTTTCAGTTACCTTCCTATCTTCTAGCGCCGGACTGCCAGCCACATGCGCCGTCATTTTTTTATAGGGCGGGAGCCAATGCGGGCTATTTTCTATAGTGAAAAGTACCTTGATGGACGATGCCGAGCGCCGCGAGCCTCTCATCTGGTGAGCGCAGGCACGGCATAATCGAATAAGGCCGCGGGAGACTACGGAATTCCAGACTTCGAATCACCACGCTCGATGGTTGGTCTATACGTCGATCCATGGCGGCGCTGGCTTCGCTAGCATCACGGAACTCGCATAGACCCAAGCGAACAGGCGTGGTCACTCCCCCTCGCCCTCGCCCTCCTGAATCTCAACCCCGTCCTGATCGTAGCGATCCGTGCCTAGATCGATTAGCGTGTCGCGCGCGAGATCGAGCGTGACGACGCAGTAGGTAGACGGCCGCGTCGGTCGTCGCGTCGCGCACGTCGAGCGCGAACGCGGCGTCGGCGAGGACGAGCGAAAGGACGAGTGGAGCGAAGCGCGCGATCATCCGCCGATTGTCGCCGGAGCCGCGCGCCGAGTCGATTGCTACAATTGCGCCGTCTCCCTGCCGGCCCGACGCCATGCCTTCGTTCGATGTCGTATCCGAAGTCGACAAGCACGAGCTGACCAACGCGGTCGACCAGGCCTCGCGCTATCTCACCAACCGCTTCGACTTCAAGGGCTTCGACGCGAAGTTCCGGCTCGACGACGCCGTCATCGCGATGTCGGCGCCGAGCGATTTCCAGCTGAAGCAGGTGCTCGACATCCCGCGCGCTCGGCTGACGGCGCGGAAGATCGACGTGCTCCGCCTCGATGTCGCCGAACCCGAGATCCACCTCGCCATCGCGCGTCACAAGGTCAAGGTCAAGCAGGGCATCGAGCAGTCAGTCGCCAATAAGATCGTCGCCGCGATCAAGGACGCGAAGCTCAAGGTCGAGACGCAGATCAACGGCGACAGGCTCCGCGTCACCGACACGAAGAAGGACGACCTGCAGCTCGCGATCGCGCTGCTGCGCAAGGCCGAGCTCGACGTGTCGCTGCAGTTCGACAATTTCCGCGACTGATGCGGCGCGCGCTCGTTTACCTCGCCGTCGTCGTCGTCGCGATCGCGCACGCCGACGAGGGACCGAAAACGAGCTACGACACGCAGGTCGTGCTCGAATCGGTGTCGGTCGCCTCGCCATACAAGCTTTCGACCGACGCGCGCGCCGGCGCGATCCGCTATCGCTTCGCGCTCGCGGACGGCGCGAAGTGGCACTGGCCCGAGACCGGCGAGCAGCACGTCGCTGCCGACGACGACGGCGTCGCCACCGTGACGATCTGTACCGACTGCGGCCGCGAGCCGGCGCCGTCGGCCGAGGCGCTGAAGGCGTATCTGAGACCCAACGCATGGGTCGACAGCGACGATGTGCGCGTCCGCGATTTCGCGCGCGGCGCCGGCGGCGGACGCTTCGATGCACGCATGGATCACCTCGTGCTCGGCGTGCAGCGGCGTATGAACGGCCCCGCCGACTATGCCGGGTACAAGAGCGCGCGCCAGGCGTTGATCGACCGCTCGGGTGACTGCACCGAATTCGCTGTGCTTCTCGCGGCGGCGGCGCGCGCATCCAGCATTCCGGCGCGCGTCGTCGCCGGCATGGCGTACCCGAGCCATTTCCTGCATCGACAGCATGCGTTCGCGCCGCATGTCTGGATGCAGGCATGGAACGGCGCGCGCTGGGTCAGCTTCGATGCAGCGCTCGGGCGGTTCGACGCGGGCCACGTCGCGCTCGCCGTCGGCGACGGCGCGCCAGCCGATTTTGCCGGCGTCGTTACGATCATGGCGAAAATGCGCATCGTCGACGCGGCCGGCGTCGCGGGCGAAGCGAACTGACGCGCGGCCGCGCGCCGCGCGTCAGCGATTCCGATCAGCGATCGTTCTTCGGTGCGACCGGTAGCGACGGCAGCGAATCGTCGTTGTCGGCCCACGCGTCGTCGCCCGGATGCGCGACGGCGCCGCCGATAACGACGGTGTCGAGCGTCTGCGTGGCGACGTTGGCGTCGCTCGGATGCGACTGCGCCGTGCGCTGCGTCAGCGTACCGGTCGCGGCCGGTGCCTGATCTTGCGGCTGCGTGGATTGCTCGGCCGCAACGGCCGGCATGACGGCGACGGCGAGCGCGAGCGCCGCGCCAAGACCTGCGACGCGAAGCGAAGATGAAACACGGTTGGACTGATTCATCGCGGTGTTCTCCGGCTGGGAAGGCACCTTCGATTTATCAGCCGCGTCGCGCGCAACCAAGCGCTTTGCGACGAAGCGGGCCGCACGACGCGACGAAGCGTTGCGCGGGAGTAACTAGGGGCCCTTGCCGGCCGGCTTCGCGTCTGCTTTCAGCTTGGTCGTCTTTGCGGCCGGCTCCGCGGCGGCAGGCTTCTTCGACGCATCCGCGACGGGCGCGTCCGGCGCTGCGCGAACGCGAGATTCAAATCGCGCATGAGCAACTGAAGCTGTGCAACAAGCAGCGTCGGAAGCTCTATGCGCTCGTGCGGAAGATGCGGATTACTGGTCCGGCGCCAATCGACGGTCGCTTCGCTGAACTTGCTTCTCTTCACGACATGCTCCCGGCCCGCAACGGGCCTTTATCATGCCGGTGGCTCTACTTCCGAACGCTACTGTTTCCTGGGACAGGGTCACACTAGACCCACTTCCAGCTTGCGGTCCTCCGTAATTAGTGAGCACGCCGGGGCGCCTCACGGAGCAGGCTCGTCGTCCGCCATATGCACTTTGGAGCTTCCAACAGGCAACGCGATCTTGTCGCCGGCAACGTGAGCGGACGCATCCTCTCAGGCTTCCGGAAGCTTAGATCGGCCCAGAGGCTTGCTGAGTGCATATGCCAAAGCAGGGGCTACGAACCATAGAGCCAGAATAGGTAGCGCGATCGGGAGCACATCCGGCCGAAGTTTCCATATGATCGTAAACAGGCCGCACGAACAAATAGGTGAACTCTTCATCCAGTTGAAGTAGTCGATCAACGACATCATGTCGCGCACCCGCAGTTCGTTCGACTGCTTCCACTCCAATATTTTTTTACGCGAGACGCATACTCGCCAAGTAGAGCGCGCTATTGCATCAACGATGAGCAACCCTTCGAATAAGCTGAACGAAAGGCCGACGACAGCCAGCACAAACAAACGTGTACTCGCCGATATGACCGACCGCAGCTTCTTCGCCCCTTCATTGCGTACGAGGAAAGCGCGCACTCCAGTGATGCAGATCGCAGGCAACGCAAGGGTAAGGACCAAAGCCAAAGTCCAATACAACGGCTGCGTCGACATGAGCCATCCGATGATGAATAGGCAGGTCAGCGCAATCGGAACGAGTGACCTACGCATGTTGTCAAAGATCTTCCAGCGACCCAGCGCGGATATCGGATTCTCCAATTTCACACCGCCTTCTCCGCGTACCTTCGGAAAAAGCCAGGGCAACAGCTGCCAGTCCCCACGGACCCACCGATGCCGTCTTGACATATCGGAAGCGTAACTTCGAGGATGACTCTCCGGGAACTCCACATCGCTGATGATTGCGCATCGGGCAAAACACCCCTCCAACAGGTCGTGACTCAAGACTTGATTCTCCGGAATCTTCCTGTCCATGCTGGCGCGAAACGCGGCAATGTCATATATGCCCTTTCCGTAATACGAACCCTCTCCAAAAAACTCTTGATTCGCGTCACCAGCGATCTTGCCGGTGATAGCCCTGTCGTCCGTTGCCGCGCACAAACGCGTGAACAGCGAAGCGACCGCGTCCGCCTCCCCGATTCGCGGCCTCGGCTGAAGGATCCCGTAGCCTTCTGTTACGCGCCCCTTTTCCACGTCGAGAAACGCTAAGTTCAGTGGGTGCGCAATTATCTCAACCAGGCGGCGAGCGCTTCCTTGAGGCAAATCAACATCCATGTCGAGTGTGATGACATATCGCACGTCTCGGAGAAGACGTAGATCACCCGAACAGAATGGGAACTTGGCCGGATCTCCTGTGCAGAGAAAGTCATTCAGGTCGGCGAGCTTCCCTCGCTTCCTTTCCCAGCCCATCCAAAGTTCCTCGCTCGGATTCCAACGACGCGCACGGTGAAGGAGGAAGAACCTTTGGCCGTGCCTCCGCTCAAGAACTTTGAGCTTCGATACAGCCGAAGCTATGAGTGATTCATCCGACACATGATGTTCGCCCGCGCTATCCATGAAATCTGAAAGCAGGCAATAGGAAATGTTCCTATCGGGATTCTGTTGAAAGCGACGCTCCAGGTCGGCAACGAGTCGCGCGATGGTCTCCTCGTTGGAAAGGATGCTCGGTATTGCAACCAAGGTCTTACAGTCATCGGGTATGCCCGCCGTGAAATCCATTCGCAGCAACGGGCTTGGCGTCGCGAGCATCGACATGAGCTTGTACAGTAGGCTGACCGTCACGTGACTGATTGCTATCAACCACGCAGCGCCGGCAAAAACCAGGCCGAACCCATCAAGGTTCCAGCCCAGAAAATGTAGGACGAGAGCCAGCAGAGATATAGTACCTACCAAGACAATCGCCATGTAACGAGCGAAACGGGCGCCGTAGGTACGCGGCGTGCCAGAAGGCCGCACAGGCTCACGCGCGCCGAGCAGCTTGGCAAACGCTTCACGCCGGTGCCCCACCAGCACTGTGCCCACGTGGACTGACCGCTGTTCGGGCTCTCCCAACATCGCGCTTGCCAACGTGGAAACTTCAATTGCCCGCCGAGCTACTTCGACTGCCGGCAGTCCGTTCGCATTCGCCAACTCGTCAACGGCATTCAGATAGGTTGCTCTTGCGCTAGCGTCCATCCGCATGAAGTCGCGCGATGGGTCACCCGCGAGTACTTGCTCGATTGAAGTCATGCTGTCCCTGGCATTCAACAAGAACGTCAAATCCGCACGCGTGAGGCCCGACATACATAGTCAAACGCTTGCCGCGGCCTCCCCACCTGCAGTCGTCGTTAGAGCGTAAGGATGGGCAAAATAGCGGCGTTGTTCGCAGAGAGCCTGTCGTTGTTGACCATCAACGAGGCACCCATCGAATCTCTTAAGTGCCGCCCCAAGCTATAGGGCGAATCGTTCCGATAGCCCCTGATGCCGACGATCAACATTGCTGCGCGCACAATGTTGACAACACTCTCTGAGCATTGAATCTTCAAATTGTTGAGTGCAACGGTCCTGTTCGGCTGACCCGCCCGGCTAACACGTGGCGAGTGGATTTCGCTGAAGTCATCAAGCATGTGCCGCACGCTGTTCTGCATTGCGGAGAACTCAAGCAGCGCATCACTGAGCCTGAAATCGGCCCGCATAATCGTCTGCGAGCCACGCTTCGATTCGACGAGCGCAGACTTTGCAATTCGTAGCGCATCCTGCGCTATGCCTATCCATACACTGCACCACAGGAGGTGACTAATGGGGTGCATCGTATGGGTCAGTATCTCCGCGAACGGCTCGTCTAATACGGCCTCTCTAGTCGCCCTCGCGCTCACGAGATACCCGGAACTGCATGTACCTCTCAGACCGAGAGTATCCCAGTCTTGGATTTGCGTTAACTCATACGTTCCCGGACCCAGCGCGATGAGCACCTGATCATGAGCCGGGCGATCGTCCGCGCGTCGACACGTGAGCAACAACATATCGGCTTGTGCAGCATATGACGTCGTCGGACAACGCTTCTCGACAACAATGTGATCTGCCTGCAGATCGAGCGCGGCGCTACTTTGATGTATGGCTCCGCCAATGCCCTCCTCCGAGGTCACCGACGCAACGAGGTGCTGTTTTTCCGCAATGTCCCGGACGACGCGCTGGAAATACGGATTGTGCAGCGCGTGGCGGGCCAGACACGCTATTTGAATCTGGTGCATCGCGAAGATGAGACCGGTCGACGCGCACGAAGCGCCGAGTACTTCGCAGAGAGAGGCAATTTCGCGGAGCTGCATGCCCAATCCACCGTACTCGACGGGGACAAGGCAGCCTAGAAGCTTCTCACGCCTCAGTGCCGCAATAGACTCCGTGGGAAACCTCGCAGATCGATCAACGTCGACCGCGAACTCCCGCACCTCCGCGGCCGTCAGGCGTTCATAGGACTGCAAGCGCTCAGGCGCGTTCATGAGATCCCTCTGTCATCGACGAACACTGAATATTTGCGGCTAGCTGACTCGCCTGAGATCGGACGAGATGCGGCCACCCGACAACTCCACCACGCGCTGAGCTGCCCGTATCGTCTCTGGACGATGAGCCACAGCGATCCTTGTCAGCTTCAGCGACGCAACACTTCGATTCACCTCGCTCTCCTTGTGAACATCAAGGTGACTCGTCGCCTCGTCGAGAAAGAGGATCCTCGGGTTGCGGTACAGCGCTCTGGCCAGCAGGAGGCGCTGCTTCTGGCCGCCCGATAGCATCGAGCCCATATCGCCAATGAACGTTCCATATCCTTGGGGCATTCGCGAGATGTCGTCCGCCAAACCGGCTGCTTTGCAGCACGCTTCGATACGACGAGCGTCTGAAAAAGCCTCAAAGAAGTTGACGTTCTGGTAGATCGTGCCGCTCAACAGATGGTCGTCCTGCATCACGGCCCCTATCAACGAGCGGTACTTGCGAAGGCCGAAATGCAGCAGCGGGTGGCCATCCACGAGGATCAATCCCTCGGTCGGGACCAGCAGGCCGAGCATCAGTTTCACTAGGGTCGTTTTTCCGCAGCCCGACGGACCTGTTAGCGTGATCGATTCACCCGCTTCAATTTTGATGTTGACATCGCGAAGTATCCACGGATCCCCGCTTCCGTACCGGAAACAGACGTTTCTTACTTCGAGAGAAAGCGCAGGTTTGTCATCGTAGCGGACATCGTTCGAATAGCTTGCAAACTCGTGCGACGATTCGAAATGCGAATCGGGCTCAACCTGGATGACCTCTCGCGGCGCGAGCGCAATGTCCGCCAGGTGCTCCGATTGCACGGATATCATCTGCATGTCAGACCACTTGTTGACGAGTGCGTGCGCTCGCCAGACGAACGTCTGCTTGAAGCTTAGAAAAGCGAACAGCATGCCAACCGACAGCTGATTGTCGATTGCCAACCGCGCGCCCAGCCAGACTACGATGATGTTCTCGAGGCCGGCTATAACCTTGTGGGATGTAACGAATCTCAACTCCATCTTATCGTTGAGAATCCCGCTGTTCGCGGCATCCACGTACGCGTTCATCCACCGCTCTTTGCGCTTGGCCTCGTGATTGAATGTCTTGATAACTTGGATGGCCCGCACGGACTCCAGAAAGAGTGTTTGCTCCTTGGCCTGCAGTTCGATCTGTCGCTCACAGATCAGCTTGAAAGGGATGTAGGCGAGGTAGCGCAGAAATGCATACGCCCCTACGGAAACCACGACGACAAGAGACATCAATGGGCTGTAGATCCACATCATGATCAATGTGGCGACCGCCATGATCCCGTCGATCACGGCCTCGGCCAACTTCGTCGTAAGAGCGCGCTGGATGGCGGTAACCGAGCCGAATCGCGAAACGACATCGCCAAGTTGCCGTTTTTCAAAGAAGCTCACCGGCAGCCGGAGGCGATGCCCGAACAGATTCGACACCAGCTGCCGATTCAGATGTGCGCCAATGAATAGAACCAGATATGAGCGCATCCAGCCGATCGTTATCTGGATGAGGAGCAACAACGTGAACCCTATGGCGAGTGTCGTCAGCAATGTTTCGTCAGCCGAGACGATCGCGCTGTCGACCACCCACTGCATGTAGAACGGCGCAGCCAGGGTAAAGAGCTCCATCGATATCGCGAGCAAGAGCACCTGGGCGAGCGATCGTCTTAGGCCTACGATATTCCCCAGCAACTCGCGCAATTTAACGTGCTGCCGTTCCTCCTTTACGCCGAGGTCGCTGGCAGGACGAAGCTCGATCGCCTTTCCGCGAGACATCTTCGTCAGCAACTCGCGACTAGCCGTTTCCATCCCCGTCGATGGTTTGAATATGCGAAAGCCCCGACCCCAGCCAAGTACCGCAACAAGGACAACGTATTGATCAGTCCCCCAGGGCAGTATGACGGGCGCGCCGACCCGAAAGAGATCCTTCATCTTCGCATCGACGAGCCGGGCGTCCATACCGAGGGAACTTGCTTTTCCAACAAGCTCATCGAGAGGGAGATGTTTCGATATCCCGCCGAGTTGCATCTGCTCGGCAAAAGACACGGGTAAGCCGTGAAATCGTGCGACAGCGATCAGGCAAGCAAGCCCGGTCTCCTCATCGCGAACATGAGGCATAGGCTCCAGTTCGAAGCGGGGGCGGAAAGCGGCAAACGGGGACTTCAGGGCCGCGAATCTCCTCTTCTTATGCATGATCCGATCCTTCAGCGACCGAGCTTCCAATAGAGCGGTTCCATGAGCCAACTTATCAAGGTCCGCTTACTCTGCAGAATGTCCGCATCAACGACCATTCCAGCAACGAGAGCATGAGGTTGCCCACTGACGACAATGTTCTGCTCGTCGAGATCTACGGACACTCGATACAAACCGCTTTTTTCGTTTGAGAGATCAATCCCTAGCAGCGATTGCATCTCTGAAGGCGGCAATGCGACGTGCGATACACTCACGACCCTACCTCTGTATTGCCCAAACTTTTGGTATGGGAAGCTTGAATAGCGCAGCCGGGCTGCCTGCCCAGTTTCGAGTAGCCCAACGGATCGGCTCGGCGCATATAGCTCCGCGACGAGCCGAACATTCGAAGGCACAATTGTCAGGAGTGTCTGATTCGCCACAAACTGTCCAGGCGCCGCCAGCACAGCGGTCACTACACCGTCGCGTGGAGCCTTGATTACTACGGTACGATGCGCCTCTACCGATGCATTGAGCTCGCGAATCACCGAGATCTGCCTGCTGATCTGCGCCTGGTTCACTTTCGACGTATTGTCGATTTGCTCCAGCTCACTCTGTACCGAGGCAACGTTGCCCTCGTTGGTCACTTGCTCAGCAAGAAGGGCTTGGTACCGGACCTTTCGGTCCGAAAGATCATCCGCCTTCTGCAGCACGTCCAACGGGCTCACGATCTTTTTCTTTTCAAGCTCCTGGTAGTAGCCGAGTCGCTTCTCGGCAGAGCTAACCCGCTCGCGCTCGACTTCGATCTGCTTCTTCAGCAGAGACGACTCATCCGTCAGAACGTCGAGCTTGCGGCGTAGCTCCAGTCCTCTCTTCTTGTCGAGTGCAATCGTCTCCGTTCGTTCGTCCTTCAGACTGCCCTCGCGCTCATTGAGCGTCTTAAGAATCGCTGCATTGGCGCCCTCAGCAGTCCCCGCGCCACCCACGTCGCTGTAACTCTCGGTTGAAAGGACAAAAAGAAC
>Ga0070668_100003347_pt1 | contig 11820 bp, 9 predicted proteins | sample KBSS43metaG_FD_64661 | JGI IMG/M metagenome (GOLD analysis project Ga0070668, IMG submission 64661) | Switchgrass rhizosphere microbial communities from Kellogg Biological Station, Michigan, USA - KBS S4-3 metaG | ecosystem: Host-associated > Plants > Roots > Rhizosphere > Soil ... | reverse complement strand
CCGGCCAGTGGGTGCCGATGGACGGCGTGAACCGTGAAAGAGGGGGCCACGTGGACGGGGACGCGATCGACGCCGAGCGAGTGTCCGCTGCCCTCCTCGTGCTGGAAGACGAGATCGACTGGGATGCGGTCGCGATGCTCGACCGCGCCGTGGAGCTCGAACACCAGGCCCGCCTGCTCGGCGAGGATCTGCTGGCCGCACGGGCCCGGCTCTGCCAGGCCAACCTGCAGATGCGGGCGGGTGACGTGGCCGGCGCCGCCAAGCGGATCTGGAAGGTGCACCAGTGGGCGGTCGAGCACGACGCCCGGCAGCTGACCGCCCGTACCCATCTGGTGTGGGCCACCATCCACCGCTACCTCGGTGACGCGGCCCAGTGTCTCGAACACGCCGTCCGCTGCGTCGAGCTGCTCGACGAGACCGCCACCGACCACATGCGGATCTGGCATCGGGTCAAGCTGGCCGACGCGCTCGGGCTGAACGACTCGATGGACGCCGCCCGGGTCCGCTTCCGCCAGGCGGTGGAGCTCGCGGCCCAGCTGAACCGCCCCGACCTGCAGCTCGCCGCGCTGAACAACTTCGCGTACGCCGAGTACGCGGCGGGTCACCACGCATACGCCCAGCAGGTCGCCGCCCAGCTGCAGCGGCACGCCGCCGCGCACGGCCTCCCGCTCGACGCCTCGATCCTGGACACGATCGGCGCGATCCAGATCGAGAACGGGCAGTTCGCCGAGGCCGAGCTGACGTTGCAGACCTGCATCGATCTGTATCACGCCGGCCGCCAGGACGACGCCGACGCGCTGCCCGAGTTCCTGCTGACGCTGTGCCGGGCGCAGCGCGGGCGGCAGGCGTACGACCGGGCGCAGCGCAGCCTGGACGCCTCCCGCCGGCTCTGCGTCGAGCGGGAACTGGGGCAGGTGCTGGTGCGGGTGCATCAGGAGCAGGCCGAACTGCACGCGGCGCGGGGCGAGTTCGCCGAGGCGTTCGCCGCCCACAAGACGTTCTTCACGGCGTACACCGAGATGACGTCGATGCAACGGGAGGCGCAGGCGCGTACCCGGCACGTGATGTTCGAGACCAGCGAGGCGAGGCAGGAGGCGGAACGCTTCCGCGAGCAGGCCCGCCGCGATCCGCTGACCGGCCTGCGCAACCGCCGGTACGTGGACGAGCAGCTGCCCGGCCTGATCGACGCGGACCCGCAGCTGACCGTCGCGATCGTCGACCTCGACCACTTCAAGCGGATCAACGATCAGCTGTCGCACGACGTCGGCGACCAGGTGTTGGTGCAGGTGGCGAGGGTGCTCGAGACCGAACTCGCGGCGGTGGCACCGGGCGGTTTCGTGGCGCGGATAGGTGGCGAGGAGTTCGTGCTCGTGCTGCCCGACACGCCCGTGCGCCGCGCGGCCGGGCTCATCGACGGGATCCGCAGGGCGGTCGGCCGGTTCGACTGGGGTGGACTCACCCGAAACCTCCCGGTCACGGTGAGTATCGGGGTCGCTGCCGTCACCGACTGCCCGAAGGCTACCCAGCCCGCCCTGCTGTCCATTGCGGACAACAACCTGTACGCCGCCAAGCACGCCGGACGCGATCGCGTGGTGGCCGGATCTCCGCGTTCGGGGCGGACCCTCTCGTACCAGGAAAGCGCCTCGGCGGCCTGATCCGCTCCGCTCGGTAGCCACGGGTGGGCGACGACACTGAAGTTGATCGAATTCTGCCGCTAGGCTTTACCGCAGCCAACGACATCGACCACCCGTGGTCGAGCAAGGAGGCGGTCTTGCGGCGCGGCGACTCGACCGAGATGCCACCACCCGGGGTCAACATCAACGTGCCGCATTCCGCCCGCATCTACGACTACTGGCTCGGCGGCAAGGACAACTTCGCGGTCGACCGGGCGGTCGGCGACGCGATGATCAAAGCGATTCCCGGGATGCGTTACATGGCCGGCGAAAATCGCCGGTTCGTCCACCGGGCGGCCCGTGTCCTGGTCGCCAAGGAGGGCATCCGCCAGTTCCTCGACATCGGCACCGGCATCCCGACCCGGCCCAACCTGCACGAGGTCGCCCAGCGCATCGCGCCGGAGACCCGGGTGGTCTATGCGGACAACGACCCGATCGTGCTGTCCCACGCCCGGGCCCTGATGATCAGCACCGACGAGGGCCGCAGCGAGTACATCTCGGCCGACCTCCGCGACCCCGCCGCACTCCTGGACGATCCGCTGCTGCGTGACACGCTCGACTTCGACAAGCCGATCGGCCTCACCATGATCGCGATCCTGATGCTCCTCGCGGATGCCGACGACCCGTGGAGCCAGGTGGCGACGCTGCGCGACGCGATGCCATCGGGCAGTTGCCTGGCGATCACCCATCCGACGGCCGACTTCAATGCCGAGGAGGTCGGGGAGGCGGTCGCCGCGGCAACCGACGCCGGGATGACACTCGTGATGCGGCCCAGGGAGGCGGTCGAACGATTTTTTGGCGACTGGGAGTTGCTGGAGCCGGGGTTGTGTCCGGTGTCGGTGTGGCGGCCCGACGAGCCGGTCGACGATCCCGAGGCGGCGTATTACTGGGCGGGCGTGGCCCGCAAGCCCTGAGCCGACCGCCGGCCCCGCCCGACTGCCGGCCCCGGTCTGACCGCTGGTGCCGGGCCGACCGACCGGGCTATCGCTGGTGGACCGGCCGGGCGGCCTGGCACGGGGGGACCAAACCGCCCGACCGGCGATCAGCGAGCGCCTTCGTCGGGCGCCCGTGCGGGTGTTACGGCGTCACACCCGCAAGCGCGGTCGTTTACGTGCCATCGGAGCGGGTATTCGTTCGGCACGTATCAGGTATTGCCGCCGGTCGCCCTCGCGGCCGGCGGAATCGATCACCACACCCTCTGTTTCCAGCCAGGTGTCGCCCTGGCAAGCAACCACCCTCGACCACTCGACGTACACGAGGCGTAACCGTAGGCTGCCCTTGCCCCAGCGGTAGTCGCCCTCGGCGAAAACGTGCTCGGACCACCGCGGCTGGCGTGGCAGGAGCCGGCCACCACGGAAGATCAACGCGGTCGGCGCGGCGACCGGACGGCCGGGAAGGTGCCCGGCGTGGCGGCCCCGTGCGCAGCGGACAAGCTCACTGGCGCGCGTCGGAATCAGCCTCCTCGGCCGGCGGCTCGCGGTCGGTCGCCGGGGCTCCAGGGCGGGCCAAGGCATACCTGACCCCGCCAAATCGGTGCGTAACGGCGCTGGCTCGGGCCGACGCGGCAGTCACGTCATCGGTCACGGGCTCGTCCCGGAGGACGGGCGGCGGGTTTCCTCGGCGCGGACTGTCGACCGCGTCGGGGTCGCCCTCGTCGAAATGCTCCGGACCAATGTTGGGAATCGACATGCTCGTCACCTCTCGCTCGGACGCCCCCGCCAGGGAGCCTCGCGTCGAGGCCGCAGACGCCGTTTCCGCGACCGATCCGTCACTCAAAGATGTCACCCTAAGTGACACCCTGAAGGTGCGTACGTGCGTTATCATGCTCATAATCCCGTGAGTACGCAAGGCCAAATGCACGTGCATTTGCACGTGGGGTAAGGGGAAGGTTGCGGACGGGAGACCATCTGTCTTCGGTCGATCCCCGATCGGAGCAAACCTAGGGAGCTTCACATGACGTACGCGGTTAACGGCATCTCCGCCGGCCAGTTGGACGGTGTCACCTGGCAGAAGAGCCGGCGCAGCAACCCCAGCGGCAACTGCGTCGAGTGCGCCGTGCTGCCCAACGGTGACGTCGCCGTGCGCAACTCACGGGACCCGGAGGGCCCGGCGCTGATCTATACCCCGGCCGAGATCGAGGCCTTCCTCGGTGGCGTCCGCGACGGAGATTTCGACAACCTCCTGAGCTGAGACCGCCCAGGCGACACGGGGTAGCGGACCAAAGCAGAAGGCGTACGGGCAGGCCCGTACGCCTTCTGTGAATCTTTGACCCTAGGCCGGCCGGCCGACCTCGTGCAGCAGCTTGCCGAGGATCTCGGGAGTGTGGTTGGGCGGGTCGGCATCGATGCAGACGCGCTCCATGGCCATCGCATACTGGTCGACGTCCTCGCGCTTGTCCAGGTAGATGGCGCTGGTGAGCTGCTCGACATAGACCACGTCGGGCAACTCGGGCTCGGGGAAGCGCAGGATCGCGAACGGTCCACCCGCCGCCGCGTGGCCGCCGGCGTGGAACGGGATGATCTGCAGCCGGATGTTGGGCTTCTTGGACACCTCGATGAGGTACTCGATTTGCGCCTTCATCACTTCGACGCCGCCGATCGGCCGGCGCAGCACGGCCTCGTCGATGACCGCCCACAGCTGCGGCGCCTCGGGCCGCTCGAGAATCTGCTGGCGCTGCCGGCGCAGCTCGACCCGCTTGTCCATCTGTTCCGGCGTCACCCCGGCGTGACCCAGCATGATCACCGCACGCGCGTAGTCGGGCGTCTGGAGCAGGCCGGGCACGAACTGGATCTCATAGGTGCGGATGAGCGAGGCGGCGGCCTCCAGGCCCAGATAGGACTGGAACCAGCCGGGCATCACGTCGCTGAACTGCTGCCACCAGCCGGGGTTGTTGGCCTGGCGGGCCAGGACCAGCAGCGCCTCGCGCTCGTTGGCGTCATCCACCCCGTAGAGCGTCAGCAGATCGCTGACGTCGCGCTCCTTGAAGCTGACCCGGCCGAGCTCCATCCGGCTGATCTTGGAACCGGAGGCGCGGATCTCCCAACCGGCGTCCTCCCGGCTGATGCCGCGGGCCTCACGGAGGCGGCGCAGCTGCGTGCCAAGGAGGATGCGCAGCACGGTAGGGCCAGTGCCCGGCGCCTCCTCCTGCTGCTGCGAACCCGCGCTCACCTGACTCCTCGCCATCGCTCCAGTGGGCTGCCGGCCGCAGTCCCTACGCATCCTAAGGGTGAGATCGTCCGCGGCGAAACAGCTCGAGCCTAACGCCCACGCCGTTTGCTCGATGCGGATGCACGTGCAGACGGCCTTGCGAACGCACTCGTCGACAGGGATGATAGCTGACAGACAAGGCATCGCTTGCTAACGCAGCGTGCTGAAAGTTCGGCTTCTCGGCCGAAGCGTTCGGGTCGGGCGGCGATCGCGCCGCCCGGGTCAGCGAGTCGCCGAGATCTGGGAGGGTTATCTCGATGTCCACGGCACCGACGTCTACCCCCACCATGGCTCCGCCTCAGCGCGACCCCGCAGATGTCGCGCCCGCCGACAGCTACCACCCGGCCGACCGCGTGTGGGTCTACCGCGACGGCTGGCGAGCCGGCGTGATCGAGGCGGCCTCGCCCCGCGCCGTCACCGTGACCTACCGGCCCGGCGCCCACCGCGGCACCGGCGTCGACACGTTCACCGCGCCCTACGTGAGCCGCCGGTTCGACGAAGACCCGGCCCTCGACCGGCGCGACCGCGGCCGCATGATGACAGCGAGCGGCCTCCCGGTGCGGAGTCCCGCGGCATGACCGGCGCGGTGACGGTCGCAGCCATCGTGGGCCTGCTGAGCCTGCTGGCCGGCGTGGCCCTGGGGTGGTATCTGCGTCGCAGCAACGACTGGTGCCCCGCGTGCGGCGACCAGCTCGCCTGCGAGGGTTGCGGCGCGGGCGCCGCCTGGCCGCGGCAGACGACCGCCTCCGCCCCCAAGCAGTTCTCCCGCACGAGCAGCAGCCCAGCCCAGCGCTGACCGGAGCGCGTGCCGGCCTTCCGTGCCACCTTCGTCCCACGCGCCGGTTATCGGCCTCCTCGCTGCCCCCAATGGCGGCCAAGTCGGCTTACCCGTGCTCTTCGGCGTTCGCGCGCATGCGACACCCCACCTAGACCCAGCTTCGGTGTCCGCAGCCGGCAGTTTGTGCTTATCGCGCCGACCCGGATTGCCCCACACCGCCGCCCAGCGCGCCGCCAGCCCCACACCAAACCAGCGTGGGACGAATGGTCGCTCAGCGCGCCGAACAGCCCCACGCCCAGGCTTGATCCGGCCGCTGTGGGGACTTCGACGTCGGCCGGCCGCCCGGCAATTGCGGGAAGGCGTCCCTGCGCTCGGTGGCACTCTGGCCCGCCAAATTCCCTCGCGGGGCGACCCAGCCCGGCATTTTGACGCCCCCGCCGTACCTCTCCGGAGGGAACTTCCAGCGGCAAACAACCGTCCGCGATGGACGGAGAGTAACTCCCTGTCACTCCCCGAACGGGTCGATGTTGAAGTTGTCGCGAAATACGTTGTCCGGGTCGTACTGCTTTTTGAGCGTTCGCAGGCGGTCCAAGCTTTTCGCCGGCCACGCCTCACTAATCCGTTCGGGGCTCTGGTCCGTCTCAAAGGACAGGTACAACCCCCGATAGTGGGAGGCGAGATCGGCCCAAGCGGCGTCCAATCGGCCCCGGGATGCGCCGAATGCTACAACCGAGAAGTTCGCCGATCGGTGCGAATAAGCCGTCGCGTCCTCCGGCACATCGGCGACCGCACCGCCCACCGACCGGATCTGGAAGAAGTACACGATGCCCGACTCGATCAAGCGGGCAGCCGCCGCGCAGAACTCCGGGGTCAGGTGGTCGATCAGCCCGGACCGAGCCACCGGGTCGCCCTGACCGTCGTGCGGGGCGTCCGGCACGTTCATCACCCCGGCGTACGGCACGAGCTGCACCTGTTGATCAAGCAGCGGCGCCACCTGAGCGATCGGCGTCAACCGGTCGATGATCGTGTCCGGCTCCGGCGACTCGACCACGCCGTACACCTGGGCAAGGGACTGACCCCGACGCGGCGGCCCCATGATCAGGTTGGTGGTGAGATCCCGCGGAGCGGCCTCCATCGCCGCACCCCAGCGTTGCAGCAGGCCGGCCGCGTCCGCAGCGTCGAAAATGAACTGTCCGAAGCCGACACTGCCGACCTCGTCGACCTGGAAGTCGAACGACGTCACGATGCCGAAGTTCGCGCCCGCCCCGCGAACCGCCCAGAACAGGTCGGGATGCTCCCGATCGCTGACCCGCACGCGCGACCCGTCGGCGAGCACCAGCTCGGCGGCCCGCAGATGATCGATGGTGAGGCCCCGCCGGCGCGCCAGCCAGCCGATCCCGCCGGCGGTGGCCAGCCCGCCGACCCCGACGCCGCCATAGTCCCCGCTGGTCAGCGCCCACCCGTGCGGGGCCAGCGCCGCAGCGACGTCCTTCCACCGGGCGCCGGCCTCGATCCGGACCAGCCGGTCGGCCTCGGAGAGCACCTCGATGCGGTTCAGCCGGGACAGGTCGATGACGACTCCGCCGTCGTTTGTGGACCGCCCACTGATCCCGTGGCCACCGCTGCGGATGGCGAGCGGCACGTCCTGATCGCGCGCGAACGCGAGCGCCGCCACCACCTGGTCGGCATCCTTCGGCTGGATCACCAGGCCCGGCGCACCGCCGCGCATGTAGGTCGAGCGCACCTTGGCGTACCCGAAGTCACCGGGCTCGATCGCCGTGAGTGACGCCGGTAGCCCGTCGTAGTCGATGTCGTCACGCCGCTGAGCCAGGGCGGCCGCGGAGCGTACCGGCCCGGCGACCAGACCGTGGGCCGGCCGTTCCCGGGCCACTGCCTCCCGTACGGCCGGAATCACCTCCTCGGCGAACCGCCGCAGCTCGTCGGGATCGTCCGAGCCGTAGATCACCGTGCCGATCCCGTCCTCCAGGATCAGCGGAAGCAGCTCGTCGACCCACTGCCCGGGCTGCTTCGCCGGATCGCCGAAGACGTTGAGCAGCCGCCGGACCGCACGGGGATCCCGCCCAGCAGCGGCCGCCGCCGCATCGATGATCTCGTTGCCCCGGGTCAGGTCGCCCGGCTTGAGATAGCCGAGCGACGGCAGCCACCCGTCCGCCTTGGCGCCGACCAGGCGCAGCATCCGCGGCTTGTAGGCACCCACCCAGATGGGCACGTCGTGCGCCGGCGCCGGCCCCCGCTTGGCGCCCTTGAGCTGGTAATACTCGCCTTCGTAGCGGAGCTGGGCGCGTTCCGAGGCCCGCCAGATCTCGCGGATCACGTCGATCGCCTCGCCGACCTGCGCCACCGACTCGGCCGGGGTACGGCGGGTGACGCCCATCGCCTCCATCGCGTCCCAGAAGCCGCCCGCGCCCAGACCGAGGGCGAGCCGGCCGCCGGAGAGCAGGTCGAGGCTGGCGGCGGCCCGGGCCAGGACGGGCGCCGGCCGCATGGGCACGTTCAGCACGTTGCCGGCGAGCCGGATCGTCTCCGTCTGCGCGGCCACCCAGCTCAGCAGCGTCCAGGTATCAAGGAAGCCCGGTTGGTACGGATGATCCTGGAATGTCACCAGGTCGAAACCGAGAGCCTCACTGAGCCGGGCCCGGTCAGCCGCGGCCCGCGGTGGATCGTTGACCGGGGTGATGAACGTGCCGAACTCCAGCGTATGACCATAATCCACTCGTTGATCGTATGCCGGGGAACGCCTCGCCCGGCTGCGTCGTGTGACACGCCGCCAGCGGAGGGTTGCGGAGCCGGCCGTGATCGTCAGATGGTGTAACGGGGGTTTCGTCCCCCACGCACCGGGTAGGGCATTGATCGTCCAGCAGGCCCCTGGTGGAGGTGTTTCCCCGTGCTCGATCCGCAGGAGAAAGCCGTCTTCGACGGCATGATGACGCAACTGCGGGCTGATGATCCCGGCTTCACGCGAAAGCTCGACCGGATCGGCAAGCCGCGCCGACGCGTACGCATGACGGCGGCAATTCTGCTGTGGACCATGGCACCGATCTGCATCGTGTACGGCGGATGGACCGGCCTGATCATGGCAGTAGTGGCCGCGGTGTACGGCTCACTCCTGTACAGCCGGCGGCACCAGAACACGTCACAGCTGCCCTGGACCGCTACCCGGGGACGACGCCCCGGCGCGGCGCCGTCCGTCTGACCGCTTCGGTCCGCCGACTTGGTCCGCCCTTAATCCTCGCCGGCCGGCCGCGCCCTTTCCGGTGACCGACCCGGTCAGCGCCAGCGGTCCCCGGTGAGGCGCTCGTAAACCTCGACATACCGGTTGCGAGTGGCCTCGACCACCTCGTCCGGGATCTCCGGCCCGGGCGCCGTACGGTCCCACTCAGTCAGCGCCGACGACCAGTCCCGCAGGAACTGCTTGTCCAGGTAGCGCTGGGTCCCGCCCGGCTTCCACTCGTCGGCCGCCCAGAACCGCGACGAGTCCGGCGTCAGCAGCTCATCCCCGAGCTTCAGCCGCCCGTCCGCCGCAAACCCCAGCTCAATCTTGGTGTCGGCGATGATGATCCCCTTCTCGGCCGCCACCTGCGACCCGCGCCGATACACCTCAAGGGTGATCCGCCGCAGCTCAGCCGCAACCTCCGCACCAACCTTGGCCTCGACATCGGCGTACGTCATGAACTCGTCGTGCCCCTCCCCCGGCGGCACCTTGGTGGTCGGCGTGAAGATCGGCTCAGGCAGGTCGGACCCCTCAATGAGCCCCGGCGGCAGCGCGACGCCGGACACGGCACCGTCCCGCTCGTACTCCTTGAGCCCCGACCCCGCGAGATACCCGCGAGCGATGCACTCGACCATGACCATCTCGAGCCGCTCACACCGCACGGCCCGCCCCGCCCACTCGGCCGGCACGTCGCTCGCCGAGACGATGTGGTTGGGAACGACGTCGGCAAGCTGCTCAAACCACCACAGCGACAGCTGCGTGAGAATCTTGCCCTTGTCCGGAATAGCCGTCGGAAGCACCACGTCATAGATCGACACCCGATCCGACGCAACAAGCAGGATGTCGCTCCCGTCGGCGTAGACGTCCCTGACCTTGCCGGAGTGCAGCAGTTCCACGTGGTCCCCTTAGCCGTGCCGATGGCGTGCGGCTTCACGCTATCTGACCAGCTACGCGAAGGCGGACGGCACCCAAGACGACGCTCGTCGTAGTTTCAACGCTGGTGAATTGAAGCTTTTTCATCCTCGGTATGTGGGTTCTCGACGCAACGAAGGACGAGGCGGCCTGCACGATCGGGATCGCCTGGTGCCTACTGCAGCGGAGTTTTGTCAAGATTTCGCTGTTTTTGCGGGTGACCTTAGCGCGCTCACCGAAGGCGCGGATCCGGGCGTGGCGCGGTTGACCTTCTTCTGCCAGGCGGTGAGTTTCGGTCGGTAGCGGTGACGTTTGAACAGGTTCGGATGCTGCCGCGTGCACCCTGTAAGCCCTATTCGGCGAACGTCATCACCGTTCCCTACCCACGGTGTCGATGATGGCGTGGGTGCGGGCGACGGTCCGGTCGTGGACTACACCGGGCAGGGCGGCCGACGCCCAGATCAACCGCGCTGTCGGATCGGCGATGACCTGTAAGTTCATGCCGTGCCGGCGGTGCTCGCCGGAGCAGTAGGGCTTCTGGTCGGCGACCCGGTCGATCGCGATCACCGGCGTCGTCGAGGATCGCGTAGGCGAGCAGGCGGATCCTGTTCATCGCCGTGGTCAGGTCGTCAGCGATGGCGGCGCGGAGGTCGATGGCACGCGGACGTAGCCAGGCCGTTGTGATACCAATCTCGAACCGGCGGTCAGGTGGGTCAGGGTGTCGCCGTTGCGCAGGTGGGCCAAGGGCGAGCAAGGCTTGTTGGCCGGGGACGGCGGGCTCGGATGAGCCTGGCTCAATGGTCAATGAAGCCTTTTGAAGATCAGCCTTAGCAGACGCATTCGCCGCAAGCGATGTCGGCTTCGTCCGCTTTCTGTGCGCTGTTCACACCTAGCGAAGCCTAGCCGTAGTGCTCCGACCGACATCAACGCGATCGCTAGACGAGTTGCTGTTCCTTCGGCGGCGCCTGTGCTGTGGCGAGCCGAATCCTTACAACCGGCTGTACGCAGGCCGAAGCCTGATTCACCGGCACCGCCAGCAGAATCCGGTCGCCATCGCCGCTTACATGATCCAAGGCCAACGCCTGGCCGGGCACAAGCTGTTGGCGCTGGAGGCTCGCGCATGGCATAGGCCTGGAGCAAGGCCGCCCCTGACTACGGTGACGCGCACTAAGGATTCCCGTCCAAGGTCGGTGAAGCGTGCGCCTAAATGACTTTCTCCTAGCCGTCGCTGAGGGATACGACTATCATGACGGCTTCGATACCATCCAGCAGCGGCTGCTGAAACAAGCGCGCCATGAGCTGCGTGGCTATGGCCCGACGGACTTCCTCATCAAAGCCAGTGGCGGCCAACCGCCACTTGGAGCCACCCTCACGCCTTGGATTGGTTTCTTCGACCCCGATGAGTCCACGACGCCAATGGACGGGCTGTACGTCGTCTGGCTCCTGGATTCAACCGGGCAGAACTGGACGCTCAGCCTGAACATGGGCACGGAGAAGCGCGCGAAGAGCTTCTCGGGTGCCAACGCGGCGCGGAACGGGCCTGGCTCCAAGGAGGAGCAACTATTGGCCTCCTTGCGGGCGGAAGCCGCAGCCATCCGAGACGCGCTTCCTGAACAAGTGGTAAGCGCTTGGGACGCGACTATAGATCTTCGAAGCAAAGGGACGAGGCAACGGCGCTACGAAGCAGCAACGATCTTGGCCAACACCTATCCGGTCAGCGCATTGCCGAGTGACGCGACCCTTGATGCTGATCTACGCGCCATGTGTATCGCCCTTCAAGAGGCATCCGAGACTAAACGCCGGCTCGCCATCTTGCGGCCTGGCGTCATCTCGACCAGTAGCGCGGTTTTCCTTGACTCCAGCGAGCGCGAACTGGAGTTCGCGCCTGGCATCGACCGAAGCTCGACCGTCGAGTTGTCGATGCGCTCCATCACTCGCACTCCTCGGCATGAAGGAGGACTGGAGCGCTACGGGCGATGGCTCCAGAGCCGAGGGTTCAACCCGGCGACAAACGTGCA
>Ga0070668_100003342_pt1 | contig 11827 bp, 11 predicted proteins | sample KBSS43metaG_FD_64661 | JGI IMG/M metagenome (GOLD analysis project Ga0070668, IMG submission 64661) | Switchgrass rhizosphere microbial communities from Kellogg Biological Station, Michigan, USA - KBS S4-3 metaG | ecosystem: Host-associated > Plants > Roots > Rhizosphere > Soil ... | reverse complement strand
GTCATGTATTCGCCGAGCGCACCCCAGGGTTGCAGGTCGGCGGTCTGGTCGGGCTTGGTGGCAGGGGTCTTCGACATGTTCACTCTCACTCTTACTGTCAGGTAGTTCGCCGAGACGTCGCGGACTTGCAGTCGTCTCGATGTTCAGCGGCTAGGCGTGCAGCACGTGCCGCGTGTGCCGGGCGATCATCAGTTCTTCGTTGGTCGGTACCACCCAGGTCGCGACCGAGCCTGTCGGCAGGCTGATGCGCGACCTGCCGTCCCGGTTCGCCTGTTCGTCCAGCTTCACGCCGAGCCAGTGCGCTTCCCGGCAGACACGCTCCCGGATCTCCGCGCTGTTCTCGCCGATTCCGCCGGTGAAGACGATCGCGTCCAGGCCACCCAGCGCCGCGGCCAGCGAGCCCAGCTCGCGTCCGATGCGATAGACGTAGAGGTCGACCGCGAGCCGGGCGCGCGGCGCTTCGCTCGCCAGCAGCGTGCGCATGTCGCTCGAGATGCCGGAGACGCCGAGGAGGCCGGACTCGCTGTAGATCAGCTTCTCGATCGCGCGCGCGTCCATGCCGCGCTGGTCCATCAGGTACAGGATGACGCCCGGATCGAGGGCGCCGCAGCGCGTGCCCATCGGCAGCCCGTCGACCGCCGTGAAGCCCATGGTGCTGGCGACGCTGCGGCCACTCGACAGCGCACACATGCTCGCGCCGTTTCCGAGGTGCAGCACCACGCAGCGGCCGCTCGCCGCCTTCGCGTCGAGTTGCGGCAGGACCGATGCGATGTATTCGTACGAGAGGCCGTGGAAGCCGTAGCGCTGCACGCCCGCGTCGTGCAGCTCCCGGGGCAGAGCGAACATCTGCGCGAGCTCCGGCTGAGCGCGATGGAACGCCGTGTCGAAGCAGGCCACCTGAGGCAGCTCGGGCCGGCGCTCGAGCAGGAGCCGGATCGGCGTCAGGTTGTGCGGCTGGTGCAGCGGCGCGAGCGGAACGAACTGCGCCAGGTCTTTCAGCACCGTGCCGTCGACGCGCACCGGCTGGGCGTACTGGAGCCCGCCGTGAACGACACGGTGGCCGATGCCGGCGAGTTGTGTCCGGCCGAGCTGCTCGCGCACGAATTCGACGATGTGCGCGAGCGCGCCGTCGTGCCCGAGCGGGTGGCCTTCGCCCCAGGAGCGGGTCGCGACCGTGGCACCGGCCGGATCCTTCGCGACGAAGCGCGGCGCGGTGTGGATCGCCTCGGCCTGACCGCGCACCACCAGCTCGAGGTCGGCGCCCGCGAAGAGCGAGAACTTGATGCTCGACGAGCCAGCGTTGAGAACCGCGATCGAGTCGCTCATCACGCCACCATCTGCAGGCTGTCGCGCCGCGCTTTGGCGACGAGGGCCGCCACGGCGCAGGAGGCCAGCCGCGTCGAGACCGAGTCGGCCCGGCTGGTCAGGATGACCGGAACGCGCGTCCCGAGCACGATCCCCGCCGCATCGGCATCGGCCATGAAGCTGAGGCTCTTGGCCAGCATGTTTCCGGCTTCCAGATCGGGAACGACAAGGATGTCGGCCTGTCCGGCCACGCTCGAAGTGATCTTCTTGATCTTGGCCGCACCGAGGTCGATCGCGTTGTCGAGCGCGAGCGGTCCGTCGAGGACGCCGCCGGTGATCTGGCCTCGCTCGGCCATCTTGCACAGCGCCGCGGCCTCGATGGTCGAGGGCACCTTCGGGTTGATCGTCTCCATGGCCGACAGGATCGCCACCCTGGGTTGCGCCATGCCCAGTGCATGGGCGAGGTCGATCGCGTTCTGCACGATGTGCACCTTGTCCTCGAGCGTCGGAAAGATGTTCACCGCGGCGTCGGTGATGATGACGACGCGGTCGATCGCGGGCACATCCATGACGAAGCAATGACTGACGCGCCGGCTGGTGCGCAGCCCGGTCTCGCGCTTGACGACCGCGGCCATGATTTCATCGGAATGCAGGCTGCCCTTCATCAGCATCTCCGCCTTGCCTTCCCGGGCGAGGCGAACGGCGGTCTCGGCAGACGCGACGCTGTGCGGCGCATCGACCACTTCGAAGGGGGCGATGTCGATCCGGAATTGTTCGGCGACCGCCGCGATGCGCGCGCTCGGCCCGACCAGGATCGGACGGATCAAGCCGAGCTCCGCGGCCTCCACGGCGCCGCGCAGGGAACTCTCGTCGCACGGATGCGCCACCGCGCAGGCCGTCGCCGGCAGCGCTTTACAGTGGGCGATCAGGGCGTCGTACTTGTGGTGCGGTCGTTCTGACATGGCTGCTTTACCTCTGTGCTGTTGCGGCCTCGAGCCGGGTGATGGATGGATCGACGTTCGTTCGCGTACCGGCTCACATCGCGCTGCGCGCGTTCATCGTGCGCCGTGGTGACGGCGGTCGCTTGATCCTCGTCAACGTGGCCGCGCGCGCACAACCGGCGCGCTAGATCGCCATCTCCGGCACGTTGTCGGGCACGACGAGCGCGGCCTCGGTCGCGTCAAGCACTTTCTGGACCGACACGCCCGGAGCGGTTTCCATCAACGTGGCGCGCCCTGCCGGGAATGCGATCACGGCCAGCTCGCTCACCAGCAGGTCCACCGGTCGCGCCGACGTGAGTGGCAGCGAGCACACCTTGACGACCTTCGACTTGCCCTTGGCGCTGTGCTGCATGGCGATGACGACGCGCTTGGCGCCCGAGGCGAGGTCCATCGCGCCACCCATGCCCGGGACCATCTTGCCGGGGATCATCCAGTTGGCGAGGTGCCCGGACTGATCGACCTGCAGGCCGCCGAGCACCGTCATGTCGAGGTGCCCGCCGCGGATCAGGCCGAACGACATCGCGCTGTCGAACGTGCTCGCGCCCGGCAGCGCGGTGACCGGTTTGCCGCCGGCGTCGGTCAACAGCCGGTGGTGCATGCCTTCCTCGGGCACCGCGCCGGTGCCGATCAGCCCGTTCTCGGACTGGAAATACACCTTGATGCCGGCCGGCACGTAGTTGGCGACCTGGGTCGGGATGCCGATGCCGAGGTTGACCAGCATGCCGTCGCGCAGTTCGAGCGCGATGCGTCTGGCGATAACGGTCTGCGCGTCCATGGTGTCAGCTCTGGGCGATGAGGTAGTCGACGAGCGGCGCCGGCGTGACGACATGGTCCGGCGAGATCAGTCCCACGGGCACGACGTTGTCGACGGCGACGATCACGGTGTCGGCAGCCATCGCCATCACCGGGTTGAAGTTGCGACCCGTCAGCGCGTAGGCGAGGTTGCCTTGGTAGTCCGCCATGAAGGCATGCACGAGCGCGAAGTCGGCGCGCAGCGCCGCCTCGACCAGATACTCCTTGCCGGCCACCGTGACCTTCTGCTTGCCTTCCTCGACCACCGTGCCGACGCCGGTGGCGGTGAGGATTCCGCCGAGCCCGAAGCCGCCGGCGCGGATGCGCTCGATCAACGTGCCCTGCGGCACCAGGTCGACCTCCATCTCTCCGGCGATCATCTGCTGCTGGGTCTCGGGATTCAGGCCGATGTGGCTGACGATCGCCTTCTTCACCAGACGCGCGCGCACCAGCTTGCCGATGCCGACGCCGGGCATCGCGGTGTCGTTGCCGATCACGGTGAGATCACGCTTGCCCTGCCGCACGAGCTCGTCGACCATTGCTTCCGGAGTTCCCACGGCCATGAAGCCGCCGATCATCAGGCTTGCGCCGTCAGGGATCAGCGCCACCGCATCGGCCAGGGAGAGCGTACGCATCGTGCCTCCTCGAAATGCGCGTGAGTGGGTGAATTGCACCGCGTGCCCGGCAGCCGCGCTATAGCACCAAGGTGGCATTCCGGACGACGCGGACCCGGTGCCACGGGTTTGGGGAGGCCGCGCCACTGACGCGTTGCCGGCGGCACTGGCATGATGGGCGAGGACTCAGGGAGACTCGGTGGACGTCTGTTCCGGCTGCGGCGAGTTTCAATGTCGTGGATTCCTGTCGTGCTCGGCCGCGCCCGGACCTTTCGCGAGCGGCGCAGCGGCGGTCGCGCCGAGGGTGCGCGGCGCGTCGCTGACCGAGGCCCAGCGCGACTCGCTGACGCCCGATCAGGTGGTGAAGGCCTTCCTGGACGGCAATGCGCGATTCGTTTCGGGCGCGCAACGGGACCGCGATTTTCTCGGCGAGATGAAATCCAGCGCGGCAGGTCAGTACCCTGCCGCGATCGTCCTTTCCTGCATCGATTCACGGACGCCCGTCGAGGTGGTGTCGGATCTCGGCATCGGCGATACCTTCAACGCCAAGGTGGCGGGGAACGCCGTCAACGACGACATCCTCGGCTCGATGGAATATGCGTGCGCCGTCGCCGGGGCCAAGGTGGTCCTGGTGATGGGTCACACGTCCTGCGGCGCCATCAAGGGAGCGATCGACAACGTCGTCCTCGGCAACCTGACCTTGCTCCTCGCGCGCTTCAAGGCGGCGATCGACGAGACCGTCTATGACGGGTCGCGGACCTCGAAGAACGCGGCCTTCGTCGATGCGGTCGCGCGAACCCAGGCCCTGAAATCGGCTCGACAGGTGCGCCAGCGCAGCGCGGTGCTGGCCAATCTCGAAGCCGAGGGGAAGATCAGGATCGTCTCTTCCATGTACGACGTCGCGTCGGGAGTGTTGACCGTCCTTTGACGCGCTCCTCGACTCGAGGCCTCGGTCTCCACCTGCCTGGACCAGGCCGCCGGTCGCGACCGGGACCCTCGTCAGGCGCGAAATACTTCGCGCCCATGCCCGGATCGCCGACGACCGACTTCGACTTTGCCTGACACGCTCTAGCGCGCAGCCCCGACAGATTTCGCCCGGAACACTGGCCACACTGGGTTCGTGTGCAAATGCCGCCGAGCCCCCACAGGAGCCAGTTCATGAACGGTTGTTCCCACGAGATCACGTATCAGGCGCTGTTCAGGGGTCCGTCGCTGTGCTTTCCCTGTGACGAGCGGGGCGAGGTGCCGCTCGATTCGCTGAGCGACAGTGCGCGCGAGAACTACCTGTACGCGCGCGCCGTCGTCGGCGTCGAGTACGCCTATCCCTCGATCAGCCAGGCGCGTTTTGCCGCGTGAGGGGCGTCGGCGGAGCGCCGCGTTCCGCTACAGCTTGACATCGGGGTTCTAGCGGAGCATCGGCGTCTCGATCGCGCGCCGGCAAGCACGGCATTGACGCGAATCCCGTTGTCGCGGTCTTCCCTCGCCGCCGATCGCATCAGCGAGAGCAACGCCGACTTCGCCGCATAGGCCGCGACGAGGGTCGAGCGAGCGGACGCGTCGAGAGCGGCAACGGGCATGCCTGTTGCCTCAGCCTCCTGCCCGACGCCGAGCGCGTCCTCGCCGATCGCCTCGAAGAGCTCGGCCGCGCGATGACCGAGCGGCGCTTCGAGCCGGTCGCGCCGCGAACGCTCGAGCTCGCGTGGAACCAGGCGCGGGCGCTGCCCGCGAGCAACGTCCTGATGGGGGCCGGCGCGCTCGCGCTCGTCGTCATGCTGCTCGGCGGAATGCGGCGCAAGAGCCGCTTTCGCCTGGCGCGAAGGATGGCATAGCGATTGCCGAAACCAGGCGCAGGCTGGCGGTCCGGGTCTGTATGCCCTTGGAGCGCCTTTTGGAAAAGAACAGCACCACCGTCGACAACGCACTGCGCGATGCCATCCCCGGCCGCCCCGGCTTCGACACCCTCGTCGTCGGGGCCGGCTTCGCCGGAAGCGTCCTGGCCGAGCGGCTCGCCAATGTCTGCGGGCAGCGGGTCCTCATCTGCGACAAGCGGCCGCACATCGGTGGCAACGCGTACGATCGCCACGACGACGCGGGCATCCTCATCCATCCCTACGGCCCGCACATCTTTCACACCAACTCGGCCGACATCTTCGAGTACCTGTCGCAGTTCACCGAGTGGCGGCCGTATCAGCACCGGGTGCTCGCCAGCGTCGACGGCCAGCAGCTGCCGATGCCGATCAACCTCGATACCGTCAACCGCCTCTACGGCCTGAATCTGACGTCGTTCGAGATGCAGGGGTGGCTTGATTCGATGGCCGAGAAGCTCGACGGCATCGAGACCTCCGAGGACGCCGTCATCGCCAAGGTCGGCCGTGACCTCTACAACAAGTTCTTCCGCGGCTACACGCGCAAGCAGTGGGGGCTCGACCCTTCCGAGCTCGACGCGAGCGTCACGGCGCGCGTGCCGACGCGAACCAACCGCGACGACCGCTACTTCGCCGACACCTACCAGGCGATGCCCAAGCACGGCTACACGCGCATGTTCGAGAGGATGCTCGCGCATCCGAACATCAAGATCCTGCTCAACACCGACTATCGGGAGATCGTCGACCTGGTGCCGTGGCAGCACATGGTCTACACCGGCCCGATCGACGCGTTCTTCAACCATCGGCACGGCAGGCTGCCGTACCGGAGCCTTGAGTTCCGCCACGTCAACCTGGCGCAAGAGCAGTTCCAGCCGGTCGGCACGGTCAACTACCCGAACGACTACGCCTACACGCGGATCAGCGAGTTCAAGCACATCACCGGGCAGAGGAGCGCGAGCACGTCGATCGTCTACGAGTACCCGCAGGCCGAGGGCGATCCGTACTACCCGGTGCCGAGGCCCGAGAACGCGGCGCTCTACAAGCTCTACGAGGCCGACGCCGAGCAGCTCACCAACGTCACCTTCGTCGGCCGGCTGGCGACGTACAAGTACTACAACATGGACCAGGTCGTCGGCCAGGCGCTGACGGCGTTCAAACGGCTGCAGCGGCGCCTCGCCGAGCGCGCGCCGCGGCGCCTCGACGTCGCCGCCTGACCGCGCGGGCGCGACGGCGTCAGGCCAGGAGCTCGGGCGGCGCGAGCAGGCGGCCGCGGCCGCCGAGGCGCCGGTAGTCGCCGAGCACCTCGGCAGCGACGTCGGTGATGCGGTCGGCGGCGCAGATGGCGACGCAGGCGCCGCCGAAGCCGGCGCCGGTCAGCTTGGCGCCGTGCACGGCGGGATGCTCCTGGAGCAGCGAGACCAGCCGATCGAGCTCGGGGATCGACACCTCGTAGTCGTCGCGCAGGCTGGCATGCGATTCGTTCATCAGCCGGCCGAGCCTCGCGCCGTCGGCTCCGGCGACGGCGCGCACGACGCGCTCGTTCTCGTTGACGACGTGGCGGGCGCGGCGCCGCCACGGATCGGGAAGCGATTCGACCACGGCGACGCGTCGCACGTCGCGCAGGCTGGCGACGCCGAGCCGCGCGCACGCTTCCTCGCATTCGCTGCGCCGCTCGTTGAACTTGCTCGAAAGGAGGGTGCGCGGAGCGCCGGAATCGATGACGATCACCGCCGTCCCGGCAGGCAGCGACCAGAGCCGCGTCTCGAGGGTGCGCGCGTCGAGGAAGAGCGCGTGCGACGTGTCGGCCAGGCTCGACGCCATCTGGTCCATGATGCCGCAGCGAACGCCGGCGTACTCGATCTCGGCGCGTTGCGCCATCTGCGCGATCTCGACGTCGTCGATCGCGACGTCGAGGAAGCGGCGCAGCGCGCGCAGCGTCGCGACCTCGAGCGCGGCGCTCGACGACAGGCCGACGCCCATCGGCAGCTCGGACGAGACGTGCATGTCGAGCGGCGGGATGGAATGGCCGCGGCGCGCGACTTCGCGGACGCAGCCGAAGACGTAGCGTCCGAACGGCTCGTCGGGAAGGCGATCGAGCCTGAACCGGAGCGGCCGGGCGAACCCTTCGGAGCGCAGCGTGAACTCGTCGCCGACCGCGTGGCCGAGCGAGACCGTCGTCTGCTGCGCGAGCGCGATCGGCAGGACGAATCCCTCGTTGTAGTCGGTGTGCTCGCCGAGCAGGTTGACGCGCCCGGGCGCGCTCGCGACCGCCTCGGGCGCGTAGCCGAACGCGGCGAGGAATCCGTTCCTCACGATAGCGTCACCTCGACCGCCTGCAGCTCGCGCGCCTTGTCCTCGGGCAACGCGTCCATCGCGTAGAAGCCGGCGCCGAGCTCGGTGCCGGCGAGGTACTTGAGTCGCTCCGACGTGCGGTAGGGCGGATAGAACTGGGCGTGCAGGTGAGCCTCGGGATGCGTCTCGCCGTCGCTCGGCGCCTGGTACCACGCCATCAGGTAGGGCATGGGCCGGCGCCACAGGCCGTCGTACTTCAGCAGCACGGTCTTCAAGGCGCGCGCGAGGTCGGTGCGCTGCGCGTCGTCGAGGTCGCCGAACTGCGCCGCCGGACGGATCGGCGCGACCCAGCACTCGTACGGATAGCGCGCGCACACGGGTACGAAGGCGACCGCGTGCGCGCCTTCGTACAGCAGCCGCACGCCGTCGCGACGCTCGGCATCGATCATCGTCTCGAGCAGGCCGCGGCCCTTCTCGGCGAGGTGCTCCTTCGCCTGCGCGGCCATCCGCGCCGGCAGCGGCGGCACGACCGGATAGGCGTAGATCTGGCCGTGCGGATGGTGCAGCGTCGCGCCGGCCTCGACGCCGCGGTTCTCGAACGGAAAGACGAGGCGGACGTCGTCGCGTTCGCCGAGGCGGCGCGTCCGATCTGCCCACACCGACAGGAGCAGCTCGAGATGATCGAGGCCGAGCGCACCGAGCGAGGTGTCGCGCTCGGGCGTGTAGACGACGACCTCGCACTGGCCGCCGGCCGGCGCAGTCGGCACGTGCAGCGACGGCGCCTCGGCGCGGCCGCCGCCGCCGAGCGCCGGAAAGCGGTTGTCGAAGACGGCGACGTCCCAGGTTCCCGCCGGCAGCTCGGTTGGCCGTTCCGGGTCGACGGTCGCCGCGAGCGGGTCGTATTCAGGCGGCGGCTGGAAGGTGCGATCCTGCCGATGCGCGGCGTACGTCACCCACTCGCCGCGCAGCGGATGCCAGCGCAAGTGGGCCTGGCTCGCGAGCGGCTCGCGGAACGGGCTCGGCACGTCGGCCACCGGCGCGATCGGCCCGCGCGCATAGAGCGTCAGCGCGCGACCATCGGGCTTGACGAGCTCGAGCGAATGCATCGGTCCGGGGAGTTTCGCGCTACACCCCGCCTGGGATGTGCATCCGCGACGCGGTCGTGCAGCGCGCGATCGTCGCGAGCGGAATCTTCGGCGTGCGGTCCCCGCGCAGGAGCCCGTTGGCCTCCTGGAACGTGTCGGCGAACTGGGTGTAGCAGAAGCCGCTGAAGAGCGCCGTGTGGACGACGGTCTCGAGCAGTCGCTCGAACATCCGCGCCAGCTCCTCGGTGTCCCGGGCCGAGCTGTAGCCCCACGTGGCGACGGCCGGCTCCTTCGGCGGCGCGGCGTCGGCCTGCGCCTTGCGCGCGAGCGCGATGCCGCCGAACTCGGTCAGCATGATCGGCTGGCCGCGGTGCGGGAAGCCGTCGAGGGTGAGGACGCGGCCGCCCGGACGGCGCCGGTCGAACAGCTGCTCGGTCTTGATCTCGGGGCCGTAGCGCTGGCGCAGGTGCTCGGTGTTGGCGTCGTAGTCGTGGATGCCGATGATGTCGGTCGCGCTGCTCTCCCAGCCGTCGTTGCCGATCACCGGTCGGGTCGCATCGAGCGTCTTGGTGAGGTGGTAGAGCGCCTCGACCGCGTGGCGCTGCGCCTGCATGTTCGTCAGCTCGGGAACGCCCCACGACTCGTTGAACGGGATCCAGGCGACGACGCACGGATGGCTGTAGTCGCGCTCGATCGCCTCGCTCCATTCGCGCACCGTCCGCTTGATCGCGGTGCGCGTGAACCGGTACGCCGACGGCATCTCCGCCCAGACCATCAGGCCGAGCTTGTCGGCCCAGTAGAGGTAGCGCGGGTTCTCGATCTTCTGGTGCTTGCGGACGCCGTTGAAGCCCATGGCCTTGGCGAGCTCGACGTCCTTCCTGAGCGCGGCATCGCTCGGCGCCGCCATGAGCGTGTCGGGCCAATAGCCCTGGTCGAGCACCATGCGCAGCAGATACGGCCGGCCGTTGAGCATGAAGCGATCGCGCAGGATCGAGATCGAGCGCAGCGCCGTGTACGAGGTGAACTCGTCGATCGTCGTGTCGCCCGCGATCAGGCGGACGGTCGCGTCGATCAGCGTCGGCCGCTCCGGGCTCCACAGCAATTCGTTGCGGAAGTCGTCGATGCCGGGGTCGGCGAGGACGATGAAGCGATCTGCCTCGTGGTCGATGACCTGGTAGCGGTCGCGCGCGAGAACGCGCTTGCCGTGACGGAGCAGCACCTCGATCGCGAGGTCCTCGACAGGATCGCCGCCGACGCGCGCCTCGAAGCGCAGCGCATAGCTCTCGACGTGCGGCGTCCAGCGGATCTTGTCGACGTAGGTGCGGCCGACGCGCTCGATCCACACCGTCTGCCAGATCCCCGTCGTGCGCGGGTACCAGATCGCGTGCGGCTCCTTCTGCCAGTCCTGCTTGCCGCGCGGCTTGGTGAGGTCGTGCGGGTCGTCGATCGCCATCACCGCCACCTTCTGCCGCCCTGACGGATCGAGCATGGCGGTGATGTCGGCGTAGAAGGGCGTGTGGCCGCCCTCGTGCGTCGCCGCGAGGTGCCCGTTCACCCAGACGCGGGCGGCATAGTCGACGGCGCCGAAGCGCAAGATCGCTCGCTCGCTGCCGGGCAGCAGGTTGAAGTCGCGTTCGTACCAGCAGCACGCATGAAAGCCACGGTCACCGATGCCGCTCGCTCCCGACTCGGGTGGAAAGGGCACCTCGATCGTCCGCTCCCAGCGCGCGATTTCCGAGGGATGCTGCAGCCTGCGCTCGTCGTCGTAGAGAAAGCGCCAGGGCCCGTCGAGCGAGGTCCAGCGGCGGCGCTCGAGCTGCGGGTTGGGGTGGGCGGGCTCCAAATCGGTCAAGGGTCGCAGTCCTCTGAGGGTCCGGCATGGCATGCCGGAGCACGACTTGCGTCGCTCACATCAGCACACCGAGGCCACCTCGCGTTGCGCGTCCGGGTCCCCTGCGGGGTGCGGAGACCCGTCGGCGGCCGTCGTTTCGAGGAGCACCGCTTCGAGCGAGCGACGGATCGTCTCGGCCGCCGCATCCCACGAATGCTCGCTCACGCGATCGCGCATCCGCGTTTCGCGTTCGCTGCGCTCTGCCTCGGATTCGGCGAGCGCGCGACGACACGCCCCGATGAAGCCTTGAGCGTCCTTCGCGATGGCGACGATGTCGCCGAACATCGCCTGGACGTCATGGATCGGCGTCGAGACGACCGGCTTGCCGGCGGCCATGTACTCGAGCGTCTTGGTCGGGCTGATGAACTCGGTCGATTCGTTCAGCGCGAACGGCATCAGGCAGACGTCCCAGCCGGCCACGAGCTGCGGCAGCAACGCGTACGGCTGCTGGCCCAGCCAGTGCAAGTTGGCGCGTCGCGGTAGCGCCTCGGGGTCGATCTTGACGACCGGCCCCACCATGACGACCTGCCAGTCTAGGTCAGCATCGGCCAGGGCGGCGACGAGGTCGAGGTCGAGCCGTTCGTCGATGACGCCGAAGAAGCCCAGGCGTGGTGCCGGGATCCGGCCCTGCAACGCGCTAGCGCGCGCCACCCCGGCGTCGTCGGCCATGGCGCGAGCTCTCGCGTAGTGCTGCGCATCGACGGCACTCGGCAGGCACAGGACATTCGGGTTGGCGTCGCGCTTCGCCGCGTAGAGGCGGGGGCCGCCCGTGGCGACCAGGTCCGCACGTTCCAGAAGCGCGGCCTCGCGCTGGCGCAGCTGAGATGGCGCGTTCCTGAACGCCGACAGCTCGTCCATGCAGTCGTAGACGACGGCGCGCGGCGCCAGGTCGCCGAGCAGGGGCAGCGCCATCGGCGTATAGAACCAGACCACGTAGTCGTCGATCCGGTTCTCGCCCAGGTAAGCGCTGATCAGCGGCTGC
>Ga0070668_100003339_pt1 | contig 11836 bp, 9 predicted proteins | sample KBSS43metaG_FD_64661 | JGI IMG/M metagenome (GOLD analysis project Ga0070668, IMG submission 64661) | Switchgrass rhizosphere microbial communities from Kellogg Biological Station, Michigan, USA - KBS S4-3 metaG | ecosystem: Host-associated > Plants > Roots > Rhizosphere > Soil ... | reverse complement strand
ATCCGGCCCAGGTACATCACCGCGACCCGGTCGGCGATGTGGCGCACCACCGACAGGTCGTGCGCGACGAAGATGTAGGTCAGCCCGAACTCGTTCTGCAGGTCCTCGAGCAGGTTGACCACCTGGGCCTGGATCGAGACGTCGAGAGCTGACACCGGCTCGTCGCACACGATCAGCTTCGGCCGCAGCGCGATCGCGCGGGCGATGCCGATGCGCTGGCGCTGGCCGCCGGAGAACTCGTGCGGGTAGCGGTTGTAGTGCTCGGGGTTGAGGCCGACCGTCTCCAGCAGCTCCTGCACCCGCTTCTTCACGCCGCCCGGCGGGTTGACGTTGTTGACCTGCAGCGGCATCGCGATGATCCGGCCCACCGTGTGCCGCGGGTTCAGCGACGCGTACGGGTCCTGGAAGATGATCTGCATGTCCTGGCGCAGCCGGCGCAGCTGCGAGCCCTTGGCGTGGGTGATGTCCTGCCCCTCGAAGGTGATCTTGCCCGAGGTGGCCTCCAGCAGCCGGACCAGCATGCGGCCGGTGGTCGTCTTGCCGCAGCCGGACTCGCCGACCAGCCCCAGCGTCTCGCCGGGGCGGACCTCGAAGCTCACCCCGTCGACCGCGCGGACCACCGAGTGCGCGCCCCACAGCCCGGACCGCACCGGGAAGTGCTTGGCCAGGTTTTCCACCTTGAGCAGCGGCTCCCGGGGGTTCACCGGGGCGCCCACCGTGCCCTCCGCCGAGTCCACGAGATCCGTCATTGGGCCACTCCCGCGTGCGCGATGTCCTCTTGGTACAGCTTCAACCGATCGGCCGCCGTCAGGTGGCAGGCGACCTGGTGACCCTCCTGGCCGGTGGACCGTAACTCGGGCACCTCGGCGAAGGACTTGTTGCCGTTGCGCCCCGCATACCGGCACCGTGGGTGGAACGAACAGCCGGACGGCAGGTTGATCAGGCTGGGCGGGTTGCCCTTGATCGGCACCAGGTCGACCTCGGCGTCGCCGTGCAGCGACGGCACGCTGGCCAGCAGGCCCCACGTGTACGGGTGCTGCGGCGAGCGCATGACCTGCTCGACCGAGCCGGTCTCGATGGCCCGCCCGGCATACATGACCAGCACGTCGTCGGCGATCTGGGCGACCACGCCGAGGTCGTGGGTGATCATGATGATCGCCGAGTTGAACTCGCGCTGCAGGTCCTCGAGCAGGTCGAGGATCTGGGCCTGAACGGTCACGTCCAGGGCGGTGGTCGGCTCGTCGGCGATCAGCAGCGCGGGGTCGTTGACCAGCGACATGGCGATCATCGCGCGCTGCCGCATGCCGCCGGAGAACTCGTGCGGGTATTGCTTGGCGCGCCGCTGCGGCTGCGGGATGCCGACCCGGTCGAGCATGTCGACCGCCCGCTTGGTGGCCTCGGCCTTGCTCGCCGACGGGTGGTGGATCCGGTACGCCTCGGCGATCTGGACGCCGACCTTGTAGTACGGGTGCAGCGCGGACAGCGGATCCTGGAAGATCATCGCCATGTCCTGGCCGCGCAGCAGCCGGATCTTTTCGTCGTCCATGCCGACGATGTTGCGGCCGCCGACGGAGATCTCACCGCTGATCTTGGTGCGTTTCGGGTTGTGCAGGCCGAGGATCGACATGCTGGTCACGCTCTTGCCGGAGCCGGACTCGCCGACGATGCCGAGCGTCTGGCCGCGGCGGACCGAGAAGCTGACCCCGTCGACGGCCTTGACCAGGCCGTCCTCGGTGGGGAACTGCACCTTGAGGTCGCGGACCCGCAGGTAGGGCTCGTCCGCGGTGGGGGTGACTGACATCGGAGGACTCCTCAGCTGAGCCGCACGCGCGGGTCGACGACGGCGTAGAGAACGTCCACGATGATGTTGGCCACCACGATGAACAACGCGGCGAGCAACACGGTCGCGAGGACGATCGGCAGGTTGAGCTCGACGACCGCCCGGACGGCGGACCGGCCGAGCCCCTGCAGGCCGAAGATCGATTCGGTGATCACGGTACCGCCCAGGCTCGCGCCGATGTCCAGGCCGGCGATCGTGATGATCGGGGTGATCGCCGCGCGCAGCGCGTGCCGGGTGTGGACCTTGCGCTTGGTCAGGCCCTTGGCCCGCGCGGTGCGCACGTAGTCCTCGGAGAGTGTCTCCAGCATCTGGGCCCGGGAGAGCCGCGCGTAGAGCGCGGAGTTGAGGAAGCCGAGGGTGATCCAGGGCAGGATCAGGCCGACCGCCCACTTCCCCGGATTCTCGGTGAACGGGGTATAGGACGGCGCCGGTAGTAAGCCGGTGCTGTAGACGAGCAGGAGCAGCAGCACCAGGCCGAGGAAGTAGACCTGCAGCGAGGCGCCGACCAGGGAAACGCCGATCGCGATCCGGTCGAAGATGGTGCCCCGGCGCAGCGCCGACATCATGCCCAGCGAGACGCCGATGACCAGCCACATGATCGCGGCACCGACCACGATGCTGACCGTCACCGGGACGGTGCGCTTGAGGGTTTCGGTGACGAGTTCGTCGTTCCGGTACGAATAGCCGAGACACGGCGCCGGGCACTCCCGGACGAAGTCACCCTCGCCGTACGTACGGCCGACGAAGACGCCCTTCACGAACTGGCCGTACTGCTTGAGGATCGGCTGATCGATGCCGAGCCGATGCTCGGTCTGGGCCACCTGGGTGGGACTGCAGTTCTTGCCACACATCACCTCGGCCGGGCTGGCGGGCACGGCGAAGAAGAGCAGGAAGGTGATGATGCTGATGGCGAAGAGCGTGGTCACCGCCAGCAGCAGCCGCCGGATGACGAACCTGACCATGGACGTTGCACCTGTTCCGCGGGGATGCCTACCGGCGGGCGTGGGCGGCCGGACGGCCGCCCACGCCCACGCGGTTTGATGACTTACGGCTTGACGAAGATGTTCGACAGACCGGTCTGGCCGAAGGCGTCGCTGACGAACGCGTTGCCGACCTTGGAACCGATCAGGGTGTAGTTGTTGTCGTAGTTCGTCGGGATGACCGGCGCGAAGTCCTTCATGATCTTCTCGTCCAGCGCGGCCCAGGCCGTCTGGCGGGCGGCCGCGTCGGTGAGCGACTGGATCCGGTCGATCTCGGCGTTGACCGAGTCGTCGTTGAAGTACGCCAGGTTCTGGTTACCGGTCGGGGTGATCTGCCGGCCGTCGAACAGCGGCGGGATGACGGTGCCGGCGTCCGGCCAGTCCGAGCCCCAGCCACCGAGGTAGAGGTCGTACTGGTTGTCCTTGCGGCCGACCTCGGTGTAGTAGTTGGTCGAGTCGATCGACTTCGTGGTGACCTTGAAGCCGGCCGCCTCGAGGCTCTTGCGAGCCGCCTCGGCCTGCGCCGCCCGGCGCGGGGTGTTGGCGTAGGCGAGCACCAGCGGCGGCGGGGTGGTGCTGCCGAGCAGCTCCTTGACCTTGGCCTTGTCACCGGCCGGGGGCACGTTGAAGACGTCGTACTTCTTGAAGCCGGCCACGGTCGGCGACATCAGCGTCGTGGCCGGGATGCCGGCGGCCGAGCCGCCGATCGCCTTCAGGACGGCTTCCTTGTCCAGCGCGACGTTGAGCGCCTGGCGAACCTTGAGGTCCTTGATCCGCTGGTTGTTGATGTAGTAGTACCACGTGTACTGGGTCGGGCCCTGAACCACGCGCTCCTTGACGCCCGCGGTGGTCGTCTTCGGCAGCACCGGCGCCGGGACGTTGACCCAGGTCAGCGTGGACTGGTCGGCGGCCGCGTCGGCGACGATCCGCTCCGAGGCCTGGTCGGCCTGCAGCGTGAAGTCGAACTTGAAGCCGTCCGGGTACGCGGTGCGCAGCGGGTCGGTGTTCGGGTCCCAGTTCGGGTTGCGCTCCAGCACCATGCTGTTGCCCAGCTGGTACGACTTGATCTTGTACGGCCCGGAGGAGAAGACCTTCCGGTCGTACTCGGCCTTGGTGTCCTTGGCCTTCGGCACCGGCGCCGAGGTCGGCATGGTGGCCGCGTACGGCATGTCGCAGTGCGGCTTGGCGAAGGTGAACCGGATGGTCTGCGCGTCCGGAACCGTCACGCCGGGCGGCAGGTCGCCGCCGCCGTTGTACGGGCCCTTGTACTTGCCGTTGTAGTCGTTGCTGTCGGCCAGCCACTGCTGGATGTAGTGCGGGCCCTCGGACAGGTCGCCGGAGAAGGACCGGGCGATGCCGTAGCCGACATCGTTGGCCGTGACCGGGCTGCCGTCCTCGTACTTGACGCCGGTGCGGAGCTTGAACTCCCACACCTTGCAGTCCTTGTTGACGTCCGTGCCCGGGTTTTCCGCCAGGTCGCCGATGACCTTGAGGTTGCCCTTGCCGTCCTCGCGGTAGCCGTTCAGCGTGCGGTAGAGCAGCTGGCCGGCCAGCTGCTGCACGTTGACGTAGTTGCGGGCGGGGTCGAGGTGCTCGAAACCGTCCGGCAGCATGACACCGATCGTGCCGCCCTTGTTGCTGCCCTCGACCGCGGGCGCCGGCGCCTTGTTGTCGTTCGCGTCGTACGAGATCGCGCCGGCCTGCACGTTGGTCTTGGCCTCGCCGCCGCCGCTCTCGTTCTTCGTCTCGCTGCAGCCCGAGGCTACGAGCGCGACGGACAGAGCGCTGACGGTCAGTGCTCCTATCTTCAACCGCACGGTTGTTCCCTTCTTTTCCCCTCTTGGGACGTGGTCTATCCCTGGCCTCTTGTGGAGGAAAGCTTGTCGATGCCGCGGGCGGCGGCGAGCCGATCGGCCCGGCCTGCATCCCCTGACGGCAGCATCGCGACCTACCGCGACGACTTCGGATCGAGCGCGTCGCGCAGCGTGTCACCGAACAGGTTGAAGGCGAGGACCAGAAGGAAGATCGTCACGCCCGGAATGAAGGTGTACATCGGGTCGGCCTCGAGGTACGCGATGCTGTTGTAGATCATGCGGCCCAGGTCGGGGGTCGGCTCGGTGACGCCGACGCCGATGAAGGCGAGCGCCGCCTCGGCGGTGATCACGGCCGGCACGTTCAGCGAGACCGTGACCAGGATCGGCGCCCAGATGTTCGGCAGCAGCTGGCGCAGCAGGATGTGCGCCGTGCCGGCGCCGGACGCCCGGGCCGCCTCGACGAACTCCCGCTCGCGCAGCGAGATGACCTGGCCGCGGACCAGCCGGGCGGTGTTGGTCCAGTTGAAGATCGCGAAGACGCCGATGATCATGGCGACCCGGAAGCTGGCCGGGATGTTGTCCCGGACGCTGAAGAAGCGGTTCTCCACGACCGGGATCGCGGCCAGCGCGAAGATCAGGAACGGGAAGGCGAGAGCGAGGTCGATGACCCAGTTGATCACGCTGTCCAGCCAGCCGCGGGCATATCCGGCGATGACGCCGATCAGCACGCCGATCGTGGTAGCGATCAGCGCGGCCGCGAACGCGATGAACAGTGAGGTGCGCAGTCCGTAGACCAACTGCATGAGGATGTCGCGGCCGAGGCCCGGTTCGAGGCCGAGCGGGTGATCGCCGCTGATGCCGCCGAGGTAGCCGACCGGCAGGGCGCCGAAATCGGTCAGCTTGTCGGTGAACTGATCGGTCGGGCTGGTCCCGGTGATCCGCTCGATGAGCGGCGCACTGAGGCCGATCACCATGGCGATCACCAGGATGATCGCGCTGGTGAACGCCGTGCGGTCGCGCTTGAGCCGGAGCCAGGCCAGCTGGCCGGGGGACCGGCCGACGATGGCCTTGACCGCCTGCGGGCCGCCGGGCTCGCCAGCGGAGGGATCCACCTGAAGCACCGCAGCGGCCGTCTCTTCGTTGCCCGGGTTACGCGGACCGGGGCCGGCCGTGGTGTTGCTCATCTAGCGGTGTCTCCTTGTGGGCGACTGGGAGTGACGGCCGGCGCGGCGGTAACCGCATCAGCTTGTCGGGCAAGGGTTTCCACGCCTGATCACCCCCACTGGACGGCGCACCTCGCATGCGTCATGCATGAGAGGCATTCGGGTGCTGCGGTTCTGCAAAGTAGTCCGGAACTCGGCCGTAGGAAATGATTTGACGCATCGAATGAATAACGGCCCGCTGAAAGAAGGCGGCGGTCGGCGTCACACGACAGAGGTCGCTCCGGGGCATAAACGGTACAGGAACCTCCGAATCGGGCGAAGATCTGGGAAATTTGTCCGATATTGAGGGTCGGAGGGCAATCGTACTGTTGCGCAGAGTCATCGAAGTCCCCCTGCCGTCGTCGCGGACGACTGTTTCGGATCGGTTTCCCGACCATGTCGATCTTGGCAACCCGCACCGACGCTTCGTCCGGCGAGGAGGCCTCCCGGGCGCAAGATCTTCGGCGAAACTCCCCGTCACGGCCTGTATCGACGGCGACACGGCCGATCCGCAGACGGTCTTGCAGCCCGGCCGGAACGCACCGTCACCCATTCGTCACGGCGAATAATCCATCACTGACGTGCTATTAGCTCCATGCTATGACGACTTTGGCCGCCGTCTTTGCCTAACGACGCTCTCGGTGATCGCTCCCGGTCACCCGGCGGGGGCCAGCCGGGTCAGGATCTCCTCCGCCCGGTCGGCGGCACGCCGCGCCTCAGCCTCCGGCGAGCCGATCACCGGGTCCCAGTTGAGGTCGTAGAACAGCTCGGTCACGCCGGCCTCGGCGAACCGCTCGGCACCGGCCCGGATCTGCGACCAGTCGCCGGAGAGCGGCAGGCTGTCGTCGCGCCGGCCGGCGGCGACCACGCCGCGCACCACGATCTGCACCGCGTCCGGGTCGCGGCCCGCCTGCTCGGCCGCCTGCCGCACGATCCGCACACCCCGGCTGATCTCCGCGAAGCTGGCCCGGCTGCTGCTCACCCAGCCGTCGGCCAGCCGGCCGGCGCGGCGCAACGCCACCTCCGCGGTGCCGCCGAGCAGGATCGGCGGGCCGCCCGGGCGCACCGGACGGGGGTCCATCACGCTCGGCGGCACCTCATACAGGTCGCCGGCGAACCCGGCCACCGGGTCGTTCCACAGCGTCCGCAGCACCGCCAGATACTCCTCGGTGCGCCGGCCGCGCGGGCGCGGGTCCGAGCCGGTGGCCCGGAACTCCGGCTCCGACCAGCCGGTGCCCAGGCCGAGCACCGCCCGGCCGCCGCTCAGCACGTCCAGCGTGGCCGCCTGCTTGGCCAGGTAGGCCGGGGACAGGTAGGGCAGGTTGAGCACCGCGACGCCGAGCCGGATCGTCCGGGTGCACGCGGCCGCGTACGCCAGGGTGAGCATCGGATCGAGCACCCGCCGGTAGACCGGGTCGAGGTCCTGGCCGGCGCCGACCAGCAGGCGCTGGAAGGTCCAGTACCCCTGGTAGCCCAACTCCTCGGCGCGGGCCGCGAAGCGGGACACCAGCGCCGGCTCGGCCCAGGCACCGGACACCGGGCCGCCAAAGCTGATCAGCATGTCCCCATCCTGCTTATCGAACATGTGTTCTAGAGTGACCGGGTGGCCATCCTGCACGCCGACCTGGATGCGTTCTACGCGTCCGTCGAGCAGCGCGACGACCCGGCGCTGCGCGGCCGGCCGGTGCTGGTCGGGATGGGCGTGGTGCTGGCGGCGAGCTACGAGGCCAAGGCGCGTGGGGTGCGTACTCCGATGGGGTCCCGCCAGGCGCTGGCGCTCTGCCCCGAGGCGGTGGTCGTGCCACCGCGGATGTCGGCCTACTCGGCCGCCTCCAAGGCGGTCTTCCAGGTCTTCCGCGAGACCACGCCGATCGTCGAGGGCATCTCGATCGACGAGGCGTTCCTCGACGTGAGCGGGCTTCGCAAGATCAGCGGTACGCCGCGGGAGATCGCCGGACGGCTGCGCGCCGAGGTCCGCGAGCGGGTGGGCCTGCCGATCACGGTGGGGGTGGCCGGCACCAAGTTCCTCGCCAAGGTGGCCAGCGGCGTCGGCAAGCCGGACGGGCTGCTCGAGGTGCCGGCCGGCACCGAGCTGGCCTTCCTGCATCCGCTGCCGGTCGAGCGGCTCTGGGGCGTCGGGCCGGTCACCGCCGGCAAGCTGCGCGACCGCCGCCTGCGTACGGTCGGCGACGTCGCCCGGGTCGGCGAGGCCGCCCTGGTCACGATGCTCGGCGGGCACGCCGGCAGGCATCTGTACGCGCTCGCCCACAACCGCGACCCGCGGCGGGTGCGGGTCGGCCACCGGCGCGGGTCGATCGGCTCGCAGTGTGCGCTGGGCCGCCGGCCGCGGCCGTTCGCCGAGATCGAGGCGACGCTGGACGCCCTGGTCGACCGGGTCACCCGGCGGATGCGCGGGGCGGGCCGGGCCGGGCGCACGGTGACGCTGCGGCTGCGGTTCGACGACTTCGGCCGGGCCACCCGGTCGCGGAGCATGCTCACCGCCACCATGCGGACCCGGGCCGTGCAGGCGGTGGCGCGGCAGTTGCTCGCCGAGGCCCGGCCGCTGATCGAGACGCGCGGCCTGACCCTGGTCGGGGTCGCGGTCAGCAACCTCGACGCCGACGGCTCGGTGCAGTTGTCGCTCTTCGACGAGCCGACCGACGACCGGCTCGACGTGGCGATGGACGCGGTGCGCGACCGGTTCGGCTCGGGGCTGCTCACCCGGGCGGCGACGCTGGGCCGCGAGCTAGGACCCACGGTCCCGATCCTGCCCGACTGACAACGCCGGCCCGCTGGTCTGGCTCCTGGCCACCGACCGGTTCTTCAACCCGGCGTTCGACGCCTTCGTCAAGGTCAAGGTCGGCTCGGGCGACTCGAAGCAGTGGCTGACCGCCCCGTCGGCTCCTCGCGTCCCCTCCGCTGTCGGAGGGAACGCACGGCCGTGTCCCGGCATCAACGAGCGTCCGGGGGTGCCCAGCCATCAGCGGGCGGGGGCCCCTTTACGAGATCGAGCAGGCGAGCCATGACGTCGGCGGTCGTCGGGGCGCCCGCTCGGTTCAGCGCCTTGACGGTCGACTGGTCGGTCGCACCCTTCAGAGAAGTGACCGCTGCGTGATGCGCGGCAAGCATCTGCGGCTCAAACTCGGTCACGAGCCGGCTCAACAGTTGGTCCGGGGTGAGCACCTCGACGCCGAGAACCTCCACGGCATCCGCCGGAAGTCCTTGATGTTCGAGGTGCACAGCACCGTTGCCTCGGCGGCGACGGCCGCGGCCAGGATGTGACGGTCGTCCTCGTCGGGCGGAGCCAGATCGTCCACCACGTGCCAGTGCTCCGCCCCCGGCTCGACCTCAGCAAAGGGGAAGGCACGGTTCATCGCGATTACCAACCGCTCACCCGCCGCCTGGTCAAAGCCGATCACGTTTGCTGGAGGTGCTCGGTGACCTCGGCCAGGATCTGTGGACTCCACGTGATGGCGATGATCTCCTGATCGGCCGCATAGAGGAGGTAGTCGCGCAGGACGCGGGAATACAGGACATTCGCATCGGCGAGAACGACTCGGACCAGGTCCGTCTCGTTCTCGCCGAGGCGTCGTTCATCCGGTCAGGCCGAGTTCGTTCTGCAGGGCGGCCAGGTCGGCCAGCGCCTCGCGTCGGCGCGGGCGCTCGGACTCCAGAAATGCCCTGATCGAGGCGACCCGGACACGGTGGTGCGTGCCGACCTTGCGGAACTCCAGCAGTCCACGGTCCATCAGCTTGCGGACCTGAGGACGTGACATGCCCAGCAGCACCGCAGCCTCGGTCGGGGTGACCTCGGCGCTACCCGGGGAAACCAGGATCTCTTCGCCACGGGTCCGAGCGTCGATCAATCGGGACAACAACTCGGCGCCCTCGCGTGACAGCACAACATTCACCTCGTCGCCGGACCTCGCCAAGGCACGATGAAGGGCGGCGGCATCACGCACCAACAGGTCACTCATGGCCTGCTCCAGCTGCTCCAAGTGAATCAACTGCAGCAAGTGCAACGCCGGGACGGCCCGTTCAGACCCGACCACCCCGTCCGGGCCGGGTCGGGATCTACGCCTGATCGTCTTCCAGGTCGCCCTCGGTCGCGAGGTAGACCTGGCGCAGCGCGTCCAGGGTCTGTGGGTCCGGCGACTCCCAGAGCTTGCGGTCGGCGGCCTCCAGCAGGCGCTCGGTGATGCCGTGCAGGGCCCAGGGGTTCGACTGGGTCATGAACTTCTGATTTTCCGGGTCGAGCACGTACGCGGCGGCGAGCTGCTCGTACATCCAGTCGGCCACCACGCCCGCGGTGGCGTCGTACCCGAAGAGGTAGTCGACCGTGGCGGCCAGCTCGAACGCACCCTTGTAGCCGTGCCGGCGCATCGCGGCGATCCAGCGCGGGTTCACCACCCGGGCCCGGAAGATCCGCGCGGTCTCCTCGGTCAGGCTGCGGGTGCGTGCCGCGTCCGGGTTGGTGGAGTCGCCCACGTACGCGGCGGGCGCCTTCCCGGTGAGCGCCCGGACCGTGGCGATCATGCCGCCGTGATACTGGAAGTAGTCGTCCGAGTCGGCGATGTCGTGCTCGCGGGTGTCGATGTTCTTGGCGGCCACGTCGATCCGGCGGTAGGCATTTTCCATGTCCGCGCGGGCCGGCACCCCGTCCAGGCCGCGGCCGTAGGCGAAGCCGCCCCACACCGCATACACCTCGGCCAGGTCGGCGTCGTCGCGCCAGTTGCGGCTGTCGATCAACGGCAGGATGCCGGCGCCGTACGCCCCCGGCCGCGACCCGAAGATCCGGGTGGTCGCCCGCCGCCAGTCGCCGTGCCGGTCCCGGTCGGCGAGGGCGTGCGCGCGGACGTAGTTGTCCGGCTCGTCCAGCTCGGCGGCCATCCGGAAGGCGTCGTCCAGCATCGCCACCACGTGCGGGAACGCGTCGCGGAAGAAGCCGGAGATGCGGACCGTGACGTCGATCCGGGGGCGGCCGAGCTCCTCGCGGGTGATCGGTTCGAGGCCGGTGACCCGGCGGGAGGCGGCGTCCCAGACCGGGCGGATCCCGATGAGGGCGAGGATCTCGGCGATGTCGTCGCCGGCCGTACGCATGGCGCTCGTGCCCCAGGCGGAGAGGCCGACCGAGCGCGGCCAGTCGCCGTAGTCGGTGCGGTAGCGGGTGAGCAGCGAGTCGGCCATCGCCTGGCCGGTCTCCCAGGCCAGGGCGCTGGGGATGGCCTTGGGGTCGACCGAGTAGAAGTTGCGGCCGGTGGGCAGCACGTTGATCAGGCCGCGCAGGGGCGAGCCGCTCGGGCCGGCCGGGACATAGCCGCCGTCCAGGGCGTGCAGCACGTTGGTCAGCTCGTCGGTGGTCCGGGCGAGCCGCGGCACGACCTCGCGAGCGGCGAACTCCAGCACCGCGCGCACCGCCGGGTCGTCCGCAACCTCCGCGACCTCCGCGGCCGACGTGGGCCAGCCGCGCTCCTCCATCGCGGCGACCAGCGCGCGGGCGCGCGACTCGACCGCGTCGGTCTCGGCGGTCGACGCGCCGTCGGCCAGCCCGAGTGCCTCCCGCAGCCCGGGCAGCGCCGCGACCTGGCCGGCCCACATCTGCCGGGCCCGCAGCATCGCCAGCACCAGGTTGACCCGCGCCTCGCCGGCCGGCGCCGCGCCGAGCACGTGCAGCCCGTCCCGGATCTGCGCGTCCTTCACCTCGCACAGCCAGCCGTCCACGTGCAGGATGAAATCGTCGAACTCGGCGTCGTCCGGCCGGTGCTGCTGGCCCAGGTCGTGGTCCATCCGGGCGGCCTGGATCAGGGTCCAGATCTGGGCCCGGATCGCCGGCAGCTTGGCCGGGTCGAGGGCGGCGATGTTCGCGTGCTCGTCCAGCAGCTGCTCGAGGCGGGCGATGTCGCCGTACGACTCGGCCCGCGCCATCGGCGGGATGAGATGGTCGACCAGCGTGGCGTGCGCGCGCCGCTTCGCCTGGGTGCCCTCCCCCGGGTCGTTGAC
>Ga0070668_100003336_pt1 | contig 11839 bp, 9 predicted proteins | sample KBSS43metaG_FD_64661 | JGI IMG/M metagenome (GOLD analysis project Ga0070668, IMG submission 64661) | Switchgrass rhizosphere microbial communities from Kellogg Biological Station, Michigan, USA - KBS S4-3 metaG | ecosystem: Host-associated > Plants > Roots > Rhizosphere > Soil ... | reverse complement strand
CGCGGCACGATGCAGGCGGCCAACGTCGTGCACATGGTCGCGGGACTCATTGCCTGCATCCTGCTCGCCGGGCACATCTACCTCGGCACCATCGGCATGAAGGGTGCGTTGCAAGCGATGACCACGGGCTATGTCGACGAGACGTGGGCGCGCGAGCATCACGAGTATTGGTACAACGAAGTGAAGTCCGGGAGGGGAGCAGCAGAGGGGGCGCCGCCCCCCGCCGCGCATCGCATCGCGTGACGGCAACGGGACGGCGGCATTACCAGGGGAAGGGGGAGGGAAGACGATGAAAACGACGCAAGCGCTGGTTACGGCGGGATTGGTGGTGGCGACGTTCGGCCTCGCGGTGGCGAAGCTGCCGGCACCGCCGCCCATGACCGATGCGCAAAAAGAAGAAGCCAAGGCCAAGGCGGCTGCGGCGGCCGCGCTGACGGCGCAGCAGCAGGCAGCGGCGGAAGATCGCGTCGTCGCGCGTTACCTGGCCGACATGAAGGCGAAGGGCAAGCAGGTCGCGGCGCCTCAGACGGCGGCAACGACGCCGCAAGCCGTACCCGCGGCGAAGAAATAGCAGGAGGTCGGTTGGAGTGCGAAGGGCCGCGTGAGCGGCCCTTTGTCTTTGTGGGCGGATGCGCATGGCGTCACCGACGGTATCGTTGCGCGCCACTTCGGACCGCCGGGCTTTACCGACGGGCACGGCATGACCGACAGTGCGCAATGCATGAACGCGACAACTCGCATCCGGGGAGGGAGCGATGGCAGTTTTGATCTGCGCGGTCGTCGGTTTGCTGCTGGGCGGCTTCGTGTTCGGCGGCGTCGGCGCTTTCGTTGGGTTGATCCTGGGCGTGGTGATCGGCGCCATCGTCACCGGTAGCAAGAAACAGGCGAAAGCAGCGCCGGCCGCCGCCCAGAACACCGTGGCGTCGCGGATGACAGCGCTCGAGCTTCGCGTCGCGGAGCTCGAGCGCGAGCTTCGCGAGATGCGCGCGGGTGCGCCGGTCGCGAGCGGGACCAGAAGCGTCTTCAACGTCCCCGAGTGGCAGGAGCCTGCGACTCCGGCGATGCCGGCGACGATCGCAACGCCGCCCGAACCGGTTCGCGCCGTCGATGCCGCCGATGACGACACGCCATCACTGCCTGCGGCGGTCGCTCCCAGCGCGACCTACTTCAAGCCCGCATCGCAAGCATCGGAGCCTCGGCACGCACCCGCGGCGCCATCGGTTCCACCGCCGCCGCCCAACCCCATCTGGGCGTGGATCGTCGGCGGCAACACATTGGCGCGCGTCGGCGTCGTGCTGCTCTTCATCGGCGTCGGCTTTCTCATCAAGTACGCCGTCGAGCACGTTTACGTCCCGATCTCGGTGCGCCTCGCCTTGGTGGCGCTCGGCGGCGTTGCCCTGCTCGTGGTCGGCTGGCGGCTTCGCCGCGGGCACTTCGCGTACGCCATGATCCTTCAGGGCGGCGGCGTCGGGATCCTGTACCTGACGGTGTTCGGTGCGTTGCGGCTGTACTTGCTCATGCCGCCGCTCGCCGCCTTCGGTCTGCTGGTGTGGGTGTGCGCCATATCGTCATGGCTCGCAATTCGCCAGGATGCCGTCTCGCTCGCGGTGCTTTCGATCGCGGGCGGGTTCCTGGCCCCGATCCTCACGTCGACGCAAAGCGGCAATCACGTGCTGTTGTTCTCGTATTACGCGCTGCTCAACGCGGGCATCCTCGGTATCGCGTGGTTCAAGGCGTGGCGCGTCCTGAATCTCCTGGGCTTCGCGTTCACGTTCGTGATCGGCGTGCTCTGGGGCGTGACGCGCTATCGGCCGGAATTCCTTGCCACGACCGAGCCGTTCCTCATCCTGTTCTTTCTCTTCTATGTCGCCATCGCGGTGCTCTATGCCGTGCGCAGGGAGCTCGAGGTCCGCCACTATGTGGACGCAGGCATCGTCTTCGGCACGCCGCTCGTCGCGGCCGGCTTGCAAAGCGCGCTCGTGGGCGACATCGAGTACGCGATGGCCTTCAGCGCGCTTGCGATGTCGGCGCTGTATCTCGTGCTTGCGCGCATCCTGTACGCGCGCCGGCGCGAGGACCTCCGCCTGTTGGTCGAGAGCTTCCTCGCGCTCGGCGTGCTGTTCGCCACGCTCGCGATCCCGCTTGGGGTGGATGCGCGGTGGACCTCTGCCGCATGGGCTGCGGAAGGCGCGGCGATCGCATGGGCGGGCATCCGGCAGATGCGTGCGGGCGTTCGCGCATTCGGTTACGCGCTGCAACTCGCCGCCGGCATTGCGTTCGTGATCGGACTCGTGAGGTGGATTCCCGCCACCGCCGCGGCGCCGTACCCCATCGCCAACAGCGCGTTCGTGGGCTCGATGCTCGTCGCGCTCGCGGCACTCTTCACGGCCTGGATCGTCGAGCGCTACCGGGAGAAGTTGTCCGATGCGGACGCCGCGATCGGCATCGCGGCATTCGCGTGGGGCTTCCTGTGGTGGCTGTTCGCGGGGATGCGCGAGATCGAGCGATTCGTCGCGCACGACCATCGGCCGGCGGCGATCGTCGTGTTCTTTGCGGTGACGGCGATCGCGTTCGCGATGGTCGCGCGCCCGCTGCAGTGGCGTGCGGCGCGCGTGCCGCCCCTGTTTCTGGTTCCCGGTCTCCTGGTCACTGCGGTCGGCATCGTGGGATCCATGCGTGGACGCGCCGAATCCCTGCTCGCGGACGGCGGATTCGTCGCCTGGCCGTTGGCTATTGCGTGCGCGGTCGCATTGCTGTGGCGCCACGACCGCAGCAAGGATGAGCAAGTCATGCCGCACACGATCGAGCCGTGGCACGCCGGATTGTTCTGGCTCGTGCTTCTGGTGGTCACGCACGAGGTTGCGTGGGTGGGGCGTCACGTTGTCGAAGGCTCACTCGTCTGGGGATCGGTTGCATGGGGACTCGTGCCCGCGCTCGCCGTGGTCACCGTCTGCGAGCTCGTCCGCGGCTCGACGTGGCCCGTCGGCGCGCACGCGCGGGGCTATCTCGTGTACGGGTCGCTTCCCGTGGTCGCGTGGCTGATCCTGGGCTCGGCGCTGGCGAGCGTTTTCGGCGACGGCGATCCCGCACCGCTGCCCTACATTCCGTTCCTGAACCCGATCGACCTCACGCAGATCCTGATGCTGGTGGCCATCGCCACCTGGTCCAGCCGCGTTGCGAAGCATGAACGCGGGCTCGGCGACGCAGTACCGCCGCAAGTGGTCGTTCCGGTCATCGCAGCACTCGCCTTTCTCTGGATCAACGCGGTGGTATTGCGCACGATTCACTTCACGACGGGCGTGCCCTACACACCGCACGCGTTGTGGCAGTCCACCCTCGTGCAGGCGACGCTGTCGCTCCTGTGGTCGGTGATCGCGTTGACGACCATGGCCATCGCCGTTCGCAGGCAATGGCGCGTTGCCTGGATCGCCGGCGCGGCGCTGCTCGGCGCCGTCGTGCTCAAGCTCTTCTTCGTGGAGCTCGCGCAGACCGGCACCATCACGCGCATCGTCTCGTTCATCGGCGTCGGGCTCCTGCTCCTGTTGATTGGTTACGTCGCGCCGGTTCCGCCGGTGCGCAAGGAGAGTGCGCGATGAGGCTTACGATAGTCCTGATTGCCCTGGTGTCGGCAGCGTCGCACGCGCAAGGGCCGTCGGGGTACGCGTACGGTCTTGCCATCGACGCGCCGCCCGGCATCGTGTTCGCGCGCGTGGCGATTCCATCGGCCGTGTACGAGGGCGCAGCGCGTCGCGACCTGTCGGACATGCGTATCTTCAACGCCGACGGCGAGGTGGTGCCGTTCGCATTCGTGCCGCGCTCGACCGAGAACGTGCCGCTGGCGCAGGTTCCGTTGCGGATGTTTCCGCTTCACGTCTCACGCGAGCGCGGTGACGTCGACGGACTCGCGCTTTCGGTCGTGCGCAATGCCGGTGGCACGACGATCAACGTGACTTCGCGCGATCCGGCTGTCGCGCAGGAGCGGGTGCTCGCCGGGTACGTGCTCGATGCGAGCGAGCGCGACGAGCCGCTCGCGGCGCTGACGTTCGCGTTGCCAGCGGCATCCGCCGCGACGTCGATGCGCATGCGCATCGATGCGAGCGACGACCTCGTCAACTGGCGCACGGTGCGCCACGACGCGATGCTCGTGCTGCTCGAGCATGGCGGCCAGCGCCTCGCGCGCAATCGCGTGGAAGTCTCGCCGACGAAAGCCAGGTACCTTCGCGTTTCGTGGACGCCCGGGCGCCCGATCATCGACTTCACCGGCGTCACGGGAGAGTTCGGCAGCCGCCCGCTCGAGCCGCCGAGCGAATGGCGGACGGCCACCGGCTCGCCGGTGCCCGACCGTGAAGCGGAATATCAATACGACCTTGGCGGAGCATTCCCGGTCGATCGCATCGCCGTCGACCTCGCGGCGCCGAACTCGATCGTTCCGGCTACGATCTTCGCGCGCGACGCGGCGACCGATGCGTGGCAGCTCGTCGGAACGACCGTGTTCTACCGGATCGCGCAACCGCCCGCCGACGGGGCTGACGTTGCAACGCGAGTTGCGCTGCCCGCCGCCGACACCACGAGCCCGCCGTTTGCCGTAGACGGCCGCGCCCGGCGTTACTGGATGCTGCGACTCGATCCGCGCGCGGGCGTTTCGGGACCGACGGCGCCGGTGCTCCGCGCCGTTTGGCAAACGCAGGAAATCGTGTTCGCCGCGCGCGGCCGCGCGCCGTTCGTGCTTGCGTTCGGCAAGTACGATTCAACGCCCGGATGGCTGCCGATCGAAACGCTGATACCGGACTACGCATCGAAGCGCGCGCTGCCTGCAAGCGTGGCCGTCGCGCGCACCGCCGCGCGCGTCGAACTCGGCGGCTCGACGCGGTTGCAGAAGCCGACGGAGACGAAGCGGTGGGTCCTCTGGGGTGTGTTGCTGCTCGGTGCGATGGTTCTGGGGTGGATGGCGTGGCGTCTTTCCCGCGACGTTGCCAAGGGCGGGAGCACGACGTCCACGGACGTCGCCGATCCCAAGCCCGATTAGCGCTGCCCCGCGGCGCGTGACTGCCGTCGGCTATAATTGCAAGCTCGCGGAGAGTTGGCAGAGTGGTCGAATGCGCCTGACTCGAAATCAGGTTTAGGGCAACCTAACGGGGGTTCGAATCCCTCACTCTCCGCCACTTTGCCGCGGTCTATTCCGCTTACATAGGTAACGGTTTATACCGGACGGAGATCGAGTACGAAGTCGCTCGCGCCGACATGGGCCTTTCAATGTCTCGCGCTAGGCGCGCCGGTTCGGGCGCCTGAGTCCACCACAGCGAACTACCCGTACCCAGCCCTGCACCGTGTGGTCCGCGCATCGAGTGAGCCGCAAAGTACGTGCGGCCGCGACACCGCATCGGTCTTTGCCGCGTTCGCTGGCATGAGAAAAAAAGCGCAAACCGGCGAGAGTAGCTACCGGGTTCGTCCTGAGAGCGCTTCAGCGCCGTGGGGGGCGCTCGATCCACGCTCAACCAGCTTGATCAGCTCGTGATTCGGACGTGCGCACGGCAGCGTCTGATGCGCGTGGCTCGCGAAGCGGCAACGCGGCGAGCAGCAGGCAGGCCGGCCCCACGGCGATCGGCCAGGCGAGTAGTCGAACCATGAACCCGGCGTGGACGGCGGTATGGTTGCGGAAGAGCGCATACCAGGCGACGATCGCCGCGATCGACAGCAGGGCCGTCAGCACCGCCATTTTGCGCCAAGCCGCCATGCGACCAAACAGCGCGAGGAGTGCTGCTGCCGCCGCTGCCAGGAACCCCAGGATCACTGCGGCTTTGGGAAGAAAGCTGATGCCCCAGCCGATAAAAACCGCGCTCCTTCGTAGGGCCTCGACGACGTCGGCGAGCGCGTAGTCATCGCCGCCGAGGCGATATGAAAGCTGTCCGAAAAACGAGGCTATGCCTTCCCATCCGACCAGGGCCAGCACGGCAAGCAATTTCGCGGCGAGCGCCCCCGACACTCCAAGGATGAAAGCACCGATTGAACGGACGAGATCAAGCAGCATGATCTGCGCGCGCGCCGCAAAGGCCTGCAAGGCCGTACTTCCCAGTATCATTGCAAGCATCATCGGCACCGTGCCGTGCAGGAAGTCGAAGCCGAAAGCCAGACCGGCGAGTGCTGCAACGATGACGTCGAACCTAATGCCAGGCCTGTGCGGTCTGAACGACAGCCACCCGAGCGCGGCGATCAGAATGATGTCCGACGGCCCATGCGCCAGCGACTGGGCGAACAGGTCGATTCCGGAAAACAGCAGGAACGATGTCGTGATGCCGGCGAAGGCCAACGCTGCAACGGCCTGGCTCCGATCTGATGAGGCGAACGCCCGGTAGGACCGGTAAAGCTGGCCCGCCAGGATCAGGATCAGCAGCGCTACAACGACTGCGCGGTAGAACAAGCGGATCTCGGCCAGCGGCATGGCGGAGATGAGCACGTGAAACGGTACGCGATAGCCGTGCACGTACCGGCTGTAGGGGAAGTAACTCTCCCGCGGCAGCAACTCGCGCGGAGAGGCTGACTGCACGGCCTCGATGGCAATCGAGCATTCCGTACGCCTGTTCCCCTGCCCATCCAGCAAGGGAACGGGATAGTCGTTGAAGACGACGAGGGGGGCGACGGTCGACGACAGTGGCGATTGCCGGAACCGCGCCATCATCACCAGCAGGCAATCATTGTATTGGTTGACGCCGCGCGTCCGGTCCCACGGCCAATCCTCTGGCTGTAGCGATCCTTGAGCAATGGAGCGCTGCAGGTTCCGCTGCATGGGAGCGCTTGGGAGAAGTTCCGTTGCCAGCAGAAGGAGGAGAAGCAACACCGTGACGGCGGCTCCCGTCGCGGTCATCGCGATCGGCCAGACAAGGCATCTCGCGCGACCAAAAGACTTGTCTCGGGCGGTCGCCCGCCCGGTAGGACATGCTTCGAGCTCCGTCATTCCGCCACCGGACTCCTTGTTCTGGCGAGGACGTATCGAGAGGGAAATGTCGCGGTGATCGGGACCGTGCAGACCAATCCTGGACACAAATTGGCGGATGCGCTGACATTCACATTATGGGGCGTAGCCACTAACGAGTCAGCGAGTCACCCGCAGAATTACCCCCGAAAACGGAATTGTTGGTGATTCGTAGACAGGAAAAGTGAGACAAGCGGTGTGGTTGGCACGAGGGGAGACGAATCTTGCCGGCCGTCGCCGCGAACTTCCGGCCCGGTTCTCTCCCCGTTTTACCGCGTTCGATTTCCGGTCTTGCAGACTGTCGCGTGCAACACTAATGTCGGTCCCGCTTGCAGTGTGCGCCCGCCGTTTGAAACTTATGCGCTCTCGAAGCGCTTCGCCACGGGTCTTGTTGATGGCAGACCAGTGAGGTTGAGAACCCTATTGGTTCGCGCGATGGATAGCGCATTCCCATCCATCGCGCATCCGCCAACGCCAGGGCAGCACGCTAGCCGCGGATGTTGCGTGGGTCGCGTCCGTGGCTGTCCTTGCCCTCGATCCTGCCGCGCTCGCTCTTGATCACGAGCTCCGTCTGTTTGTTCTCCGCGAGCTCGCGCCCGCGCGCGACGGCCTCCGACTTGCGGTCGTGCAAGCTATCGGCGCGTTGCGTGCCGTCGGTTTGCACTGCCCAACGACCGTCCGGGCGTGGTTCTACTGCGACTTGCGGCTTGCTTGGCATCTCTTCCTCCGAATTCAAGTGATGGCGCGTTGTATCGCGTTAGTGAGTATCGGTAAGCAGGAGCCAGTCCGACAATTCTGTGAGATTGCACCGACCGATCGGCGGGACCCGCGCCAAAGTAGGACAACGACTTACAGACGCGTTCTGGCACCCCGGGCACCATTTGGAATTCCTTTCGGCGAGGCATCTCCTCGCCCGCACCTGCCGCATGACTTCCGAAGCGCCGCCATTCCCCGACCACGACATCCATCGCCTGCTCGTCGAGCAGACCATGGATTACGCGGTGTTCGCGCTCGATGCCGAAGGCAATGTCAGGACGTGGAACGTCGGCGCCGAGAGGCTGAAGGGCTACCGCGCGCAGGAGATCATCGGCAAGCACTTCAGCTCGTTCTATACGAAGGAAGACGTCGTACGCGACTGGCCTGCGCGCGAGCTTCGGATGGCGTCGGTCGAGGGCCGCTTCGAGGATGAGGGCTGGCGTGTTCGCAAGGACGGCTCGCGCTTCTGGGCGAACGTCGTCATCACCGCGCTGCGTGACGAGACTGGCGGGCTCATCGGCTTTTCCAAGATCACGCGCGACCTCACCGGCCGCCGCATGCACGAAGAAGCGCTGCGGCAAAGCGAGGAGCGCTTCCGACTTCTCGTGGAGAGCGTCACCGACTACGCGGTCTACCTGCTCGATGTCGACGGCGTGGTGACGAGCTGGAATACCGGCGCGCAGAGGATCACCGGGTACGCGCGCGAGGAAGTCCTGGGTGCGCACTTCTCGCGCTTCTATCCCGAGGAGGAGCGCGCGACGCTGCCGTGGGAGGAGCTGGCGGTTGCGCGCCGCACCGGCCGTGCGGAGAGCGAAGGCTGGCGCGTCCGCAAGAGCGGCGAGCGCTTCTGGGCGCGCACCATAATCACCACGCTGTACGAGCGCGACAAGCGCTTGCGCGGCTTTGCGCACATCACTCAGGACCTGTCGGACCGCCGCCACATCCAGTCGCTGGAGCAAGCGGCACGCAACGTCGGCGACTTCATTGCGGTTCTCGCGCACGAGCTCCGCAATCCGCTTGCGCCGATCCGCAACGCGGCGCAGCTCATGGCGCGCCTTCCCGCCGACCATCCGTCGCAAGCGTCCATGCGGGAGATGATCGAGCGGCAGACCGCGCAGCTGACGCGCATCGTCGACGACATCCTCGACATGGCGCGCATCACCAAAGGGGTAATCGCGATCGAGCGCGTGCCCGTCGACCTCGATCGCATGCTGGATACCGCCATCGAGACGGCCCAGCCGCAGATCGACGAGCGGGAGCATCGTCTCACCGTCCAGCGTCGCGCGGTCGGCACTGTGATCAACGGTGACGCGCATCGCCTCACGCAAGTGCTCGTCAACCTCTTGAGCAACGCGGTGCGTTACACGCCAACAGGCGGCGAAATCGGCGTCAGCATCGACCGTGAAGAAAGCTCCGTGGCCATTCGCGTGCGCGACAATGGCCGCGGCATCGAGCCCGAGCTCAAGGAACGCATCTTCGACATGTTCGTGCGCGGCCGGCATGCGAAGGCCGACAAGAACAGCGGGTTGGGTGTGGGTCTCGCGCTTGCGCGCAAGATCGTCGAGCTGCATGGCGGCGCGATCGATGTCCTGAGCGAAGGCACCGGCAAAGGTTCGGAGTTCGTCGTGCGGCTGCCGGTCGCCCAAGCGCGCGAAGATCCGAAGCCTATCCCGCTGCCGCACAAGGCCGCGACGCCGCGGCACGTGCTGCTCGTCGACGACAATCGCGATGCCGCTGCGGCGCTCGAGCTGGTGCTGAGGGAGATGGGCCATCGCACGCTCGTCGTGCACGGCGGCGCCGAGGCGCTGGAAAAGATCCACGCCAACGATCTCGACTATGTGTTTCTCGATCTAGGCATGCCGGGCATCGACGGCTACGAGGTGGCGCGGCGCGTGCGCGCGAACAAGCAGCTGCGCCAGCCGAGGCTCATCGCGCTGACGGGCTGGGGCCAGGAAGAGGACCGGCGCCAGACGCGCGACGCCGGCTTCGACGCGCATCTGGTCAAGCCGGTGAGCTCCGACGATATCGCGCGCGCGCTCGCGCACGAGGAAGCGTCCCCCATGCCGCTTCGGCTCGCTGCTTCAGAAGGGCTGTAGGTCGGGCTTCAGCCCGACGGGGTATCGCGGCGGACCAAAGTCCGCCCTATCAAGGCAGCGCGACGTGCCAGGACTGGGCGTACTCGACGCCCTCGATCCGCTCGAATCCCATCAGCGTGAATGCCTGCGGGCTCATGGCGACGAGCACGGGGTCGTACAGCGCCGGGAGCGCCTCGTGTCCGGCCGTGCGTTGGATGTCCACCAGCCGCGCAAGACGCAGATGCCGCAGGAGCTCCTCGTCGTACAGCTGCTCGACGCGAAGATCGCCAACCTGCGGCTCGCGCCCTTGCCACTCGCGACGCGGCAGCGGACGGCCGCGGTGGCGCAAACGGAGGACGCGGAAGCGCATGCGAGAGACCGTATGAATATACGGCACTCTAGCGCGGCCGCGCCGCGCGATCAAACGGTGTCTAGCGATCGGGCTTGGCGCCGGAGACCTTGATCACTTTTTCCCACTTCGCGATATCGCCGGCGACGTACTTCGTGAACTCCTCCGGCGACATTGTCATTGCGGACGCGCCTTGCTTTGCCCACTCCTCGCGCGTTTCGGCTCGATTGGCGACCTTTGCGATCTCCGCATTGAGCTTGCTCACCACGGCAGGCGGCGTACCCTTCGGCGCCATGACGCCGAGCCAGATCACCGCCTCGTAACCGGGCACGCCCGCCTCGGACACGACAGGCAAGTTCGGGGTGACACCGGAGCGAGTCTTCCCGCTCGTGGCAAGAGCGCGCACCTTGCCGGCCTTCGCCTGCTCGTTCATCGTCGTAACCGCGTCGAACATCATCTCGACCTGGCCGCCGATCACGCCGGTACGCGCGGCGGAGCTTTCCTTGTACGGCACGTGGACGATGTCCACGCCTGCCATCGACTTGAAGAGCTCGCCCGCCATGTGATACGGCGTGCCGGGACCGGAGGAAGCGTAGTTGAGCTTGCCGGGTTGCGCTTTCGCGAGCGCGATGAATTCCTGCAGCGTGTTGGCCGGCACGCTCGGATGTACGACCATCATGAGGTCGGAGTAATTGATCGGCGCCACCGCGACGAAATCGCGGGTGAGCGAGTAAGGCTTGTTGGGGATGAGCGTCTCGTTGACCGTGTGCGCGTTCGACATGAGCAACAGCGTGTAGCCGTCTGGCGCCGCTTTCGCGGCGGCGTCGGTACCGACGACAGCGCCGGCCCCCGGGCGATTCTCGATCACGAACGGCTGGCCGAGCGACTCGCCGAGGTGCGCGCCCAGGTAGCGGGCGTAGATATCCGCCGGGCCGCCGACGGCGAACGGCACGACGATCTTGACGGGACGCGCGGGATACTCCTGCGCTTGCGCGGGAACGTATACAAGAGCCGCGGCGAGCGCCGCAATCGCGATGCGTGACATCCGGATTCCTCCTCGTTTTCAGGGTCAATCTACTGCAATCGCGTGCCGCTGCCAAACTGCGCATGGCAATATTGACGGGGAGGATCGCCATGAAGACACTTGCACCCCTCGCGGCAGCGATCGCCGCCGCTTTCGCCATTCCATGCAGCGCCGCGACGGCGCCGGCCGACATGCTGGCGCAGGCGACGATTCCGATCACGCAGGCGCGGGCGACGACAGGGTCGCGCATCCGGCGCGAATTGCCGAAGCTCACGATCCCGGCCACCGACCCTTACGACAAGCTCACTCCGGAGCAGCGCCGGGCCTTCCGTGCGCTCTTCACGGACCTTGCCGAGGCAGACGAGCCGCCGTACCCGGCCGATGGCCTCCTGCCCGTCGCGAAGGAGCTCGTGTTCGCGCTTGCGGATGGCGCAGTCGGCGAGGGCGAGCTCTTCCTCACGGTGCGCGTGGACGAGAAGGGCGAGCCGCAATCGACGAGCATCTACGCAACGCCGAGCCAGCGCATTTCCAAGGAAGCGGCAACGGTCCTCATGAAGATCAAGTACAAGCCGGCGACGTGCGCGGGCAAGCCCTGCACGTCGGAGTTTCCGTTCACCGCCCGCTTCGAGTGATGGACCGGCGCGAGCTCCTCGGCCTCGCCGCCG
>Ga0070668_100003335_pt1 | contig 11844 bp, 10 predicted proteins | sample KBSS43metaG_FD_64661 | JGI IMG/M metagenome (GOLD analysis project Ga0070668, IMG submission 64661) | Switchgrass rhizosphere microbial communities from Kellogg Biological Station, Michigan, USA - KBS S4-3 metaG | ecosystem: Host-associated > Plants > Roots > Rhizosphere > Soil ... | reverse complement strand
CCGAGCCGAACGAGACCAGCTCCCATCTGCCGCGCCATTTCGTAGTAGGGACTGTCGACATGAATTCGGGCGGATCCGAAGACGGTCACGCACGGGCCGACAAAGTGAAGAGCACGGAATCCGCGCAGAAAATCGGCCATCACGCGGAAGAGGGTGAAAAACTCGTCGAGCCGCGAATGCGGGCCTTCGAGCATGACCTCGTCCGCACGCTCGGGCGGCGCAGTGGAAGCCGAGTTTTCAGAGATCGGCGGGATGCTTCCAGTCGCTGGGTCAGTCGGCATCGAAAGAGTAACGCATCATGCCGGTTTGAGCGGTCGTGGCAAGTGAATGCGGAATCCGGCAAGAGCATCTCAGAACAAATTGGAATCTTTCCGAGAGTCCGATCAAAGAAGATGATCGCGCGCGCAGACCGCAGTATTCATTGGGATGAAGCATCTCGCGATTTTGATTTGTGTATCCGCTTGGACGTACGCACTCGCGGCGGCTGAGCCCGCTTATAAATTCATCCGCGAGATTCCAATCGGCGGTGAGGGCGGCTGGGATATTCTCACGATCGATTCCGCGGCTCGCCGCTTGTATCTATCCCACTCGACCAAGATCGAGGTGGTCGATATCGATTCGAACAAAGTCGTTGGAACGATCGACGACACGCCAGGCGTGCATGCCTTTCTCTCGATCCCGGCACTCAAGCACGGATTTTCGTCAAACGGTAAAGAGAACAAATCAAGCGTGGTCGATCTCCAAACGCTAAAAACGACCGCGAAACTTGAAACAGGCGACAGTCCAGATGCGATTACATACGACAGCCGGCGCACTGAAGTTTATGTGTTCAATCACCGTGGAAACTCAGCCACAGTGATCGATGCGAAGGCGGCGAAGGTCGTCGCGACAATTCAACTGGTCGGTAGCCCAGAATTCGGAGTGTTCGATCCGTTGACCGACAAGATCTACTGCAACATCGAAGACAAGAGCGAGGTGACGACAATCGATGGAGTGAAACATGAAGCGATCGCGCATTGGCCGCTCGCGCCGGGAGCAGAGCCTTCCGGCATTGCGCTGGATTCCGCGCACCACCGTCTCTTCGCTGCCTGCAACAATAAGATGCTGGTGATGCTCGACACGAAGACCGGAAAAGTTCTCTCAACCTTGCCAATTGGCGATCACGTGGATGGTTGCGCGTTCGACGACGCCACCCAGCTTGTCTTCATTTCCTGCGGCGACGGTACGACGACGATTGGGAAAGAGGATGGGCCTGATCGCTTGGCGCTGGTTCAGAGACTCCAGACCGAGCCAGGCGCGCGCACGATGGCGCTCGATTCGAAAACTCACCGGATATTTTTGCCGACGGCTAGATTTCAGCCGGCGCCGAGTCCTTCGCCCGGAACATCACCGGCCAGACCGACGATCGTCTCCAATACGCTTAAGCTGCTCGTTTACGAGCTAACTGGCAGCGCAGCCAACTAGACCCGCCCAGAGAGGACCAGGACCAATACAATCAAGAGAACCAGTCCGAGACCGCCCGAAGGATAGAAACCCCACCCTCTGCTATACGGCCACGCCGGGATAGCGCCAATCAGGAGAAGGACAAGAAGGATAACTAGAATTGTTCCCATATGTTTTTCGAATTAGGTGCAACCACGCAGTAAAAAAATGATGAAAAGAATCGGCAGCGGAATGCCGAGGAGCCAGAGAAGGATGTACCCGGCCGCGCCATATTCCTTTATACGCTCAGTCAATTTCATAACCTGATATTCGCATCTGAATGTGCGAAAGGCCGTGTCGGAAAAGCGAATGCGATCGCGTCTATTTTGGAGGGGCGACATTTCGGAGGAACTGCCCAACGAGCTAAAAAACTCAGAGTGGCAATCTAAATATGCATGCGTAAATTTTTTAATTTCTCCAACGCATGACAAGCGCTTGCCACGATTCAGCCTCGGTGAGCATTTTACTGGTTGAGGATCACAAGGACAGCCGCGAGATCCTGGCCAATCTTCTGGCTCACTGCGGTTATGAAGTCTCGACTGCGGCGAACATGCAGGACGCGTTGACTTTAATTAACGACCTCCGCTTCGAAATCCTGGTCTGCGATATTGGGCTGCCCGACGGAAGCGGGCTCGACTTGGTGGCGGAAGCGAAAAAGCGTCAAGCGTGGAAAAAAACCGTCGCTCTGACCGCGCACGAGGACCAAAGCGACCTCGGCCTTCGAGCCGGGTTTGACGAATTCCTAACAAAGCCATTCGACTTTAATCAGTTGCGCTCGATTTTGGCGCAAAGTCGTTAGGCGACGGACCGTCAAAAGTCAGCACGCGAGTTGTTCATCGCGTTCGTGCTCTTTCTCGTCCTCCTCCTCGAATCCCCAAGTCAGATGACCGAGGACGAGGACGATTACGATCCGCCATCTTCCCTTAACGAACTCGCGCTTATGTCTCGTTAACGAGCCCGATATTTTGGAGTAGTGTATCGAGCGTGAAGAGCGATGAAGCATCCCTGACCGTTCCTGCTTCCATTACAGGACGCGCGCCGGCAGCGATGCTACCCCCAGTTGGGGAGTCGAAACGCCGCGTGTCCTGGATTGACCCGGAGTACAAAGGAATGTTCCTGCTCGCGGGACTGTGCGGCGTTTGCACGTTTGCCGGTTTTGTTCTGCACCCGTTCGCGCCTCGCCTGGGTATCGCACTCTTTGTTGTGGCCTACCTGAGCGGCGGCTGGTTCGCGTCGATCGAGCTGGCCGGTGAACTCCGTCGCGGCGTTTTCGACATCAATCTGCTCATGATCGTGGTCGCGATCGGCGCGGCCGGCATCGGAGCATGGGCGGAAGGCGGCACGCTCCTCTTCCTCTTTTCGCTAAGCAATGCTCTTGAGCATTTCGCCAATCATCGCACCGAACAAACGATCAGTTCGCTCCTCAAGTCGGCGCCGGAGACGGCTCGGCGGCGCGAGAATGGAGCCTGGCGTGAAGTGCCTACTGAATCGTTAGGCATCGATGATGAATTGCTCGTGAAACCTGGGGATTTGTTCCCGGTCGACGGTGAAGTGATCGAAGGAGCAACCTCAGCCGACGAATCAGCCCTAACGGGTGAAGCGCTGCCAGTCTCGAAACGCGTTCGTGATTGGGTCAGTGGCGGAACGATGAACCTTGAGGGACAGGCGGTTATCCGCGTCCGGCGTTTGCCGACTGAGAGTGCGGTGCAACGCATTATTGATCTGATCAACAGCGCACGCCAACAAAAAGCGCCTGCGCAACGTTTCACGGACACGTTTACTCGTTACTACACCGGCATTGTCCTGGCCGGGAGCGCGCTATTTTTCCTCTGGCTCTTTTTCTTGCAGCACGAGCCACTCGCGCAAGCCATCTATCGAATGATGACGCTGCTGGTTGTGTCATCGCCGTGCGCGCTCGTCCTTTCCATTCCCTCTGCCATTCTGGTTGCGATCGCCGCCGGCGCGCGCCAGGGCATTCTCTTCCGCGGCGGTGTGGCGGTCGAACGCCTCGCCGCTGTGAATCACTTCGCGTTTGATAAGACTGGTACGCTCACGACTGGTCAGCTTCAGGTCGCACGAATCGAAACGCGCGGCGGAATCTCCGCCGATGAGGTTCTCTCCGTTGCGGCGGCGGTGGCGCAATATTCCACCCACCCGCTTTCTCGCGCCGTCGTGGAGGAGGCCGAACTTCGTGGCCTCAAGAACTTCGAAGGAGAAAGTATTACCAATCTCCCGGGACTAGGCATGCAGGCTATGATCGGCTCCGACCTGGTTCTCGTCGGCAGTCGCAAGCTGATGGAGCAACGCGGCTTTCCGATCATCGAGCGGGACGCGACTGGGGCTGAAGCAGAGGTGTGGGTAGGCCGGACCTCAGTCCTAGGCGTGATCTACCTGCGCGACCGACTGCGCCCTGCCACTCCGTCGGTCATTGCCGCACTGAAAGATGCGGGCAATTCGGTGGCGCTAATCTCGGGTGATCGGGCGGCGGCGGCCGACGCGGTCGCCGCCGCGGCAGGAATCGAAGAAGTTCATCCCGATCTCACGCCTAACGAAAAGTTGGAATGGATTCATCGCTGGCGCCAGAATGGGAAGACGGTGGCGATGGTGGGCGACGGAATCAATGACGCTCCCAGTCTGACCGCGGCCGACGTCGGGATTGGGATGGGCGCGCGCGGCTCTGACGCCGCCCTCGCACAAGCTGACGTCATCCTGATGCACGACCGAATTGAGAATGTCCCAACTGCCTTGCGCTTGAGCCGGCGAGCCCGTCGCATTATCCGACAAAATCTTTTCGTGTCGTTAGGCACAGTCGTCCTTTTGATCAGCTTCGCGCTGGCGCAGAAAATCAAGTTGTCCTTTGGTGTGGTTGGCCACGAAGGCAGCACCGTCCTCGTCGTTCTGAATGGCCTGCGCTTGCTTCGCCTCAGGCCTGACCGCAGTACTTGAAGAGAATCATTTCGGCGAGGTTCTCCCGATAATAGAAGCGCACCGCGCCATCGCGTCCGACGTAGTCGGTCCTCACACTGCAACTCGCGCGCCGGCTGTGGACTTGATGAATTCCTGGTTTGCCCCGCAGGTAAAATGCGCCCCAAGCCTCGACGAAATTTGCGCGACCCGCCTTCGCGGCGAGGAATTTTTCCAACTCCGACCGCTCCATTTCCTGATACACGATTGCGGTGATACGCTCGAGTTCCGCGTAATCCAATCGGGCTGCGGGAAAAAGGCCGGCCGCTGGCAATTGCGACCACTGAGACCTCATCACCCCCACTCGTATGCGCGGATCAAATCCATCCGCAGCGTGTTTCGAGGAATAAGTGCTGATCGAAATCTGAAGCCGGCCGAACTTCCCAGCGCGGATCGTGATCCAGAAATGGTCGCGCTTGGCTGGGTCGGGCGTGACTTCTGCGGCGAAGGAGACAATCTCACCCGCCCCGAGCACGAACTCTTCCGCACGAAAACCGAACCCGAACTCGGTCTTCTTCTTGCGTGCGATCGGTCTCAAGCGGCTGAATCGCGGCCGCTCTTCTCGCGCGACGTTTTTCTCTTCCTCGTACCGCCTGCCATGCCTACCTCTTTCACGATTTCCGGCACGGCCGATCGCGCAATTTTGGCAAACTCTTTAGTCACTCTGTTCGCGCCGGACCCAACCAGACGGAGCAACCCAATTTCGATAGTGAGATTTTTACCTTTGAGTGGTATCGCGATCAGATCGGTCGTGCCATGCAACGCAATTTTCGGCATGAAGGCGGCCGCGTTCAGCGGGGCGAGCGAGCGGAGGAGCGCTTCGATGGAATTGATCTCCGCTATCATTCGAGGGCGCACCTGATGTGCCCGACAGATATCGTCACTCATGCGCCGCATCACGAAGGTGTCGGACAATTGCAAGATGCGCGCCTGGTGCAATTCAGAAACATCCACGGCCGGCCGCTTGGCCCAGGGATGGCTGATGTGAACAAGGAGTGCGAATCGATCATGGTAGAGTCGTTCGTAGCGCAGATTGGGCGAGTGGTGGGTGAGGAAACCCAGTCCCACATCCAACTGGCCTTCCTCAAGGGCGGTCTCGATCACTGTGGACGAAATTTCTTCAATATGCAGGCTGATGCCGGGATGAGCGGCAGCGAAGAGCCCGAGCAGCCGCGGCATCAAGGCAATGCTTAGGATTGGCACAACCCCGACCTTAATCGCGCCACGCATGTTTCCGGGCTCGATTGTAAGGTCCTGGAACAACGATTCGACCTGCCGCAAAATCGCCCGGGCGTGCTCTTCGAAAATTAAACCTGCAGAGGTGAGGAGGATGCGTTTGCCCCGCCGCTGGAACAAGTCGACGTGCAAGGCCGTCTCAAGGTCTCGCAACTGCTGCGAGACGTTAGGCTGAGAAACCCCCAGGCGATCGGCGGCACGGCTAAAACTGCCCGCTTCAGCCACGGCGAGGAAATAGCGAAAATGGCGAATCTCGACCGGGTCGTGCGTCATCTGCCAGGCAAATTAGCCTAAAACCTGCTGAAGTGACAAATGACCGCTTTTTTTGCTGATTTTCTCCTTTTATAATCCGCACCTATTGTTTTATCATTCGAACTTGAGAAATCGAAAATTATGAGAACTCCCAAAATCGAAAAGATCGCTGGTGTCTTGTTATGCGTCACGCTCCTCCTGGCAGGCTGCAGCAAAAAGGGGGGCACAACGAAAGTCGTCAATTCGAAGCATGTGAAGATCGGCTTTATCGGGCTGACCTGTGAAGCGCCGATTTACACGGCTTACGAAAAAGGGTTTTTCAAGGACGAGGGACTGGAGCCCGAGCTGGTGAAATGCAGTTGGGCAGCTTACAAAGACAACCTCGCTCTCGGCGCTTATGACATCACGCACCACTTGGTGATGTATTTCATGAAGCCGATTGAACAAGGCTTGGATGTCCGCTTCCTGGGCGGGGTGCACACCGGTTGTTTGCGAGTGCAGACCGGCGTGGACAGTCCGATCCATACAATTCAGGACCTCAAAGGGAAACGCATCGGAGTTCCCGGCATGGGCACCCCGCCATTTGTTTTCGCGAATCGAGTTTTTGGTACGCATGGGGTGGATGCCGGGAAAGATATTACCTGGAAGGTCTATCCGGCCGGCGAGCTCGGCCTGGCGCTGAAAAAAGGGGAAGTGGATGCAGTGGCCGATGCTGAACCGATCGGCACTCTTTTGATTTCACAGGGCATAGCCAGAAATGTCGAAGGCATGGACGAGGCAACCGATATGCCTTATGCCAACGAATACTGCTGCGAAATCATTGGCAACGGCAAATGGATCGATGCCAATCCGGATAGTGCCGCACGTGCCACGCGCGCGATTTTGAGAGGAGCAAAATGGGTGTCGGAAAACCCGAAAGCTGCGGCTCAATTGGCTGTGGACAAGAAATATCTCGCCTCAACTGTTGAGCTAAACACGATTGCACTCAGCCGCCTGAAATATATCCCATCCGTCTCGCACGCTGAGCAAACACTATTCAGCGCGGCCAAAGAGATGAGAGAAGCCAAAATGCTATCCCCCACAACTGATACCGACGCTCTAGCGAAGAAAGCCTTCCACCACCTCGACGGCGTAACGGACGAATGGATCAAGACGGTAGAGGTCGAAAAAGTCCCTGGCGGCCAGGCCGATCCCAATCTCGACCTCAAACTTTACGCACAACTCATTCTTCACGACGCTGAGGACGGCTGCTGCGCACGAAAGAAGTATGACCAACCAGATCAGGAAGCGCCAAACATGGCAGACCCTGATGCCGAGTGCCTGCAAAAGGAGACGCTGGCAGAGAAATGAGTCAGGCTACCCCAGAAATAAGCCATAAGGCTCTGGCTATTACGGATATAACGCCTCCCCGGCGCGAAACCTTAGCCTCTGTCCAACCGGCCGTCCGACCTCGTTGGCAGACGGTTTTGGCTATTCCGATCGGAGCGTCGATCGCGCTGTCGATACACTTCGGTATTCCGAAGGGCGAGCCCGTTCCGGACTCCAATTATTATCCGATCGTGCTCTGCATCGCGCTCGGTTTCGGTGTGCTCGCAGCGGCCCTTTACCCATTCTCCATGGGCGTACGGAAGTGGATGCGCCAAATGTGTCCGATTCTTGGAATGGCGACCCTCGGCCTTGGCGTATGGGAACTCATTACAAGTTGTCTCGCATTGCTGCCGCTGCCTTACTTTCCCGGGCCGGAAGGAGTAATCTCGTCGCTCGTGCATGATCGCGAATTAATCTTCGACAGCACCTGGCACTCGCTTCTCCTTCTCCTGAGTGGCTATGCGATCGGGACCACCATCGCGCTCGTCACAGGGGTAATAATTGGCTGGTTTCCGCACGCTCGTTACTGGGGAATGCCGATCCTTAAGATAGTCGGCCCAATTCCCGCGACAGCCTGGATCCCCCTCGCGATGGTTGTGGCGCCGTCGGCTATGTTTTCTGCGGTCGGTCTGGTGGCCCTCGCAGTTTGGTTTCCGGTCACCATGCTAACTGCATCTGGCATTTCCAACACGCGCACATCCTATCTGGATGTTGCTAAAACTCTGGGTGCGAGCCCGGCATTTCTCATCTTTCGGGTCGCGATTCCCGCGGCCATGCCGAACATTTTCATTGGGCTCTTTATGGGACTCGGCACCTCTTTCTTAACCCTCGTGGTGGCGGAAACAGTTGGCGTCAAATCCGGTCTCGGGTGGTATGTGAGCTGGGCTCAAGGCTGGGCCGAGTACGGAAAAGTCTACGGAGCCTTGGTAGTTATGGCGGCCTTCTTTTCCACTATCATAACGGTGCTCTTCAAGGTACGTGATCGTGTCCTGGTCTGGCAAAAAGGAACAATCAAGTGGTAAGCGACAATACAGAACTAGGCCGGGACAATGCTGCCTCGATCAGAATCTGGCATGTCAGGAAGCGATTCGATTCACTCGACGGTGGAATTACGCCCGGAGCTCTGGCACTTGATGACGTATCTTTAACCGTCGCGGCTGGGGAGCTGGTTTCGATTGTCGGGCCGAGCGGTTGCGGGAAGTCGACCCTCCTGCGCATGATTGCCGGGCTAATGAGCCCGACGGAAGGGGAGGTCTCCCTGGGGGCTGAGCCGATTAGCGAGCCCAGCGCGGAACGCGGGCTCGTTTTTCAGGATCCGAATCTTTTCCCATGGTTAACCGTTCGGCGGAACATCGAGTCTGGGCTCGTGGCGCGGGGCGTCCTGCGCCAACAGCGGGCTGAGGTCGACGAATTCATGCGACTCGTCGGACTCGAAGCTTTTGCGAATTCTTTTCCGCACCATCTTTCCGGCGGGATGGCTCAACGCGTTTCTCTGGCGCGCGCGTTGATTAATCGTCCCCGGGTGCTGCTACTCGATGAACCTCTGGGCGCTCTGGACGCTTTCACGCGTATGCGGATGCAGGACGAAGTGCTTCGTCTTTGGCAGGCGCGGGGCACGACCATGCTTTTTGTCACGCACGACATCGACGAGGCGATCTACATGAGCGATCGGATCGTCATCATGACCCAGCGTCCCGGGAAGATTGAGCAGATTATTCCCGTGCACCTGGAACGCCCTCGCGATCGGAGTAGCTCTGATTTCCTCCGACTGCGTGGTGACATTCTCGAGACCCTTCACTTCGCCGGCCAGCCTCTGGCGGGGAATAAGAACTAGGCTAAGCAGAGCCCGCCGGCAGGCGCCCGTGCACTAACGCGGAGGGCCAGAGCCGGTCGCGGATTTCCGGGTCAAGCACGGCGTGACGGCGATGCGTGCTCCAAACGACATGGAGATGGCAGGAGACAAAAGAGTGCGTTTGTTCTGTCGTCCCTGCGGGACTTCGCGACGGCGAGCAAAATGAACCCAGCGCTTAAAGCGCTGGGCTATTAACGGATTCGCCGGAGCCCAATTAGCGGATTTCACCGTGCATAATCCAGCATCGGGCCTTGATTGTTGAAGTGCCGGTCAACTCAGGCGAGGGACGCGAATCGAGCGCAGGAGTATTTGAAAATCCGTAGAACGTTGGCGGGCTGTGTCGAAAATAGCCCAGCGTTTCAACGCTGGGTTTCTCGGGAAAATCAGGGCACCAGTCCCGCAGGGCCGGCAGAAAAGTGCCAAAACCGCCTCGCGAGCATAATGCACAAAAAGGCACTGAAAGTGCTTGTCGGAATTAAAAGAATTAATTATTAGGGTATAACCATGTCTAATCCCACCCCACCCATCTCCCTAAAAAACCTTCGATCAATCGCGAAATTATTTTGCGCGGTTCTCTTCGTTCTCCCCGTAACGATGCGAGCCGGCGAACAACTGGCGGCCAAGCCTTCTCCGCCGCCGGTGGAAAAGAAAGAGGTCAATCCTCTCAGTTTCTGGGATGGCAAGATTATTCTCGATATCGACGAACGAGTCCGGCTCGAAGTTCGCAATAATAACCGGGATTTCAGTGCCGGCACCGGTCACCACGAAGTCACTGATGGCACCTGGTTGCTAAATCGTTTTCGACTCGGTATGGCCTTCGTGCCCAGTCCTTGGATAAAGGTCTATGGTCAGACTCAGGATTCGCGAGAGGCATTTTCCGAGCGTCCGAATATTCCCGGGGTCAATGGCGCCGAGGGCGATGATCAATGGGATCTGCGGCAGGCGTCTATTGCGATTGGGAACCTGAAAGAGTTCCCGCTCCAAGTCACTATCGGTCGCCAGGCGATCACCTATGGTGACGGCCGCTTGGTGGCCGATTCAAAGTGGGGCAACTTTGGACGCACGTTTGACGCGGCCAGGCTTCGCTTCGAGGAGCCACACTGGTGGGTGGAAGGGTTCTTCATGCGCCCGGTGCAAATTGTGCGCGGCGAGTTCAACGAAAGCGATTCTTCCGACAATTTCGGCGGCGCCTATTTCTCGACGGATTACCTGTCGTTCCAAACCAGTGATCTCTACGTCTATTACCGGGACAAACAGGACAACCAACCCGATCTCTCGACCGCAAACACGATCGATCCCCAAGGCAGCTGGAACGGACCAGCGGCCCGCTTCGTAACCATCGGCACGCGCTTCAAATCGAATCCCAAGAAGCTGGGTCCATGGGATTACAGCGGCGAATTTGTCTATGAAAACGGCGACCTCTGGGCGTCGGATCGCAACTCGAAGCAATTCGATTTGAGCGCCTTCGCCCTGGCGATCTCAGGCGGGTACACCTTTAAGGACTGTCACTGGTCTCCCCGGGTCGGGATGGAATACGACTTTGCCACCGGCGACGACGATCCGACCAACAGTAGCTCTCACTCGTTCCAAAACCTGTTCCCATCCGCGCACGACAAGTATGGCCTGATGGATGAATTCGGCTGGCGCAACATGCATGACCTGCGTTTCCAGTTGAGCGCGAAGCCAAGCAAGAAAGTCGATCTCGAATTCCATTACCATGCTTTTTGGCTGGCCAATACGGAGGACTTTTGGTTCCGCAATAACGGCATCTCCACGTTGCGCACGCGGACGCCGACTGGTCAGGACGTGCGAACTGTCGGGGCAAGTAACTTCGCCGGTCACGAGATTGATTTCGTCGTGGGGGTCGAACCGATTCCACACGTCAAGGTATCAACCGGTTACAGTCATTTCTTTGCCGGCCAATATCTCGCCGACACTGGAGCTCATGACGACGCTGATTTCGGCTATGTCATGACCACATTCCTCTTCTAAGGACTTTACCAGCTCCAGCGAAATTCCCGCCCCCGCAGGGCGCCCGAAATTAGCCGGTGGCGCAAGCCACCGGTTAGGGTCACGTAAAGGAAACTTGCCCCGGGAGGGCGCGGGCCAGCGCGCCGCGTCGTTATACGACGTATGTGCGACCTTCCAGGTCTCTCCTGCAACGCCAAACACGCCGGTGACGTGAGCTACTTTCCCCGAACGTCAGACCGCATTTCGATTGCGACCTACGCCGCGCTGGTGAGCTCGCCGCCGGACGATGCTTCGCTTAGCCAGTCTTCAGTATTTTCGACTGGAGAGTTTGGCTCCCAAAGCGCCGCGCGTTCGGGATGATAGCGCGATCCGATTGGAATCGAGTAATCGTCAGGATGTTCGTAATCCCGTTCCCGTTTCAACATGGAGCGGAACTTCATGATCGCTGTAGAAGGTTGACGCTCGGTTTCGTAGATCCGGCCGGCGAAGGCATCGATCAATTCACCCCGATACCGCTGATGAACAAAAGTGGCGAAGGCAAAGGGCTGCTCCCAGAACATGTCCACCATGTCCTCGAGATTGTCGGTCCCTTTCTCGATGAAACGCTGGTAGGCATCGAAAGGATTCGCCTGGTCGCGGTTCTTGCCTTGGAGATAGGCAAGGACATGAGGAATTGCGAATTCCGCTTCCCGCAAAGTAGCCGAAAGGCCGAAAGAGAA
>Ga0070668_100003326_pt1 | contig 11865 bp, 7 predicted proteins | sample KBSS43metaG_FD_64661 | JGI IMG/M metagenome (GOLD analysis project Ga0070668, IMG submission 64661) | Switchgrass rhizosphere microbial communities from Kellogg Biological Station, Michigan, USA - KBS S4-3 metaG | ecosystem: Host-associated > Plants > Roots > Rhizosphere > Soil ... | reverse complement strand
GCATACCGCAACGTGCTCGACGTGACGGCGATCGCGGTGATGAAGCGCGAGACGCACCTGCCGGTGATCGTCGACCCGTCGCACGCCGGTGGCAAGGCGTGGTTGGTGCCGGCGCTGTCGTGTGCGGCGGTCGCCGCGGGCGCCGACGGCCTCCTGATCGAGATCCACCCGACGCCGAAGGAGGCGCTGTGCGACGCCGATCAGGCGCTAACGCCCGACGAGTTTGCCGTGCTCATGCATCAGCTTCAGGCAATCGCGCGGGCGGTGGGGCGCGACCTCTAGCGGCGACTGAACCTGTAAGGAAGGCGATGGTCGCAGCGACATAGTGTCCACTGAGTATCAATTGCGTGTCCACCGAGTGTCCAGTGAGACCACGTGATAATCCACGGGAAAACGATCATGCAACGACGTCATTTTCTATCCCATGCCCTCGCCGGTCTCGCCGGCGCCTCCGTGCTGCGCGCAACCAGCGCGGGCACGACCGCCGCGACCGTGACCGGGGCGGGGTCGCCCAGCAGTCCTTTGAAGATCGAGAAGGTCGAGAAGACCGACGACGAGTGGCGGAAGATCCTTACGCCCGCCCAGTACTCCGTGCTGCGCAAGGAGGGCACCGAATACCCGTTCTCGAGCCCGCTCAACAACGAGAAGCGCAAGGGCACGTTCGTTTGCGCAGGTTGCGATCTGCCATTGTTCGATTCGAAGACCAAGTTCGACAGCGGCACCGGATGGCCGAGCTTCTACCAGGTGATCGAGGGCCGCGTGGAGACAACGACCGACCACAAACTCATTTATCCGCGCACGGAGTATCACTGCGCCCGCTGCGGCGGGCATCACGGCCATTTGTTCGATGATGGGCCCAAGCCCACAGGCCTTCGCTACTGCAGCAACGGCGTCGCGCTCAAGTTCGTTCCCGCTTGATTTGCCCGTGACGGGCGTCATGCGGGCGCCGCCGGCGTGACTGCGCGGCTCCGCGCGTAACCCCGGCGCGCCGGCTTTCCGCTACAATTTCAAGCTTTTGCCCGCCCAGTGGCGGCGGCGCAGAGGTCCAATGGAACTCGCGAAAAGCTTCGAGCCCCACGCCATCGAGGCGAAGTGGTATCCGGTGTGGGAGTCGCGCGGCGACTTCAAGCCGAGCTACGCCGCGGGCGCCCCTGCATTCTGCATCCAGCTTCCCCCGCCGAACGTCACGGGAACGCTGCACATGGGGCACGCGTTCCAGCAGACGCTGATGGACGTCCTTATCCGCTATCACCGGATGAAGGGAGATAACACGCTGTGGCAGCTCGGCACCGATCACGCCGGCATCGCCACGCAGATCGTTGTCGAGCAGCAGTTGAAGGCGCAGGGCGAATCGCGCCGCGATGTCGGCCGCGACAGGTTCATCGAGCGCGTGTGGGCCTGGAAGGAAGAATCCGGCTCGACGATCACGAACCAGATGCGAAGGCTCGGCACCTCCGGCGACTGGTCGCGCGAGCGCTTCACGATGGACCCCGGTCTCTCGGCCGCGGTGCTGGAGACGTTCGTTCGCCTGTACGACGACGGCCTCATCTATCGCGGCAAGCGGCTCATCAACTGGGACCCGACGCTCGGCACCGCCGTGTCCGACCTGGAGGTCGAGAACGACGAGGAGCAGGGGAAGATCTGGGAGATCCGGTATCCGGGCACCGCCGGCGGCGGCGATGTCGTCGTCGCGACGACGCGTCCTGAGACGATGCTGGGCGACGTTGCCGTCGCCGTCAATCCGGACGACGACCGCTATTCGGGCCTCGTCGGAAAATCCGTCACGCTGCCGCTCACGGGCCGCACCATCCCGATCGTCGCGGATGCCTACGTCGACAAGGCGTTCGGCACCGGCGCCGTGAAGATCACTCCCGCACACGACTTCAACGACTGGGACGTCGGGCAGCGCCACGGCCTCGCGCCGCTGCCGATCTTCAATCTCGACGCGACGGTCAACTCCAACGCGCCGGAGAAGTATCGCGGCCTCGATCGCTACGCGGCGCGCAAGGCGGTGCTCGCCGATCTCGCGGCGCAGGGGCTCGTCGTCAGCGAGAAGGCGCACAAGATGATCGTTCCGCGCTGCGGCCGGACGGGCGAAGTCGTCGAGCCGATGCTGACCGACCAGTGGTTCGTCGCGATGAAGACGCCCGCGCCGCCGACGCACCCGTTTTTTCCGGGACGCACGATCCAGGACCTGTGCCTCGCCGCCGTCGGCGACGGGCTCGTCGACCGTGCAACACCGACAACGGATGGCGAAACCGGCCGCGTCCGCTTCGTCCCCGAGCAATGGCTGTCGACGTATCTGCACTGGATCAACAACATCCAGGATTGGTGCATCTCGCGGCAACTCTGGTGGGGACACCGCATTCCCGCGTGGTACGACGAGACGGGCAACCTCTACGTCGCGCGAAGCGAAGCCGACGCGCGCGCGCAGGCGGTGGCCAGGCTCGGGCGCGAGCCGTCGTCGTTCGTGCAGGACGAGGACGTGCTCGACACGTGGTTCTCGTCCGCGCTGTGGTGCCACTCGACGCTCGGCTGGCCCGCCAAGACGCGCGAGCTCGAGACGTTCCTTCCGTCGTCGGTCCTCGTCACGGGGTTCGACATCATTTTCTTCTGGGTCGCCCGGATGATCATGATGACCACCTACTTCACCGGTAAGGTGCCGTTCCGCGACGTCTACATCAACGCCCTCGTTCGCGACGAGGAAGGCCAGAAGATGTCGAAGTCGAAGGGCAACGTGCTCGACCCGCTCGACCTGATCGACGGCGTGACGGTCGACGCGCTGGTCGAGAAGCGGACTTCGAACATGATGGATCCCCGCAAGGCGGAGTCGATCGCGAAGCGCACGCGCACGCAGTTTCCCGACGGCATTCCGAGCTTCGGCGCCGACGCGCTGCGGTTCACGTTCGCGAGCCTCGCCACGTATGGCCGCACGCTCAACTTCGATCTCTCGCGCTGCGACGGTTACCGCAACTTCTGCAACAAGCTGTGGAACGCGACGCGCTTCGTGCTGATGAACGTGGAGGGCCAGGACTGCGGGCTCGATCCGCACGAGTTCCGCGCGCTGTCGTTCGTCGACCGCTGGCTGCTCGGCCGCTTGCAGAAGGCAAAGCACGACATCCGCGAGAACCTCGCGATCTATCGCTTCGATCTCGCGGCGCGCGCCTTGTACGAGTTCGTGTGGGACGAGTACTGCGATTGGTACGTCGAGTGCGCGAAGGTGCAGCTCCAGATCGCCGCCGCGAACGACGACAAGGCCGCCGCGCGCGGCACGCGCTCGGTGCTCGTGCGCGAGCTAGAGGCCACGCTTCGGCTCGCGCATCCGTTCATGCCGTTCATCACGGAAGAGTTGTGGCAAAGCGTCGCGCGGCTCGCGGGCAAGTCGGGGGAAACGATCTCGCGGCAGCCGTTCCCCAAGCCGAACTTCGAGATCGCCGACCCGACTGCCGAGCGCGACATGGCGCATCTCAAGGAGCTCACCGGTGCCTGCCGCGCGCTGCGCAGCGAGATGGGCTTGTCGCCCGCCCAGCGCGTGCCGCTGCTCGTGTCGGGCGATCCGCAGAAGCTCGCGCACTTCTCGCCGTACCTGCCGGCGCTGGCAAAGGTCTCCGACGTGAACATCGTCGATGACTTGCCGGAGACGGATGCGCCGGTCGCGCTCGTCGGCCAAACACGCCTCATGCTGCACATCGAAGTGGATGTGGCGACCGAGCGGCAGCGAATCGGGAAGGAAATCGCGCGTATCGAGGCGGAAAGCGCGGGTCTTTCGGCCAAGCTCGCCAACGAGCAGTTCGTCTCGCGGGCGCCGTCGCAGGTCGTCGAGCAGGCACGGTCCCGGCTTGCAAACCTGCAGTCGACGACCGATCAACTGCAGGCACAGTTGAGGCGCCTCTCCGGCTGAGTTTCGGCAAGATCCAGTGCCCCTTGCTCTTCCCCGCATGTTCCGGGCGCTTCGCCACCGGAACTTCCGGCTGTTCTTCATCGGGCAGGGCTTGTCGGTGATGGGCACCTGGCTGCAGCAGGTCGCGATGGGATGGCTCACGTACCGGATCTCGGGCTCCGTTTTCCTGTTGGGCGTCGTCGCGTTCTGCACCAACGCCGGAATCCTGTTTCTAGGCACGTTCGCGGGCGTCGTCGCCGACCATGTGCACCGCCGCAACGCGCTGCGCGTCACCCAGTCGCTGGCGCTGCTGCAGGCGGCGGCGCTTGCCGTGCTCACGTGGTCGGGGCACATCGCGGTATGGCATCTCATCGTGCTCGCGGTGTGGCTCGGCCTCGTGCAGGCCTTCGACGTGCCGTTGCGCCAGTCGCTGTGGGTGCACCTCGTCGAGGATCGCGCGGATCTCCCGAACGTCGTTGCGCTCAATTCGACGCTGGTGAACGTCGCGCGCATCGTCGGACCGGCGCTCGCCGGCCTGTTGCTCGCGGTCATGAGCGAGGCGGCGTGCTTCGCGCTCAATTCGCTGTCGTTCGTCGCGGTGATCGTGGCCGTCAGCCGCATGCGCTGGGCGCGGGAACCCAAGCCGCAACCGTGGGAAGGCGGCTTTTTCAAGAAGTGGGCGGAAGGCTGGCAATACGTGTCCGGATTCGCGCCGGCTCGGGCCATGCTCCTGCTCGTCGCGGTGCTGTCGTGGACGATCGCGCCCTATTCGTCGCTGATGCCGGCCTTCGCGAAGGACGTCTACGGTGGCGGTCCGCAGACGCTCGGATTTTTGCTGGCGGCGGCGGGCGCCGGCGCTCTTACGTCGTCGTTGTATCTCGCGAGCCGCGCGACGATTCGCGGTCTCGGCCGCGTGATTGCACTGGCCGGAGCGGGCAGCGGCCTCGCCGTGGCCGCCTTCGCCTACCTGACGTATCTGCCGCTGGCACTTCCACTCATGTTCGCCGTCGGCGGCGGCATCATGCTCGCGGCCGCTTCGGTCAACACGATCCTGCAGTCGATCGTCGCCGACGAGCTGCGGGGACGCGTCGCCGGGTTCTTCATGCTCGCGTTCATCGGCATGTCGCCGCTCGGCAACTTGGTCGCAGGGGCGGTAGGCAGCGCGATCGGCATCCAGGCGACTTTCGCCGTGAACGGCGGGATTGCCGTCGTCGCCGCGCTCGTCTTTTGGCGCGGCCTGCCGAAGTGGCGTGCGCTGATGCGGCCGACCTATCGGCGCCTCGGCATCATTCCAGCCGACTCGACATAACCTGTCACTTCCTCGCGATCGTGGTAGAGCTGGCGCAGCACGAGCGTGTGCTCAACGCGAGTCTTTTCGAGCGCCTCGCGAATGATCCCCTCGCAACGGCGCACTTCGTCGTAGCGTTTCTTCATCGGCAGCTTCAGGTTGAAGATCGCATGCCGCGCGTGACCCTCACCGATCCAGCGGGCGACGAGCGTGGCAATGCGCGACGGCTTCTCCACGATGTCGCAGACCATCCAGTGGACCGGCCGCTTTGGCAGATAGGAGAGGCCATCGGTGCGCAGATGCGTCACCAGCGCATCGTCGCGCGCCTCCCCCTTGAGCGGCCCGTTGTCGATGGCGGTGACGCGGAGGCCGCGCTGCGCGAGCTGCCACGTCCAGCCCCCTGGCGCCGCTCCCAGGTCGACGGCACGCATGCCCGCGCGCAGCAGCTCCAATTCGCGGCCTTGCAGAAAGACGACGAACGCCTCGGCGAGCTTCAGCGTTGAGCGCGACGGTGCACGACCGGGCATTCGCAAGCGCGGAATGCCCATCGTCCAGCGGCTCGCCCACGGGGCGACGCTGGTTCCGACGTAGGCGTGCGCGCCGTCCGCGAACAGCACATGGAGATGCTGCGCGCGTTGTGCCGTCGCTTCGCTCTCAGGCTCGCGACGAAGCAATCCGCGCGTCGCCAGCTCGTTCGCGAGCCTCGCTTCGAGCGACCGCGCGAGTCCCGAAAGAGCCTTGCCCTCGTTGGTGTCGGCGGTCTCGAGACGGAGCGCGTCGAACGGTTGCGACTGGTGTGCGGGCAAACCGGGCGCGTGCTGTCCGCCTTTCGCCTCCTGTTCGATCAGGTCGACGAGGGGGCCGACACGGTCGGGACGCCCCGTGCTTGCGCGCGGGTCGAACAGTGCATGCGGACCGCTGCCCGAGAACAGTGAGCGGGCAAAGATCGGCGGCGAGCGCGAGAACGCGCGCGAAAGCGATCGGGTATCAAGGCGATCGAGCGACCCGGTGACGAACGCGCGGCCCGCCGGCGCGTCGAGGGTGATCTCCTCGCGCAGCTCCGCGGCAAGCCGCCGCAAGTCGGCGGCCGTTTCAGGCTCGAAGCCCGCGCGGCAATGCGCAACGAGCAATCGAGGGCGAAGCGGCACGCGCTCCCGTCAGGCCTTTTCGGACTCGGAAGTGCGTTTGCGCAGCAGCGCGGGAACCGGCCGCCCATGACCAAAGCCGCGACGCGCCGGCGCCTTGCCCGAGGGCGCGAGCGCCGCGTCGGGCGCCGTGTGCGGGGGTCGCTTGACGGGTAGCGGCTGGTCGGGATTGCGCGCATACGCTTCCTCGCGCTCGATGCGCGGATCGACGCGCGGCTCGCGTGGTTCGCGCCGCGGTCGTTGCTCGGTTGAGTGTGCCCGGGGCACGCGGGGCGCATGCTCACCGCGTGGTGCGCGCTCCGCATGCTCACCGCGTGGTGCCCGCTCCGCATGTTCACCACGTGGTGCCCGCTCCGCATGTTCACCGCGTGGTGCGCGTGGCGGGCGCTCGGCATGTTCGCCGCGTGGTGAGCGTGGCGAGCGCTCCGCAGGCTCGGCGCGCGCGCTCCGGCTCGAGCGTTCGGACGACGGAGCGGAGCGCGACGCGCTGCTGCGATCACCGCGCGCGGCGGCCATGTCGAATCCTTCGGCCGTCTTGAGCGCGATCGGCTTCTTGAGCAGACGCTCGATATCGGCGAGATAGCGCTCCTCGTCCGGTGCGACGAACGAGATGGCCTCGCCCGAAGCGCCGGCACGACCCGTGCGGCCGATCCGGTGAATGTAATCCTCGGGTACGTACGGAAGCTCGAAGTTCACGACGAGCGGCAAGTCGTCGATGTCGAGGCCGCGCGCCGCGACGTCGGTCGCCACGAGCACCTGCAGCTTGCCTCCCTTGAACGCATCGAGCGCTTCCATGCGCGCAACCTGGCTCTTGTCGCCGTGGATGGCGTCGGTGACGAGGCCGTCCTTCTCGAGCTGGCGGGCGAGCCGCGATGCGCCGTGCTTGGTGCGCACGAAGCAGAGCACCTGGTTGAGGTTGCCCGTGCGGACGAGGTGCTCGAGCAGCGAGCGCTTTGCATCAGAGGGCACCCGGTACGCGCTTTGCGCGACGGTTTCGGCCGCGGTGTTGCGCTTTGCTACCTCGATCAGCTGCGGGGCGTTCAGCAACTGGTCGGCAAGCTTCTTGATCTCGCCGGAGAACGTCGCGGAGAACAAGAGGTTCTGGCGTTTCGCGGTAGCGGGAAGCAGCGCCATGATGCGCTTGATGTCGGGGATGAACCCCATGTCGAGCATCCGGTCGGCCTCGTCCAGCACGAAAATCTCGACCTGGCCCAGGTACACGCTCTTCTGTTCGATGTGATCGAGCAGTCTTCCGGGGGTCGCGACCAGGATCTCGACGCCGCCGCGCACGATGGGCAGCTGCTGCTTGATGTCGACGCCGCCGTAGACCACAGTGGAGCGCAGCTTCGTGTACTTGCCGTAGGTCTTGAACGACTCCTCCACCTGCACCGCGAGCTCGCGGGTGGGGGTGAGGATCAGCGCGCGCACCGGATGCCGTGCGGGTGACGGACTCGAGTTCGCCATCGGCGCGAGCTTCTGCAGGATCGGCAAAGCGAAGCCGGCGGTCTTGCCAGTGCCCGTCTGGGCGCCACCCATTACGTCCTTGCCGGCAAGGACGACGGGAATGGCCTGAATCTGGATGGGAGTGGGTGTCGTGTACCCGGCTTCGGACACGGCCTTCAGTAGTTCCGGCCGCAGTCCGAGCTCGGCAAAGCTCGTTGCGTTCATCGATGCTCCTGGTAGCGGCCCATCCCTGTCGGGATTTCCGGCCCAGGCTGCTGTGCGGGATGACCCGAGGCGCACTTGTGCGACTGTCGGTCGCGCGCGCCTCGCACGTGTGTGTGGGCGGTGACCGGAACGGCCGCCCGAATCCCGATTATAGTCTAAGTTTCAGATTTTGCGATTAAAACGTGGTCAAAATGGGGTCGACCAGGCTATAATCGACGGTTTTTCGCCGCTCCGTGAGCGACGCGCAATTCGACCACCCATGACGACGCCGTTCACAACTCTGCGCAACATCGCAATCATCGCCCACGTCGACCACGGGAAGACGACGCTCGTCGACAAGCTGCTGGTGCAGGCAGGCACGTTCGCGAAGCATCAGCACGTGGGCGAGCGGATGATGGACAGCAACGACCTCGAGCGCGAGCGCGGCATCACGATCCTCGCCAAGAACTGCTCGATCCGCTACCAGCACGGCGAGGTCAGCGCCCACATCAACATCGTCGATACACCCGGTCACGCGGATTTCGGCGGCGAGGTCGAGCGCGTGCTGGGAATGGTCGATGGCGTCCTCCTGCTCGTCGATGCGGTCGAGGGACCAATGCCGCAGACGCGGTTCGTCACGCTGAAGGCGCTGCAGCTGGGACTTCAGCCGATCGTCGTCGTCAACAAGGTCGACCGGCCCGGGGCGCGGCCGGAGTGGGTCGTCAACCAGACATTCGAGCTCTTCGACCGCATTGGCGCGACCGAGGCGCAGCTCGACTTCCCCGTCGTTTACGCATCGGCGTTGAACGGTTGGGCGACGCTGGACGTCAATGTTGCAAAGGCGGCGAGTGAGCGCGACGGGCGAAGCCAAGGCCCGAAGGGCGCGGCGTCGCGCGACCGAGCGGAGGCCGACAAGCTGGCTGACGCATTATCGACAGGGCCGAAGGGGGCCGAGGACAGGCCCGAAAAGGGCGACATGAGGCCGCTGTTCGAGACGATCCTGTCGTATGTTCCGGCGCCCGTCGGCGACCCGGAAAAACCGCTTCAATTCCAGATCGCGGCGCTCGATTACTCGAGCTACGTGGGGCGGCTCGGCATTGGCCGCATCCGTCGCGGACGGCTCGCCGCGGGGCAGGAAGTGGCGGTGCTCAACGGTCCCGTCGCTGAGGGGGAAACGCCGGCGAAGGCCCGTGTCACGCAGATCTTCGCCTTCTCGGGAATGGAGCGCGTTCCCGTCGAATCCGCACAGGCGGGCGACATCGTGCTCGTCACCGGCATCGACCAGCTGTCGATCGGCACGACGCTAGCGTCCGTCGAGGCGCCCGAGCCGTTGCCGCCGATCATGGTCGACGAGCCGACGCTGTCGATGTACTTCCAGGTGAACACGTCGCCACTGGCTGGGCGCGACGGCAAGTATGTGACGTCGCGAAACCTGCGCGACCGGCTTGCCAAGGAAATGCTGACGAACGTCGCGCTGCGCGTGGAGGAAACGGGCGACACCGATTCGTTCCTCGTCTCGGGCCGTGGCGAATTGCACCTCACGATCCTGATCGAGAACATGCGTCGCGAGGGCTACGAGCTTGCGGTCTCCCGTCCGCGCGTCGTGCTGCGCGAGATCGACGGCGTCGTGAGCGAGCCGTTCGAGTTGCTGTCGGTCGATGTCGAGGAAGCCAACCAGGGCGCGGTAATGGAAGCGCTCGGTCCCCGCCGCGGCGATCTCACGAACATGGAATCGGACAGTCGCGGCCGCACACGCCTCGAATACCGCATTCCGGCGCGCGGGCTCATAGGCTTCCAGGGCGAGTTCATGAATCTCACCCGCGGCACCGGGCTCATGAGCCACGTGTTCGACGGCTACGCGCCGCTGAAGGGAGACGTTCCGGAGCGGCGCAACGGCGTGCTCGTCTCGCAGGAAGACGGCGAGGCCGTCGCCTACGCGCTGTGGAAGCTGCAGGAGCGCGGCCGGATGTTCGTCTCGCCCGGCGACAAGCTGTACGAGGGCATGATCATCGGCATTCACAGCCGCGACAACGATCTCGTCGTCAACCCGATCAAGGGCAAGCAGCTCACGAACGTCCGCGCGTCGGGTACCGACGAAGCAGTGCGACTCACGCCTCCGATCGAGCTCACCCTCGAATACGCAGTCGAGTTCATCGCCGACGACGAGCTCGTGGAGGTGACCCCGAAGTCGATCCGGATCCGCAAGCGCCATTTGAAAGAGCACGAGCGGAAGAAGGCGAGCAGGGAAGCGGCGTAAGGTTATTTTCGTCGCGCCCGATGCCCGACGCATTGACCTCGCTCGTCGTGATCGCGCTCGGCGTCGTCGCCGGGCTGATCGTCGTTGTCCTCGTGAAGATCGGCACGATCGTGCGCGGCCGTGACGCCGCGGCGCGGGACGCGGGCGACATACGCACGCGCCTCGAAGTGATGAGGCAGACGACGGCGGACTTCGAGCGCGACTTGCGCCAGGACCTCGCGAACGCACGGAGCGAGCAGGCGGCCGGCGTGCAGGCCGCGCGGAGGGAGCTGGGCGACCGTCTTTCCGAGCTCACGCGGACGAACGAGCAACGGCTGGAAGCGGTGCGCGCGACGGTCGAGCAGCGCCTCGACGTGCTGCGCAGCGAGAACGCGCAGAAGCTCGAGGAGATGCGCACGACCGTCGACGAGAAGCTGCAGACGACCCTCGACGAGCGGCTCGGGCAGTCGTTCAAGCAGGTCTCCGATCGCCTCGACCAGGTGCACAAGGGCCTGGGCGAGATGCAATCGCTGGCGGTGGGCGTCGGCGACCTGAAGCGCGTGCTGTCGAACGTGAAACGGCGCGGGACATGGGGCGAGATGCAACTGGGCGCGCTCCTTTCCGAGATCCTGATTCCGGGGCAGTACGGCATCAACGTCGAGACCATCCCCGGCACGGGTCGCCGCGTGGAGTTCGCGTTGCGGATGCCGGGACGCGCGGACGAGCCGGCGTGCTGGATTCCCATCGACGCGAAGTTTCCCGTCGAGGAATGGGAGCGCCTGCAGGATGCGCTCGAGCGCGCCGATGTCGAAGCAGCCGAAGGCGCACGCAAGGCGCTCGCGGGATTCTTGCGACAGCAAGCGAAGATGGTGCGTGCCAACTACGTCTCGCCGCCGCACACGAGCGACTTTGCGTTCTTGTATCTCCCGACTGAAAGCCTCTACGCGGAGATGATGGCGCGGTCGGGTCTCGCCGACGAGTTGCAGCGCGAGCACCGGGTGATGATCGCGGGACCGAGCAATTTCCTTGCGCTTCTCAACATCGTGCAGATGGGCTTCCGTACCGTGGCGATCGAGCAGCGCACGTCGGAAGTCTGGCTGACCCTCGGGGCCGTGCGAACGGAATTTCGCAAGTTCGCCGACGTACTGCAGCGCGCGCAGAAGAAGCTGCAGGAGGCGAGCAATACGATCGAGGAGGCGCGCGGCAAGACCACGACGATCGAGCGTCGTCTTCGCGAGGTCGAAGGGGTGCCGGAGAACGAATCCGGCCGCCTGCTTCGCGGCGCGCAATCGGGGCGCCTGTTCGACGACACCGTCGCCGATTCGCAAGCGCCGCCCTCGGTCCCGTAGCCGGCCCAAGCCGAGACGAGAGCGATGTGGGACGCCATCACCCGCTGGCGCCGGCGGCGCATCCTGAGTCGCGCCATGATTCCCGACGCGCTGTGGGACGAAGCCTTGGCGCTGCGCCCGTTCATGTCGGTCTACACGGTGGACGAGCTTCGCCGCCTGCGCGAGAAGGTCGTGCTGTTCCTGCACGCCAAGGGTATCGTTGGCGCGCAGGGGCACGAGGTCACGCCGTTGCAGCGCGTCGTCATCGCGCTCGAAGCCTGCGTGCTCGTGCTCGAGCTCGACATGGCGTTCTACGATGGATTCGAGAACGTGATCGTCTA
>Ga0070668_100003325_pt1 | contig 11866 bp, 11 predicted proteins | sample KBSS43metaG_FD_64661 | JGI IMG/M metagenome (GOLD analysis project Ga0070668, IMG submission 64661) | Switchgrass rhizosphere microbial communities from Kellogg Biological Station, Michigan, USA - KBS S4-3 metaG | ecosystem: Host-associated > Plants > Roots > Rhizosphere > Soil ... | reverse complement strand
CCGTAACCGGTGAGCTCGAGGTAGCCGCGGCCGGCCGCCGCTCCGCCCGTCGTCACCCGGACGGCGCCTTCCCAGTAGATGATGCCGACGGTCGCCCGCGCGTCCAGTTCCTGGTCGTCCTGTAGCGGCTCGACGACGAATTCGCGGCCAGCGGCGGTCACGCGCATCGCCACCGGGTAGTCGATGCCGGTGCGCGCCGAGCGCCAGCGCCGGACCGGCGCGAACGCGATTTCGTCCGGCGTGAACACCCGAATGGCACCGTCTGCGCTGCGGTAGGCGCCTCCCGCCCACAGGACGCCACCGTCGCGGCCCCGGATACGGAACGCCATCAGCGCGCCGCCGTCGTCGAGGTTGACGCCGATCCAGTCCCATCCGGCCGCGTCCGGCGCCAGGTACTCGCTCGACCACTCGTGATCGAGCCACGCGGTTCCCGTGACCCCCTCCGTTCTGCCATCGCGCTCGAGCGATCCGCTGACCTCCAGCTGCGGCCGGCTGTAGTAGAAGCTGGCCTGGTCGGGACGCGGCCCCTTGCGGCTCACGCCGGCAGTGCCTTGCAGCAGGGGAGGCTGGCGCGCGCGGAACGAAAGGTCCATCGCAAAGTCGCGCGCGACGATGCGCGCCCGGTATTCGTCGGCCTCGAGCCTGAGCGACCAGTCGCCGATCCGCACGTCGGTCGTGTCCTCGGCCGCCGAGACGATCCCGAAACCGGCACGACCTGCGCGCTGGTCGTGCCGCAGGCGTCCGTCGCGCGGGTCCGCCAGCGCCGCGTGCGCGAACAGCAACTGTTTCGGTGCGAATGCACTGACCAGATCCTCTGCAACGCCGGGTCGACTGCGAAAGAACGTCACCTGCACGCCGAGGTCATGGCCATTGCCATCCCGCACCCACCCAGTGATGTACCACCACTCGGTGCGAAACGCAGGATGGCTGCCGTGGTCGCGCGGGAACGCGAGCGGCGTGCCGGCGTCGACGCGCGGATACGCGACGGCTGCGCCTATGCGGGGCGTTGCCACCAACAACGGGGTTAAGAGGAAGGCGCGGCGGTTCACGGATTTGAAGCCGGGATTAGGGGTTAGGGGTTAGCATGCCCTGACGCGACAGCGAGCAAGATCCCTGGCCGGCAATGAAGCCGCAACAAGTTGCCTCGCAGAATTCGAGTGGGCACGCTAACCCCTAATCCCGTCTGCGCGTTGCCAGCACATCGCGAACCTGCGCGTAACCCCTAATCCCTCGTCTCATGTCACCAGTCGTCCTTCACCGCCCTCACCGCATCGGTGCTCATCGCATGGCGAGCGCTGGCGACGGCGGTGACGGTGGCGAGCAGCAGCAGCACGATCGCGAGCACGACGAGCGCGACCCAAGGTACGTGCAGCGACATGCCCCAATGAAACGACTGGCGATTGACGACGTGGATCAGGACAAGGCTGATCAAGAAACCGAGCGCGAGTCCCACGATGAGGCCGACGACGCTCACCGCCGCGCCTTCGCACGCAATCATCGCGCCGATCTGGCGACGCGTCATCCCGAGGTGACGGAGCATGCCGAACTCGCGTCGCCGCGCCAGTGTCAGCGCACCGAACGTCGACGACAACGCGACGAGCCCGATGACGACGGCGGCGGCCTCGAGGGCGTAGGTAACTGCGAACGTGCGGTCGAACACGGCGAGCGATGCCGCCCGGATGTCGCCGGGTGTCGCGATCGTGACCCGGTCGGCGCCGCCGGCGCGCGCTTCGAGCTCCCGGCGCAAGGCGTCGAGGTCGGTGCCCGGCATCAACCACAGCGCAGCGTCGTTTGCCGTCGTGTCGCCGGTAAGCGCCACGTAGCGCGCACGATCGATCGCGATCGCGCCGGTCTGCCGCGCATAGTCGCGCCAGAGGCCGGCGACGGTGAACGAAACGTTGCGCCCGCCAATCGGCACGTCGACGCGCGCACCGGGTGCGTAACCGTAGAGGTCGGCCATCGCTTCGCTCGCGTACAGCGGTGGCGGTGCGCCGTCCGGTACGTGCAATGCATCGTCGACGAGCGGCAGATGCAGCAGCGGATCGGTCGGGTCGACATCCCTCGCCAGCAACGTCACCGGCGGCTTCTCGGGATCGAGCAGCAAGCGCTGGATGCGCAGGAACTCGACGCGGCGCGCGCCGGGTACCGCGGAGATCGCGCGCTGCATTGCGGCGTCGAAGTACGCCGAATCGCCGGCGAAACCCGCGCGCACGTATACGTCCGCCGGCAGCACGCGCGCCAGCCACGTCTCGAGCGAATGGCGGAACGACGCGACCATGATCGCCATCGAGACCATCAGTGCGACGCTCGCGACAATTGCCGCCAGGCTGACGCTGGCGCGGCCGGATGCGCCGCGCAGCTGGTCGAGTGCCAGCGATGCCGGCGGTGACGCCGGCCGCGGCACGCGCGCGAGCAGCATCGTTGCAATGCGCGGCAGCAGCGCCAGTGTGCCGATGAGCATCAGCGCGATCGCGGCGTAGCCGAACAGCGGCAATCCGTCCACCGGCGGCAGGCCGACAATGGCGATGGCCAGCGCCAGGCACGCGACGCCCGGCCACGGCGAGCGCAAGCGCGCAAACGCCGTCTCGTCGTCTCCGGACTTCAGCGCCGCCGCCGGCGCCGCGCGCGCCGCCTCGAATGCCGGCGCGAGGCTCCCCACCATCGCTGCGACGACACCGAGCACCGCGTACAGCGCGGCGTCGAGCGGCGCGAATGCCGCGGAGGGCGCGACGCCGCGAAAGTAGCCGGCACCGAGATCGCCGCCAAACCAGCGCAACGCGAAGACGGCGAACGCATAGCCGCCGGCGAGGCCGAGCACACTGCCGGCGACACCGAGCATCGCACCTTCGGCAACGACCAGCGCCGTCAACCGCCGGCGATGCATGCCGAGCGTACGCAACAGAGCGAACTGCGAGCGGCGGCGGACCACCGCGAGCGCCTGTGTCGAGAACACCAGCAAACCGCCGGTGAACAGTGCGACCAGCGCCAGCACGGTGAGGTTGACGCGGTAGGCGCGCGACATCCGCTCGGTCGCGCGCGCGGCCGATGCGGGGCGGGCGATCGCCACGCCGGCCGGCAGCGCCCGCGCAAGCCTCGCGCGCGCTGCACTGCCGTCGGCACCGGGACGCAGCCGCACGTCGATTCGCGTGACGGAACCGGGACGCGCGAACAGGTCCTGCACGGCGGCGATATCCATCACCGCGAACCGGACGCCGGGTTCGCCGGGCAGCAGTCCGGCGACGGTGAGCGTGCGCGACGCAGTCCCGCTTTGAACGACGAGTGAGTCACCACCCGTGATACCGAGCGCAGCGGCGGCGGCGGGACTCACGAAGATCCGATCCGGACGCAGCGTGTCGAGACGCTCGACGCTGGTCCCTACGAGAGCCGGTGTGATGGCGGCGGCGCGGAACGCATCGACGCCGAGGACGCGCAGCGGCTCGTCACGTCCGGGCAATCGCGCGTCGACTTCGACGACGGGGCTCGCGACCGCGACGTCCTGATCGCCGGCGATCGCCGCGAACAGCGCTTCGTCGAATCCGCCGCGAGGCCCGCGCACTTCGAAGTCGGCATCGCCCGACAACGCGGCCAAGCCGGACGTGAACTCGGCGAGCGCCGAACGATTGATCGTCTGCACGGCGAACCCGAGCGCGACGCCGAGGGCGATCGCCAGCATCGCCAGCGTGAGCCGCGCGCGATTGCCGGCGTAGGCACCGCCGAGCGCTGCGCCGGCGACGGCGAAAGCGGCGGCGGTCATCCGGCAGCGTGAAACGGAACGAGTCCGTCGCGCGTCAGCAGCAATGCGCGATCGGCGGTCGCCGCGGCGGCGCGCGAATGCGTGACCAGGACGCCGGTCGCGCCGCTGGCCTTGATCGTGTCGCGCAACAGCGCAATCACCTGTGCCGCGGTGTCGGGATCGAGGTTGCCGGTGGGCTCGTCGGCGAACACCAACGCCGGTCGATGGACGAGCGCGCGCGCGATCGCAACGCGTTGCATCTCGCCGCCCGACAATTCGCGCGGCCGGCTGTGCGCGCGATCGGCGAGGCCGACGCCGGATAGCATCTCACCGACGCGCGAATCGCCCTCGGCGTCGCGCACGCCGTTCAGCGCGAGCGGCAACGCAACGTTTTGCGCGACCGTCAGGTAGGGCAGCACGTGGAAAGCCTGGAACACGAAGCCCATCCGCGTCCGGCGCAACGCGGTGAGCGCGTCGTCGTCCAGGGCGCGAAGGTCGACGCCGTCGACGACGATCGTGCCGGCGTCGGGCCGCTCGAGGCCGGCCAGCAGGTTCAGCAGCGTCGACTTGCCGACGCCCGATTCGCCGACGATCGCCACGTGCTCGCCGCGCGCGATCGTCAGCGACAGCGCGCCAAGCAGCGGGCGCGCGCCAAACGATTTCCGGAGCTCGGATACGACGATCACGCGCCCGACATTAGCAGGCGGGCGCTACGCTCGTCACCCGTGGGCTCGCCGCGCCGCCGTGGCGCGGGTCAGATGTGGACGGCGTCGGCCTCGGGCATCGGCGCCTGCGGCCAGACGTCGTGGACGACGTCGAGCAACGCCTTCAGCATCGGCTCGTCGTTGCGCTCCTGCGGATAGATGAACTGCAGCATCGTCGACAGCCGGACGCCGGCCCAGATGCACACTTCGCCGCGGGCGGCCATCGCGTGCGCGAGATCCTCGCGCACCAGCGCGACGCCGAGACCGGCGACGACGAGCGAGCTGATGACGACCTCGTGGTCGGCTTCGACCAGCACCGTCGGCTCGACGCCGTGCTCGTCGAACAGCCCGCGCGTCAGCGCCCGGTGCGAGCTGATCGCCGGCGTCATGATCCACGGCAGCACCGCGATGTCGGCCCAGGTCGCGCCTTCGATCCGGTCGCGCCATGAGGCGGGCGCGACGATCAGGTACGCGAATTCACGCAAGGGAATGCTGGCGACCGCCGGATGCGCGCGGTCGCCGTAGTAGAAGCTCGCGTCGAGCGCACCGTCGCGCACCTTGTCGAATGCCGCCCCGGAGACCTCGTGGTGCAGCTCGATGTCGATCATCGGGTAACGCTCGACGGCGCGGGCCAGCGTCCGCTGCAACCGGACGAAATCGGGGTCGGCGACCGTGCCGACGCGGGCGTGGCCGGAGACCTCGCCCTGCAGCGCCTGGGCGGAGCTGCGCAGCGCCTGGGCGGCCGCGATCACCGACTGGGCGGCCGGCAGCAGCCGCTTCCCGGCCGGGGTCAGCGCCATGCCCGTCGACACGCGCTCGAAGAGCGGCACGCCGAGCTCGTCCTCGAGCGCCTTGATCTGCGCCGACAGGGCCGGCTGGCTGACGTGCAATTTGTCTGCGGCGCGGGTCAGGTGTTCGGCCTCCGCGACCGCGGCGAATCCCCTAAGTTGATAGAGCTCCATAGGCGCCATTCTACCACGATTGTTGCGTTGCAACAAAGAGTTAGCCGGATAATCTGAGACACGGATGTCGTTGATCCAAATGAACGATTGGACCTGTGCCCCCCCAATACCTATCTTGTGATTGTGCGTTGCACCACAAGTGGGCGCACAGGGTCATTTTTGTTCTGATCCCGAACCTATGGAGATCCTCATGCGTATCGACACTGTACCGACCGACCCGTTTGGCACCCTCGTCATGCTGATGGCGCAGGCGCTCTCCCCGAACCCCAACGGCACCTCCGTGCCCCGGCACCCACTCGCCTATCGCGCCCGGCCCAATCCGCCGCGCCGAAGCCTGCTGGAGCGGCTCGAAAACTGGTTCTGGCGCCAGCGCCAGCGCGCCCGGGACGAATACCTCGGGCAGTCGAAGGACATTTTCGAGCTCGAAGCGCGGATGCGCGACCTCGAGCGCCCGTACGGCGCCCGCTACTACTGAGCCGCGAGTGATCGTCCTGCGTCGTCAACTGACCGGAGTGGATATGAACGAGACCTACTTGGACTATCGACACGACCGCTACCAGGGGGCCGCCTGGCCAATGATCGCCAGCGGCTTGTGGCTGCGCGTCGGATTCGTCGGCGCCAGCGCGGTGCTGATCGCGGTGCTGCGGGCGTTCGACGGTGACGTGAGTTTGCCGGCGACGCTGTTGACGGTATTCGCCGGCACCGCGGTTGCCGCGGTCTCGTGGCGAATGGGCTGGCAAGCGCTGATCCGTGCCGACGCGACGGAACCCGCGCCAACGCCCGCAACGGACACTGCGCGGCCCGCGTACGCGCTCGGCGCGCTCCAGCACGACTAGGGTACGCCGCGTCAGCGCGAGAGCTGCAGCGCGAGTCCCGCCAGCCCGCAGCCGGCGATCACCGGTATCACGCCGGCCTTGAACCGGAACAGCGCGATGGCGGCGATGACGCCGATCACCGCCGCCGGCCATTCGAACCGGCCGGCGGTGCCGTTCGGCCACATCACGTGGACGGCGAAGAACAACGCGAGGTTGACGATCACGCCGACGACGGCCGCGGTGATCCCTGCCAGCGGCGCCGTGAACTTGATGTCGCCGTGTGTCGACTCGACCAGCGGTCCGCCGGCGAGAATGAACAGGAACGACGGCAGGAACGTGAACAACGTCACGATCGCGGCCGCGAAGATGCCGGCCAGCGCCCGCGCGTGCGGACCGAACAGTTCGTGCGTCCAACCGCCGACGAAGCCGACGAACGCGACGACCATGATCAGCGGGCCGGGCGTCGTCTCGCCGAGCGCCAGGCCGTCGATCATCTGCGCGCCGGTCAACCAGCCGTACTGCTCGACGGCGCCCTGGACCACGTATGGCAGCACGGCATAGGCGCCACCGAATGTCAGCAGCGCGGCCTTGGTGAAGAACCAGGCCATCTGCGTCGGCGTCGTCCAGCCGAACGCGATGGCGAGCGCGGTCAGCGCTGCGCCCCACAGCGCCACGAACACGATGATGATCACCGCGAGGCGCGGCCACGAAAAGCGCGCGTGCGGCGGCGTCGGAGTCGCGTCGTCGATCACCGCCGGCTGTTGCCCGTCGCCGGCGGCACCGTGCGCGCCGCCGATCGCGAACGCATGGGGCGCAACACTGCCGCCGGCCGCGCCGAGCAGTCCGGCGGCAATGACGATTGCCGGAAACGGTGCGTCGAGCAGATAGATCGCGACGAAAGCAGCGACGCCGATCGCCCACAACAGCGGATGGCGCAGCGTTCGTTTGCCGATCCGCCACGCCGCATGGGCGACGATCGCGACGACGGCCGGCTTGATCCCGTACAACACGCCCTGGACCGCGGGCACGTCGCCATGCGCCATGTACAGCCACGACAGCGCCACCAGCACGACCAGCGACGGCAGCACGAACAGCGCGCCGGCGACGATGCCGCCCCAGGTCCGGTGCAGCAGCCATCCGATGTAGGTGGCCAGCTGCTGTGCTTCCGGCCCGGGCAGCACCATGCAGAAGTTCAGCGCATGGAGGAAGCGACGCTCGGAGATCCAGCGCTTGTCGTCGACCAGTTCGCGATGCATCAGGGCGATCTGGCCGGCAGGGCCGCCGAAACTGATGCAGCCTAGGCGCAGCCAATAGCGAAACGCCTCCGCGCGCGTCGGCGCGCGCGGGGCGTCACGCGACACGCAACGCCTCGGGATTCCAGCCGTGCGTTTCGCCGACCGCGTCGCGGCACCAGGCGTACAGCGCGTCGTACACGAGCATCCCCCAGCGCAGCATCGCCAGGTCGTCTTCGATCATCCGCGACAGGCCGAGCGATACCGCGAGCAACCCCGGTGCTTGCGCGGCACGCTCGAGCGTTCCCGTGTCGGCGGCGCGCACGATCGCTGCCAGCGCGGCGAGCGCGCGATCCTCGATCTGGTGCAGCCGGATGAACGTATCGAAGCTGCATTCGGCGCCGCGGTGCGTGTAGTCGACGTCGGGAACGTCGTACGGCGTCGCGGCATTGGCCGCGGCGAACGTCCTGACCTCGGCATTGGGCACGTAGAAGAACTCGGCCGACGGATCGATGAAGCGCCGGATCAGCCACGGGCAGGCGATGCGATCGATCTTCGGCCGCTCGCGCGTCACCCACCGCGTCGGCGTGCGGTACGGGATCGTCTCGCCGCCGGCTTCGCGCCAGCCTTCGAGGCCTTCGTCGAGCGCGCGCGCCGAATAGCCGAGCTTGCCCAACGTTGCCGCGGCGTTCTGGCTGACCTCGTGGCCATGCACGCACACGGTCACCACCGGTCGCCACGGTTCGAGCGACGCAGCGAGGCGTTCGACGGCGTCGGGCGCGCAACGCACCGAGCCGGGGATCAGCACGCGGTTCGCGGCGAACGCCGGCTCGCGGCGCACATCGATCACCTGCGGCGGCGGAAACGCGTCGCGAAGCGTACGGAAATCGGAAAGCGAAACTGAACCGGAAGGAGAATCGGGAACTGCGGGGGCCGCAACCATGACAGTCGCCTCCATTGCGGGCGGCATCGCCCGTGACGTCGGCGCAGAGCTTGGACAAAAAGCTCGTCGGTGCGGCAGGGCGTCTGCGAAAGGCCCCTCGAGAAAGTATAGGACCGCGCAGCCGTCAGAGCAAGCCTTCGAGCGGCTGCACGTCGACGCTCTCGCCGGCCGCCACGTTTCCGACCTCGGTGCCGAGCACGATGAAGCAGTTCGCCTGCGACATCGACGACAGGATGCCGGATCCCTGGTCGCCGGTCGTTCGCACCGACCATCCGCCATCGGGTGCGTGCGCGAGGATGCCGCGCTGGAATTCGGTGCGCCCGGGCGCCTTGCGGATCGGCGCAGCCAGCGTTGCCTTGAACGTCGGCACCGGCTCGATCCCGGCTCGTCCCTGCAGGATCAGCAGCGCATCGCGGACGAATTGATAGAACGTCACCATCACGCTCACCGGGTTGCCCGGCAGGCCGAAGAAATGCGCTTTGCCGAGGCGACCGTACGCGAGCGGCCGGCCCGGCTTCATCGCGATCTTCCAGAACAGCACCTCGCCCAGCTTGTCGAGCAGCGTTTTCACGTAGTCGGCCTCACCGACCGAGACGCCGCCCGACGTGATGACGACATCGGCGATTCCGGCCGCCGTCGCGAACGCGCGCTCGAGATCGTCGGGAACGTCGGCGACGACGCCCATGTCGATCACGTCGCAGTCGAGGCGCGTCAGCATGCCGTGCAGCGTGTAGCGATTGCTGTCGTAGATCTGGCCTGCGGCCAGCGGCCGGCCGATCGACACCAGCTCGTCGCCGGTGGAGAAGAACGCGACACGCAGGCGCCTGTACACGGCGATCTCGTTGATTCCCAGCGACGCGAGCATGCCGATTTCCGCGGGCCGCAATGCTTGTCCGGCGCGGAACACGATACCGCCGGCCTTCAGGTCTTCGCCGGCGAAGCGCCGGTTCTGGCCGAGCTTGGTCACCGCGCCGGCGGCGATCGCCACACTTCCGTCGAGCTCGGTCGCGCGCTCCTGCATCACGACGCTGTCGCTGCCGGCGGGCATCACGCCTCCGGTAAAGATACGGACCGCCTGACCGGCACCGACGGTTCCGGCGAACGGCTTGCCGGCGAACGATTCGCCGATGCGCGTCAGCCTGGTCTCGCCGTCCTGTGCAAGATCGGCGAAACGCACGGCCCAGCCGTCCATCGCCGAATTGTCGTGTCCCGGCACGTCCAGCGGCGACACGACGTCTTCGGCCAGCGTGCGTCCGAGCGACTGTCGGATGTGCACGCGTTCGGTTGCGGTGATCGGCGTCAGGAATTGGCGAATCAGCGCGCGTGCGCGGTCCACCGGCATCGAATTCGGATCGTAATCATCGGCGCAGGACAGTTCGCGCAACGTGCGGGTATCGCTCATGGTGCCTCGGGCGCCGGTGGGCGCATCCGTGATTTTAAGGCCAGCGCGCTGCCAGCGTCAGCGTGCCGCGGAACCCGCGGCGAGATCGTCGCAGCTCCGCTCCGGCGAAGTCGCGTCAGCCGACACCGATCTCGTACTCCCGGACCACGCGGCGGTCGGCGGCAAGCGTGCAGATCGTCAGGGAATCCAGCGTCGCTTCCAGCGCCCGCGGGAAAGCGAGCCTTGCTGCGGCGAGCATCATCTCGCATGCGTCGGCGTCGGCGGCCCGGCCGACGGTCAAATGCGGGTCGTAGCGGAGGTCACGACGCAGAAACGGCGCGAGCACACCGCCATACAGCCGGTCGTGCATTTCGACGACCGCGTCGCGCCCGCTGGTCAGTGGCAGGTTCACCCACTCGCCGAGCAGCGCGCAAGCGCTCTCGATCCGCACCGGCACGCGCGGCCAGCGAGCGGCGATGCGTCGTACGTGCGCGGCCACCTGCAGCGCCGACAACGACGATTCGAACGGGAAGACCAGCGTCACGTGCGCCGGCAGCAACGAGGCAAGCGGATCGTGCTGCGCACGAAACGCCTCGACGTCCGTGAGCAGCGCGGTCGGCGGAAACCATACGATGGCCCGGCGCGGCAGCGCGCGCCGACGGTGCTGCGGAGGTCTGCGGCGCATTGCGGCAGTGTGGTGGGTTTGCTACGGCGTGCCAGACGCCAATGCGGACAGTTCGGCGGCGGTATTGATGTTGCGAAACGCATCCGCCTCGTCGTCGAACGACACCTCGACGACGTTGAGCGTTGCATACCACGCGTCGATCTTGCGTCCGCCGCCCTCGAGAAATGCGGCGAGGTGCGACAGGACGTCGCGGCGCACCAGGGCGAACACCGGATGCGGCTGAGCGAACGTCTTCGCCACCGCGAGACCGGCACGCTGCGCGTCCAGCGCCTCGCCAAGACGTTGGACGAGATCGGCGGGGAGGAACGGCGAGTCGCAGGGTACGGTCACGGCGTACGGCGTCACCGCGTGTGTCAACCCCGCATGAAGGCCCGCCAGCGGACCGGCGAAGCCGCCGATGGCATCGGGAATGACCGGGTGGCCGAACGCGGCGTAGCGTTCGGCGTTCTGGTTGGCATTGATCAGGATCGGCCCGACCTGCGGCGCGAGGCGCTCGAGCGCGTGCGCCGCGAGCGGTCGTCCGGCGAGCAGCACGAGTCCCTTGTCGACGCCCCCCATCCGCCGGCCCTGCCCACCCGCGAGCAGGATGCCGGTGATGTCGCCGCGGGCGATCATCCGGCGGGCGGTTCGGCCAGCGCGGGCAGCCACGCGACGTGCTCGGCAAAGAACACGTGCTTCTGCGGCGCGCGGTCGACGGGATCGTCGAACGCGACCAGCGGCACGTGCGTCTCGCCCGGCCACTTGGCACCCTCGAAGAACAGCTTGGTGCCGCAGACGCGGCAGAATTTTCGAAACGTGCCCGGTGACGACTCGTGCACGGCGAGGTCGCCGGACCCCTGCGTGACCGTCACCTGTGACGACGGGAAACCGGTCCAGCTGACAAATGCTGCGCTGTGCGAGCGGCGACAGCTTTCGCAGTGGCAATGGACGGCGAAGCGCGACGGAAAGCGCGCGATAAATCGGATCCGCCCGCACTGGCAGCGCCCGCGCGCTTCTCCGGCACGGGCCTCGCCGGTCACACTGGCGGTACCCGCGGTCGCCGCGCTCATGGCCGGAATCGCTCGGCGCCGGTGAACAGCAGGAAGTGCTTGTTCGTCGCCCGCCCGATCATCGTGATGCCGACCTTCTGCGCGATCTCGTAGCCCATCTGCGTGAGGCCCGAGCGCGAGACGAGGAACGGAATGCCCATCTGCGCAGCCTTGATCACCATCTCCGACGTCAGGCGGCCGGTGGTGTAGAAGATCTTGTCGCCGCCATCGAGGCGATCCAGCCACATCCGGCCGGCGATCGCGTCCACGGCGTTGTGGCGCCCTACGTCCTCGACGAACATCAGGATTTCGCTCGAGTCGCCGGTATTGGTCGCCAGCGCGCAGCCGTGGACTGCGCCCGCCTGCTTGTAGATCGTCTCGTG
>Ga0070668_100003322_pt1 | contig 11867 bp, 11 predicted proteins | sample KBSS43metaG_FD_64661 | JGI IMG/M metagenome (GOLD analysis project Ga0070668, IMG submission 64661) | Switchgrass rhizosphere microbial communities from Kellogg Biological Station, Michigan, USA - KBS S4-3 metaG | ecosystem: Host-associated > Plants > Roots > Rhizosphere > Soil ... | reverse complement strand
CCGGTGGTGGTCTTCTCCACCCACCTCGACACGGTGCCCCCCTTCATCGACCTGCGGGAGGATGACACCTGGCTCCACGGCCGGGGCACCTGCGACGCGAAGGGGCTCGCCGCGGCCATGATCGCCGCCGCCGAGCGCCTCCGCGCATCGGGCGAGGAGCGGATCGGCCTCCTTTTCGTGGTCGGTGAGGAGAACGGGTCCGAGGGCGCAGCCGCGGCCGCGAACCTGGCGCCGCGCGGCCGGTTCCTGATCAATGGAGAGCCGACCGAGAACCAGCTGACCATCGGGCAGAAGGGCGTCCTTCGCGCGGACCTCATTGCCACCGGTCGCGCCGCGCACTCGGCATATCCCGCCGAAGGCGAGTCGGCCATCGTGCCGCTGCTGGAAACGCTGCAGCGGGTGCAGCGCATCACCCAGCCGTCGCACCCGGTGCTCGGTGAGATGACGCTCAACATCGGCAGCATTCAGGGCGGCCGCGCCCCCAACGTCATACCCGACCACGCGAAGGCGCAGCTCCTCTTCCGCACCGTGCTGCCGCACGATGCCCTCAAGCGCGCGCTCGAGGCGTGCCTCGAACCCCGCGTCAGCATCGCCTACCCGCTGGAGATTCCGAGCGTGGTATCGACCGCTCCGAAGGGATGGCAGACGACCGTCGTGAGTTTCGCCAGCGACCTGCCCTTCCTCGCGGCCTGGGGCGAGGGATACCAGCTCGGGCCCGGCACGATCCGCGTCGCGCACACCGAGGATGAGCGCATCAGCAAGGCCGAGCTCGAGCAGGGCATCACCCTGTACGAGAAGCTGGCTCGCGACCTCCTGGCCCGGGACGTGTCATGAACCGCCGGATCCCCGTCGCCGTGCTCGGCGCCACCGGCACGGTGGGGCAGAAGTTCGTCCGGCTCCTGGCTGACCACCCCTGGTTCGAGCTCGTCGCGGTCGCGGCATCAGAACAGAGCGCCGGACGAACCTACGGCGAAGTTGTCCGCTGGCGCGAGACGACGCCGCTACCGCAGCGCATCGCGGACATGGTGGTGCAGCGCTCGGCCCCGCCACTCGAGGCGCGCGTCGTGTTCTCGGCGCTCGATGCCGAAGTGGCAGGCGACATCGAGAAGGCATTTGCCCGCGCCGGTGCCATCGTCATCACCAACACGCGCGTGCATCGCATGGACCCCGACGTGCCGCTTGTGGTGCCCGAGGTCAACGCGCGGCACGTCGACCTCATCGACGCCCAGCGCCGCGAACGTGACTGGAGCGGCGCTATCCTCGCCAACCCCAACTGCTCCACGGCCGCGCTGGTGGTGGCGCTCGCTCCCCTGCATTCGGCCTTCGGGCTGGAGAAGGTATTCGTCGCCACCATGCAGGCGACCTCGGGGGCCGGCTACCCCGGGGTGGCATCGCTCGACATCCTGGGCAACGTGGTGCCGTTCATCGGTGGGGAAGAGGAGAAGATGGAGCGCGAGACGCTCAAGATCCTCGGCAAGCTCGGCAATGGCGGCGTCACCCCGGCGGAGGTCACGCTCACGGCGCACTGCAATCGCGTGCCGGTCGTCGATGGTCACATGGAAGTGGTGTCGGCCGGGTTCCGCAACAAGCCGTCGGTCGCCGCGGCCACGCGGGCGCTGAGCCGGTTCAGCGGGGGCGACGTGGTGCGTTCACTGCCCAGCACGCCCAGCCCCGTCATCGAGATCGAGCAGCGGCCCGACCGGCCGCAGCCCCGCCTCGACATCGAGCGCGGCGGCGGCATGGCGGTGACCGTCGGTCGCATCCGCCCCTGCACCCTGCTCGACCTGCGCTTCGTGGTGCTGGGACACAACACCATCCGCGGCGCTGCCGGTGCCGCGATCCAGATCGCGGAACTCCTCAAGGCCGAGGGACGGCTCGAATGAGGATGGCCGGATGATCGTCTGCAAGTTCGGCGGGACGTCGGTGCAGGATGCTGCGGCCATGCTGCGCCTCGCGAAGATCGTGGCCGCGCGCGAGCATGAGCAGCCGGTCATCGTGGTGTCGGCGCTTGCGCGGGTCACCGACAGCCTGGTGGCGCTCGCCGAGAGCGTGAGGCAGGGCCATGGCGCGGCACTCGAGGCGGCGCTCGAGACACTGCACGAGCGGCACCGCGCGGTCGCCCATGAACTCGAGGGTGGCGAGGCGGCGCTGCCCGCCCTCGACGCCGCCTTCGCGGACCTGCGCCGCGTGCTGCGCCCCGCCATCGGCCGCGTCCTGGCTCCGGCGGAGCGCGACTACCTCCTCGGGCAGGGCGAGCTGTGGAGCTCGCACCTGGTCACGGCGGCGCTCACCGGAGCCGGCATCCCGGCGACGTGGGTGGATGCCCGGCAGGTCATCGTCACCGATGACCGGCATGGCCGGGCGACGCCGCAGCTCGACGCCATACGAGTGGCCGCGCATAAGGTGCTGGCGCCGCTGCTCGAGGCCGGCCGCGTCCCGCTGACGCAGGGATTCATCGGGGCTACCGCGTCGGGCCGGCCCACCATCCTGGGCCGGGGCGGATCCGACTTCACCGCGTCGCTGCTCGGTGCCGCGCTCGACGCGCTGCGAGTCGAGATCTGGACCGACGTGAACGGGCTCATGACGGCCGACCCGCGCATCGTCCCGGAGGCGCGGACGCTCGCGTCCGCCACGTACGACGAGGCGGCCGAGCTCGCCACCTTCGGGGCCAAGGTGCTGCACCCCGCCACCCAGTTGCCGCTCGCGGCCGCGGGCATTCCCATCGTCATCCTCAACGCGAAGCATCCCGACTATCCCGGCACCATCATCGGGCTCACCCGGGCCTCCGCGCTCCGGGCGGACGGCCCGATCGGGTCGATCTCCTGGAAGCCCGGCGCCATCCTCGTCAACGTGCGCGCGCCGCGGATGCTCGGCGCCTACGGGTTCCTCCGCCAGCTGTTCGAGGTCTTCGAGCGCCACGAAATGCCGGTCGACGTGCTCGCGAGCAGCGAGGTCAGCGTCTCCCTCACCGTGGAGGATGCGAGCCGGCTCGATGCGCTGGTGCGCGACCTCGCCCCGCTCGGCGAGGTCACCGTGAGCGAGGGGCGCGCCATCGTCGCGGTGGTGGGGCACGGCATGCTCTCCTCGCCGGGGCTCGCCGCGCGCGTCTTCGCCGCGGTCCAGCCGGCCAACATCGAGGTCATCTCGCAGGGCGCGTCGGCCACCAACCTCACCTTCGTGGTGCGCGAGGCCGATGGCCCGGCCATCGTCCAGCGTCTCCACCGCGAATTCTTCGGGAGCAACTGAGTGCGAGCGGTCGTGATCGGTACGGGCAGGATGGGACGTTCGGTGCATGCGGCGCTGGACGCGCGCGGTCACTCCATCGCCGCGATGGTGGGCAGCCACGAGAATGCCGGCGGCGCGGCACTGGTGCCGGCGCGGCTCACCGGCGTCGACGTGGCCCTCGAGTTCACCACGCCAGGCACGGCACCCGCGAACGTGGCGCGCCTGCTCGCGGCCGGCATCCCCGTCGTGTGCGGCACGACCGGGTGGGAAGACCAGATACCGTCGCTCGAGGCCCTGGCCCGTGCCCGCATGGGGGCGCTGCTCATCGCGGCCAACTTCTCCATCGGCGTGCACGTCATGCTCCACGCCGTCCGCACCATGGCGGCGGCGTTCCAGAACCGTCCCGAGTTCGAGGGCCTGATCGTCGAGACCCATCACCGCTCGAAGCGCGATGCGCCTTCGGGTACCGGGCTCGCCATCCAGCGCGCCGCCCGCGAGGCGGGCGGCAGGGAACTTCCCGTCACCTCGATCCGCGCCGGGGCGGTGCCCGGCACCCACGAGCTCCGCTACGAGGGGCCCTTCGAGAGCCTCACGCTCGAGCATGTCGCCCGGGACCGGAGCGTGTTCGGCACCGGCGCGGTGCTCGCCGCCGAATGGCTGGTGGGACGCACCGGTGTCTTTACCTTCGAGGACGTGCTCTTCGGGAAGCGGGCATGACGACCCTGAGCGGCTGTGGCACCGCGATCGTGACGCCCTTCACCGACGACGGTGCCGTCGACTGGCCGGCACTGAAGGCGCTGGTCGAGTGGCAGGTGGCGGAAGGAATCGACTTCATCGTGGCGTGCGGTACCACCGGCGAGGCGCAGACCCTCACCGATGACGAGCGCGTGCAGGTGGTCGCGGCGGCGCGGCTGGCCGTGGCCGGGCGGGTCCCGGTCATGGCGGGTGCCACCAGCAACGACACCCGCCGTGCCGTCGAGGAGGTGGGCCGCATGTGCGACGCGGGCGCCGATGTCATCCTCACCGCCTCGCCCTACTACAACCGGCCCACGCAGGACGGGCTGCGCCGCCACTTCGAGGCGGTAGCGGACGCGAGCCCCCGCCCTGTGGTGCTGTACAACGTGCCGGGCCGGGCGGGCGTGAACCTCCTGCCCGCCACCGCCGTGGCGCTCGCCGCGCACGCCAACGTCGTCGGCATCAAGGAAGCAGCCGGCGACATGCACCAGGCTCTCGAGCTGCTCCGGCTCCGGCCCGACGGGTTCCGCGTCTTCTCCGGCGATGACTGGATGGCCCTGCCGCTCTGCGCTGCCGGCGGTGACGGCCTCATCTCGGTCGCCTCGAACGAGCTGCCGCGCGAGGTCACCGAACTGGTGCGCCTCGCGCGCACCGCCGATCTCGCCGCCGCCCGCGACCTCCTGTGGAAGCTGATGCCGCTGCTCGATGCCAACTTCGTCGAGTCCAACCCCATTCCCGTGAAGGCGGCACTCGCGATGATGGGACGCATCCGGAACGTGCTGCGACTGCCCCTCGTGCCGGCACAGCCCGCCACCTCGGCGCGGCTGCGCCAGGAACTCCAACGCCTGGACGTGAGGCTGCCCCAATGACCGGCACGACGCCGCAGGACCTCAAGGCGCGCATCGAGCGCTATGTCACCGGCGTGCCGGCGGGCGAGGAACGCGCCGCGCGCGAGTCGATTGACGCGCTGCGCGAGGCGCTCGCCACCGGGAGTGTTCGCGCCGCCCTGCGGAACGCCGATGGCGAGTGGCACGCCAACAGCTGGGTGAAGGCCGGCATCCTCCTCGGCTTCCGGCTCGGCGCCGTGGTCCCCGTGGCGGAGGGTGGCCCCGTCGCCTTCTTCGACAAGGACACCTGGCCACTCCGCAAGCTCCGCATCACCGACGGCATCCGGATGGTGCCGGGCGGCTCCGCGATCCGCGACGGTGCCTACGTGGCGCGCGGTGTCGTCTGCATGCCCCCGATGTACATCAACGTCGGCGCGTACGTCGACGAGGGGACCATGGTGGACAGCCACGCGCTGGTCGGGTCCTGTGCCCAGATCGGCAAGCGGGTGCACCTCTCCGCGGCGGCGCAGATAGGCGGCGTACTCGAGCCGGCCAACGCGCTGCCGGTGATCATCGAGGACGATGCGATGATCGGCGGCAACTGCGGCGTGTACGAGGGAACGCTGGTCCGCGAGCGCGCCGTGCTCGCGCCGGGGGTCATCCTGACCGGCTCGACACCGGTATACGACCTGGTGCACGGCCGCGTCTATCGCCGGGAAGGCGAACGCCCGCTGGAAATCCCAGCGGGCGCCGTGGTGGTGCCTGGCTCACGTCCGGTTCGCACCGGACCCGGGGCCGCTGCCGGTGTCCATCTCTATGCCCCCGTCATCGTGAAGTACCGCGACGAACGCACCGATTCCGCGGTGAAGATCGAGGAACTCCTCCGCTAGCGGGGCTCCTTACAGCGCCTCGCGCGCGGGATCACCCGACGGCGGGGCCGGCGCCTGGCAGCGGTTTGCGTTGGCAAAGCGGTACCGTATCGACACGAGGTTGGCCCCGGTCGATTGCGGCACGGCCGTCAGCGTGATCGCGTCGAGGTTCTTGGGCATCGAATCACTGATCCGGAGCCACCATACCTTCGCCTTCTCGCTCCCCGTCGGCTTCCCGTACTTCGCCGTGAGCTGTCCCTTGAGCTGGTTGAACACCCGGTCGGCCTCGATGTCGGTCACCCCCGTCGAGTCGATCAGCTTGCCCGCCACGACCTGGCACAATCCGGTCGAGTCGCCCACCTCGACTGCATAGACCGTGAGATCAGGATGCGGCTTGGGGACCCGCGCGACATAGTAGGCGGGCGGCGTCCCGTTCGGTGCCGACAACGGGCCCACCAGCAGCTCGAGGTCGGTCTTGCTCGTTCCCTCCCGCAGTCCGAACGGCGCCGCCTGCGGCGGCACCGGCGCCGGTGTCTGCGCCCCGGCAACGGTAATGGTTCCCGTCATCAGCACTGCGAACACTGCAAGCGATGATCTCATTGCGTCTCCACCACGGTTCCGCCCTTCATGACCCAGGATACCCGCTCGGTCACGGTGATGTCGGTGAGCGGGTTGCCCGGCACCGCGACCAGGTCGGCCAGCCGACCTGCCTGAATAATGCCGCGATCCTCCAACCCAAGCACCTGCGCGGCGTACAGTGTTGCACCCCGGAGTGCCTCGATTGGTGCCTGGCCCAGTGATACCCGCGTGGCGAACTCGTGGGCGTTCTGGCCCTGCGGCACCACGCCGGCGTCGGTGCCGAACCCGATCTTCACCCCCGACTTCACCGCCCGCTTGAAGCTCTCGTTGGCCGCGGCCGTGGCGAGTTTCGCCTTGGCGCGCAGAGCCGGGGGCAGGCTGGCGGTATCGATCGTCTGGCTGAGGTAGAGCGTGAACACCGCCCACGTTCCGTTGCGCTTGAGCTCGGCGATGGCCTCGTCGGTCAGGAAGGAGGCGTGCTCCACCGAAGTCACCCCCGCGCGTGAGGCGGCGATGATTCCCTCGGTGCCGTGCGCGTGTGCCGCCACCCGGATGCCATGCATCTTCGCCTCGTCTACCACCGCCTTCATCTCGGCGTCCGACAGCTGCTGCGCCCCGACCGGCCCCTCGAAGGAGAGGACGCCCGCGGTCGCGCAGATCTTGATCACCCTGGCGCCGTGCTTGATCTGGTAGCGCACCGCCCGCACCAGCTCGTCGGCGCCGTTGGCCACGCCCTCGTCGGGCCCCTGCTCCAGCACGCCGGGAATGAACCCGGTGTCGTCGCAGTGGCCGCCGGTGGCACCGATGGCGTAGGCGGAGGGAATGATGCGGGGCCCGACGAGGTCGCCCCGGTTGATGGCGTTCATCAGGGCGACATCGCTGTAGTACTTGGCCCCGACGTCCCGCACCGTGGTGAAGCCCGCCCGCAGCGTCGGGACGGCGTTCCGCGCCCCGCGGAGCGCGAAGTCCGCCGCCGTCCATTCGACCGGCTGGTACTGCCAGCCCGGCTCGATGTCGAGCGTGAGGTGGGTATGGAGGTCGATGAACCCGGGTGCGAGCGTCACGTCACCCAGGTCGATGATGCGGGTGCCGTCGGGCGTGGTCGGGGGGTTCACTGCGGTGATCCGGTCGCCGGTGATCACCACGACGGCGGGACTGACAACCGTGCCCTTCTCGACATCCAGCATGCGCGCCGCCCGGATGATGAACGAGGCCGGGGGCGGCGCTTGTGACAGCAGTTGACCTTCAGGATGGAGTGTGAGTAACACCAGGGCGAGCCACCGAGCAGCGCTACCCCTGCTGATCACTCCTTGCCTCCGAGAAGATCACGCTTGAAGCCTTCGCCCGGACCGGGCTTCGGGCCGATCCACGACTTGAACAGCGCATCGGCGAATGGCTTGCCGGCGATCGACCCCTTGGTCTGTCCCGCGATCGCGACGGTGGTGCCGCTTGCCGGCAGGTAGGTGAACGACATCACGTCGCCCTTCTTCAGGTCCTGCATCCAGCCGCACAGCTCCTTGAACTCGCCCTGTAGCTGGGCATCGGCGTCGGGGGTGTTGTTCTTGAGGCTCTCGTCCCAGGCTTCGCACATCTTGTCCTTGCCGACGTCGCGCACGAACTCCATGCGCAGTTCGCGCGGTCCATCCACGGCGAAGATGGCGTCAGCATCGCTGTTCTTCGCCGGCAGGTACAGTCCCGCCACGTACACCTTGAAGACGGCCTTCTTCCGCAGCGCCGCGCCGTTGAGCACGAGTGACTGCCCGCCGGCATCGACGGTCGCGGGAACCGTCACCCCGGCAATTTCGACCTGCGCATGACTGCTGGTGGGTGAAAGCGCGGACAGGACGAGCAGGGCAACCGCGGCGGGAAAGGCAGTGGACTTTGTCATGGTATTCCTCCCGGGCGTGAAGCTATCCCCCCGGCCCGCGACCGGGCAAATCACCCTACATGGGGTCGCACGCCGGTTCACCCTCCCGCTTGGGCCGCCGCCCCTCGAACTCCGTGATGGGCGGCTTCACGTCGGTGGTATAGCCGAAGTACACCACGCAGCTCCGGCCCGGGCTCCTGTCCCACATGCCCTTCGCCGACCACCCCCGTGGTGACGCCCAGATCACCACCACCGTCACGCCTGGCTCCGGCGTGAACTTCAGCGAATCCACGCTGCCGGCGTAGCGCATGCGCGTCTCGAAATAGTGCTCCTCCGCGCGCGCGAGCGCACGCAGCGACAGCATCACCGACTGACTTGCGTTGGGAGGGGGCGGAACGGAGATGCGCGCTCCCTGTGCCGCCAGCGACGCGGGGAGGCAAAGCAGTGCCAGCAATTGCAGCGGGACGCGCATGATGCTGAAATCATTCGGCAAGTCACAGGCCCGAACAGCGGGAAAAGGGAAAAAACTAAGAGGGAAGAGGTTGCCCCCCTCCCTCTTCCCCCTTCCCGCGTGCCTTCCTTACGCCCCTCGCCCCTAGCCGGTCAGCTCAAGTCCCGACGGCTGCGGTGGACGTGCGGTGCCCAGGGTAAGCCGGCCCGCAACGCGATTCCGTCCACCTGCCTTTGCCCGGAAGAGCCGCGCATCGGCCTCATCGATGAGTTCCTCGGCGTTGGTGCCATCCGCCGGGAAGGTGGCGATGCCAGCGCTCACCGTGAGCGAAGCATCGCCCTGGCCCTTGGGCAGGACGATCTTGAGCGCCTCCACCGCGGCCCGGATCTGCTCCAGCTTGTCGAACGCCGTGTCGGCGCTCGTGTCCGGCAGCAGGAACACGAATTCCTCACCGCCATATCGCGCCACCACGTCGCTGCGCCGCGTCATCTGACGGAAGCGGTCGGCGATGGCGCGGAGGCCAACGTCGCCCGCCGAGTGACCGAAGCGGTCGTTGAATTCCTTGAACCGGTCCACGTCGAGCATGACCACCGACAGCGGCTCCTGCATCCGCTGCGCCCGGTTCAGCTCGGCACCCAGCCGCTCGTCGAAGTGCCCGCGGTTGAACAGGCCCGTCATCCGGTCCAGGGACGACAGCTTGCGCAGGTCCTTGGCCCGCATCACGATGACGGTGCTGACGAACGACGCGATACTGAGCACGATTACCCGCGACCAAATGCTCCCCCAGTCGAATTCGCCGTAGCGGCTGATGCCGTCCGTGAGCGTGCTCATGTCGTACATGCTGCGCGCGAGGAAGACCAGTCCGAGGTACTCCGCGATCGCGAGGCCCCCGGCCAGGAGGCAGAGACGGGCATCATAGCGAAGGCACGTAAAGGCGATCGCCAGGAAGTAGCACTCGAACGCCACCCGCGAATTGGTCGCCACCAGCGGCTGGTCGGTGAGGACATAGCTCAGCATCGCGGCGCTGACGAGGCCGACGTCGAAAACCGTGCAGGCCGCACCCAGCCAGCGCGGACGCTGGTCGCGTCGTACCGCGAAGAACACGGCGATCGCGAGCAGGAACGAGATCAGCACGACCGTGAAGCCGATCCAGTTCTCCGAGAGGTCCGGACGCGCCATGAGGCTGCCGACCGGAACCGTCAGCAGCAACCCCGTCGCCGCGACACGGATCCAGGCGACCATCTTCTCACCGGTGGAGCCGGCGTCCAGCATCGCCGGATCGGGGTCGCGCCAAACTCGCGCCCACGACCCCGGCGTGCCGAATTCTCCCGAGAACTCCACTTCACTCATCTTATTGCCGTTTCCCATCTTGGGGACACTACAGGGCGTACCACGCGCGCACATTGCAAAAAACGGACTAACTGTTTCCCTACATCAGGCGGTACTTCGGCCCGCTTCCGCCCTCTCTAGGTGTCCAGCGTGGGCCCAGGACGTCCGTCGCCTTGCAGTCCACGCAATTAGGTGCATTCACCGTCAGGGTATCGCCGACCCGCTCGTAGACGCCAGCGGGGCACAGATGGGAGTAGAAATCGGCCACATCCCCCGGGATGTCCTTGCCGACGATCAAGTGCGACGGGATCGTGTCACGCGTCGCATTCCCCGACTTGAAGACCGCGTCGACCTTGCTGAAGGTCAAGATATTGTCGGGCACGAACGGCTCGGCGGTGACCACATCTCGCGGGGCTTCCGCGTCCTGGGCCATGCTGATCCGCCCCCCCGGGAACCGGCCTCCGGTGACGGTCATCAAGCCCGCCTTTGCGCCGCCGACATAGAGCCCGTCCTTGAACGCCAGGCGCATGTTCCTCGTGCGGTGCAGGTCGCTCATGACGTAGCTCTCGTCGAGCATCCGATCGTAGGCCGCCAGCCTGGCCCCCGAAGGATCGTCACTCTTGAGGGCCTCGAACGCGGCCCGTGCCGCGTAGATGCCCGACTGCATGGCATAGTGGATCCCCTTCAGAGAGGGGACGTCTACCAGCCCTACGGTGTCACCGACCATAAGGAGTCCGTCGCCCGACCGCCGGCTGGGCAGCGCGAAGTAGCCCCCCTCAGGAATGGTCTTGGCGCCCCACTCCAGGAGCTCACCGCCCTCGAGGTATGGGCGGAAGAGCGGGTGCAGCTTGATCCGCTGGAGCAGCTCGTGCACGTCCAATGACGTGCTGTGGTAGTCGAGACCCACCACCAGGCCGAGCGATACCTGCGACGGACCCAGCGGATACATCCATGTGCCGCCAAACGCATCACTTGGCAAGGGCCATCCGAGCGTATGGATCACCCGGTCGAGCGGCCGCTTGGTCCCCCAGACCTCCTTTACCCCGAGCGCGAAGATCTGTGGGTTCGAGGAGGTGATCCCCTGCCAGGCCCGGTACGCCTGCCCCAGCGGACCACGCGTGCCTTCCGCCAGCACGGTGATCCGGCCCGTGAGGTCGGTCGGTTCGGCGTAGCTCGACGTCGGCTCGCTTTCGCGGTCGAGGCCGGACGGAGTGGTACGCACCCCGCGGACGCGCGCCCCGTCCACCAGCAGCGAATCGACCGGGAAACCGGGAAAGAGGTTGACCCCCAGCCCCTCCGCTTGCTCTCCCAGCCAGCGCACCATCTCCGAGAGGGAGGCGGTGAAATAGCCGTGGTTGCGCATGGTCGGAGGGGTGACCGGCAGCTTGTGCGAGCCCGTCGAGGTGAGGAAGTACACCGCCTCGCCCGACACCGGCTGGCGGAATGGAAAATCCCCGAGGCTCATTTCCGGGAAGAGTTCCTGGAACGCGCGCGGATTGACGACCGCGCCCGACAGGCAGTGCTCGCCCAGGGCCCCGGCCTTTTCAAGGACGGCGATGTTGAGGTCGGCCATCCCGCCACCAGCCTCCTGGTCTTTCTTGACCAGTCGGGCAAGCTCGATGGCACAGGCCAGCCCCGCCGGTCCGGCCCCGACGATCACGACGTCCATCTCGATCGCGTCGGCCCCGGGGGGGCTCGGCGAGATCAGGCGGTCGACAGGCAGGGCGGGCTGGTAGCGAACCGGGAGAATGCGGGCCAACTGTAACTCCCCTGTAGGTCGAAGGAGCCAATCCGGGCCGGAGAATATAGCCTCGCGCGACGCCAACTACATTTGCGGGACCTATGCAGACTCCTCCACCGATTCCCGGCTTCCGCGGCGTCCCCTTCACCGGCGTCATCTACGTCATGGCCGAGGCCGCCAGGCGGGGATACCGGTACGGTCATCCTGACTGGTGCAACCTCGGGCAGGGACAGCCCGAGACCGG
>Ga0070668_100003319_pt1 | contig 11874 bp, 13 predicted proteins | sample KBSS43metaG_FD_64661 | JGI IMG/M metagenome (GOLD analysis project Ga0070668, IMG submission 64661) | Switchgrass rhizosphere microbial communities from Kellogg Biological Station, Michigan, USA - KBS S4-3 metaG | ecosystem: Host-associated > Plants > Roots > Rhizosphere > Soil ... | reverse complement strand
GATAGAAGTCGGACTCATCCATCGACGGTCTCCGTGAACGCCGGGCATCATGGCCGTAGCAGCCTTATACCGCGAATCCAGCCAAGCGACAGTGCGGGTGTGTACGCGCCGAGAGTCGCCCCAATATGCGAATGAATGGAAGACCGCTGTTAAGACGGCCAGAAAATCAGTGCGAATGGCAGGTATGTTGGCGCTTGCATTGCTACAGCAATCGCTTGCGCTGCTCTTTGGTCAACAGCGCGCAATAGTCGGCTTTGCCGAACCAGCGATAGCGGTTGCGGGCGATCAAAGCGTAGAGCCAGTCGCGAAGGTGCTCAGGGATGATGGCGGAAACGCGAAGAGCATGCCACCAACCGCCCAACTTTCGGCATAGCTCGAGATAGCCGCGAGATGCTGTATAGGCACGGCCATTGGCGATGAGCAGATAGCTCTCATCCATCTCGATACTGTAATGGGTATAGAGCGCCTGACCCAGCGGCTCTTGTGCGGGCGTGAAGTTGACGCGCACGTTCTGATCATGACGCATGATCCAGCTTGCGCCGCCCGAACAGAGCACGCAGATGCCATCGAACACGAACAGCATTTTGCTGTCATCGAATGCGGGCACGACCGGATCATCGCGATAGCTAAAAGGCTGTTTCGAAACCTCAGGCATGGATGTCATCCCGGATGATTTCGATGTCGAGGCCGTTCAGCGCGGCGAGATAGGTTTCGAGATCGATCAGATCGACGCAGGGCGTCGCACCGCGCTGGGCGATTTCTCCTCTCGCCAGACGCTCTGCCAGCAATATCGCCGGCATGCAGGGGATATAAGGACCATGCCCAGACCGCGCGACGATCCAGAAACGCCGCTCTAACGGTCTGCCGTCATTACCGATCCCACTCATGAACATATGGAAACCGCTGCGGCCCGAGCCGAGGCGGTCGAAGGCGAAGGCCAGTTTGAGTAGCCCCTCGGCATGATCACTGAGAGACCTGATGAGCCCCAGCCGCACCAGAACCCCCAGCATGCGCGTACCCATATGGAGGAGCTTCAGCTCATGCCCGGCGCAAAAACGCATCGATTTGAGCGTGCCATAGCGCGAAGGGAACAACGCCAGATCTGGAATATCGCAATTGCCGAACAGGCGGGTGCCGAGATCGGGATAGCGCACGGCATGGGTATCCTCCCAACCATAGACCGTCTTCATTGCCCCATCGCGCAGCATCGTCATCTGCTTGCCGACATAACTTAGCACCGCTGAGGTCGTAGCAAGGCCCCGATTGGTGTGCTGGGCAGCGCTGATGCCGTAATCGACTGCCTCCAGCCGCGCGAACGCAGAAAGATAGGCGTCGATCACGGCGGCAGTCAGGCAGGGCACGGAACTGGCTCCGCTCACCACCAGTACGCCCTTCGCCTTGGCCTCGGCATCGAGCCGGTCGATGGTGGCGACGAACTCCCGCGCGTCGGCAAGGTCGAGATAATGACAGCCCTGCGCGATGCAGGCACGCGCGACACAATGATCCTGTGTCTGAAACGGCCCAGTGGTGTGAATGACAATATCCGGTGCGATCCGGGCAAGGGCTGGAGCAAGATCGCCATTGATGTCGATCGAATGGCCTTCGGCCGGATGGACGGCATCGAGCGACGCGGCAAATACATTTGCCTTGTCTGCCGAACGTCCACCGATCAGCAGGCGGATATTATCCTCACTGGCAAGGCTGCGCGCGATATAACTACCGAAGTTGCCGTAGCCGCCGATGATGAGGACGCGGGCTACCATGTCGGCTTGGTCACCATCAGCCAGAAGATCACGACGAGGCCGCCGAAGGCTGGCCATCCCAGCACGAACCAGAGACGAAAGAGGCGACCATACGCCTCATCGTCGCAAACTTCACCGCGTGCCTGCGCTTCCAGCATCGCCTTCATGCGTATCTGGATGAAGACGACCGGCACCCAACACACCGCCGCGAGCAAATAGAGGCCATAGGTAACGGCCAGCCAGTAATCATCCCACAAGAAACCGCCTTGCCAAACGAGCCATGCGCCGGTTAGCGGCTGGATGATCACCGCAGGCAGAGTGAACAAAAAATCCGCCTTCACTGTCATCCGCGCGGCAAAGGCCCGCTCGACCGGTCCCCCGTTGCGGCTTCCGAAAAACATGAAATTGGCGATGCCGATCCCCGTCCCGAATACGATCGTCGCACTGATGATGTGCAACGTTTTGATGACGAGATAGAGGTCCATGGAGCACCGCTACCGTACCATTCCCTGCGCCGCTAGATGCATTGCAGAACATATGAGCATCTTATTGCGGTTGTTCCTTTGGCCATTGTGGCCATCGGAGAAATATCATGGGACATTCAGACTTCGACCCCGCCGTCCATGAACGGCGTCCTTGGAATGCAGGGCAGAAGGTGGGACCGAAACGTCCGCTCAAGCCGCGTGATATCTGGGCGATCCGCTTTTACCTCGACGAGCACAAGCGCTTGCGCGACCGCGCATTGTTTGACTTGGCCATCGACAGCAAATTGCGTGGCTGCGATTTGGTCAGAATTAGGACGGGCGATCTGATGAGCGCAGGTTCATTTCGTGATCGCGCAACCGTTATCCAGCAAAAGACTGGCCGCCCAGTGCAATTCGAGATCATGTCCGAGGCACGCAGGAGCCTGAAGGCATGGCTTGATCGGCGCGGCGGAACGATCCGCGACTTCGTGTTCCCAAGCAGAATCGATTATCTCGGTCACTTGAGCACACGGCAATATGCCCGCCTTGTCGACGAATGGGTCTCAACGATCGGTCTCGACAAACGAGAGTACGGCACGCACTCGATGCGAAGAACGAAGGCTTCGCTCATCTACAAAGCGACCGGCAATCTTCGCGCGGTGCAAATCCTGCTTGGGCATACCAATATCGAGAATACCGTCAGATATCTCGGCGTGGATGTGGACGATGCCCTTACCTTATCAGAGCGGACTGAAATATGACCGAATGCCGGCCTTTGGCGCAGTCAAAGGCCGGCATTCCTCACGATGAACAATGGGCGGCTAAGGAGCAGTCGCAGTCATTGAACGACTGCGATGTCGGCGGAACTCGCCCACCGCTTAGCAGTTTGCCGTGCGAAAGGATCTGACCATGCCCCTAAAGCTCAGCGGGTCGTGCCGCTGCGGCAAGATTCACTTCTCCGCCGACAGCCACGCACCGGTGCCCTTCATGCGGTGCTATTGTTCGATATGCCGGAAGACTGCGGGTGGCGGTGGATACGCAGTCAACCTTCACGCCGACAAGCGCACGCTCAAGGTCGAGGGTAAGACGACTGTATTTCATGCCGAGCTGAACGACGGCCAGGGCGGGTGCCATGTTAGCACGGGAGAGCGGCATTTCTGTGCCGCTTGTGCCAGCGCGTTGTGGGTATTCAGTCCAGAGTATCCCGAACTGTTTCACCCCTTCGCGTCAGCCATCGATAGCAAACTGCCGAAGGCCCCATCACTCGTCCACATGATGCTATCGTCGAAGGCGGCTTGGGTTGAGCCTGAGGTTGGCCCGGACGACCAGTGTTTCGAGGAATATCCGGACAATGCGCTGGAGGATTGGCACCGGGCGCATGGTCTTTGGATCGACTAGCCATGCCTGATTTGTACTCTGGCTAGCGACGAGCGAATGGTCGCGGAAGATCAGACTGACGTCCTAGTAGGTGATGCTAGGGTACCAGTCCGTCCCGCGGCCGCCCGGCGTCAGGTCCAGGACGTTCCACAGCACCATCAGGTCCGGCTCGGTGGTCGGGTCCTTGCCCGGGTCGGCCGACTCGAATCCCAGCTCCGCGCCCCAGAAATGCCGGATGGTTCCGTCGCGGCGCGTGAAGACATTGATGGCGGCGGTGTCGGTCCCGTCGTCCATAATGGCGTGGTAGTCCTGGCTGAACTTCCCATTCACGTCGGCGTACAGTGGCAAGTTCCTCCAACCGCGCTCGACCTTGAAGGCGACCTGTCGCTCGATGGGCGAAAGGCCGACGACGGCCATGGCGATTCGCTGGCGGATGTGGTCGGCATTGCCGTTCACGCTGCTCAGAAGTGCCGTGCACATGGGGCAGGGGCGCTGACGTTTCGGACCGTACATCCAGTTGTAGACGAACAAGGTGTCCTTATCACCGAACAGGTCGGCGAAGCCGATGGGATTGGCACCCTTTACGCTGCTGGCTTCGCCCAGAAACTGGTAGTCGCCCTTCACCTCGCCGCCGGGCGGTAAGGCGCGGCGCTGTGCGGCGACGCGCGCGATGTGGCGGTTGAGTTCGATCTCTTCGGCCAATAAGGCCTCTCGGGCCTTACGGTACTCGGCGCTCTCATTCGGCTGACGGGCCCGGTTCTTGTGAGCGATTGCTGTGGCAGGTTGCAGGGTGGAACCGTCGGGCATGACTTTGTCTCCCAGTTCAAACCCTTTTAACTCTCCACCCCGTCTCTAGGGTTCCGCCCGCGTGCGAAACGTGCCAGTGCTTGGCTATTGTCCCGGTATGCGAGGCTCAGTTCTGCTTGAACTCGAATAGCTCGATAACATTGCCCGATGGATCTTCGAGCAGGATAGCCCGGCCGGCGCCGCCGTCGCTAATATCACCGCGGAACCGTGCACCCGCCCGGCGCAATCGCTCAATCAGAACATCGAGCTCGTTCGTAACAACCATAAACCGGTTCCACCCGCCCGGCTTCGGATCGCCGCCCGCCTGACCACCGCTTCCTGCCCCTGGGGCGCTGAGATACAGTATAAGTTCGTCGCGCAGCAGCGCAGCGAACTTGCCCGGATTGTGCTTGTCGATCTTGAAATCGAGATTGTCTCGATAGAACGCCGCCGCCTGGTCGACGTCGGTAACAATATATCGGACGGATACCATTCATACTTCTCCGTTGTCTGGCAGTGAGGAGGGTGTAACTCGCAACGGATCGGCCTTTGGTTCGGATCATTCCAAAGTCGGACCAGGAGCCTTCGATTGTACTGCGGCAGTGTCGAAGAACCCTGAATGTAGGACCGCTTGCAGGTGGTCTGCAAGGTTGGCTGGATGACTGAAATGTTGGCGGAGGCGGTCAGAGCTCAAGACGGGCAACCAATGTCCGCTAACCTCAGTTCCGGAGCCCTAACCGGACTGACGGCAAGGTCCAACGCAGCCGACATTCAGTCTTAGGGCATGGCGCGCGCACGAACTCCTGCTTGTAGGCGTCTCGGGAGCACACCGTAAGGTCCGAGATGGCGGCAAGAAGACCTATCCCTTTCGGCTAGAGGCCTCAATGTGGCTGCATAGATGCCAAAGCCTTCGCTGCGGCAATGAGGTTGGTCATTGCTTGCGTGGATTGCTCGAGTTCCTCGAGCCGGCTTTGAACCTGCACTGCATCAACCGAGGTGATCCCCAGTGCGATGACGCTGCAGTCTTCCATGAGCATGGCTGCGCGCGTGCACAGCGTGTTGATGAGAACGCGTACGTCATCGTCCATGCGGGCCTCCTGCCACCAGGAAGCCTGGCCCGCGCCGAGAAGTCGATATGGAGCTTTCGCAACTCTTGGCGAAATTTGCACCACCTCTCCACATTCCATTCGACTTCGGTGCCACGCTGAGCATTGCTGCGTGCACGGAGACGAAACATTGCTCCGTCTGCTCCGGACGACGCCCATCCGGAGCCTGAGGTCGTGGGGCCAGGCATGATGCGTGGCCCGGCCAAAGGAAACCTCCGATGAACGACACTATAAAGACGACGGCAGAGGCTGCCGGTAGCATCGCACCGGCTGAGACGACTGTCCCCGCCCGCCCCGCCCTGACCAAAGCAGCGAGCTTCCTAGATCAGGTCCGCAGCCGCATTCGATGATGTATTCGTATCCATCCCGGCGGGTGGAGCGAGCGGCATTCTTGGCGGGGCGGTGCGCCACATCAGCGCGACATCCTCCGGCGTGAGGCCGTAGGCCCGGTTGACGATCTCGGACAGCGCGCGCTCCTCGGCCAGCGCCGTCCCGCGCGCGGCACGCGCTGGTTCGGCAGTGTCGGCGAAGGCCGCGCGGAGCTGCACTAGGCGCGACGGCGTGATCCCAGCACGCTTCGGCAACGCCGCGCGCACGGCCGCGACAAAGCCGTCGCTATTTAGGCGGCTGGCCGCAGTGAGGGGCACCGGGAGCTTAGCGAGACCGAGTTCGTGATGGAGCCAATCGGCGACCGCGTGGTCGGCGGCACGGATTAATGCAGTTGTTTCTCGCAGTCGCTCGGTCGCCTCCTGCATAGCGCCTCGATCTGCTGCCGCGAGGTCAGGCACCGCGATGGATTTCAGATATGGGATGTCCATTGCAATGGTTTCATCCTTCTTGTGCGGAAACGTTCTGTACTGAAATGTCCACTGCGCTGGCGATTGAAGCACGGAATGCAGCCAAGCGTCTGCGTTCGGAATAATAACTGCTGCATTGTTAGTTAGGAATTGGCCATCATCGACAGATATACGAGAATTATATGCCATCATCTTAATGAGTAGTTTTAGACGTGAGAACTCTGCAAAATAGTCGACAGCATCTTGAACTTCATACCAGGCGTATGCGCCAGCCTTACGCCCCGACCATTCCTCTCCATTCCGATCCGGCCTCCAGTCGACCGGCTTCGGCTCCAATTGCGGGCGGTAGCGCTCCAAATGGCGTAACACAGAGGGATAGTTTGCAATTTCTATCCCCCGGCGGGCAAAGATCATCCAAAGTCCCGCCCAGTCAGTCGCGAAGAGCAGAAAATTCAGGCTGAGACATCTTTTCTACACACTGTTCGATCGACAAATTTCGATTGACAAATTCGCACTGACATCTGTAGCCAAAGCCCGTCGACGCATCAGGGACCACTCGCCTGATGCCAAAAAAAAAACAGCGCAGCAAACAAATGCTGTTTCCAGGGAGGGTCAAATGCAACGGTACTCTGCAATTGCACTATGCGTCACGGCCTCGATCGGCGCCTTGATCGCGGCACAACCGGCTGCGGCGCAGGCGGCCGCGGATACCGCCACTGGCAACGAGCTTGGCGATATCGTCGTGACCGCACGACGGACCAATGAAAATCTTCAGAGCGTGCCTGTCGCGGTGTCGGTGCTGAGCGGCGATGCACTCGAAAAGCAGCGCATCACGAGCGGGCGCGATCTCCAGTACAGCGTGCCCAGCCTGGTGGTCGCTGCCGACCCGCTCGGCGGCACGACCGCGCCGGTTTTCCAGCTTCGTGGTCAAACCCCGCCGCTGGGTTCGGATGACACGGTGGTCACTTATCTGGGCGACGTGCCGGTCAACTCGCGCGCCTTCTCCGGCGGTCTGTTCGATCTCCAGTCGGTGCAGGTCATCCGCGGTCCGCAGGGCACCCTGTTCGGCAAGAACAGCACTGGCGGCGCTGTCATCTTCACGCCGCGCAAGGCCGATACCGAGAAGGTGTCCGGGTTCCTCGACGGTACCATCGGCAACTACAGCCTCTACCAGGTCGGCGCCGGCGTGAACGTGCCGCTGATCCAGGGCAAGCTCGGCGTGCGTTTTTCGGGCCAGATTACCCGGCAGAACGGCTTCGTCCGCAACCTTTCCGGCCCCGACGGGGCGGACAAGCACTACGAAGTGTTCCGCGCTTCGGTCGTCGCGACGCCGACTGACGATCTGCGGAACGAGACGTACTTCAACTATTTCCATGGCCGCCAGCACCAGAACCCGCAGATCTTCACGGGCTTCAACAACGCCACAATTGGACAAATCCCCGTCCTCGGCCCGCAGGTGCTGTCGGAATTCCAGCACCAGCAGCAGCTGGGGCCGCGGACGATCGACTACTCGTTCGGCGCCAATAATGACGACAATGACGTCTACATCGTCACCAACACGACCAGCTACACGTTCGGCAACGACATCGTTCTGAAGAACATCTTCGGGTATTACAACCAGAAGCCGCGGGTCAGGTTGGGGCAGACCTCGACGAACACGCCGCTGATCGATGTCATCCAGAACAAGAACCAGAACGAGATCAGCGAAGAACTCCAGCTGTCCGGCCAGAGCGGAGGGCTCAAGTGGATCATGGGCGGTTTCTATTCTCGCGAGAACACGTCGACCTACCAGAAAGCCTGGCAATTTGGCGCCCTGGCGGTCCAGAACACCTCAATCGATCACTATTCCTCGAAAGCATTGTTCGCGCAGGGCACTTACGATTTCTCGAGCATGGGCCTGAACGGCGTCAAGTTCACGGCCGGTCTGCGTCACAGTTGGGATAGCCGCACCGGCGATCTCTCCTCGGACAGATTTGACGCGTCACAGAACCTAATCCCCCAACCTCCGGTAAGCACCAGCCGCAAGGACCAGGCGTGGAGCTGGACCCTCGGACTCGATTACCAGGTCAACAACGACGTCCTGCTCTATGTCGCCAGTCGGCACAGCTACAAGGCGGGTGGTCTCAACCTGGTGTCGAACTCGGTTCCCGCAGTGTTGCTCACGTATAATCCCGAAAAGCTCACTGACCTCGAGATCGGCACCAAGTCGACGTTCCGCGTCGGGGAAGCGCAGATCCGCACGAACATCGCGGCCTACACCGGCTGGTATTCGGACGTGCAGACGCAGGAACTGGCCGCCTGCCCGCCCGACGTTGGATCTTTCATCGTCAATGCGGCGAAAGGGCGCCCGAAGGGGCTTGAATTCGAGGTCGATGCTTCGCTCACGCGCAACTTGCGCGTCGGCGGCTTCTATAACCGGACCCTGGGCAAGTACCCCGAGTTCGCGTTGGTCCAGGCGAACGGATGCTTTGTCATCGGCGGGTCTGCGGACCTGAACAACACCGACTTCCCGCAGATCAACAAGGACACCGCCGGCCTGAATGCGGCCTATACAATCCCGCTCAAGGGACAGGGCGAAGAACTGGTGGTCAGCGGCAATCTTTACTACCGCTCCAGCAAGCTCGGGAACGCAACTTCGGGGACCAACGCCGGATACCCGGGTTACACACTCCTGAATGCGCGCCTTGATTACACCAATATCGGCGGCACGAATTTCAGTGCCGGCTTCTGGGTGCGCAACATCACGGATAAACTCTACGTCGCACATCGCAATGACAGCACGCCCCTGAGCGGGTATGACGTCTATGCCTATGGCGATCCGAGGACTTTCGGTCTCGATCTGAAATATCACTTTTGATTCTAGAGTTTCAACTCAAACAGCCTTTTGGATGTTGGTGCATACCTTGAATTAAGGGGGCCTCCAGGTTGGATGGAGGCCCCCGCAAGGTGTCGGGCTCGTTGTTCCGGTTGTCGGGCGAAGCCTGGCGGGGATCGAACCGCACTCGCCGAATAACCAACTCAGCGTCCAGCTATGGGCGTCGGGCGTGACCCTTAGAGGGCGGGCGCCAGATTCAGGCGATGGGCCCTTCGTGCGGTTGCGGGGGGACCATCATGGTCCATGCCCTGACCGATGTGGAGAGCCCGCCCTATGCCCTCAGGCGGATTGCCGGCAGCGTCAGCGACTGGAAGGCCGCACCTGGGCTGCTCAAACGCGCGAGCCGCATGCGCTACCTGCTGGGCGACAAAGGCTACGATGCCAACAGCTTGCGAAGACCCTGAGCGAGACCGCGCCAGCCCGGCCCTCCCAGGAAGGCGCAACCGCCAGCGGGTCATTCGCTACGACAACCAGCGCTATCCGCCGCCCTCATTCAACGGATCCAGGTAGGGGACAGCGGCGCGACCTTCCGTTGTAGTCCGACGCGATCCACGTTCACCGATGCCCGCCGACATGACGCGTTCGACTATCCCGCCAGTTTTTCATACGGCGTCGCCGACTGGTCCAGGGCGTCCCGATAAGTTTCGAAATAGGGCATCTTCGACAGGAGCCCGCCGTCGACACGGATCAACTGGCCATTGATCATGCGCGACTCATCCGAAGCAAGAAAGACGAAAAGATTGGCGAGATCTTCCGCCGTCGCCGCGTAAGGTACCGGCATGTGACGATCCATGAGGTCAACGTAAATGCCGGTCATGCCATGGGTGTTGACCAGCGCGGGCAGAACGGCGTTGCAGCGGATGCCCTGATGGCCGTAATTCGCCGCCAGGCAGAGGGTGAGCATGTTCACTGCCGCCTTCGAAATCGAATAGATATTGAGGCGCGGCTCGGGCGCCAGGCTCACCATCGACGATGTGTTGATGATCGAACCGCCCCCGTTCCGGGCCATGTGCGGCAGGGCCGCCTGCGACAGCAGGATAAAGCCCCTGACGTTAACCTGCATGATGCGGTCGAACACGCCGATATCGATGTCGCCGATCGGCATGGTCTGGTCCGCGGCGACGTCGCTGGAGAAAATCGCGGCATTGTTGTGCAGCACATCCAGCCTGCCGAAGCGCGAGACGGTGAATTCGACTGCCGCGCGCGTCTGATCCGGATCGGCGATGTCCAGCGCGACGGCGGCAGCTTCGAGGCCCCGCGCGTGCAAGGTTTCGGCATGCCTTTCGGCCTCCGCGACGTTCAGGTCGCCGAACACGACCCGTGCACCCTGCTCGGCCATCTGCACCGCGCCGGCGCAGCCCATACCCGATGCGGAGCCGGCGATCAGCGCGACCTTTCCTTCAAGACGGCCCGACATGCATTCTCCTTTCGATTCTTTATCTTCAAGTCTCGCAGTGTTGCAACGGATAGCCGGGCGGTCAATCTAGGGACCCTGCCGCGGGCCGCACATATATGATATCGGCCTCGCTCTATCAGAGCTTTTCCGCTTGAGCTTGCCAGCCGCAGCTCGACGTCCGATTGACACGGCAAAAGCGCAAGGGAGAAACTGAAATGGCAAGACTGACTGGCAAGGTTGCCATCGTTACTGGCGCGGGCCGCGGCCTGGGTCGCGAGATTGCCGAGCTTTTTGCACGTGAGGGAGCTGCCGTGGCGGTGGTCTCTCGGACTGCCGCAAATGTCGATGAGGTTGTCGGCGCCATCCGCGAGGCCGGCGGAACGGCAAACGGATTTGTCTGCGACATTGCCAGCAACGAAGACATCGAACGCACGGTCGAGGGTGTTCTGGCCGCTTTCGGCGGCGTCGACATCCTGATCAATAACGCGCACGAAACCCGCGACGTCCATGCTTGGGCAGTGGACGTCACTCCCGAGCATCTGCAGCGCCAGATGGGGGGAACCAATGCGTCGCTCCGCTTCATGCAACTTTGCCAGCCAAGCATGGTCGCCCGCGGCGGCGGGAGGATCGTCAATATGGGATCGGCGGCCGGCGTGAACGGCACCGCCAGTCTGACGCCTTATGCCATGTCTAAGGAGGCCGTTCGCGCATTGACCCGCTGCGCCGCCCGCGAATGGGGCCCGCACGGCATCACGGTGAACGTCATCTGCCCGCTCGCACTGACCGAAGCACTCCAGCAGGCGGTCGACTCGGGGTTCGCACCCGAGCCGCTCGCGCCGCTTGGCCGCTATGGCTCACCAAAGGACGATATCGCGCCGATTGCCCTGTTCCTGGCGAGCGACGATAGCCGCTTCCTCACCGGCATCACGCTCATGGCCGATGGCGGCCTCAGCATGGATGCAGGTCGCTGACCGGAAAACGCCGGGCGCTGCAGCATATCGGTCGAAAAGCAACGCTGTCTTCCTGACTGCCCGCGACTCGAGAGCGACATCCACGAGGGTTCAAAGCCAATCGGCCTCGTGAATATCTGCGTGCACACTCAATCAAGGCACTCCGCTTAAGCAGGAGTGACCTGATCCCCGCTGTCTCGCGGTCATAACGAGAGTCTGCCGGTTTGATGTTCATGTTCGCTCGCCGGCACAAGCGCTCCAGGCGTGACGCGTCCATCTTGCAGGCACGCCCGGCGCGCTTGTGCCGGTGCTCGGTTCCCCAGCGACGAGTGCGGCCTGACGTTGTTGTAGTCGTAGCGCCATACGAGCGCAGACCGTCTA
>Ga0070668_100003318_pt1 | contig 11876 bp, 13 predicted proteins | sample KBSS43metaG_FD_64661 | JGI IMG/M metagenome (GOLD analysis project Ga0070668, IMG submission 64661) | Switchgrass rhizosphere microbial communities from Kellogg Biological Station, Michigan, USA - KBS S4-3 metaG | ecosystem: Host-associated > Plants > Roots > Rhizosphere > Soil ... | reverse complement strand
GCCGCCTCGCGACGGCGCGGCGTGACGCGTTGGCGCGGGCTACGAACTAGATCGGCGAGCAGAACACAGCAGCGCGAGGGCCGGTGCCTTCCGGCACCCACGCACGGTTGATCATCGCGCGGCGCTCGGAGAGGTCGATCGTCAGCCGGTGATTGGCGTCGTTGCGGTTGTTGAAGAACCGATACACCGGAATGCGGCCGTCGAGGCAGTTGCCGTCGTTGTCCGGGATCTCGATCCAGAACGCTGCGGGCGTCTCGAGGTTCCATACACCGCGCCAGTGCGACAGGATGAACTGGCACTCCACGGGACTGGCCGTGTAGAAGTGCGAGTTGATGAGCCCGGATGCGAAGAAGCGGCACACCGGGCGCGCCGCCGGCGGCCCGAGCTCGGGGCTCAGGTATGCGTAGAACACGCCGCCGGTGCGCTGGTACACGTCCGCCAGGAATGTGTCGATGTAGTACATCTCATCGGCCCACGCCGTATAGAAATAGTGGTCGAGGTCCGCGCGGTAATACTCGACGACCGGCACCGCGCCGATCGGCAGGATGCCCGTTGCGGGGATGGTGCTTGCCAGCGCGACGCCGGCGTCGAGCAGTCCGACGCCACACAGCTTGCCGTTGGTCGCGCCGCACTGCGTTCCCGCCGGGAAGTCACGCGCCGTCCCGGTGATGATCGACATCACGCGCCCCGGCGTCAGGTTCGCATTGCGCGCCAGCATCAGCGACACCGTGCCCGACACCAGTGGCGCGGCAAAGCTCGTTCCGATGCCGTTCACGTACGCGGGACCGCCCGGCACCGTTGTGCCGTCGCTGGCCGTCGAAAGGACGTAACCGGCGGCGCCGTTGCCGATGTCACCGCCCGGCGCCGTGATGTCGACGCGCCGGCCGAAATTGGAATAGCTCGAACGATCGCCGGATACGCCGCTCGCGCCGACTGTAATCACGCCGGCACAGTTCGACGGTGCGTAGTTGCTGACGTTGTCCGACTCGTTGCCGGCCGAAACGACGACGACGGCGCCCTGCGCCATCGCCAGGTTGACCGCCTCCTGGATTGCGCTGCCGCAAGTGCCGTAGCCGCCGAGGCTCATGTTGAGCACGCGCGCGGGATTGGGGTTCGGCGGGACGCCGGCGATCTGCACGCCAGCTGCCCAGAGCATGCCCTCGAATACGTCGACGTCGGTACCGAAACCGCAGCGGCCGAGCGTGCGCACCGGAAGAATCTTCGCGGCCCAGTTCATGCCGGCGATGCCGACGCCGTTGTTCGAATTCGCGGCGATCTGCCCGGCGACGAACAAGCCGTGCCAGAAGCTGTCCTGCTCGACACCGCAATCGGCGGCGCTGCCAAAGGTACCCTCGTCGCGCGGATTGGGATCGCGTGCGTCGCCGTCGCGCGCCGATTCGGCGTCGGAGATGAAGTCGTACCCGGGCAGTACGCGCCCGTCGAGATCGGGGTGCGGCAGAATCCCGGTGTCGATCACCGCCACGGTCATGTTCGGCACGCCGGTCTGGATTCCCCACGCCGCGGTCGCATTGACCCCCGACAACGGGTCAATCAGCGACCACTGCTGCGACAGCAGCGGGTCGTTCGGCGTCAGCTTCGCGCGGAGGCGTCTGACGGGATCCGCGTACCGGATCGCCGGATCCTGCTGCAGCGCTTCGGCGAGCTCGGCGAGTTTCCACTGCGGTTGCGCCTGTTGCAGCGTGAGCAGCCAGACACCGGCGATATTGCGTTCGACGGCGAGCGGAATTCCGAGCCGGGCGGCGAACTGCGGCAGCAGCGTCGTCCAGTCGGCCGACACACCGTCCGCAAGCTTGACCAGGAACCTGCGGCCGAGCAGGTTTGCGTCCGGCGCCGCTTTGGCCGACTTCTGGATCCCGGTCGGCAGCACGGGTTGCACCCAGACGATCGCGCGGTCGTCGCGCATCCGCCGGGCGATTGCCGCCACGGCGTCCTCGTCGAGCAACATCGGGAACGTGAATTCGAGCGCACCGGTGCGCGTAGTGCCGGCCAGCGTCAGCGAAATGCCCGCCAGCGCCTCCAGCTTCGCCTTCGCGGCGTCGGGCAGCGTGCCGGCATCGGCCGCGTAAGGGTGGAGCATCACGCGAAGCCGCGAGACCGATTGTGCCTGCGCGGGCAGCGCCAGCCCTGCGGCCAGCACGAGCGCCGCGGCGAACAGCGCCGGTCGAGACGAACGTGGTGTCATGCCATTCTCCCCGTGGCCGGCGATCGTCGAACGTCGTGTCGCCGAACTCGAAATATGCTGCAAAATCAGTGCCAGTCGGCATTGCGGACGGCGAACGCCGGCGCGATGGTAACGCAAACCCTCCCGCGGGCTGCTACTTCGGCGCCGGCGTAGCGACCTTGTTGTCGCGCTGCATTTCGACGCGAAACGGTGACAGCAGCTTCACCATCTGCGCGAATACCTTCGGATTGGCGCCGATGACCTGGCCGCCGTACAGGTAGTCGCCTTCGCCGGTCAGATCGCCGATCAGCCCGCCGGCCTCGAGGATCAGCAGGCTGCCGGCCGCGACGTCCCACGGATTCAATCCAACTTCCCAGAATCCGTCGTAGAAGCCGGCGGCGACGTAGGCGAGATCGAGCGCGGCGGCGCCCGGGCGACGCAGGCCGGCCGTGTGCGTGATCATCTCGCGCATCATCGCCAGGTACGTATCGAGATACGAGCCGTCGCGGAAGGGAAAGCCGGTACCGATAAGGCATTCACGCAGGTGCTGGCGTTTCGAGACGCGCATCCGGCGGTCGTTGAGGAATGCGCCGCGCCCGCGTGACGCGGTGAACAGATCGTTGCGCACCGGATCATAGATGACGGCCTGCGATACGACGCCGCGGTGTGCAAGCGCGATCGACACGCAGTACTGCGGGAAACCGTGCAGGAAATTGGTGGTGCCGTCGAGCGGATCGATGATCCACAGGTATTCCGCCTGTGCGTTCTCGCCCTTGGCCGTGCCTTCCTCGGCGAGGATCGCATGCTGCGGGTACGCGCCGAGCAGTGTCTCGACGATCGCGGCTTCAGCTGCGCGATCGACCTCGCTCACGAAGTCCTTTGGCCCTTTGACGCTGACGGTCAGCAGGTCGAGGTCGCGTGCGCCGCGATTGATGATGTTGCCGGCGCGGCGGGCCGCCTTGACGGCCGTCGTGAGCATCGGATGCATGGCGGGCGGTGCACGCCGCGAGGCGCGCCTGATCAAGAGCGGTAAGTGCGCGTATTCTAACCGCTTTTCCCTACGGGATCGCTCTTGTCGCAGGCGCTGCAGCAGATTCGCATCGTGCTGGTACGCACCAGCCACCCTGGGAACATTGGCGCTGCGGCGCGCGCGATGCTGACGATGGAGCTCGAGCGGCTGGTGCTGGTCGAGCCGCGCCGCTTCCCCGACGCCGGGGCCGTGGCCTTCGCGGCCGGTGCGACGGCGGTGCTCGACGCAGCGCAGGTCACGCCATCGCTCGACACCGCACTTGCCGGCACCGAGCTCGTCGTCGGATTGTCGGCGCGGCCGCGCGAATTCGCCGGCCGCGTGCTTCCGCTGCGTGCAGCAGCCGAGAAGGCGGTCGCCGCCGCAGCGCACGGCGAGGTTGCACTGGTCTTCGGCACCGAGATGTCGGGACTCACCAACGAGGAGCTCGCGCGCTGCAACGTCGTGGCGACGATTCCCGCGAATCCGGTTTATGGTTCTCTGAATCTCGCCGCGGCGGTCCAGGTCGCCGCTTACGAAGTGCGCGTGGCGGCGCTGGGCGACGCCGTGTGGACCGCACCGCGGTTTCCGGTTGCGACACACGACGAAATCGAGCGCTTGTACGCGCACGCCGAGCGCACGCTCGCTGCGGCCAGTTTCCTCGACCCCGCGCGCCCGCGCCGTCTCTTGCCGCGGTTGCGGCGGCTGTTCGCGCGCACGGGACTCGAAAAGGAGGAGGTCAACATCCTGCGCGGGATCCTGGCGCGGATCGACGAATTGGTACGCAGGGGCTAGGGGCTAGCGATTAGAGGCTAGCAAGACCAGCCCCCACGTCGGTCACGTCCGCCAGGCGTGATGGTGGTCACATAGTCGCGCTACCAGTCACCGCAGGCAGTGGCGTTCCTGGTCTCTAGCCCCTAGTCTCCAGCCTCTGGGAGTTAGTTGACAAAGTCAACTGATTCGATGACGATGTCAAGCATCTCACAGAGGCGCGGCGATGGCGTCGGATACACAGGCGGCCCGGATCGAGGCGGTGCGGCACTTCAATCGCTTCTACACGCGCGCGATCGGCGTGCTGCGCGAGGGCCTTCTCGACAGCGCGTTCTCGCTGGCCGAGGCGCGCGTCCTGTACGAGCTCGCGCATCGCGAGCGGCCCACTGCGGGCGCGCTGGCGCGCGACCTCGGGCTCGATGCCGGGTATCTGTCGCGGATCCTGCGCCGGTTCGAGCGGAAACGGCTGATCACCCGCAAGCCGGTGGCGTCCGATCGAAGGGCCCAATCGATCGCGCTGGCGGCCGACGGACGCGCTGCGTTCCGTGTCATCGATGCGCGCTCGCGCAACGAGGTGCGTGCATTGCTGACGCCATTGCCGGACGCCGCCCAGGCGACGCTGATCGGCTCGATGTCCGCGATCGAGCGGACGTTGTCGGAACCGGACGCGCGACCGTCGATCGTGCTGCGCACGCACCGGCCCGGCGACTTTGGCTGGATCGTGCAGCGGCACGGCGAGCTGTACGCGCTCGAGTATGGCTGGGACGAGCGATTCGAAGGACTGGTCGCGCAAATCGTCGCGACAATCGTCGCCAGCTTCGATCCGCGCCGCGAGCGGTGCTGGATCGCCGAGATCGACGGCCAGCGCGCCGGGTCGGTGTGCCTGGTGCGCAAATCGGCCGCGGTCGCCCAGTTGCGGCTGCTGCTGGTCGAGCCTGCGGCGCGCGGCGTCGGTCTCGGCCACCGGCTCGTCGACGAGTGCACGGCGTTCGCGCGCGCCGCCGGCTATCGAACGATCACGCTGTGGACGCAGCGCAACCTCGTCGCCGCCCGCCGTATCTACGCGGCGGCGGGCTACGAGCTCGTCGCCAGCGAATCGCATGCACGCTTCGGCCATGCGCTGGTTGGCGAAACATGGGAGCTCTCGCTCAAGTGATCGCCGGGCACTTGCGATGAGCACACCACTGCCCGTCGTCCTGGACGCGTGCCGGAACTGCGGCGCGGACGTCTCCGGCCAGTACTGCGCCAATTGCGGTCAGGAGACCCGCGTCGCGCTGCCGACGTTCCGCGCGTTCATGCGCGAGGCCGCCGGCCGCTACGTCGCGCTCGATGGCCGTCTGTGGCGGACGCTGTACGCGCTGGTCGCGCGGCCGGGTTTCCTGACGCTCGAGTATTTCGCCGGCCGGCGGCGCCGCTACATTCGTCCGGCGCGGCTGTTCCTCGTCGCGTCGATCCTGCTGTTCGCCGTCATCGGACTCGTCCAGTCGCCGACTTTCATCGCCGACGAGGTCTACATCGGCGACGAGGCGGGTGCGAAGGTCGAATCTGCGCGCCGCGCGACGACGCCGAGCGCGACTACCGCCGAGACGAAGCGCGAGTCGGTCGACGCAGCGTCGGGCGATGACGAGACCAAGGGCGCCGGCGCCAACTCGGTCCTGGGACTCGACCAGAACCTCAACGTTACGCTCCGGGTCGACGGCAAAGAGATGCTGCCCGAGCAGCTGCGTGCCCGTTACGCCCGGTTCAACAAGCTGTCGCGGGAAGAAAAGGCAGAGCGCATCTACCAGGGAATGCTGCGTTTCGGACCCTATGCGATCGTCGCGCTGCTGCCCGCGTTCGCACTGTTGCTGAAGCTCGCCTACGTCGGCAGCGGCAACCGTTATCCTGGCCGCCCCCGCCGCTATGCCGAGCACCTCGTGTACAGCGCGCACGTGCACGCGTTCGTCGCGCTGGCGCTGATCCTGATGGTGATCATCCCGGTGACGTGGATCCGCGTACTGCTCGGGCTTTGGATCGTCATCTACGTGCTGCGCGCACGGCAGCGCGTGTATCGAGGCCGCTGGTGGGCGGGGATGCTGCGCGCGCTCGTCGTCGCGAGTATCTATACGGTGCTAATCATGCTGACGATGCTCGGATTGCTGGTCGCCTCCGTGCTGCTGCGCTGAGCGCAGGTCACGACGCCTTGCACGACTTCGCCTGCGCCGCCGTGAATTTCGTGACGCGTGCTTCATGCTGCATTGCGCGCTTCTGCGCGGCAGCAATCGCGGAGTCGTAGCGGGCGCACGCGGCCCTCGAGCAGCCTTCGCGCGCCTTCGTGTCGCGCGCGGCCTGCGCGTTCGCGGCGTCGAGCGCGCGTTGTTCGCGCGCCGCCTTCGCCGTTGCCGCCGTGCAGGCCTTGCTGGGCGCTGTCGCAACGGGCGCCGGCGGCGGGTTCTGCGCGTGGACCACCAACGCCACGACGGCGGCCAGCATCAGGGCAGCGAGTACACGCAGCATTGCAGCGGCAACCGGACGATCCGCTAGCGCGCTTCGTATTTCTTGATCAGGTCCTTGGCCGTTTGCAGCAGCAGCTTTCCGTCAGCGCCCTTGGCTGAGACGTCCTTGACCCATTCATCGGCGAGGCCCGACGTTGCTTTTTCCCAGGTCGAAAGCTCTGCGGCCGGGATTACGTAGAACGTGTTGCCGCGGTCGACCGCCAGCTTGCGCGCCGGCGGCGCCGATGCGTCCCACGTCGCGCCCATGGACTTCGAAAGCGCGGCGCCCGAGTTGGCGTCGATCACTTTCTTCAGGTCCGCCGGCAGCGCGTCGTATTTCGACTGGTTCATCGCCAGGATGAACACGGCCGTGTACAGCGCGCGCGACTTGGGGTCGGTCTCGCTCTCGAACTTGGTGAGTTCGTGCGCCTTGATCGACGGGATCACTTCCCACGGCAGCAGGTAGCCATCGACGACACCCTTCGAGATCGCTTCCGCCAGTTGAGGCAACGGCATCGCGACCGGTGTCGCGCCGAGCGCGGCCAGCATCTTGTTGGTTTGTCGCGTCGGCGCGCGCATCCGCAGGCCCTTGAAGTCGGCCATCGTCTTCACTTGCCTCGGATTGGTGTGGATGTAGCCGTTGTCGTGCACGTTGATCGCAAGCGCCTTGACGCCGGGAAACTCCTTGTTCCCGAACTGCGTGTAGTAATCCCACGCCGCCTGGCTCGTCGCTTCGGCGTTGCTCGAGATGAACGGCAGTTCGAAAACCTCCATCATGGGGAAGCGGCCGGCCGTGTAGCCGGGCAACGTCCATGCGATGTCGACGACGCCATCCTTCGCCTGGTCGATCAGGTTCTGCGGCGTCCCGCCGAGTTGCATTGCCGGATAGATCTGGCATTTCATCCGGTTGCCGGAGTCCTTGGCGATCTTGTCGCACCACGGCGTGAGGATCGTCGACGGCGGCATCGCGCCAGGCGGCCAGAAGTGGTGGACCTTGAGCACGACGTCCTGCGCGAACGCGGCGGTTGCGGAGACGAGGAACGCGAGCGTCGCGGCGACGACGGACCAGCGGGAACGGGGCATGGGAATCCTCCAGGAGCGGGATGGCGTCTTGCGCGCCATGCCCTGCGGTATCACGAACGCGCAGTCTAGCAAACGCATGCCGGCGCCCGCCCGATCAGCTGCGCGCAGGCCAATAGTTGAGTGATTAACTCGGATATGTGACAATTGCTCGATGTTCGCGCGCCTTCGTGAAGACATGTCGGTCGTCTTCGACCGGGACCCGGCTGCCCGCTCGCGGTGGGAAGTCCTGACCTGTTATCCGGGCCTGCACGCGCTGGTCTGGCATCGCGCGGTCGTCAGCCCGCTGTGGCGTTCGGGCCTCAAGTGGCTCGCTCGGTGGCTTGCGCACTGGTCGCGGTGGTTCACGGGGATCGAGATCCATCCGGGGGCGACGATCGGCCGCCGCGTGTTCATCGACCATGGAATGGGCGTCGTGATCGGGGAAACCGCCGAAGTCAGCGACGGCTGCACGCTCTACCACGGGGTCACGCTGGGCGGGACATCGTGGAAAAAGGGCAAACGGCACCCGACGCTGGGCCGGGACGTGGTGGTCGGGGCGGGGGCCAAGGTCATCGGCCCCATACTGGTGGGCGACGGCGCCAAAGTGGGCGCTAACGCCGTAGTTGTCCGCGACGTTCCGCCGGGCGCGACCGCCGTCGGCATTCCGGCCCGGATCATGACCCCGGAAGATGGTGAGCGGCGGGAAGAGCAGGCGGTCAGGATGGGGTTTTCGGCCTACGGCATCTCGACCGACATGAACGACCCGATGGTGCAGGCGATCCACCAGCTGCTCGACCACGCTTCGGCGGTCGACGTCCGGTTCGAGCGGCTGGTCGCCCAACTGAAGCGCGACGGGGTCGAGTGTGGCGACGCCAAGGCCGTCGCCGAGGGGTTCGACCCGAAGCAAATCAACAAAATGCTTGAGTGAACTTGTCGGCTATTTAGTTGACTAAATCATTCGGGATTACAAGAATACGATTGTCCTGGACAAAATGCCGGCGTTGATGCCGCCGGCCCGGACGAGAGGTTACGAATCATGCGCTTGACGACGAAGGGACGTTTTGCGGTTACCGCGATGATCGACGTCGCGATGCACGGGGCAAGCGGGCCCGTGACGCTGGCCGCCATCTCCGAGCGGCAGAAGATTTCGCTCTCCTACCTCGAGCAGCTGTTCGGGAAGCTCCGCCGCTATGGTCTCGTCGATAGCGTGCGCGGGCCCGGCGGCGGCTACAACCTGGCACGGAGCGCGACCGAGGTGACGGTTGCCGACGTCATCCTCGCTGTCGACGAACCGATCGACGCCACGCAATGCGGCGGACGCGAGAATTGTCACGACGACCGCCGGTGCATGACGCATGAGTTGTGGGCCGGACTCAATGCCCATATCTTTTCGTTCCTGCGCTCGGTGTCGCTGGCGCAGCTCGTCGCACAGCAGGACCGGAAGAGCGACGTCGCCGTCATGCAGGACCACCGCATCAACCGCACGCCCGAGACCGCGCCGATCGCGTGAACGAAACCGCCATGAAACTGCCGATCTACCTCGATTACTCCGCGACGACGCCGGTCGACCCGCGCGTCGCAGCGAAGATGATTCCGTACCTGACCGAGCACTTCGGCAATCCGGCGTCGCGTTCGCATTCGTTCGGCTGGACCACCGAAGCGGCCGTCGAGGAAGCGCGCGCGAATGTCGCCGCGCTGGTCGGCTGCGACGCCAAGGAGCTGGTGTTCACGTCCGGCGCGACGGAGTCGATCAATCTCGCGCTCAAGGGTGCCGCCCATTTCTACAAGGACAAGGGCAGGCACCTGGTGACGGTGAAGACCGAGCACAAGGCGACGCTCGACACGATGCGCGAGCTGGAGCGCGAAGGCTTCGAAGTCACGTACCTCGACGTCGACGAGCACGGCATGGTGTCGGTCGAGGCGTTCACGGCGGCGCTGCGTCCCGATACCTCGGTCGCGTCGGTCATGTACGTGAACAACGAGATCGGCGTGATCCAGGACATCCCGGCGATGGGCGAGATCTGCCGCGCGCGCGGGATCATCTTTCACGTCGACGCCGCCCAGGCGAGCGGCAAGCTGCCGATCGACCTCGCAACGCTGAAGGTCGACCTGATGTCGTTCTCGGCGCACAAGACCTACGGCCCGAAGGGCGTCGGCGCGTTGTTCGTGCGCCGCAAGCCGCGGGTGCGCATCGAGGCGCAGATGCACGGCGGTGGTCACGAGCGCGGCTTCCGTTCCGGCACGCTCGCGACGCATCAGATCGTCGGCATGGGCGAGGCGTTCCGCATCGCGAAGCTCGAGATGGCCGCCGAAAACGAGCGCATCCGGAAGCTCCGCGACAAGCTCTGGCAGGGGCTGTCCGAGATCGAAGAGGTCTACGTCAACGGCGACCTGGAGCATCGCGTTCCGCACAACCTGAACGCGAGCTTCAACTTCGTCGAAGGCGAGTCGCTGATCATGGCGATCAAGGACATCGCCGTGTCGTCGGGCTCCGCGTGCACGTCGGCGTCGCTGGAGCCGTCGTACGTGCTGCGGGCGCTCGGGCGCAGCGACGAGCTTGCGCACAGCTCGATCCGGTTTACGATCGGCCGTTTCACGACGGAGGCGGACGTCGATTACACGGTGGAACTGTTGAAGCGCAAAGTGGAAAAGCTGCGCGAGCTGTCCCCGCTTTGGGAAATGCACAAGGAAGGCGTCGACCTGAACACGGTCGTTTGGGCGGCGCATTAGGAGAACGAGATGGCTTACAGCGACAAGGTACTGGACCACTACGAAAATCCGCGCAATGTCGGGTCGTTCAAGAAGGACGACGCCGACGTCGGCACCGGCATGGTCGGTGCGCCTGCCTGCGGCGACGTGATGAAGCTGCAGATCCGCGTCGGCAAGGACGGCCGGATCGAGGATGCCAAGTTCAAGACCTACGGCTGCGGCTCGGCGATCGCGTCGTCGTCGCTGGTCACGGAGTGGGTGAAGGGCAAGACGCTCGACCAGGCCGCGGCGATCCGGAACACCGCGATCGCCGAAGAGCTGGCGCTGCCGCCGGTGAAGATCCACTGCTCGATCCTCGCCGAGGACGCGATCAAGGCGGCGGTGGCCGACTACAAGGCGAAGCACGGTGAAGCCGCAACGGCGGAGCCGACGCCGCAGGCCGCGGACTGACGGAAACGGGATGGGAACAGAAACGATGCCGATCACGATTACCGAAAAGGCAGCGAAGCACATCGGCGCGCAGATTGCGCGTCGCGGCAAGGGCGTTGGTTTGCGCCTGGGCGTGCGCACCACGGGGTGCTCCGGGCTCGCATACAAGCTGGAATTCGTCGACGAGGTCAAGGCCGACGACGTGCGCTATGAGAGCCACGGCGTCACCGTCGTCGTCGACCCGAAAAGCCTGCCCTATCTCGAAGGCACCGAGCTCGACTTTGCGCGCGAAGGGCTGAACGAAGGCTTCAAGTTCAACAATCCGAACGTCAAGGACGAGTGCGGGTGCGGCGAGAGCTTCAATGTCTAGCACCGCGCGCTAGAAACCAGTGACGAATCCGTAAAACGCGGGCGGCCACGGCCGCCCGTTTCGTTCGAATGATCGACTTCACGCGCAACCATTTCGAGCTGTTTGGAATACCGGCGCGCTTTCGCATCGACGCGGATGCGCTGGAAACCGCGTATCGGGCGCTGCAAAGCGACGTGCATCCGGACCGCTACGCCAGCGGCAGCGAAGCCGAGCGCCGGCTCGCGCTGCAATCGTCGGCGCGCGTCAACGAAGCGTACGCAGCGCTTAAAGATCCGGTCGAGCGCGCTCGCTACCTCCTCACGCTGTCCGGCGTCGACGCACTCGACGAAACCGATACGCAGTTGCCGATGGAGTTCCTCGAACGCCAACTCGAGCGCCGCGAAGCAGCGAGCGACGCGGCGGCGGCGAACGACGTCGGCGCGCTCGACGCGGTGCTCGACGATGTGCGGCGCGAGACCGGCGAGCGCGAGCGCGAGCTCGAGCGGATGTTCGATGCGCGCGACACGGGTGCGGCCAGGGCGCTGGTGCGCGAGCTCAAGTTCCTGAACAAGGTCGCCGCCGATGTCGACGCGGCGATCTCGGCGCTGGACGGATGACGATGGCCCTGCTTCAGATCGCCGAGCCGGACGAGGCGCCGAAGCCGCGCGAACGCAAGCGCGCGATCGGCATCGACCTCGGGACGACGAACTCGCTGGTGGCGACGGTCCGCAACGGCATCCCGCTGGTGTTGCCGGACGGCGAAGGACGCCCGCTGGTGCCGTCGATCGTCCGTTACCGCGAGGGTGGCGTCGACGTCGGCTACCCGGCGATGGCCAAGCAGGCGAGCGATCCGCAGAACACGATCGTGTCGGTGAAGCGGATGATGGGACGCGG
>Ga0070668_100003317_pt1 | contig 11876 bp, 8 predicted proteins | sample KBSS43metaG_FD_64661 | JGI IMG/M metagenome (GOLD analysis project Ga0070668, IMG submission 64661) | Switchgrass rhizosphere microbial communities from Kellogg Biological Station, Michigan, USA - KBS S4-3 metaG | ecosystem: Host-associated > Plants > Roots > Rhizosphere > Soil ... | reverse complement strand
CCCGCGAAATCCCCGTCCAGCGCGAGATGCACGAGCTTCGTCATCTCGGCCGGAATCTCGTTCGACACCACCGACACGATCCCACGCCCGCCCAGCGCGATGAGAGGGATGGCGATCGCGTCGTCGCCGCACAGAATGTCGAAGCGCTCCGGCATCGCGTGGGCGACCGCGGCCATCTGGCTGATGTTGCCCGACGCCTCCTTCACCGCGACGATGTTCTCGATGTCTGCGAGACGACGCAGCGTCGGCGTCTCGATGTTTACCGCCGTGCGCCCCGAATGTTGTAGAGCACGATCGGCAGCGACACGCCGCCGGCGATCGCCTTGAAGTGCTGGTACAGCCCCTCCTGCGTGGGCCGGTTGTAATACGGATTCACGGACAGCAATCCGTCCACGCCGAGCTGCTGGAGCTCCTTGCCGAGCGCGATGACTTCGGCGGTGTTGTAGCCGCCCGCGCCGGCGAGCACCGGTACCTTCCCCTTCGCCTCCTCGACAGCAATCGCGACCACGCGCACATGCTCGGCGCGCGTGAGCGTCGGGCTCTCGCCCGTCGTGCCGCACGGGACGATAAAGTCGATGCCGCTCTCGATCTGTCGCCGGATGAGCCGCCGAAGCGCGTCTTCATCCAGTGAGAGATCCTGGCGGAACGGCGTGACGAGTGCAGTTCCGCACCCCGTGAAAATGCTCATGTGATTCGCGCGCTCAAAAGAGAATCTCGCTGAACTCGAACACACCCTTTTTACCGATGATCCACTGCGCAGCCTTGAGAGCGCCGCGCGCGAACCCCTCGCGGTTCCGGGCGGAATGCACGAGGGTGATCGTGTCGGCGGCAGAATCGAATCCGATCTCGTGCGTCCCTGGATGCTTTCCGGCGCGGCTCGACGAGATGTCGACGTCGCGCGCATAGCCCGCTGCCCGCATCTCCTCCACGAGCTTCAGAAGCGTCCCCGACGGCGCATCCTTCTTCGTGTCGTGATGGATCTCCCACGCCCACGCGCCGTATTGCGGCTCGCTCGCAAGCAGTCGTGCCGCTTCCCGCACAACGCGCGCGAACACGTTGACGCCGATCGAGAAATTCGGACTCCATACCAGCGCCGTCTCGTGCGCCTTCACCACCTCGCGCACGCGTTCCAACTCGGCCACCCACCCCGTCGTGCCGACCACCACCGGCACTCCGAGCGTTGCGAGACTCTCGACGTTCCCGGCGACCGCATCAGGCGCAGTGAACTCGATCGCGACGTCCGCGCCATCGGCCTGCCGAAGATCATCGCCGGCATCGAGACGACAGTGCACCGTGAAGCCAGCTTCGGGCGCGAGCTGCTCGATCAAGCGCCCCATCTTTCCGTAGCCGATGATGGCGAGCTTCATTCGAACGCCGAGGGATCGGGGCTGTCGAAGAACTCGCGGTGCAGGCATTCGACGGCCCGGTGGAGGTCGGCGCTGCTCACGACTAGGCTGATGTTCCGCAGCGAGGCGCCCTGCGAGATCATGCGGACGTTGACGTCGCTGAGCGCGCTGAAAATGCGCGCAGCAACGCCGGGCGTGCGGCGCATGTCGTCGCCCACGAGGCACACGATGCTTTGGTCGCTCTCCACCGATACGTCCGCAAACGCTTCGATCTCGGCGCAAATGGCATCGAGTGCGCGCGCATCGTCGATCGTCAGCGACACGCTCACCTCGGACGTCGCGATCATGTCCACCGCCGTCTCGAAGCGATCGAAGATCTCGAACACGCGGCGCAGGAATCCGTGTGCCATCAACATCCGCGTCGACACGATATTCACGAGGGTGATCGCGCGCTTGCACGCGATCGACCGAATCTCATTCGCGCAGGGCGGTGCATCGGCGACGATGAGCGTGCCATCGACGTCGGGGCGTCTCGAGTTGAGAATGCGCACTGGAATGTTCTTGTCGATCGCCGGCAGCACTGTGGCGGGGTGCAGCACTTTCGCGCCGAAATACGCCAGCTCCGCGGCCTCGGCAAACGAACAGACCTTCACCCGGTGGCCGCCGGGAAGGATCGTCGGATCGCAGGTGAGCATGCCGTCGACATCGGTCCAGATCTGGATCTCCTCGGCGTCGAGTCCCGCACCGACGATCGAGGCGGTATAGTCGGAGCCGCCGCGTCCGAGCGTCGTCGTCACGCCTTCGATCGTGGATGCGATGAAGCCGCCCATCACGACGACGCGGTCGCGCGCGAGCCCCGGCACGACCGCCGAGAGTCGCGCGAAGGTCTCGGCGAGGCGCGGCGCCGCCTGCGTGTGGCGGCCATCGGTGATGATGACGGATCGGGAATCGAGGTGCACGGCCTCGATTCCGCCGCGCTGTAACAAGGCCGTCACGATGAGACTCGACAGCCGCTCGCCGCACGAAGCGAAAGCGTCGGACAGGCGCGGCGTCAGCTCACCGCCCGTCGCGACAACATTCACGAGCTCCCCCAACTCCTCGAAAATCGGCTCGAGGTCCACGAGCTGCGCCGACTCGCGCCGATGAAAGTCGGAGAGCGCGCAGAGCATCGAGAGCGCGCGATCGCGCTCACCGGCGGCCGCGGTCGAAGCGAGGGCGAGAAGCGCATTTGTCGTCTTCCCCATGGCCGAGACGACGACGACGGGATGGCGCGAAACCCGCGCGCGCACGATTTCCGCGACGCGGCCGATGGCTTCCGCCGACTCGACGGAGGTCCCGCCAAATTTCATGACCAGCATGGATTTCGGAGGCGAGGAGGTACGCATGAGAGGTGAGACAGTTGAGACGAGGCGATCCCCCGATATTCTCGCCGATCGAGCTCAATATCGAAGGTTGCTTCGTTCAAAGTAGAAGAACAAAACGCCCGAGCAATGCCCGGGCGGTTGGTTCTACAATTCTCTGACCCCGACACACGGCGTCGTTCGCCCGAGGAGGGTTCGTCGCACGCGGTCGATCCAGTAGCGATTGGTGAGCCGCTCCTGCACCTCCGCGCGAGCGAAGCTCTCCTTATGCTGATCGTGCCACTCTCGCAGCGCGGCCGCCGTGATCTCATCCCAGGCATCGACGATCACGACAGGGAGCCCGTCGTAGAGCTCGTCGAGCGGGGAGCGCCTGACGATGGGGATATTGCCAAGGGCGAGCGATTCCCAGGTGCGATGGCAATCCAGTCCATGGCCATGCGGGCTGATGACGAAGGCGTAGCGCGTCTTCTCCCGCCAGAGGGCACTGCGCGACACCTTGTGCGTCTGAAAGTCGACGTTCGGATTCGCGCGAAGGACGGAGTGCACGGCGTCGCGGCCTCCGGGGTTCGTGCCTTTGTTGAGATGAAAGTCGGCATGCCCGCGCACGAGGCGATCGCGATTCGCTGGCATTGTCGCTCGAAGCTGTTCGAGCTCGGCCTCCTGCTGTCGCGGAGTCGCTTGCCAGTGCTTCCACTTGCGGCGATTCGCAATGGTGTGGAAATCGAGACCAATGGGAAGGGGAAAGAGCTTGCCGCTCGTGTCGGTCCCGTCGGCATTCTGCGCGAACCAGCAGATCAGGTTGTCGCTTGCAAGAATCTCGCGAGCCCAGGCGAAGTCCGACGGGATCGCCCAGTCCTCATCTCCCGTGACAAGCGCGAACGGGACCGTGATCTGCGGTAGCGCGTGCTCGAGAAAATGGGGGAGAGACTTCACGCGCACCCAAACGAGGTCGCCCTCGCGCACATTGGCGTAGGCAGCCGAGTCGTACGCAAGAGGGGGCCGGCCGCCACCGCGCTGCTTTCTCACGTAGTCGAAGCCGCCGTTGTGATCGCACATGAGCGCGAGCCCGCGACTCCAAAGAAAGTGCGTGGGCTGATACGAGCGCCGAGTGTTGAGTCGTGCACCGATGGCCGCCGTCATCGTGTCGAGCACTCTGGCCGGCATGCGCACCCACTCGTTCATCTCATGGCGAGTGAACCAGCAGAGACCAGCAGCTCGTCCAGTGCCTCACTCGCGACGGGCACGCTGAGTGATTCGATCGTCGCCCCGTTCCAGTAGGCAGCAACGTGCGGAGTATGCCACGGCAGCCACTGCGACAGTCCTCGTTGAATCAGCACCAGCGTCGGCACGCAGAACGCGGATGCCGCATGCGTAATCGACGTGTCCGCGGTGATGACGTGAGTACTCGTGCCAACCATGGCCAGCGCCGAGCGGAGTCGATCGGTGCGGACGGCGGCGACTCCGCTCGCATGCGCGACCTCCATCACCGACGCGAGCTCGTTCGCGCTGCCGACGACGACAATGGTGGAGTATGGACGTCGCTGCCGAAGATGAGTGATCAGTGCGATCCATCGCTCGTTCGGCCATCGGCGCAGGCGAGCGCCGGCAGAGATGTTGAGGAGCCATCGCTCGTCCTGATTCTCACCGTGCGCGCCGGCCGCACACCACTCGCGGTTGGCGCTCTCGATCTCGCTCCTCGTCAGGAATATTTCCGGACGGAAGTCGGTGTTCGCGACGTCCACGCCAAACGGCGCCGCGAGTGGCGCGCTCCCATCGACCATGTGCGTCGTCGTACGATCGTAGCGATCGACGCACAGGTTGAAAACGAGATGGTGGTTGCCGCCGCCAACGCCGATGCGGTACGGCGCACGCGAGGCGAGCGTGAGCGCAGGGCTGCGGATGAACGACGCGCCCCGAGTGATCTTCCCGTCGATAACGACATCGTACCGCGACTGCCGAATCGTGCGCACGAGCCCGGCAATTCGCGGAATCGACTTGGGAAGATGGTACACACGCCGAATGTACGGATTGCCCTCCAGCACGGGGGCCGCGATCGCGGTGGTCAGCACGTCGAGCGACACGGTGGGTTGCGCCTGCGCGATCGCGCGGAAAATTCCGGTGGCAAGAATCGCATCGCCAATGCCCTGCGTTCGCATGTAGAGCGCGGACCATTGGCGCTCGGGCCACGCAGGCGGCTCCGCCGAGCGGTCTCCGGCCGAGAGGATGCCGATCGATCGCATCCAGCCGCGTCGCCATGCTTTCTCGACTTCGCTGAAGCGCATCCGTCTTGTCCGAAATGAAAAGTGGCTGCCCGACGTTTCAGATTACGTCGTGCGCCCTTTCAAGTTCCTTACTTCGGCAGCGATTCGCCGCAATGAATTCTTCTTGCGGCGCGTGTCAGCGCACCACGGGTGCCGTGAGGGGATCGGCACTCTCGAGGAGCGGCAGTCGAAGCGAGCGAGGGTCGCTCAGCGCGCTCGCGGTCCAGATGGCCGAGCAGGTCACGCCGGCGAAGAGAGCGCCGAGGACATCGGACGGCCAATGCGCTCCGAGATAGACGCGAGCGACGGTCATGGCGGCGATAAAAATTACGACGATGAATCGCACCACGGTTCGAAGTCCGGCGGACTCGATCGAGCGACTCAGCACCCACGCTCCCAAACCGAAGACGACGACCGCCATCATCACATCGGCCGACGGATACGACGGCCCTCCAGCGGCGGTCAGCTTCGGGCTGATGCCGTGCGGGCGCGCGCGACCAATGCCGTACTTGAGAACGAGGTTCAACAGCTGCGCGGTGAGGCACGCCGCTACGTAATACCACGCACTACGCCAGCCATCCCTGCGAAAGAGCAGGTAGGCGAACAGTAGTGCAACCGGGATCGCGAGTCGGCCCGAGACGAACGTCGCTGCGAGCATCACGGTGGTGAAGAGCGGCGTCGCATGCGACCGCAGCATCTCGATGAGCTGGTGATCGAGGACCATCGTCCGCTTCTCGATCACCAGCGCGGTGAGAGCGCAAAAGAGCAGCAGCCCCAGCATCGCCACGACTGCGGACAGAAGATTCGCGCGCGTGAGCTGGACGTCCTCCGTCGAAAACACAGCTCAGTGCGTGATCTCGAAGAACCGGCTCGCGATGACTGGCCCGTGCGCCGGACGGCCGCCAGGCCCCGGCGGCGAGCCCGCCGGCGCCGGGGCGTACTCCGGCTGAAAGAGATACGCGATGTGCTTGACCGGATCGACGGTGATCGTCTTCGCACCGCGCATCGTCGGCACCGTCGCGACGACCGTGTACTTGTCCGGCGAGTCCTGATGCACGACGGTCACGCTGCTGTCTCGCCCCGCTGGGATGTAGATGAGCTTCTCGGACGGATCCCAGCCGAGTGCGTCGACGCCCTCGCCGTTCGCGATCGTCGCGACGACCTTGCCGGTGGTGCCATTCACGACCACCGATGTCTTGCCGCACCCCGCGAAGATGCGATCGGTCGCCTTGTCGTAGGCGATGCCGGTGGGTCCGTCACAGGGCGTGACCGGCCACGACGCGATTGCCTTCATCGTCTTCAGATCCACGACCTGAATCGTGTTCTTCCCTTCGTTGTTCACGTAGAGCTGCCCGCGGCCATTGCTCGCGGCGCCCTCGGGCGCGTCGTCCTCGAGCTCCGCCTGGCCGAGGATATTTCCCGTCTTGGGGTCGAGGGTCACGACGGTCCCGACCGGCTTGCTGTGGTTCGTGAGCACGACTCGATCGTCGGACTCATCGTACATGATGCCGTCGAGCCCTCCCGCAGCGACCTTGATCTTGCGCACCACAGCGAGCGACTTGATCTCGAACATCGTGACGGTGGAATCACCGCCATTCGTGATGAAGCCGTGATTGTACTTTCCCACGAGCGCGATGCCGTGCGTGCGCGGAGTGTCGGGAATATCGCCGATCACCTTTCCCGTCGGCCCATCGACGACCATCACGTGCGTCCCGCGCGACACGAACACGCGGCCCGTCCCCGGCTCGGCCGTGAGATAATCGGTGCCGCCATCTCCGCCGATGTTCGACTCGACCACATGGAAGGTCTGTGCTTCCGTGGCCCGTGGAGCAACGGTGGCACCGGCGATCACGATCGCGATGGACGCGAGCGATGCACTCTTCATTCGATTCCTCGAGCATGGAGATGGGCTGCGCCACACGTGAATTCGGCGATGTGTAAGCATGCAGCGTGTCACCTTACTGCGGGGTGACACACGGCGTGAAGATATCTCTACGCAAAAACGCCCGGGCATCTGCCCGGGCGTTTTGTCCTTCGAGTCACCTTTGTTAGCCGGTCAGCTCGAAATGATCGGATGCACGCTCCGCGCGCGCAGCCGCTCGTTGAACGCCGGCACATCCTGCTTCAAGAGCGCATCTACCTGCGCCCGGATTTTCGCGAGCCGCGCGTGCAGTACCTGCGCGACCTCCTGCTGCGACGCCGTCGGCGCATAGTCCGATCCCCCTACCGATTCGGCGAGATAGAGCAGCTGCTCCGCAACCTGCACTGGCCACCGCACATTGTCCTGACCGCGCCCCGTCGTCTGCATCTGCATGAGCTGCTTCTCGATGCCGACGAGCTTCTCGGAGAGCTCCTCGCTCGATTTCTTGACGTCCGCGAGCGAAGTGTCCTTCTCGGAGAGCTCCTCGAGGCTTGCCAGCTGTCCACGCACCAACTCCAGCGAGTTGATCTGCGTCACCGCATCGTCAATGTCCGCGACGATCCCGCTCTCCGTCTGCATCTGCGTCGCGATCGCCTGCTCGCTACCGCCCGATGCCGGATCCTTGAGGATCACGAGCGGCTGCGACTCCTGCGTTCCCGCGTACTTGAGCGTCACCGTGTACGTTCCCGGCGGCTCGAGCACCGCGTAGCGACCGACTCCTGGCGCATCCTTGCCAGCCTCCTCAACCTCGAACCACTCCTCGTAGATGGGGCTCGCGCGAATCGTCGCCGCCTTCGTCTTCTCGCCGTGCAGATCCCAGAACGTACGATTGAGTCCCGGCTTGGCCGGCGCCTTCAGCGTTCGCACCAGCGCGCCGGCGGCGTTCGCGATGGTGATCGTCACGCTGTCCTTGCTCGAGCTGTCCTTCGCGCCACCCCTGATCCAGTAGTTGAGCGCCGCACCCTTCGGCGGATTCTTCCCCGCGACGATGTCGTCCATCTCCGTGAACGGATCGGCGATCGTGCGGAAGCGATACTGATCGCGCGGCTTGAGCAGCGCCGTCGTCTTGCCCGTGAGCGCAGGCGTCCACTGCTCGAGCGGTGTGATGTCATCGAGGATGTAAATCCGCGACCATACGTCGCGACCACGAGGTCGTGGAAGTGCGGCTGGATCGCGAGCCAGTACACCGGTGCGTGCGGAAGATCGTTCTGCAACGGCTGCCACTCGCCGCCATCGTTGAACGACACATACAGCCCGTTCTCGGTGCCGAGGTACAGCAGTCCCTTTCGAACTGGATCCTCGCGCACCACGTGCGCGTACGACATCGGCGACTTCGGAACTCCGTTCACGATGAGCGACCAGCTCTTTCCGAAATCGGTCGTCTTGTAGACCCACGGATCGCGATTGTTCACCTGGTGCCCGTCGACGGTGATGTAAGCCGTGCCGTCGGCGAAGCGTGACGCTTCGATGTTGCTGACCGTTCCCCACGGCAGCATCCCGGGAATGTTCGCGGTCACATTCGTCCAGCTCTTTCCGCCATCGCGCGTGAGCTGCACGATGCCGTCATTCGTCCCCGCCCAGATCTCCCCCTTCGTGATCGGCGACTCGGCGATCGCGAACACGACGTCGCCGTACTCGACACCGATGTTGTCGGGGGTGAGCCCACCGGAGATCGTCTGCTTCGACTTGTCGTTGCGCGTGAGATCGGGGCTGATCGCAGTCCACGTGTGTCCGCCATCGGTCGTCGCGTGCACGAACTGGCTGCCGACGTACACCGTGTTGTGGTCGTGCGGCGAGATCGTGAGCGGGAAGGTCCACTGAAAGCGATACTTCACGCTGTCCGCCGGCGTGCCGGTCGTGGCCTGCGGCCACACCTCGACCTGGTGGATGTTGTCCGTGCGCACATCGAACTGCGTGACGATGCCGCCCACCGATCCGCTTCCCGATGCGCTCGACCAGACGAGATTCTCATCGACCGTGTCGGGCGTCGCCCATCCGCTCTCGCCGCCGCCCACCGAGCGCCAGCGCCCGCGACCAATGCCCACATCCGTACCGAAGAAGTCCTGCTTGCCGATGCTCGGCCCCATCGCAGACTCGCCGTCCTGCTTGTTGCCATACACATAGTAGGGGACGCGATTGTCGACGGTCACGTGGTACATCTGCGCGATCGGAAGCTGAATGCGATTCCACGTACGGCCGCGCGTGGTGGTGATGCCGAGCCCGCCGTCGTGTGCGACGATGAAGCGATCGCCGTTCGATGGGTCGAACCAGATGTCGTGGTGATCGCCGCGCGGAATCTGCTCGCGCGGAAGGTCGATCATCGTCGTGCCGCCATCGAGCGTCTTCGTGAATGCCGCTGCCAGGAAGTACGCCTCGTTCGGATTGTCCGGCTCGACACCCATGCGATCGTAATACGCAGTGCGGCCGGCAGGCTGCAGGTCACTGTTGATGAGCTTCCAGTCCTTCCCCGCGTTGTCCGAGCGAAAGAGCCGCCCCGAATCCGATGGCACGCCGCCGCGCGGCACGCCGTCCCCCGTCTCCACCTCGGCGTAGATGCGCTCGGGCATCGCTGCGCTGATGCCGAGCCCCACTTTGCCGAAGGGACGCGTGGGGAGGCCGCTGCGAAGTCGCGTCCAGTTCGTGCCGCCGTCCGTCGTCTTCCAGATCGAGCTACCGGCGCCGCCGCTCGTGCGCCCCCACGTGTGAATCTCGATCTGCCACATCGCGGCGTACGCGATGCGCGGATTGGAGGGATCGAGCAGCACGTCGATGCCGCCCGTGGAGTCGTTCACGAAGAGCACTCGCTCCCACGTCTTGCCGCCGTCGACCGTGCGGAAGATGCCGCGTTCGGGCTGCGGACCGTACGCGTGACCGAGTGCGGCGACGAGCGCGCGATCGGGGTTCGTCGGATCGACGGCGATGCGCGCGATGCGTCCCGTCTTCTCGAGGCCGACGTGCGACCACGTCTTGCCGGCATCGGTCGATCGGTACATGCCGTTGCCGATCGAGATGTGGCTTCGGATGAACGACTCGCCGGTGCCCACCCACACGACGTTCGGGTCGGAGGGCGCGACCGCGATCGCGCCAATGGACTGCGCGGGTTGATCGTCGAAGATCGGATTCCAGTGTGCGCCGGCGTCGATGGTCTTCCAGAGGCCACCGCTCGCTGCGCCCGCGTAATAGACGTTGGGGTCGCCCTTCACTCCGGCCACCGCGTCCGTGCGATTGCCCTCGGGGCCGATGTAGCGGTAGTGCATCGCGGTGAGCGATGACGAGTCGGGATAGTCCCGGCTCACCGCGGCGCGCGCGGGCGGCTTCGCTTTCTTGCTTTGCGCGGAGGATGAGGAAACGAGCGCGAACAGTGCGAGTGTGACGGACAGGACGCCGCGTGCGGCGACGAGTGAGCGCTGCATCTGAAGAACCTCTGAGCTCAGACGTGAAACAACTGGCGCGGGGGAGGCGAAATGCGTCGTCCACGATGAAATCGGGGACTGAGGTGCGCAAGAACCCGCGCGCGAGTCGTTACTGGCTAACTCAGCTCGCCGCGCTTCGCCAAGCGCGTCGCGTGATCTGCCGCACGAAACGCCAGCGCCTGGATCGTCATCGTCGGCTGGCCGCGCCCGGACGTCACGAAGTTGCTGCCATCCACCACGAACAGGTTCCGCACGTCGTGAGCGCGATGATGCCGGTCGACCACCGACGTCTTCGGGTCGTTCCCCATGCGACAGGTGCCGAGCAGATGCACCTGCGGGAACCACGGATCGCGGTTGAAGCGCCAACTCTTCCTCGCGCCGGCAGCGTCGAGCAGCTCGATCGAGCGATCCTGCATGTATTCGTTGAGCTTCACGTCGTTCGGATGTTCCGTGAACGTCACGCGGATCGCCGGCAGCCCCCACGCATCCTTCAGCGTGGGATCGAGCGTGATCGAATTCGTCGCCACCGGCAGCGACGTGGCGTGTGCGAACACGTAGACGCTTCGCGTGAAGTACTCCTGGAGCATCTTCTTGTATTCCGGTCCCCACTTGGGCGCGTCGGTGGGGAGGCCGCCGAGGGCGAAGAGGATCGGCGTGAGGTCATGACGGAAGTCGAAGCCGCCGCCGCCCGCAAGGCCGACTTTGGGATCGATCTCGAACAAGTCCTGGATGACGCGTGACACCACCGCGCCCTTGTAGCCGTTGATCTCGTGCTCGAACACGCCGCCCGAGATCGCGCCGCCGTTGAACATGAGATTCTTGCCGACGTATCCGCTCGAGTTGGCGAGGCCATTCGGAAAGCGGCTCGACTCCGACAGCAAGAGCAGCCTCGGCGACTCGGCCCCGTTCGCGCAGACCACCACTGCCTTCGCGCGTTGCAGGATTTCGCGGCGGCGCGCATCGAAGTACGTGACGCCCGTGGCGCGGCCGGCGGCGTTCGTCTCGATGCGCCGCACGTAACTGTTGGGGCGCACCTCGCATCGCCCCGTCTTCTCGGCCTCGGGGATCATCGTCGCGAGCGTGCTCGACTTCGCGTTGATCTCGCAGCCGAAGGTCTCGCAGAATCCGCAGCCGACGCACGCGGCGCGTCCTCGATACGGTTTCGAGATGATCGCCATCGGCGCCGGATACGCGTGCCATCCCATCTTCTTCGCCGCGAGCTCGGCGAGCACGCCCGAGGATTTTATCGGCAGCGGCGGGAGCGGGTAGCCGCGGCTTCGCGGAGGATCGAACGGATTCGCGCCGGCGAGCCCCGACACGCCGACCTCCCACTCCACCTTCGTATAGTAGGGCTCGAGCTCGGCGTACCTGAGCGGCCAGTCGGCGAAGTCCGCGCCCTCGACGGGGCCCTTCTTGCTTCGCTCGATGAAATCGATCTCGTGGAAGCGCCAGTAATTCCCGGTGAAGTGCACGGAGCCGCCGCCCACCGCGCGCCCGTACTTCACCGCCTCCTTCTTCTTCGCGACCTCGCTCTCCGACAGGCGGAAGGTGTTCGGCTGCGTGTGAAAATCGTT